>DHCMC07803__coassemble_548_pt1 | contig 71773 bp, 66 predicted proteins | sample DHCMC07803__metabat2_low_PE_050 | metagenome-assembled genome bin DHCMC07803
CCGGAACGCTGGTTCCAGGTGACGGGGTGTTTGCAACGTTGCTCAAGGAACAAGGAATTCCGGTCTACGTACCAAGTGAGTTCCTTGAGCTCACCGGCCACATGACAGAGCGCTTATACTTCCCAACAAAGAGATCGTGAGCGACGACTCTGCTCAAAAGGAGGGGTCCAGATGGATCAGCAGGGAAACCCGGTAGATCTATTCGATATGCGCATCGCGCATATCGGTATCAACGCGCGGGATGCGGAAGACGCCCAGCGCATAGCCACTTTGTTTGAGGCGCTGTTCGGGCTTCCCGCCAACGACACACCCATCTCGATCTTCAGCGACACGCTGATCGAGGTCATGAAGGGATGCGGTCGTGGCGAGAAGGGGCATATCGGGTTCGCGGTCAACGACCTCCCTGCAGCCGAGGAGTACTTCTGCGCCCGCGGGCTCACGCTCAACGAGGACTCCCGTTCGCTCAATGCAGATGGATCCACGAAACTCGTCTACTTCAATGAGCAGATAGCCGGTTTTGCGATTCATCTTTGCCGCGCCTAACGAGGCCTGAAGCCGCGCTCGTGCGCGCTCGCGAGAAGCCCAGCAGGCAAGAAGCTCTGGCTTGATCGGCGAACGAGAAGCGCTCCGAAGGGGTCTCGAGGTCGCGGCAGCTCGACGGTGAGGCGTTTCATGAACTTCGCAAGCTGGGCACCGGCGCCTGAGCGGCGTGCTACAATACGGCCCAATGGCTGTGATGGGGACGAGTAGACGTCTACCGCGCTCTTAAGAGAGCGAACCGGATGGCGGCTTCGGCTGTCGGCGCTGGGAGGTTCGCGGGCGCGCGCGTTCGAATATCACCCCGGAGCTGCGGCCCGAACGGGTTTTGCACGAGGAGCGCTTGCATGCGGTCTGCTCGCCATCAACCCCAGTAGACGTCGCCGGGACGACCGCCGTCATGTGGTCGGCCGAGTACGGGCACACAGGTGCCTAAGCTGGGTGGTTGCAAGCGGAGAGCTTTCCGCGCGTTGTCTGGGTGCAGGCCTCGTCGCGCGGTATCACGAGCGCTTCGTCCCAGCTTGAGGGACGGGCGCTTTTTTCATGCGCCCAAATGACCGCGGGGACGCGCCGAATCCCCGTGCGTGAGGAAAGGGGAGGGCTTCCCGTGGCGAAAGAAAAGAGCAAGTACCAAGAGACCATGAACCTGCCAAAGACCGGGTTCCCCATGAGGGCAGGGCTTTCCAAATCGGAGCCCAAGCGCCTTGAGATGTGGAATGAGAACCACGTCTATGAGCAGCTTCAGAAGAAGAACGAGGGGCACGGCAAGTTCGTCCTGCACGACGGCCCTCCGTATGCGAACGGCCCGATCCATATCGGCCACGCCATGAACAAGATCTCTAAAGACATCATCATGCGCTACCACGCCATGCAAGGCGAGCAGACGCCGTATGTACCCGGTTGGGACTGCCATGGCCAGCCCATCGAGCACAAGGTGGAGGAGAAGCTCGGTACCGCGAAGTTCAACGCAACCCCCACCGCGAGGATTCGCGAGATGTGCCATGAGTTCGCCGTCGAGAACATCGAGCTTCAGAAGGCCGGTTTCCGCCGCTTGGGCGTGCTCGGCGATTGGGATAACCCGTATCTCACGCTCTACCACGAGCACGATGCCGCCGATATCGAGGTCTTCAAGGCCATGTTCGACGCCGGCATGATCTATCGCGGTCGCAAACCCGTGCACTGGTGCAAGCACTGCCACACGGCGCTCGCCGAGGCCGAGATTGAGTATTCCGACGAGACGAGCCCCTCGATCTTCGTCCGCTTCGAGCTCATCGACGTGCCCGACGCACTCGCTTCGAGCGGTATGCCCGTCGACGTGGTGATCTGGACCACGACCCCCTGGACGCTCCCGGCGAACGCTGGCGTGGCGCTCTCGCCCGAGGCGGACTACGTCGCCGTCGAGGCCGACGGCCGCCTGGGCATCATGGCGAAGGCACTTTGGGAGAAGGTCTTCCACGAGACCGCGCATCGTGAGGATGCTCGCCTCTTCACGCCCGCCGGAGCCGTCGAGCCCTGGTGCGCGAAGGGCGAAGAGCTCGTGGGCATCACCTATAAGCAGCCCATCTTCGAAGGCGTGACGGGCAAGGTCGTCACGGCGGATTACGTCACGCTCGAAGACGGCACCGGCTGCGTGCACACCGCGCCCGGCCACGGCGTTGACGACTACTACACCGGCGTCCGCTGCAACCTGCCCATCATCATGCCCGTCGACGACGATGGCCGCTTCTATGTGGGCGAGGAGTACGGCACGGGCGGCCCCTTCGGCGGGCTCGACACCGACGAGGCAAACCCGAAGATCATCGCCTGGCTCACCGAGCGCGGGACGCTGCTTGCCGAGAAGAAGATCACCCACAGCTATCCGCACTGCTGGCGCTGCAAGAATCCGGTCATCTTCCGCGCGACGGACCAGTGGTTCGTCTCCATGGATGAGACGGGCTTGCGCGAGCAGGCTCTCGATCAGGTGCTCAACCACGTCGCCTGGTATCCCGACCATGCCAAGAACCGCATCGGCGCCATGGTGGAGCAGCGCCCCGACTGGTGCATCTCGCGTCAGCGCAACTGGGGCGTTCCCATTCCGAGCTATACATGTGCTGACTGCGGTGAGAAGGTCATGAACGACGCGACGCTCGATGCCGTGATCGCCCTCTTCAAGGAGAAGGGCTCCGACGCCTGGTTCACCGACGCGCCCGAGAGCTACCTAGGCGATGCGTGCGTGTGCTCCAAGTGCGGCGGGCATCACCTCAAGGCTGATCGTGACATCCTCGACGTGTGGTGGGATTCTGGTGTCTCGTGGAAGGCGGTTTGCGAGAACCGGCCCGAGCTCGGCTATCCTGCCGACATGTATCTCGAGGGCTCCGACCAGCATCGCGGTTGGTTCCAGAGCTCTCTGTTGACGAGTGTGGGCGCCAATGGCGTAGCGCCCTACAAGGCAGTCGTCAGCCAGGGATTCACGCTCGACGGTCAGGGCCGCAAGATGTCGAAGTCGCTCGGAAACGTGATCGACCCCAACAAGGTCTGCGACGAGATGGGTGCCGACATCATCCGCCTGTGGGTGGCCTCGGTCGATACCTCGACGGACGTTGCGATCGATCATGAGATCCTCGCGCGCACCTCGGATGCGTATCGCCGCTTCCGCAACACGTTCCGCTTCCTGCTGGGCGAGCTGGAGGGCCAGTTCGATCCCGAGTGCGAGGAGGTTCCCTTTGCCGACCTGCTGCCTCTCGACAAGCTCATGGTGGCACGTCTCACGCAGGTGCAGGCCGAGGTCGATGATGCGTACCGTACCTACGAGTTCAACCGTGCCTACCGTACGCTTTACGACTTCGTGGTCACCGAGCTCTCCAACGTCTACCTCGACGCGCTGAAGGACCGGCTCTATTGCGAGAAGCCAGGTTCCCTCGCTCGCCGGAGCGCTCAGACCGTGCTCACCGAGCTCCTTTCGATGCTGCTGCGCGACCTGCAGCCCATCCTCGCGTACACGTGCGACGAGGTCATGGCGTTCGCGCCTGCTGGCGTTCGCGATGGCGAGACGTTCGCGGCGCTGCTGTCGTGGTACCAGGCGCCCATCGAGCTCGAAGAGGCGAACCGCTACGGCACCGTTCTCGATGCCGCCATGGAGCTTCGCGGCGCGGTGACGAAGGCCATCGAAGACGCTCGAGCTTCGGGGACGTTTACCAAGAGCCAGGAGGTACGCGTCAAGGCCACCGCGCCTGAGGATGCCTACGCGCTGCTTACCGGCGACATGGCTTGTGATCTTGCCGAGTTCTTCATCGTTTCCGAAGTTGAGCTTGAGCAGGGCGATGACTATGCTGCGGTTGTCGAAGCCGCCCGTGGCGAGCGCTGCGATCGTTGCTGGAACTACCGTGAGAGCACCGGCGCGCATGGCGAGCACGTGCATCTGTGCGATCGCTGCGCCGAGGCGATCGGAGCCTAATCGGACTGCAGGGTGCGCATCCGGGATCGGGTGCGCACCCGTTGCGCGGGGCTATTAGGAGGGGAGGCGTTGTGCCCGAGTCGAACCGAAGCGTGGCGCCGCAGCCGCGCATCGCTTGGCGCTTCGCGGTGATGGTGCCGCTTGCCGTTGCCTTCGTGGTCATAGACCAGATTTCCAAGATCGAAGTTCGTGCCGCCCAATCTGCGGGAGCGTTTCCGATAGAGGTCATTCGGGGCGTGATCGGTCTTGAGTACGTGGAGAACCGCGGGGCCGCCTTCGGGCTCGGCGATGGCTTCGGCTGGGTATTCGTCCTGCTTGCCTTCGTGATGGTCGTGGCTTCTATGGCGTATCTTTCTCGTGCGACGCTCGTATCGAGATTCGAGGTCGTGGGCCTTGGGATGGTGTGCGGAGGTGCGGTGGGAAATGCGATCGACCGTGTCACCCAGGGCTTTGTGACGGATTTCCTCACGTTCAGGTTCTTCGACTTCCCAAGCTTCAACGTTGCCGATATCGGGATCACGGTCGGTGTCGTCGTCGCGCTCATCGGGTTTGCCGTTCTCTCGCCGGCCAACGCTGCTTCTGGTGAAGAGGAGGGCGGTGGCGCAGATGGCCGGTGACATCCATCTGCTGGTAGATGCCTCTGGTGCCGGCGTGCGCCTGGATTCCTATCTTGGCGCCCAGGACTGCTGTCCCTCGCGATCGGCGTGCGCGCATCTCATCGACGCCGGCGCCGTCGCGGTGAACGGGGAAACCTGTCTTTCGAAGAAGTATACGGTCGTTGCGGGCGACCGGATTTCCGTCGAATTGCCCGAGCCGCGCGACCCCGGTGTGGTTGAGCCCGACAACATCCCGCTCGATATCCGCTATGAGGACGATTACCTCATCGTCCTTTCCAAGCAGCGCGGGCTCGTGTGCCATCCTGCTCAAGGTCACGACCGAGGCACGCTTGCCAATGCCCTTGTATACCATTGCGGCATCGATCATCTGGGGACCCTCCAAGGTGAGGATAGGCCAGGGATCGTTCACAGGCTCGACCGGGATACATCCGGCCTCATGCTTGCCGCCAAAGACGATGCGACCCAGCGCGCGCTCCAGGACCTCATCCGCTTGCGCACGCTCGATAGGCGCTACATAGCGCTTGTGCACGGCTATATCGCGCACGACGAGGGCACCATCGATACGGGTATCGCCCGCTCCACGCGAGACCGCGTCAAGATGGCGGTGTCCGATGACCCGTTCGCCCGTCAGGCTATCACGACGTTCCGCGTGCTGGAGCGCTTTGACGCGGGTAGGGCCGACGACGGCTACACCCTTGTGGAATGCCATCTCTATACCGGGCGCACGCATCAGATTCGCGTGCATATGCGGCACATCAACCATCCGCTCGTGGGGGATCCCCTCTACGGCAAGGGCAAAGGTGCCGAGCGCTCCGATCGAGGCCTCACACGGCAGTTCCTGCATTCGTGGCGGGTCAGTTTCGCCCATCCCGTGACGGGGGAGACCATCGAGTGCCGCGATACCCTTCCATGGGACCTTGCAGCGGTTCTCGAGGAGATCGAGCCCCTTTCACTCGGGCGCACGCCGGCTGGAGAAGAAATCGTCCCGCAGCTCCTCTAGCTTGAAGGAGCGAAGGGTCCCTCCCGTGTGCATTCTTGGGAAACCGCTCGTGTCGCTCCCGTGCTCGGCGCACGGGAGCGTTTGGGTGGACTACACTTGGACGGATATCAATCCGTTGCTTGGAGTGTGTTCGTGCCGGAATTGTTCGCAGTATTCCTAGAAGCCACGCCTATCGTCAAGTTCAACATGCTTGTGGTGGGCTTTTTCACCGTCTTCTTCGCCTACCAAGCGGTGTTCTTCGTCATCGGTGCGCTCAAGGGCGAGTATCGCTACCCCAAGGCGCGGCAAAACCACCGCTATGCGTTTTTCATCGCCGCCCACAATGAGGAACAGGTCATCGCGAACCTCGTTCGCTCCATCAAGGCCCAAGATTACCCTCAGGAGCTTATCGACGTCTTCGTAGTCGCCGATTCCTGCACTGATTGCACGGCGGAGGTCGCGCGTTCTGCTGGAGCCATCGTATACGAGCGCAACGACCTTGCACGTAAAGGCAAGAGCTGGGTCATGGACTACGGCTTTGCGCGCATCCTGCGCGAGTATCCGGGTGTTTACGAGGGATTCTTCGTCTTCGACGCGGACAACCTCGTGAGTCCTGACTTCACAACCATCATGAACGATGCGTTCGACCAGGGTTACATGGCTGTGACGGGATACCGCAACTCCAAGAACTTCGGCAGTTCGTGGATCTCTGCGGCCTATGCAACCGCCTATCTGCGCGAGGCGCGGTTCCTCAACAACGCGCGCATGATATGCGGTACCTCCTGCGCGGTTTCCGGCTCGGGCTACCTGGTTTCCGCCCGCATCATCGAGGCCATGCACGGGTGGCAGTTCCATACGCTCACCGAGGATATTCAGTTCTCGACCTTCTGCGCGATACACGGAGTCCGCATCGCATACGCGCCCGCGCAGTTCTATGATGAGCAACCGGTGACGTTCAAGGCGTCCTGGAAGCAGCGCATGCGCTGGACCAAGGGATTCTACCAGGTGTTCTTTACGTATGGGGCGCATCTTATCAAATCGATGGTGCGTTTCAGGCGCTTTTCCGCCTACGATATGTTCATGACCGTTGCCCCGGGCAATCTCATTACGCTCATCTCGATACTCGCGAACGGGACCTTTCTCATCGTTGGCTTGTTGAGCCATGGTTTTCTCGCCACCGATACCGAGATCGCGACATGCTTCGAGTCAATCGTCATGACGCTCGTCGCGCTGTACCAGACGTACTTCTGGATGGGCCTTTTCACGACCATCCTGGAGCGCCGCAGCATCCACTGCACCAAGCGCTGGCGTGTCGTGCTCAATGTCCTCACGTTCCCGCTTTTCATGTTCACCTATATCCCGCTCATCGTTGCCGCCCTCTTCCTCAAGGTAGACTGGGTGCCAACCCCCCATAGCATCTCGCTTACACTAGACGAGGTGGTGGGCGAGACCGCGTCCTGAGCACGCCGCGATGGAAACGATGCGGTGTCAAGCCTGCACGTAGCTGCACGATCGCTGGTTCACGGGCGGTAGAACCGTTAGGAGCTCCAATGACTCATTCACATCTGAACTCGGCTCGCGTTTCGCTTCCTATCACGGCCGATCCTGTTCCAGCGCTTCCGCTCGATTCCGTGGCGCTCGAGGACGAGTACCTTTCCATCGCGCGCGAACTCGACGGTGACGATGCCTCGCGCGAAGCTGGCGACGCGTCGCTACTTGCCGACGGAGCCCTCTACCATGGCGGGCCGGTGCAATGGGCGTTCGTTCCCAAGGTCTTCTCCTCCCGCGATATCGCATACCTCGCGTGGATTGCCGAGACCATGGGCCGCATCATGGACAAGGTGACCAGCGCCTTCATAGCCGATCCGCGCGTGCGCGCCGCCTTTGCACTCGATCCTGCAATCGAGCGTCTCGTCTGCATGCCGAACCCCTTCTCTGCTCAGATTCCCATCGCACGCGTCGACATCTTCCTCGATGAGCAGACCGGGTCGTTCAAGTTCTGCGAACTCAACACCGACGGCTCCTCGGGCATGCTCGTGACCGAGGGAGTTACCCGCGCGAATCTTGCTACGTTGTCCGGAAGGCGTTTCGCCGAGCGCCACCAGGTCGCCACGTTCGATATCTTTGATGCATGCGTAGAGGAGATTCTTAGCTGCTATCACGAAGCGGGAGGCACCGCCGCCCACCCGCGTGTCGTCGCTATCGATTTCGCGGAGAGCATCGTTGCCGAGGAGATCGAGGCGTTCCGTCCGGTATTCGCTGAGCATGGTGCAGACCTCCAGTTCAGCGATATCCGGGATCTCACCTATGAGCGGGGAGTTCTGCGCGATGCCCACGGCCCCGTAGATTGCGTGTGGCGTCGTGTCGTGATCTCGGAGATGCTCGAAAAGCGTTGCGCGGGCTCCGATGCCCTCATGGCGTGCGCAGCCGATGGCGTCGTTCCCATTGTGGGCGGTTTTCGTACCTGGCCGTGCGCCACCAAGACCGTGTTCGCCTTTTTGCATAGTCCGCTTGCGCAGGAAGTTCTCGATGAGGAGGAGCTCTGCTTCGTTCGTGCCCATGTGCCGCGAACCTATCTGCTCGACGAGTCGAGCGATCTCTCCGCATTCTGCGAGCGCGAGCACTGGATCGTCAAACCGCGGGATGGCTACAACAGCATCGGGGTACGGGCTGGGCGCGATTGCGATGAGGCGACTTGGAAGACGGTTCTTGCCGAGATGCGATCTTCTGGCGGGACGGTGCAGGAATACGTCGTTCCGTACGCTACGGACAATTTCGAGGGCGGTGCGGCTTCGGCAGGCCGTGAGGTAGCTCCCTATATGAACATGGAGGGTCTTTTCCTTTTCGGCGGTCGGTTTGCCGGTGTGTTCACACGTTGCGGGCAATCAGCGGTTATCGGGGAGTTCGCGGGACGGCTGAACATGGGCTGCCTCGTTACCGAATAGGCTGCTATGGGTGGCTTTGATATCGAAGCGGGGCTGGCGGCGTATGCGTGCCTCGTTGTATACCACCTGCTGCTCGTCGGTACCGCGATCATCGATGCGCGGGAGCGAAGAGCGCCGAATCTGCTCGTTCTCATCATGCTCGCCTTCGCGTCGCTATCTCTTCTTTTGAGACAGCCCGCATCGTGGGCCCCGGTTATTGTCCTGACGCTTGCTGCATGCGGTCTGCTTGTTGCCCTCGAGGTGGCGTGGCGCCGTCTGCGTGGTTCAGCGGGGCTCGGCATGGGCGACATCAAGGTGCTTGGTACGGCGATGTTGTTGGATCCATGGTCTGCTCTGGGTGGATTCATCGGTTCGCTTGCCCTGCTCGGTGCGACCGCGCTCGCGCTTCGCAAGCAGAGCCTGCCGTTGCTGCCATTCTTCTGCATCTCGTTCATCGCGGCAGAGCTATTGCTGCGCGTCGCAGCCTAGCAACCTTCCATTGCGGCTCATCGCTCTTCGGCCTGCGCTCGTTTGCATCGATGCCTTTTCGCATTTATTGCTCAACGTGTTACTGTGCCTTGTTCGCAGCGATAAGACTGCACATAATTTGAGTCGATGGGTTTCTGGAACCCATTCGCATGAAATATGCGCACATAAGTGCATGCAAAATATAAACGAATGGGCTTGACGGAAGCTCCCGAGAATAAAACACCAGGTACATGTTTCGATAATTGATGGTTGCTCCGATCTCTTCTGTTCAAAAATCCAACGAATGGGCTTCATGGGACACTCGAGCATCATTTGCTCCTCGAGTGGCATCGTGGGTGCGCTTATGTACTCAAATCATCATCGAGTGGTTCTTCGGGCATCGATGTCGACGCGATATGCGATGATGGGATGCAGAAGAAAGGTGGTGCGACATGACGGCGACCTTGAATGGCGACACGCGCGCACGTGTGCGGGCGCGCATGGAATCGATACCGGAGGTCCTTTCGCCCGAGCTCGTTGAACGCATGCGGGGCGATCGGGCGCGGGGATGGTCGAATCCGTATCGTGCGAGCGACGGGGATGCGTTGCGCCGTGAGGAGCGCCCCGGTGATATCGCCAGCATCTGGCGACCTGCCTATGTGCGCGATGTCGAGAAGATCATCCATACGCCAGCTTATAACCGATATGCAGGTAAGACCCAGGTTTTCAGCTTCCGGGCTAATGATGATATCTCCCGCCGCGGCCTGCATGTGCAGCTCGTTGCCCGCATCGCGCGCGATATCGGTTTTGCACTCGGGCTCAACTGCGATCTCATCGAAGCCATCGGGCTCGGTCACGATTTGGGGCACACGCCGTTTGGACATGCGGGCGAGCGGTGCCTGAACGACGTCTTCCATGAGCATACAGGCCGCTGGTTCTTCCATAACGTGCATTCGGTTCGCGTTCTAGACACTCTGTACGGACGCAACCTCACCTTGCAGACGCTTGATGGGGCGCTCACGCATAATGGGGAGTACGAACAGCGCGTGTTCGAGCTTTCAGGCCTGAGCTCCTTCAAGGAGCTTGATCGAACCATCGAGGCCTGCTACACGTCTGGGGACATCGCAATCGGCCATCTCAGGCCCATGACGCTCGAGGGCTGCGTGGTGCGCATCTCCGATATCATCGCGTATGTGGGCCGCGATCGACAGGACGCCATCGCGGCAGGTCTGCTTACAGATGACGCGTTCGAGGACGGGCTCGGCGGCGCATACAACTCATGGATTCTGACCCATGCTTCCGCCGACATCATCGAGCATAGCTACGGCAAGGATCGTATCGAGATGAGCGATGCCCTCTTCGAGGAGATCAGGCGCGCTAAGGCGGAGAACTACGCCAAGATCTACCGGTCGAGCGGTATCGAAGGCGAGCGCGCTGAGGAACTCGCGCGCGCTTTCAACCTCATGTACGAACGATGCCTTGCCGACTTGAAGGCTCACGACGAGTCCAGCTTCATCTTCAGGCACCATATCGCCCGCATCCAGGAGCATCTCGCGCACTACGACCGTGCGTATCGCTGGGAGGACGATCTCGATCAAACGGTCGTCGACTATATCGCCAGCATGACGGACGGATATTTCACCGAGCTCGCAACCAAGCTGTTCCCAGAGATCAGCTTCCCTGCGAGGACGTACATCAACCAGCAAGCCGAGCGATAGGGTCATGGCGATGGAGACGCTGTTCACTCAGGTCGAATCCGAGCGCAAGCTCGCCCATGCACCGCTCGCGGTGCGCATGAGGCCCACGTCGCTCGATGAGTACGTAGGCCAACAGAAGGCGGTGGGCCCAGGCTCTTGGCTCCGTTCTGCAATCGAACACGATGTCCTATCGAGCGTCATCCTCTACGGTCCTGCCGGCACGGGAAAGACGACGCTCGCGCACATCATCGCCGCTCATACGAAAAGCGAATTCGTCGAGGTATCCGCTGTAACGGGAACGGTGAAGGATCTTCGTCGAGAGATCGAGGCTGCCGAGCGCCGTTTGATGTCCTTCGATAAGCGGACGATCCTTTTCATAGATGAGATCCATCGCTTCTCGCGCTCTCAGCAAGATGCGCTCCTGCATGCCGTCGAGATGCGGACCGTGGTGCTCGTGGGGGCGACTACCGAGAATCCATACTTCGAGGTCAATTCGGCGCTGCTCTCTCGCTCGCGGGTGGTGGAGCTTGGATACCTCACGGACGATGACGTAGCCGTCCTCGTACGGCGGGCTCTCAGCTCGCCCAAGGGGTTGGATGGCGCGTTTACCGCTGATGATGAGGTGGTGCAGGCGATCTGCGCCCTTGCGGCGGGGGATGCGCGTGCCGCGCTCACGTCACTCGAGTTGGCGAGCGAGATCGCGGTAACCCGTCCGGACACGGATGGGTCAGTCCCGCCTCAAGAGGGCGAATCGATCCCCATCACCCTCGATGACGTTCAGATGGCGAATCCGCGTCGCGGGCTTTCCTATGACAAGTCCGGTGATATGCACTACGACATCATTTCAGCGTTCATCAAGTCCATGCGAGGTTCCGATCCTGATGCGGCGGTGTATTGGCTGGCGCGGATGATCGATGCGGGCGAGGACCCCAAGTTCATTGCGCGGCGCATCATGATAGCGGCGTCGGAAGACATCGGTAACGCCGACCCGCAGGCGCTCCTTGTGGCGGAGGCGGCATTCAAGGCAGCTGAGGTCATCGGGTACCCGGAGTGCCGCATCAACCTCGCCCAAGCTGCTATCTACAATGCTCTGGCGCCTAAGTCGAACGCCTGTGAAGCCGCCATAGATGCCGCGCTTGTCGACGTCAGAACGTCGGGTCAGAGGGAGGTCCCCTCGCATCTGCGCGACAGGCACCGGCCCGGCTCCGACGATTACGGAGACTACCTGTACCCACATGATTACCCCGAGGGATGGGTCGATCAACGCTATTTGCCCGAGGGCCTTGAGCGCGGGGCGTTCTGGCAAAGCGCGGGCAGGGGCTGGGAGCAGTTCCGATTCGAGCGGGGCCAGCATCATTCCCAGTCTTAATCTGGCGTCCGCCGTATGCCCGCCCTTCCTTGGGGTAGAATCAAACGGTCTGCATGTTCAACAGAGGAGGTCTCATGGAGCCCCTTCAGATTCTCATGATCGTTTTGATCCTTGCGGGTATCTGGGCTATCGTCGAGCTCGCGCTCACTATTCGTCGTGCGCGTTCGACGGTGGGCGAGGTCGATAAGGCGGTGGGCGAACTCAACGAGACCCTTGCCGAGACCCGTCCCGTCGTCGCCAAGCTCGACGGTGCGCTCGACGAGCTCACGCCCGCGCTCTCGCAGGTCGAGCCTTTGCTTAAATCGGCTAATATCGCGGTAGATGCCCTATCGGCCAACCTCGTCGAGGTCGAGGCTGTTGTGCGTGACGTTGCCCAGGTGACCGGTTCGGTCGCTACCGCTCAGGAGGCGGTTGCGGGCGTTGCCGATAGCGCTTCAGGAGCGGTTCAGCGCATCTTGGGCAAGATCAAGTCTCCAGCTGCCGATTCCGATCGCGTTCTTAAGTTCGTAGCGGAATCCGCACCTGATGCTGATGCTACCGGTGCTCCCAGCGAGGCGCCGGCTGGCGACGATGCGCCCAATCCTACCCGCTATTACACCTATGAAGATGCGGCTTCGGCTGCTTCCACCACTGAAGGCGAGGATGCCAATGCATAGCGAAGCCCCCTTCGATCCCATCTCGCTCACCCTTGCCCCGGATCCCCGGTTCGCCCGCTTGGTACGCATGACCGCAGCAAACGTTGCCGCGCTTTCCTCGATGTCGGTCGAGCGCGTTGAGGATATACGCATGGCAGCCGAAGAAGCCTTTATCTTCGCCTGCAATGCGACCTCGATCGACGAGGTTACGTTCACCTTTGAAGTGGACGGCGAGCACGTAGCGCTCGATGTTTCCCTCGGCGATGGGCCGCTTCCTGCAAGCGCTACCGAGGGACCCGCTGCCTATGTGGATCTCATCCTCGGTGCAGTCTGCGATTCGTATGAGAAGGTCACAACTCCTGCGCGATTGCACCTCGAGCTCAAGGCGGATGTCTGATATGGCACAGAAGACCACGTCGAGTAGGTCGGCATGGGATAAGCAAAAGACGCACGAGTTGTTTCGACGTTACAAGCAGCATGGCGACATGGATGCTCGTGAGCAGCTCGTCATGTCCCATCTCAACCTGGTTCGATTTCTAGCCAACAAGTTCAAGAACCGTGGGGAGCCTCTCGATGACCTGATCCAGGTCGGATACCTTGGCCTGCTCAAGGCCATCGATCGCTTCGACCCCGATCGCGGTCTCGAGTTCACCACCTATGCTACGCCTACCATCCTGGGTGAGATCAAGCGCCACTTCCGCGATAAGGGATGGAGCGTTCGCGTTCCCCGGCGACTGCAGGAGCTTTCTGCGAAGGTGAACCAGGCAACCGATACGCTCACCACGCAGCTGCAGCGTTCGCCGACCGTTGAGGAGATCGCCGATTTTCTTGATGCCAGCGTGGATGAGGTGCTCGAGGCCATGGAATCATCTTCGGCCTATAGCTCCGTTCCGCTGGAGGGAACGGGCTCCTCGGAGAGCGACGATGCTCCTTCGATCATCGACCGTTATGCTACCGAGGACAGCGAGCTCGCCTTCACCGACGACCGCCTCATCATCGAAGAGGCCCTCGAGGGGTTCTCACCGCGGGAGCGGGAGGTCATCGAGCTTCGCTTCTTGAAGGGCATGACGCAGATCGAGATCGCCGATAAGCTTGGTATTTCGCAGGTACAGGTCTCGCGCTTGCTGCGTCGCACGCTCAAGAAGATTCAGGATAAGATCGATCCGGAAGGAGTCATGAGCAAATCATGACCGAAGGCGGCTTGAGCGAGCGCTCTTCCCAGGAATCCAAGCTGTCTGGCGCACGCCTGCTTGCGCTGCGCGTATGGACGGTGGTCGGGGCGATCATCATCGGAGTCGCCGTGCTCAACGTGCTCGGCATACTGGCTCCTGTTATCGAGTTCCTCGCCGTCGGCTCGCTCATCGCGTTCGTGGAGTCGCCTATCGTCAACACGCTCGAGCGGCGGGGTGTCCCCCGTGGCGCCGGAGCGCTCCTAGGGCTCATCGTCGTGGTCGCTGTCATATCGTGCCTCATCATGGTGATCGGCCCCATGATCGCGGAGCAGGTCCTCGAGGTGCTCGCCCGCCTGCCTAACCAGCTTCGCGGTCTTGGCGAGTGGGTTGTGCAGTTATCGCGCGACTTCGAGGCGCTTTCGCAATCATCGTGGGCAAGCCAGCTTGATGATGCGCTGACATCGCTTGCCGATATGGCATCGGGCTATATCACCCAGATTGCCGGCGACGTGGGCAGGGGAGTGTTCCCCTTCGTTTCGGCGTTTGCCTCGCAGCTCTTCATCGTGTTTTTGGGACTCGTGCTTGCGTACTGGCTCGCGCTGGACTATCCGCGCATTCATCGCGAGATCGGCGCCATCGTCGGCGGCGAGCATGAGACGAGCTATCGGTTCATGGTCGCTATCCTCTCGCGTTCTGTGGGCGGTTACATGCGCAGCATGGTCATCACGTCCCTTGTGAACGGCGCGCTTGCCGGTATCGCGCTCGCTATCGCCGGGCACCCCTACGCCTCGCTTATGGGCGTTCTTACCGGGCTCTTGCATCTTATCCCGGTGCTCGGTCCTTGGATTTCGGCGTTCGCGGCGACGCTCCTCGCGCTATTCTACGACCCGATACTCGCTGTTTGGACGCTCATCATCTGCATGGTTGCCCAAAACCTCACCGACAACGTGATCTCTCCTAAGGTCATGCAGTCGACGGTCCAGATCCATCCAGCTATGAGCCTTGCTGCCCTCGTGGTCGGTTCATCGCTTCTCGGGGCGCTCGGCATGGTGATCGCCATACCGCTGTGCGCGGCGCTAAAGGGCCTGTTCATCTTCTACTTCGAGAAGCAGACGGGGCGGGCTATCGTCTCCTATGAAGGGGCGATCTTCAAGGGTACGCCGTTTCGTGATGGGCAGAACCGCCCGGTGCCGGCATTCGATGCCCTGGGCGAGGACAGCTTCGTCACAGATTCCGAGCTTCTTGACGACGAAGTGGCTCCGAGTGGCTCGGCGGTGCCAAAGCCCGAGCTCGATAATCCGTGGGGCAAGATCGCGTTTCTGCACCTTCATGGTGATCTGAAGAGCGATCGCGACGCGGCGAGCAATGATGACGACGGTCGCTAGGAGAGCTTTCGCGAGCTAGGTAGCGCCATCGACCACCACGCATATGGCCTTGCGCGCCCTCGATGTGTTCAAACATGATGCCTTGACGAGGCGCACGCTTTACCGGCGCATGGGCAGCGCGGTTTGGCTATACTTATGACGTTTTCGCTTGCATGATGCACCTAACCAAGGGAGATTGCTCAATGGCTGCAGAGTTTCCGTCCATGACCACCGCCGAGATTCGCTCGTCGTTCCTCTCCTTCTTCGAGGAGCGCGGCTGCAAGGTGTTCCCCTCGTCGTCGCTCATCCCCGACGACCCCTCCTTGCTGCTCGCAAACGCCGGCATGAATCAGTTCAAGCAGTACTATCTTGGCAAGAAGACCATGAAGGAGGTCGGCGCCGCTTCGTGCCAGAAGTGCGTGCGCACCAACGATATCGATGTCATCGGCTCCGACGGACGACACCTGTCGTTCTTCGAGATGCTCGGTGACTTTTCGTTCGGTGGCATCCCCAAGGCGGAGGCGTGCAAGCTCTCGCTCGAGTACATCACCGAAGTTCTGCACCTACCGATGGATCGCCTTTACTTCACGGTGTTCACCGATGATGATGAGTGCTTCAAGATCTGGGAGGACCTCGGCGCCCTGCCGGGACACATCTCCCGTCTTGGTGAAGATGATAACTTCTGGGCGGCCGGTCCTACCGGCCCCTGCGGCCCTTGCTCCGAGATTTATTACGATCAGGGAGAGGAGTTCGGCTGCGGTAGCCCCGACTGCGCTCCTGGATGCGATTGCGACCGATACCTCGAGTTCTGGAACCTTGTGTTCACCCAGTACGATCGCCAGGAAGACGGCTCGATGCCGGAGCTTCCCCACCGCAATCTCGACACGGGAATGGGCCTCGAGCGCATCGCCGCCATCATGCAGGGTGCGCGCTCGAATTACGAGACCGACATCCTGCGCGGCCTCATCGCCCTTGGCGAGGAGATCTCGGGTGCGACGTATGAGCCGGGCGTGTACGAGGGCGCGAGCAGGAGCCTGCGCATCCTCGCCGACCACTCCCGCGCGGTGACCTTCATGCTCGCCGACGGTATCCGCCCGGGCAACGAGGGTCGCGGCTACGTGCTGCGCCGCCTCATCCGCCGCGCGATCATGCATGGTCACCTGCTGGGCATCCGCGAGCCGTTCATGCGCCGGTATGCCGAGGCGGTCATCGATATCATGGGCGAGCACTACCACGAGCTCGTCGATCAGCGGGCGCTCGTTATCAAGTTCCTCGAGAGCGAGGAGGAGCGCTTTGGCGCCACCATCGAGACGGGCACGGCGTATCTCGACGAGGCCCTCTCCGAGCTCGAGAAGGGCGGCGTGCTCGACGGCCGCCGCGCCTTCACGCTGCACGACACCTTCGGGTTCCCCATCGACCTCACGGTCGAGATTGCGGAGAGCCGTGGTTATTCTGTCGACACCGAGGGCTTCGAGGTTGCCATGGCCGAGCAGCGCGAGCGCGCTCGCGCCCAGGTGAAGGACGTCGCGTGGTCCAAGTTCGACTCGGTGTGGCTTGCCCTCTCCGATACACTTGCGCCCACGGTCTTCTGCGGATACGACGAGAACGAGGCTTCTGCCCGGGTGGTCGCCATCGTGAAGGACGGTGCCTCCGTGGAGTCGGTCAAGGCCGGCGATGCATGCGAGGTCGTGCTCGACCACACGCCGTTTTACGGCGAGCGCGGCGGTCAGTGCGGTGACACCGGTGCCCTGAGCACCGAGGCGGGCGCGCGCTTCGCCGTGAGCGATACGGTGTGGCAGGAGAAGGTCATCGCCGCCCATGCGGGAACCCTCGAGGTCGGTGAGCTTTCCGTAGGCGACGAGGTCGTCGCTGCGATCGATATCGCCCGCCGCGAGCGCATCCGCCGCAACCACACGGCAACCCACCTGCTCCATGCCGCCTTGCGCCACGTGCTCGGCACGCATGTCGCGCAGGAGGGCTCCTACGTCGACGATGAGCGCCTGCGCTTCGACTTCACGCACTTCTCGTCTATGACCATCGAGGAGCTCACTGCTGTCGAGCAGCTGGTGAACGAGTGGATCTTCGAGGACCTGCCCGTCTCAACCCAGATTATGGGCATCGAGGAGGCCAAGGCCACCGGAGCCATGGCGCTCTTCACCGAGAAGTACGGCGATGAGGTCCGCGTTGTCAGCTGCGGCGAGGTCTCGAGCGAGCTCTGCGGCGGCACCCATGCCCGCAGCACCTCCGAGCTCGGTCTCATCAAGATCGTCTCCGAATCCTCAACGGGCGCCAACATCCGCCGCATCGAGGCGGTCACCTCCATGGGTGCCATTGCCTATATGGATGAGCGCCTGGCGATGCTCGAGCAGGCCGCTGCTGAGCTCAAGTGCCGTATCGACGAGGTGCCTGCCCGTATCGCGTCGCTCCAGGAGAGCCTGCATGCCACCGAGCAGAAGCTCAAGGCCGCACTCACCGGCGGTTCGTCCGATGCCATCGGGCATGCCATCGATTCCGCTGAGGACCTGGGCGCCTACAAGCTCGTCGTCGCCCAGCTCGAGGGGCTTGAGGCTGCCGATTTGCGCAACGTGTGGGATACCATCCGACAGAAGGTCGCCGGCCCTGTTGCCTGCGTGCTCGCCACGGTGACGTCCAAGGGTCAGCCGGCGCTGCTTGCCGGCGCAACCGATGAGGCGGTCGCCGCTGGCTTCAAGTCCGGCGACATCATCAAGCAGATCGCCCCGCTCGTGGGCGGCGGCGGCGGCGGCCGTCCGCAGATGGCCCAGGCCGGCGGCAAGGATGCATCGGGCATCCGCGCTGCGCTCGAGGCGGCTCGCGCCAGCTTGCGCGGCTAGGCAGCTGTGGTAGCGCTCGGCTTAGATATAGGGGAGACCAGGATCGGCATAGCCGTCTCGGATGCGACGGGGCGGCTTGCCATGCCTGTCAAGGTCCTGCCCGCGCAAGAGGTCGTCGGTATGGCGCGAAGCTTCCGCTATGTGCTCGAAGACCATGATCCCGACGTGCTCGTCTGCGGGCTTCCACGCACCTTGGGCGGCGAGCTCGGACCCCAGGCGGAGCGCGTGAGGGGGGTTGCCGAGGGAATCGCCCGGGCCTGCTCCCTTCCGCTCGAGTTTGCTGACGAGCGCCTTTCCTCTGCGGAGGCAAAGCGAATCTTGCGCGAGCAGGGGCTTTCGGAGAAGCAGATGCGCGGCAAAGTCGATATGGTCGCCGCCAGCCTCTTCTTGCAAGCTTGGCTCGATGGCAGACGAGCCGACTGACAGATGAACTGCCGGCGAGCGAACATTCTTGGTGCGCAGACTGATACTCATCCGATACGCGCCTATCCTGCATGAAATTAACTTATTATACATAATAATACAAGTACAATTTCACCAGCTAACAAGGCTGCCTGGATGAAACGATACCATATACCTGCGGAAATACTCAAATTCACATAGCTTTACAGTCTCTCCACAATCTCGCTATAATCAAAACGAACTTGCATGGGCGCTTCGGCGCCTGTGCGCGTTGTAGGTAGCCTCTCTAGTGGTAAGGAGGTAGGTATGGTAGGTATTGTCCTTGCAAGTCATGGCGACCTCGCAGCGGGCATCAAGCAAACGGCCTCGATGGTCTTCGGCGATCAGCCGGACGTCGTGTCCGTGAGCTTGCAACCTAGCATGGGTCCTGATGACCTCAGGGCGGAGATCGAGAAGGAGGTGGCAACGCTTTCCGATTCCGAGCAGGTTCTGTTCTTGGTCGATCTGTGGGGCGGTACGCCCTTCAATCAGATCAACGGGTTGCTCGACGGTCACCCCACGTGGGCTGCTGTCACCGGCATGAACCTTCCGATGGTCATCACCGCGTACACGCTGCGCATGAATCCCGAGGCCACCGCCCACGAGATCGCGGCCGGTGTTCTCGCTGATTCGCGTGACGGCGTGCGTGTGAAGCCCGAGGATCTCGAGCCCGAGCCGGCAGCGGCTCCTGCTGCAGCGGCTCCTGTTGCAACCGCTGCGGCCATTCCCGAGGGCACGGTCCTAGGCGACGGGCACATCAAGATCGCCCACTGCCGCGTCGACACCCGTTTGCTGCACGGGCAGGTCGCAACCACTTGGACCAAGCAGGTAAGCCCCGATCGCATCTTGGTTGTCTCGGATGCCGTCAGCCACGATGAGCTCCGAAAGACCATGATCGTGCAGGCGGCACCCCCAGGGGTCAAGGTCCACGTGATCCCGATCGAGAAGATGATCGAGGTTTCGAAGGACCCGCGCTTCGGCGCCACGAAGGTCATGCTCCTGTTCGAGACCCCGCAGGATGTGCTCAAGGCTGTCGAGGGCGGGGTTGACATCAAGAACGTGAACCTCGGCTCCATGGCGCATTCCGTCGGCAAGGTTGTCGTCACCAACGCCATCGCTATGGATCAGGCTGATGTCGAGTGCCTCGAGACCCTTGCGTCCAAGGGCATCGAGTTCGATGTCCGCAAGGTTCCGGCAGATTCGCCGGAGAACTTCGACGCCATGATGAAGAAAGCCAAATCCGAGCTGGCTGCTCAGGCATAAGAAGGAGGGAACATGTCGGCATTATCGATCATTCTTATCGTCCTTGTTGCCTTCCTCGCCGGCATGGAAGGCATTCTCGATGAGTTCGAGTTCCACCAGCCGCTGGTGGCCTGCACGCTCATCGGTTTGGTGACCGGCCAGCTCGAGGCTGGAATCGTCCTCGGAGGCACCCTGCAGATGATGGCCCTTGGCTGGGCCAACATCGGCGCCGCCGTCGCACCCGATGCCGCGCTCGCATCCGTTGCATCCGCCATCATCATGGTGTTGCAACTTCAGGCTGGCGCTTCGCAGGCCGAGGCCGTTTCCAACTCCATCGCCATTGCGGTGCCGCTTTCGGTCGCCGGCCTCTTCCTCACGATGGTGTGCCGCACGCTCGCCATCCCCATAGTCCATGCCATGGATGCGGCTGCTGCCAAGGGCAGCTTCGCCGCCATCGATGCGTGGCAGATCGTGGCCATCTGCATGCAGGGCGTCCGTATCGCCATCCCGGCTGCGGCCCTCTGCTTCATCCCTGACTCCGCGGTGACCGCGGCGCTCAACGCCATGCCCGCCTGGCTCACCGACGGCATGAGCATCGGCGGCGGCATGGTCGCTGCAGTCGGTTACGCGATGGTCATCAACATGATGGCGACCCGCGAGGTCTGGCCGTTCTTCGCGCTCGGCTTCTGCCTCGCCGCCATCTCCGAGCTCACGCTCATCGCACTCGGCGCCATCGGCCTGTCGCTCGCTTTCATCTACCTCGGCCTCAAGGAACTGGCCAAGCAGGGCGGCGGCGCTGGCACTGGCTCGGGCGATCCGCTCGGCGATATCCTGGACGATTACGAGTAGGAAGGGAGGAGGTACATCATGGCAGATAAGGTTAGCCTTTCCAAGAATGACCGCCTTGCGGTTTGGTTCCGTCATCAGTTCCTCCAGGGATCCTGGAACTACGAGCGTATGCAGAACGGTGGCTGGTGCTTCTCCATCATCCCGGCCATCAAGAAGCTCTATCCCAACAAGGAAGATCAGATTGCCGCGCTCAAGCGACACATGGAGTTCTACAACACGCATCCGTACGTCTCCTCGCCGGTCATGGGCGTCACCCTCGCGCTTGAGGAGGATCGCGCCAATGGTGCCCCTGTCGACGATGCGGCCATCCAGGGCGTGAAGGTCGGTATGATGGGCCCGCTCGCCGGTGTGGGCGACCCGGTGTTCTGGTACACCGTCCGCCCGCTGCTCGGCGCGCTCGGCGCTTCGCTTGCCATGTCGGGCAATATCATGGGCCCGATCATCTTCTTCGTTGCCTGGAACGTCATCCGTATGGCTTTCATGTGGTACACGCAGGAGTTCGGCTACAAGCTGGGCACCTCCATCACCAAGGACCTCTCGGGCGGCCTCATGGGCAAGATCACCGAGGGCGCTTCGATCCTCGGTATGTTCGTCATCGGCTCGCTCGTGCAGCGCTGGGTGTCGATCTCGTTCGCTCCTGAGGTTTCGAGTGTCCCGCTCGATGAGGGCGCCTACATCGACCCGTCCGCGCTCGATGCCGTCGCGCAGAGCGATGGCGTGGGTGCCGCGATCCTGAAGGCGCTTGGCGACCAGGCGAATGGCCTATCGCTCTCCGCGACCAACGTGACCACGCTCCAGCAGAATCTCGACAGCCTCATCCCCGGCCTCGCCGCCGTGGGCGTGACGCTTCTGTGCTGCTGGTTGCTTAAGAAGAAGGTCTCGCCGATCGTCATCATCATCGGCATGTTCATCGTCGGCATCGTCGGCCATGTTGTGGGCCTGCTGTAAGGTCTGCTATCGCGCTATGCTGATTGCGCGATGATTGCGGGGCCGCTTATGCGCACGGACGACGATCCGCGTGCTGAGCGGCTCCGTTCTATCCGGGAAATACCGCACTGGTAGATGCGATATGGTCGAGAGCCCAGCGGCGATGCTCGCCCGGGTGGCATCTGCCGAGCTGATGCAACCCACCAGGAGGGGAGGGGCTGTGGCCCAATCTCAAAACACCACCGTTGAGCTCACAACGCGAGCGATATCGTTTCGAGGCCTTTCCGCTTACGGCAACGTGATGATCGGCGATAGGGCGTTCGAGTTCTACAACGAGCGCAACCCCGAGGATTTCATTCAGATCCCCTGGAACGAGATCGACTATATCGCCGCATCGGTTATGTTGGGCAACCACATCCCCCGGTTTGCCATCTTCACCAAGGGCGGGGCTTCCTTCTCGTTCTCCACTAAGGACAACAAGCGAACGTTGCGTGCGGTGCGCGAGCATGTTCCCGCCGATCGCATCCAGCGCTCGCCGACGTTTCTCGATGTGGTTAAACTTGGTGCGAAGACCCTGTTCAAGCATTAGCGCTCCAAGCCGGGCTCTCTTTTAGTGCGAAGCTCGGTGCGTAAACCTTCAAGGTTAGATGGAAACTTTAAGCTCTTAGCGACTCTGAGGTACACTTTTGCCGATATGTACATCGCGCATCTGTTTGATCGCCCAACGAAAGGGACTCTGTGGCGCAACAAGACGGCAACACCCCTCAGAGGAGGACATCCGCTTCGCATTCGAGCGCGGCAGGCGAGCGCCCTCAGGGTAAGCGCTTCGCTTCGGGCAACGTCTCTCCGAGCTCGTATACCTCTTCGCGCGGACCTGCTGCCAAGCAGTCTGCTTCGGGCGCATCGACGGGCCAGGTAGGCGTAGGTGCGCATCGCGCACCAGCTGGCGCACGCACCTCGCAGGCAGCCCGGCGCACGTCATCGACGGCCGATCGGGCTGGCGCGCGTCCGACGGGTACCCGTTTCGCCACGGGCTCGCAGCATGCTGGCAACACCCGCTCTCATGCTCGTGCGGCTGGCGGCGGGCGCGTCGGCGTGCAGTCCGCCTATACCCGACAGAGCAAGCAGGCGAACAAGAAGGCCCCTGTCATCCCCATGCTCATCGCGCTCGTGGTGATCGTCGCGGTGTTCGCTGTCATCATCTTTGCGGTCATCCCCGCAGTCTCCAACATGTTTCAGGGCAGCGATGAGCCTGCTGTAGAGGCAGGCATCGAAGTTCAGGTGAATATCCCCGCGGGTGCCTCGGGCGATCAGATCGCATCGATCCTCTCGCAGAACCATATTATCGACGACCCGCAGGACTACTACGCCGCCGTGCGCGAGCTGCAAGCCGACACCCAGCTCAAACCCGGTGACTACATCTTGACAACGGGGATGGACCCGCTCGATGTCGTGCGTCAGCTCATTGCCGGCCCCAATGTCGATGCGATAAGCCTGACCATCCAAGAAGGCCTCACCGTCGACCAGACCGCTGCCCGCGTGGAAGAGACGCTTGGCATTCCCGCCTCTGATTTCCTGGCTCAGGCAAAGGCGTCGAACTACGTTGCCGACTACCCGTTCCTCGAGGGCGCGTACAACGACTCGCTCGAGGGCTTCCTGTACCCCAAGACCTATAGCTTCACGGACGAGCCCACCGCTGACGAGGTCATTCGGGTCATGCTCGATCAGTTCGAGATCGAAACGGAGGGTCTCAACCTCACCGATGGGGCCAACGGTCTCACCTTGCAGCAGCTCGTGTCGCTCGCCTCGCTCGTCGAGCGCGAGACCGCCGTGGCAGATGAGCGCCCGCAGGTTGCGAGCGTCATCTACAACCGTCTCGATGCCAACATGCCGCTCCAGATCGACGCCGCGATCGTATATGCGCGTGGTGGAGGTTCGGGTACGGTGACCTATGACGACCTCGAGATCGACTCCCCGTATAACATCTATCAAAACACCGGCCTCACCCCCGGGCCCATCTGCTCGCCGAGCGTCTCCTCAATTGAAGCAGCTGTGTCCCCGGCCGATACCAACTACCTCTACTACGTCCTCTCTCCTGATAATGATGGTACGCATCGTTTCAGCGAGACCTATGATGAGTTTTTGGCCAACCGCGAAGAGTATGTGGAATCGCGCTCATGAGCATCTTCTCCCCGAAACGCTATATCGCCGCGGTGGACCGTATCGACCTCGATGAGCTCTACGCTCAAGGCAAGCGCGCCATCCTGCTCGATCGCGACAACACGCTCGTGCCCCGCGATCGCGCCACCGCGCCAGATGAGGTCGCAGCATGGCTCGACCATGCGCGCGACCTTGGCATGCAGCTGTGCATGGTTTCCAACAACTGGCACCATGACCAGGTCATGCGCTCAGCTCGAGAGCTCGGGATGGAAGCGATAGGCTTTGCCCTGAAGCCCTTGCCGTTCGCGCTTCTCAAGGCCATCCGGCAACTCGGCGTGGCAAAAGGGGAAACCGTTATGGTGGGCGATCAGCTGTATACCGATGTTTGGGCCGGTACCCTTGCAGGCATCGATACCATCCTCGTGAAGCCTCAGACGACGGTCGATCTATGGTACACGCAGATCTTCCGTATCTTCGAGCGGCGAGCCCTGCGTGATCTTACCTGCGAGGATTAAGCTGTGGGGACGCTCGCGGATGGCACCGGTAAACGTGGATGCGACCATATCTTCTTCATCGGCTTCCTGGGTGCCGGTAAATCGACGCTCGCTCGAAACCTCGGCCGTATGTTCAACCGCCGCTATGTCGACACCGATCGCTTGGTAGAGCGTGGCGCCGGAGCGTCTATCAAAGGCATCTTCCGCCGTGAGGGCGAGGAGCGCTTCCGCGAGCTGGAGACAGCGGCCCTCTCCTCGTTGGCCTCCGAGCGTAGCTTGCTGGTCTCTTGCGGCGGCGGCATCGTAGAAACAGCAAGCAACATCGAGCTCATGCGACAAATGGGCTACTGCGTCTTTCTCGATGGCGACTTCGAGGACTCCATGAGGCAGATTCGCTCGCTCGCCGCCCGTCCCGATTTCAAGTCGATCGAGCACGCCAAGCGCCTGTATGAGCATCGTCGCCCCCTGTACCTCGAAGCTGCGGATTTCCTGGTCGATATCAGGGGAAGGTCTTTCAAGGAAGTTTCCTATATCTGTGCGGACATGTTATTGGAGCGTGGTCTTCTATGACGATCAAACGTCAGCTGCTAACCATCAACCAGCGTTCGGTGGATGTTCGTATTGGCGAAGGCGCTCTAGAGGAGCTTTCGAGCTTTGCCGGCGGCATCGTGGGCAAGCCTAAGCGGGCGTTTCTCCTTGCAGGCGCCGACATCGACCAATCGGTTCTCTCGAACGTCGAGCGCGGCCTTGTCGACGCTGGGTTCGGAATCGAGCTCCAGGTGCTGCCCGCTGATGGGAATCCGCGTTCCTTTGCAGCTGCCACGAGCTTGTTCGAGCGGTTCGGTCGAGCGGGCATGACCGAAGACGACCTGGTGCTTGCGGTTGGTGATGTCCCGTTGTGCTCACTTGCCGCCTTCGTCGCTAAGCTCTGGTGCGGCGGCATGGCTTGCGCGCTCGTGCCCACGGGCCTCGACGGCATGACAATGCTGGCGACGGAGATGTCTCCTTTGGGCGAGGGGGAGGCCTTCGGTATGGTCTCGCTCCTTCCGCAACCTTCGATGGTCATCTGCGACCTGTCGTTTCTTCCGGCTATGGACCAAGACGCTCGGCTTGGCGGTTACGTCCGCATGGTTGGCGCCGCGCTCTCGGACGGGAAGCGTTTCTGGGACTCGCTTACGCAGCGCGCGGGCGATCTTGTCTCCCATGATGCCGATGCGCTCACTGATCTGCTTGTGTCGACGATGATCGCCCGACGCAACATCGTTAAGGCGGTTAACCCGGCTGCCCGGCGCGCCCTGTCGTATGGTACGGTGACCGCTCGTGCCCTTAAGGCTTGCCTAGGCGACGAGGTGCCCGGTTACGCCCTTCTGGCGGAGGGCATGGCGTTTGAGGCGAGGTTGGCGGTGGAGGCATGCAACCTTGATGCCCAGGTCGTCTTCGACCAGGACGACCTGCTCTTCGATCTTGGGATCGACGAGCTTCCCTTCAAGCTCGATGCTAAGGCTCTCGTTGACGCAATCAGGGCGGAGCAGCTCCGCCATTCCAATAGAACCATGCTCGCCCTCCCGCGCTCGATAGGTTCCATCCGTCTTGCTGCCGTAGATGACGAGCTGCTATTGCGCCATGCGGAGGCATACACCGCCTCGCGTGCCGAGCTGGTCGAGGACTAGGTGGTTCGCAACGCGTCAGAGCGTTGCAGGTGTTTGGGAAGCTTTGGGAGGATATGCAATGGTTGATGAGCTGATCGGTCCCGCTGGGCGCATCGAGCGCGTGCGCAAGCTCATGGGGGAGCGCAACTACGATGCCGTGGTGATCAGAGACGAAGCGAACCTTCGCTGGCTCACGGGAGCCGAGGGGGTTTTCGATTTTACCGGGGAGCTTCCGCATGCGGCGTTTATCACTGCGGACGACGCGCTGCTCCACACCGATTCACGCTACTATAACGCCTTCATCGAGCATCTGCCCCAAAACAGCCCCTGGCTGGTCGACCAAGAGGTCGTTGCCATCCCTCGCTGGGTTGCCGATCGCGCCTGCCGTTTCCATGCACGCGTCGTCGCACTCGAGGATACCTGCGATCTCGCTTTTTACCAGGGTCTTATTCGCGCGTTCGAGGATTGCTCCATTGTTTGCAGCGTCCCGCTCATGCATGGCGACCTTCGTCTCATGCGCGCATCGAAGGATGCCCAGGAGCTTGAGCTCATCAGGCGCGCCCAGGCTATCACCGACGAGGCATTCACGCATATGCTCGGTTTCATCCGGCCCGGCCTTACGGAGAAGGAGCTCAAGCTCGAGCTCGAGACCTATATGCTCTCCCATGGGGCAGATGGTCTTGCATTCTCCACGATCGTCGCCACGGGTCCCAATACCGCCAACCCCCACGCCATCTCGGGTGATCGTATGGTCGAGAAGGGAGACTTCGTCCTCATGGACTATGGCGCCCGCTACCGCGACTACTGCTCCGATATGACGAGGACCGTCGTCGTGGGCGAGCCTTCCAAAGACCAGCTTTTCCTCTACGATTTGGTGCGACGCACGCACGAGGAGTGCGTGAGCGCGATTCACGCCGGAGTCGATGGCAAGGAGGTCCACGAGCTTTCTTGCAAGATCATCGGAGATGCAGGATACGGGGCGTATTACGGGCATGGTCTCGGCCATGGAGTAGGAATCGATATCCATGAGCTCCCCACCTTCAGCAGGAAGTCGAACACGGTTGGCGAGGGCGCCGTCATTACGGTCGAGCCTGGGGTGTATCTACCTGGTGTGGGCGGCGTGCGCCTGGAGGATTTCGGCGTCGTGACCCAGCAGGGTTTCGAGCCCTTCACGCAGAGCCCGCACGAGCTTCAGGTTATCGACTGCTCGTAATGCCCTGCCTCTGGCTCCGCAGCGGGGTCGCTGGATCGTCCCATGGGGGTGCGGTCGGGTTGGGAATCCTTCCCATACGGGCTCTCGCCATGTATATTTCGCAGCGTATCGCGGGGGCGCACGTGAAAGAGTATAATTTGAGCGTTCATGCAACGACGCTCTGCGGCTAACCGGCCGCGACGGATTCGGAAAGGTAGCATATGGCAACCATCACCACCGCTGATTTCAAGAACGGCATCGGCCTGCGCATCAAGGACAAGGTCGTGACCATCGTCGAGTTCCAGCATGTCAAGCCTGGCAAGGGCGGTGCATTCGTGCGCTACAAGACCAAGGACATCAAGAGCGGCCGCGTGGTCGAGAACACCTGCAACGCCGGCACCAAGTTCGAGAGCGTTATGCTGAGCACTCGCGAGATGCAGTACCTCTACCACGATGGCACCGACTACATCTTCATGGACAACGAGACCTATGAGCAGGTGCCCGTTTCCGAGGACTTCATCGGCGACAACGCCAAGTGGCTCAAGGAGAACGACGTCTGCCAGCTCCTCTATGCTGACGACGAGCTCATGGGCGTGAACCCGCCGATGTTCATCGAGGTGCAGATCACGCAAACCGACCCCGGTTTCAAGGGCGATACCGTTCAGGGCTCCACCAAGCCGGCTACGATCGAGACCGGTGCTGTGGTTCAGGTTCCCATGTACCTTAACGAGGGTGAGACCATCAAGATCGATACCCGCGATGGCAAGTTCGTTTCCCGCGTCTAGCTCCCCTAGAGGGAAGAAATGAGGGACCTCATGTCTCAGGAGATCTACATTTCCGGTATGGGCATCGCGCCCGAGGTGCTTGCCACCGTGGTCACCCGCTCCGTTGAGGAGATCGAGGGCGTCGCATCGGTTGGCGTGAAGGACCTCGCTGCCAACCTGGTTTCGATGTTCTCCACTCGCAGCGCCTCCTCTGCTCCCGCCGTCGAGGCGACCGTCGAAGATGACAAGCTTGCCATCACGGTCCATCTCGTCGTCTTCTTCGGCTATCCTTTCAAGAACCTTGCCGAGATCGTGCGCGCGGCTGTCGTTCACGGCATCGATGCGCAGGTCGGCGTCGAGGTCTCGCGCGTCGACGTGTGCATCGACGGCCTCGTGTTCCCCAAGGAGTAGCACGTGAGCCGTAAAGTCGAACGAGGCCGCACGCTCGCGCGCAGCCAGGCACTGCAGCTCCTGTTCCAGGCGGAGATCACTCGCAGGACCGTCGAGGAGGTTCTTGCAGGGGACTACCTCATCTCGAAGGGCCCGCTTGATCCCTATGCTGTCGAGATCGCTCGCGGATGCGCGGATCATCTCTCCACGATCGACAGCGCGCTTCAGCGCGCCTCCGAGAATTGGTCGCTTTCTCGTATGCCTGGAGCCGATCGCAACCTACTGCGCGTTGCTGTCTACGAGCTTCGCTATGCGCCGGATCGGCTTGATGACGCCGTCGTCATCAACGAGGCGGTCGAACTTGCCAAGGCGTACGGTACCGACGAGTCTGCGAGCTTCGTGAACGGCGTGCTTGGTCGCGTCGTACGCGAGGGTGACCGCTTCTTCCCGTCAGATTCGTCTTCCGAAGAAGCTGAGGCGTCTTCCATTGAGGTCGCTCCATCCATTGCGGACCCCTCTTCTGAGGAGGAGCGGTAACTATGGCGGATACCGCGCTCAACAGCTTCGCAGACATCACCGAGCGCCTTGACGAGATCGTTGCTTCGGTGCGCTCCAAGGATACCTCCTTAGAGCGGAGCCTCGATCTTTTAGATGAGGGCATCGCGCTTGGGTCGCGGGCTGTCGAGCTTGTGGACAGCTTCGACCTGAGTCCCGAGGAAGCCGAACAGCTCGCTGACGCCGTTGAAGCGGATGCTGCAGGCGAACCAGAGGCTGCGCCTCACGAAAACGACGCTGAATAGACAGAGGCGGTTTATGAAGCGAGTCCGCCTTGACGATGAAATGATTGCCCAGGGCATCTGCGCTGATCGCGCGGATGCCCTGCGTATCTTGATGGCAGGTGACGTTTCCTCGCGCGGCGAGCGCTTGACCTCCCCAGGCCTGAAGGTCGATCCGGGTATCGAGCTCCATGTGAAGGGGCACCTGCCATTCGTGGGGCGCGGGGGCCTCAAGCTCGCCGGAGCGCTCGATGCCTTCCGCTTCGACCCATCCGGCCTAGCTTGCCTAGACATCGGATGCTCCACAGGGGGCTTCACCGACTGCCTGCTCAAGCGAGGAGCCTCGAGCGTCGTCTCGGTTGATGTCGGGCGTGCCCAGTTCGCCTGGTCGCTCAGGAACGATCCGCGCGTGACCCTGCTTGAGAGGACCAATGTCTGCGATGTGCCGGAGCTCGGCTATCGAGGCGCTTTCGAACTCGCTGTCTGCGATGTCTCCTTCACGGGGATCGCGCATATCATCGAGGCGGTTCAAGAGCTGCTGGCCCCCGGCGGGGTCTTCCTCACGCTCGTTAAACCGCAGTTCGAAGCGGCGCCTGAAGAGGTCGGTGATGGCGGCGTGGTGCGTGACCTCGCCGTTCGCCGAGCGGTGCTCGAACGCGTGATCGGAGTCCTCGGTGATCACGGTCTTGCTCCTTTTGGCTTGTGTGCTTCGCCGATTTCTGGAGCTAAGGGCAATGTGGAGTTCTTCGCCATCGCCCGTATGGGTAAGCTAGAGGATGGCCGGCTTCCAGCCGAGGCGGCGCGGATGGTGCTCACCCAAGTTGAAGGAGTTGTGGGTTCATGAAGGTCTTCCTCGTTCCCAACTACTACAAGAACGAGGCTGTCGACAGCGGTCTTCGTCTTGAGCTCTGGTTGAACCGCCAGGGTGCCGAAGTCGTCTGGGCGCAGGACCAGCGCTCCAAAATCGTCGCCCAACCGGATATCGAAGGGTGCGATCTGGTGATCTCGCTCGGTGGCGACGGGACGCTGCTGCGTGCCGCGCGCATCGTCGGCTATCGGGAGATTCCCATCCTTGGCCTGTCGTATGGCCATGTCGGCTTCCTTACGGCAGCAAGTCCCAGCGAGCGCGACGTCATCAGCGTCGTGAGCGACGCGCTTGCGGGCGAGCTTCACGTCAGCCGCCGGGCGACGCTTGATGTCGACGTTGTCGGCGAGGCTGGAGAAGAGGCTCCGAGCACCGTCAACACGTTCGCTCTCAACGATCTCGCCTTGACGCGTGGGCCGCTCTCAGACATGGTCGAATTCGATATCACCGTTTCCGGTCATCACATCGACCGGTTGCGCGGCGACGGCGTGGTGGTCTCGACTGCGACCGGTTCCACCGGCTATGCGCTCTCTGCCGGAGGGCCTATCGTGAGCCCTGATTATTCGGGCATGGTCTGCGTGCCCATAGCGCCGCATACCATCCAGGCGCGCGCTTTTCTGACCTCGCCCTCGGATGTCGTCGAGATCGCCATGTCGCATGAGCGCCCGTCGGTTCCCGCAATAGCGGTCGACGGTCAGTTCATCACCAGTGAAGCAACCGTCGACCGAGTTGTGGTTCGTCGCGGCCCTGGAGATATCCTGCTGCTCGATTACGGTCCCGAGAGCTTCTACAACTCGGTATCGCGCGTGTTCTACGGAGTGCATCATGGTCGATGAGATCGAGGTCCGCGACCTTGCCTTGATCCGCAACGCGTCCTTCGCTCCGGCGGAGGGCCTCACCGTTCTAACCGGCGAGACGGGTGCGGGTAAGACGGCCCTGCTTTCCGCCTTCAAGCTGCTTGTGGGGGAGCGCGCGGAGGCCTCGCAGGTCCGCGAGGGGTCAGATGCCGCCCTCGTTACCGGTCGCTTCTTCTTCGATGCCCGTGATACCGAGGGGACGTGCGTTGAGCGGCGCGTTGCCTCCGATGGCCGCAGCCGCGTCCGCATCGATGGCTCGATCTCCAGCGTGAGGGAACTTGCCTCGCTTGTGGGGCCGCGGGTCGACCTATGCGGCCAGCATGAGCACCAGCGCCTGCTTGATCCTGCCTCGCATGTTGAGATGGTCGATGCCTGGTCGGGAGCCTCGGTTCAGAACGCGGTGCGGGCTTATCGCGACGCCCTTGCACAGGCGCGTGCGGCGGCTGCCGAGCTCGATCGTATCGAACGGGCGGCATCGACCCAGGGTGCCCGCTTGGAGGACGCTCGCTTCACGTGCGAGCGCATCGACGAGGTCGATCCCAAAGAAGGTGAGCTCGAGGAGCTCGAGGAGTTGCTTCCGCGCGCCGAGCACGCCGAAGCCCTCGCCGGTACGGCCCATGAGGCTGCGGAAGCGCTCTCAGGCGAGGGAGGCGCGCTTGATGGGTTGAACGCCGCCATCGTTGAGCTGTCTCGCATGGGGTCGGTTGATACCAGGCTATCCGAATATGCCGACCAGCTTGCCGGTGCGGCGATCACGATCGAGGATGCGGTGAGCGATCTGCACCGCTATCGCGATGGGGTCGATTTCGATCCGGCGGAACTCGGCCGTCTGCAAGAGCGCTACGGCGCGATCAAGGGGTTGCTCAGGCGATTCGGTCCGCGCATGGAAGATGTTTTCGCCAAACGCGACGAGGCTCGGGAGCTTCTCGCTCTCGTAGATGACAGCGAGGTGCGCGTTCGCCGGGCGCGTCAGGAGGTCGATGAGGCGGAACGTAACCTCGCAGCATGCGCGCGCACGCTCTCGAAGCGTCGCAACGAGGCTGCCCCTCGGTTCTGCCGTGAGGTCGTTAAGCAGATGGCTCGCCTCGAGATGGGGCGCGCGGAGCTCCTCTGGGAGTCGCGTCCGCTGCCCCGCGAGCGGTGGACGGAGGCTGGCCCTGCGTCTTGCGAGCTGCTGTATCGGAGCGGAGCCGGTCTTACCCCGCGCCCGCTTAGGCGCATCGCTTCGGGCGGTGAGCTCTCTCGCGTGATGCTTGCTTGCAAAGTTGTCCTCGGCGAGGCGGACGGCGTGGATACCCTCGTGTTCGACGAAGTGGATGCGGGCGTGGGCGGCGCAGTGGCCCGCTCGCTCGCTCAAGTGCTCGCCGATCTTTCCCGTACGCATCAAGTGGTCGTCGTGACGCACGTCGCGCAGGTTGCCGTCCTGGCAGATCGACACTACGTTGTGCGCAAGCAGGATGCCGATGTTCCCGAAACCCAGCTGGTCGAGGTCACCGGTGATGAGCGGGTGCGCGAAATCGCCCGTATGCTTTCCGGTGATGCGTCCGAGGCTTCGCTTGCGCATGCGCGCCAGATGCTAGGAGAGGTCGACGAGGCTTAGCCTCGATCGCCGCCCTTCCCGTTGAGCGAGCGGTCGGGAAGCGAGCTATCCAGCCGATGCATCGTCGTTCGAAGCTGCTTGCTGTCAGCTCGCGCTTCCTTAGGCGAGGCGCTCTGAGAGTATCTCGATGGCGTGCCGATATCCGTTGAGACCTTCTCCCGCCACGCGCGCGATGCATGCCATTCCGGCATATGAGACCTGGCGGAAGGCCTCACGAGCATCCACGTCGGAGATATGGACCTCGATGGCGGGGATGGCGACCGCCTTGAGGGCGTCGAGGATCGCGACGCTCGTATGGGTATAGGCTGCCGGGTTGATGACGATGCCGTCGACGGTGCCCCATGCCTCCTGGATCTTGTCGACGATGGCTCCCTCATGGTTTGACTGGAATACCTCGATGTCATCGAAGCCGTTGTCCGCGGCGGCTTCACGGCAGATCCGCTCGAGGTCGGCATAGGTACCGGTGCCGTAAATGGCGGGTTCGCGAACGCCGAGCATATTGAGGTTGGGGCCGTTGATGACGAGCACCTTCACAGCGAGTTCCTTTCTCGGTAAGGGGCGGGTTAGAGGCTTACGCTTCAAGTTCACCGGCTTCGCCACGTAACCGGACGTCTAGCTGCAGTTCCTGCAAGACGGCTTGAGCTGTGAGTGAGGCGGAGGCGCGCGAGGCTATGATGCGATCAGCCCATGACCGGTAAAGCGGCATGCGCTGCTCGGCTAAGGCCTGCACGCCGTTTTGCGCGGAGAGCGGCCTGCCCCTGCTCGAGAGCTCCTCGAGTGGGCGGTCGAGCATCACGATGCGGCTGTTCTGATGGAGCAGCGCATAGTTTTCCGGCCGGGTGACCACGCCGCCCCCGCAGGAGATGACGAGCCTGCTTGCCTTGGCGATATCGGCGAGCACGTGCGTCTCCTGCACGCGAAACGCTTCCTCGCCCTGCTCGATGATGAAGTCGGAGCAGGTCGTGCCGAGCCGCATCTCGAGCTCGACATCGATATCGACGTGCTGGCGTCCGGTAAGGCGAGCGAGCTCTCGGCCGACGCGGGTCTTACCAGCGCCCGGCATGCCGATGAGGGCGACGTTTTGCTCTAGCCGCGCAAGCGTCTCGGCGGTCGCCTGGATGCGATCTTTCGATATGGATTCCCCTGTGAAGAGGCGATCGGCTTCGGCTGCTTGGGCAACAAGCATAAGCAGGCCGTTCACCGCTGGCATGCCGCGCTGCTCGGCTTCGATGATGAGGGCCGTCCGCGCGGGGTTGTAGATGAGGTCGATCACTCCCTCGAGGTCGGGGAGCGCGTCGAGCGTGCAGGGCGCTTCGGGACAGTTGGGGTACATCCCTAGGGGCGTGGCGTTGACCAGAAGGGCAGCATCGCTGTAGTGGGGGAGGTCATCGTAGGTGACCGGTCCGCTACGTCCTACCGATACGACGTCTGCACCCAGATCGCATAAGACGGCGCTGCAGGTCGTTCCCGCTCCTCCGCTGCCCCCGAGCACGAGCGCGCGCTTGCCCGCGACATCTACGCCGAGAGCCGACACGAGGGCGTGGAATCCTGCGAAGTCGGTGTTATCGCCGAGGAGCGTCCCGTCCGCGCGCCTGACGATGGTGTTCACGTTGCCCAAGCGCTGCGCCGTGGGAGTGAGCTCATCCAAGAAGGGCACCACCGCATGCTTGTACGGTACGGTGACGTTGAGTCCCTGCCAGCCTGTCTGCTGCAGAAACGATCCGAGCTCGTGTGGTTCGAGTTCGATGAGCCGATAGGGTATGCCCGCGAGCTCACCGTGAATGGCGGGGGAGTAGCTATGGCCGAGCTTGCGCCCAAGAAGGCCGAAGGGGGCATCTGCGGCTTGGGTGGAATCGGAAAGCGCGCCCATCTATATCAGCTCCTGATAGCTTCCTAGGTACGCGAACATCTCGCAAACGTCGGAGATCCCGTCGAGCAGATTTCCCAAGGCTGCCGAACCGAACGGGCAATCCAGATCGAAGTAGAACATGAACTCGAAGTCCCTCCCCGGAATGGGACGGCTCTCGAGCTTCACGAGGTTGATGTCGAGGGCGTAGATGCGCTCGAGTACGCGGTAGAGCGAGCCGGGTTCATGCGAGACCGTGAGCATGAGCGAGGTGCGCGTGGCGCCAGGAAAGACCTGAGGCGTGGCGGAGATCACGACGAAGCGCGTATAGTTGTTGTCTGAATCCTGCACGTCCTCATCTATGGCCGTGAGTCCATAGAGTGCCGCGCAATCGCGAGACGAGAGGGCGGCGATGTCGCGTCTCGGCGATTCTGCGACGAATGCCGCCGCTTGCGCCGTGTTCTCGCAGGCGTGCACGGTGACACCGAGGCGTTCGAGGTATTCCGAGCATTGCGCGATGGCTTGCTCGTGGGAGTAGACCTCGGAGATGTCGGCTTTCGATACACCGGGCTTAGCAAGTAGGTTGTGGTCGATTTTGAGACGTATGCTCCGCACGATGGAGAAGCGATACTTCGCGATGAGGTCGTAGACGGCGTTCACCGATCCTGCGGTGGAGTTTTCGATGGGGAGCACGCCGTAGGTAGAAGACCCATCCCTCACCGAGCGGAAAACACCCTCAAAGGTGGGATGGAAGGTGATGGTGGGAATCTTGAAAAGCCGGCACGCGGCGATCTGGCTGTAGGCTCCTTCGACCCCTTGGCAGGCAACGTCGGCGAGGGCGGGGAAGGGTTTATCGATGAGTTGCAGGGCGTTGAATGCCGTGCGGGAGAGCGAGCCGGCGTCTGCGGCATGGATCGCTCGTTGCTGGGCGGCCTTGTTCATACTCATGAGCAGCGAGAAGAGGCTCACCGCTTGCCCGCTGAACTCTGCGGGGACCGCGCGTGCCACCTGTGAGAGCTTCTCGCGCTCGCGTTCGGGGTCGAAAACCGCCTTGCCCGTCTGGGCTTTGGCTTTGGCAACCTCTTGGGCAAGCTCCATTCGCTCGCAGAAGAGGTCGAGGATCCCCGCGTCGATCGCGTCGATGCGGTTGCGGATATCTGAGAGTTCCATGAACGACCCTTTCCTGTTTTGTCGATGAGCGCGGGGGATCGTGGCGAATTCCTGGTTTAGCGCCGAGGGGCGGGGTACTTGAAGCGGCCGTCCTCGATCATGAGGTCAAGCAAGGCGAGCGCGCAGGCGGCTTCGGCGACCGGCACGGCTCGGGGGACTATGCAAGGGTCGTGACGTCCTTTGATGGCAAGCTCTGCTGGTTCCATTCGGTCGAGGTCGACGCTTTGCTGCTTCCGGCCGATCGATGGCGTGGGCTTTACTGCCATCTGCCAGACGATGGGCATGCCGGTTGAAATCCCGCCGAGGATGCCCCCCGCGTTGTTCGTTTCGGTTGCTACCTGGCCATCGCGTATGGTGTAGGGATCGTTGTTCTTGCTACCGGTAAGGTAGGAGGCGCAGAAACCGGCACCGAAATCAATCCCTTTGACCGCGGGGATCCCGAAGGCAAGCCGTGCGATTCGATTTTCGATTCCGTCGAACATGGGGTCCCCGATGCCTACGGGCACCCCGTAAGCAGCGCATTCGATGACGCCTCCGATGCTGTCGAGCTCATCGCGGGCGCGCAGGATCGCCGCTTCCATGCGTGCGGCGGCGTCTGTTGCGATGCATGGGAAGCTATGAGCTCGCAACGCGGCGACCTGTGCGATGTCGAGTTCGAGCTCGTTGAGCGGCTCGTCTGGTATGCCTTCCGGTCCAAGGCTGGAGACGTGCGCGACGACCTCGATTCCTTGCGTGGTGAGCGCTTGCTTTGCGATGGCGCCGGCAACGCAAAGCGGCGCGGTGAGCCTGCCTGAGAAGTGGCCTCCGCCTGAGACATCGTGCCAGTTTCCGTACTTCATGCGCGCGGGGAAATCAGCATGGCCTGGACGAGGAACGGTTCGCAGGCCAGCGTAATCACCCGATCGCGTATCGGCATTCTCGATGACGGCGCCAATAGGCGAGCCTGTGGTATGCCCATCGAGGATTCCCGAGAGGAATGTCGGAGCGTCGGCTTCGCGGCGCCGCGTGGCCGTGTCCGAGCGTCCAGGGGCCCTCCGGTCGAGGAAGGCTTGGAGTTCGTCCATATCGATGGGAATGCCGGCGGGAACTCCGTCTATGGTGCAGCCGATGCCGGTGGAATGCGACTCGCCGAAGATCGAGAGGCGAACGCTCGTCCCTACAACCGACGCCATCTAGTCCTCCTCAAGCTCGACGATGCCGCCAAGCTCACGGTAATCGTCGAAGAACGTTGGATAGGATTTGGCAACTGCCTCGGCGCCGCGAATCACCACGGGACCGCTGGCGCGAACCGCGGCGACGGCAGCGGTCATCGCGATGCGGTGGTCGCGGCAGGCATCGACCGTGCCGCCGGTTAATTCGGGAACGCCTTCTATGACGAGGTCGTCGCCCACGATGCGCACGTTTGCGCCCAGCGCGTTCAGCGTCGCCGCCGTGGTCTGGAGCCGGTCGGACTCCTTGAGGCGTAGCCTTGCGCAATCGTGGATGACCGTGGTCCCCTCGCACGATGCAGCTACGGCAGAAAGCACGGGCACTAGATCCGGTACATCGCGTGCGCTGAGCGAAAAGCCCTTGAGCTTGTCGGGACGGACGGTTGCCGCGGCGGTGGAGCGATTCACCCGCGCACCGAATCGCGACAGCGCGGCGAGCACGGTACGGTCGCCCTGCACCGAGTTGAGCGCGAGGCCGCGTACCGTGATGGGCCGTTTGCCGATCGCCGCCGCGCAGAACCAGAACGCTGCGTTCGACCAATCGCCTTCGACGCATATGCGCCGCGGCGTGCGATAGCCCGTACCGTCGAGGTGGAAGCGCGTTACCTGCTGCTCGGCATCGCACTCGGTGCGGACCGCGATGCCGAACGCGGCAAGCGCTTCGAGGGTGAGGTCGACATACGGCTTGCTCTCAAGCGCGCCGGTGACCTCGACGGTGCTCTCCTGCCCAAGAAGCGGCAAGGCAAGGAGAAGGCCCGACACGTACTGGGAGCTCACGTTCCCCGGAAGCAGGAAGGTGCCCGGACGCAGGCGATTGCGTGCCGTGAGGGGGAGGCCTCCTGTTGCCGGCAGGTCGCAGCCCGCGGCCAAGAGCTCGTTGATGAGCGGCGTGAGGGGTCGCTCGCCAAGGCGTGCCGCACCGATGAAGGTGGCGTCGGCGCCGAGCGCGCAGGCGACCGGAAGCATGAAGCGCAGGGTTGAGCCCGATTCGCGGCAGTCGAGCGTTCGCCCGGTAAGGGCGCGCAGGATTCCATGCTCCTGACTCTTGGGAATGGGGTGGATCTCGAAGACTCCAGGCGAGCGAACGATGCGCGCTCCCAGGGTCTCAAGGCAATCGAGGGTCGCTTCGATATCATCGCAGGTGGTGTTGCATACCACCTCGGTAGGGCCGTTGGCGAGCGCCGCGGCGATGACGAGCCGGTGCGCCATGGACTTCGAGGCGATGGCGTGCACCTCGCCGGAGAGGGTCTTGGGTTCGATGCGCGCGATCACAGCGTGTTCGCCTCCTGTCCTGCCTCTTGCGCCATGTCTTCGTGTCCGGAGGCAGCGTGGCGGCAATCTCCGGCGCGTAGCAGCTCGTGGAAGTCGTCCAGGCTCATCCGCTCGATGGAGCATGAGCCGATTGCATGGGGCATGACGACATCGATGTGCTCGCCGGCCCGCTTCTTATCGTGCAGCGCCTCCGTATAGATGCGATCGGCGTCCCAGCGGCAGGTGGTGTCCAGGCCGCAACGGCGTGCAAGGCGGGCGATGCGGTCGGGCACGCTGGCATCGCAGGCTCCCCGCATGACGGCGGCGCTTGCGATCAGAACCATGCCTTGGGCCACGCAAGATCCGTGGCCGAGTTTATAATCTTCGAGCGCTTCTATCGCATGGCCGGCGCTGTGGCCAAAATTCAATAGCTTCCGGGCATGGGCTTCGCGCTCATCGGCAGCAACCACGTCGCGCTTTATCTCGACGTTGCGAGCGATAATCGCGGCAACCATGCCAAGGTCGCTATGGAGCAGCTCCGTCGTGAGGGGCGTTTGCTCGAGTTGGGCAAAGAGCCGGCTATCTTTGATGACGCCATGCTTTATCACCTCGCCGCATCCATCGGCAAGCTGCTCGGGCTCAAGGGTGCCCAGGCAACCGACATCGGCGATCACCACGCGAGGCTGCCAGAAGGCGCCGGCAAGGTTCTTGCCGGCTTTGAGGTCTATGGCGGTTTTGCCGCCCACCGAGGAGTCGACCATGGCGAGCAAGCTTGTGGGGATCTGGGCAAGCGGGCAGCCGCGCATGTAGCATGCGGCAGCAAAGCCGGCGACATCCCCGGTTACCCCGCCGCCGAGCGCAACGACCGCATCGCTCCGACTGAACTCATGCTCGGCCATGAACTCGAGGATATCGATAAGGGTGCTCGCGCGCTTCTGGCGCTCGCCAGCGCTGAACGTGAACGTGAACACCTCGTAGCCAGCGGACTTGAGGCTTTGGATCACGATGGGGGCGTAGAGCGGCCCCACGTTGGAATCGGTGACGATTACGGCGCGCTCGCCTCCGCAGGCTGTGCGGACGAGTTCTCCCGATGCCTCGAGGAGCATGGTGCCGATATGCACCTTGTACGGGGTGGATGCCGGGATGTCGATGGTGTACATAGCGTGTTCCTTGACTGCTTGGATTGTCTGCCTTCCGGTTGCGATAAAGAGCCTAGTCATCATCGAGGGAGCGCTTGATGCGGTCGCCTTCAGCGAGCAGCATGCGCAGCCGATCCTGGTCGCCTGCGGAAAGGGCGCTTCTATACCCATCGAGCGCATCAATGAGACCGGTGAGCTCGCTTATAAGGTTCTTCGCGTTCTCGCACATGAGTTCAGCCCACATCGTGGGGTTGAGGTGCGCCACGCGCGTGAGGTCTCGATAGCTTCCGGCGGAGAAGCCGTGGTGTCCCTGGGCGGTGGGGCTTTTGACGTAGGCGTTCGAGACGATGTGCGCGAGCTGGCTCGTGAAGGCGATCACGCGGTCGTGGTCCTCGGGGGTGGTCACGCTGAACGACCCGAAGCCCAAGGGGGAGAGTAGCGTGTGGGCGCGGTCAAGTAGCCTGAGCCGCTCGAGGTCGCCAATCGCTGGCGGGACGAGAACCATGGGGGCGCCTTTGAAGAGATCGGCGCGTGCGTACGCGAAGCCTGAATGCTCGGTTCCCGCCATGGGGTGCGTTCCCAAGAATGCGAAGCCATGGTCTTGAGCGAGTTTGAAAGCCTCTGCGCATATGGTCGATTTCACGCCGGCGGTATCGATGACGAGCGGACCGGTGCCCGCGGGGACATCGGAAGCTGCGGCAAGTGCCGCGGCGTGCTCCTTGAGCCATGCGATGCAAGCGAGCGGATAGGCAGCAAGAACGACGATGTCGAGCTTGCCGAGGGCATCGTCGTCAAGCACGCCGGCGATCGTGTCCACGCGTGCGGCTTCTAAGATGTCCCCGTCGATGTCGAAGGCATAGACCTCAGCACCTGCTGCACGGTACGCTCGAGCGAAGCTGCCCCCGATAAGGCCAAGTCCCACGATGCCTACATGAAGGCTGGGCGCAAGGCTCGCGTCTGCGCGCGCGTCCCCCGTTCCCATCATCGAGTCGCCTCTTCAGATGCAGGCTGAATGGCATCGCGGATGAGGGCGATGCGACGCATCAGGTCATCGAACATGTCAGGGGTCAGCGCTTGGGCGCCATCGGACCATGCATGGCTTGGGTCGTCGTGAACCTCGATCTCCAGGCCGTCCGCGCCGGCAGCTGTCGCGGCGAGCGCCATGGGGGCGACGTAGCGGGTGTAGCCGGTCGCATGGCTGGGGTCGGCGACCACAGGAAGATGCGAGAGGTAATGGAGCACGGGAACAGCATTCAGGTCGAAGGTGTTCCTCGTGCGCGTCTCGAACGTGCGAATGCCGCGCTCGCACAGTATCACGTTGTCGTTGCCCTCGCTCATGATGTACTCAGCAGCCATGAGGAGCTCATCGATGGTCCCCGACATTCCACGTTTGAGCAGCACGGGCGTTTTCGTTTTACCGACCTCTTTGAGCAGGGTGAAGTTCTGCGCATTGCGGGCGCCGATCTGCATGACGTCGATGCGCTTGTCGAGGAAGACCGGGATATCGCGTGCATCCATGATCTCGGTCACGATGGGCATGCCGAGCTCGGCGCGCGCTTCGCAGAGCAGGTCCAAGCCCGCGGGGCCCATGCCCTGGTAGGCGTAGGGGCTCGTTCGGGGCTTGTAGGCGCCACCGCGAAGCATGGTCGCACCGGCAGCATGAACGCGCCGTGCGATGCGGATGAGGTTCTCGCCCTCAACGGAGCACGGACCGGCGATGACCTGGAAGTGCCCGCCACCCAAGAGGACCCCGCCCCCGCAGTCGATGACGGAGTCTGCAGGGTGGAACTTTCGGTTCGCCTTCTTGAACGGCTCTGAGACGCGCTGCACGCGCTCCACGATATCCATGCTTTCAAGCAGGAACGGATCGATCTTGGTTGTGTCGCCCACCAAGCCGATGATGAGTTCGTTCTCGCCTCGACTGATGTGCGCTTGCAGTCCTTTGCCTTCGATCCAGCTGGCAAGCTGCTCCACAGCCCTATCGTCGGCGCTGTTCTTGAGTATCGCGATCATGTAGTCTCCTGCTATCGTGCTGAAACGGTTCAAGTATTGAGAGTTTAGCGCACTTGTCCGCGCGCTTGGTCACGAACACCGGCCCAGCACGGCTTCGAAACAACATAAGAAAAATCCGGGCTGCCGAGCAACCCGGATGAAGCGTCTTGGTGTCCCATGCAGGATTCGAACCTGTGACCTTCTGCTCCGGAGGCAGACGCTCTAATCCACTGAGCTAATGGGACGTTGATGACAGCCATTATACTCAAACAGGGCCGAGAAGCAACGGCAGCGATATCCGCTCGATGCGCGCGTTCGAAAACCATGGCCTCTTCTTGCTTGCCATGCTTGTTGCGCGGGCCGTCGAGGATAATTCGCGTACTTGCGTTCATGATCGCTTTTGTGGGTAAGCTTATGGGCGTTCAAAACACTGCAGGGAGGTTTGATGACAGGGGATTGCGAGGCGGCTGACGTGTCCGGAGCGCACGGTACCGTGGATTCGCCGTCGACGATGCAGGGGTTGACATCCTCCGAGGTTGCCGAGCGCGTTGCCCAGGGGCGCGTCAACATCAACACCGAGCTCAAGACCAAATCGGTCAAGCAGCTCGTACTCGATAACTTGCTCACGCTCTTCAACCTAATCAACTTGGTGCTTGCGTTGCTCGTGATCATCGCGGGCTCATTCAAGAACCTCACGTTCCTCGCAATCGTCGTGCTCAACACGGGCATTGGCATCGTGCAGGCCCTTCGCTCAAAGCGCATGGTGGATAAGCTGACGCTCCTTGCGACCAAGAAGGCGACGGCCTTGCGCGACGGGGTTGAAGTGGAGCTCGATCTCGACGACATCGTCATCGACGAGGTTGTCAAACTCGGCCGTGGCGACCAGGTGCCTGCGGATGCGGTCGTTATCAGGGGTGAGGCGCAGGTTAATGAAAGCCTGCTCACGGGAGAGAGCAACTTGATCAAGAAGGCTCCGGGCAGCGAGCTCATGAGCGGCAGCTTTCTCGATTCCGGTCTGGTCTATGCGCGAGTGGTCCATGTTGGTGCCGAGAACTACGTCGCCAAGATCAACAATGAGGCGAAGTACGTTAAAAAGGTAAACTCCGAGATCCTGAACACGCTGAACCTCATCGTCAAGTTCGCAAGCGTCATCATGGTTCCTCTAGGCATCGCCCTGTTCATATCGAGTGTGAGCGAGAGCTATGCCGTCTGGGAGGCGACATCGACCGATCCCTCTGTGGGAATGTTCTCATGGATGTTCTCCGGCCCGGAAGCGTGGGGTGCCGTATCCGCGGCGATCCTCTCCACGGTCGGTGCGCTTTTGGGCATGATCCCACAGGGTCTTGTGCTGCTCACCTCATCGGTGCTCGCCATCTCCACCATACGGCTCGCCCGCAGAAACGTCCTTGCCCAGCAGCTCTACTGCATCGAGACGCTGGCACGCGTCGATGTGCTCTGCCTCGATAAGACCGGCACGATAACGTCTGGCCGAATGGAGGTGGAGGGTAGCTATCCGCTGCCTATCGAAGGGCCTGCAGCGGACATCGCGCTGCCCGCCGAGGTCGCGCTGGTCGATTTCGCGCTGGCCAACATCGCTCGGGCAACATCCGAAGATGCGAACGAGACCTGCAAGGCCCTGCTCGACCGGTACGAGGTTTCGAACGTGCCGATAAGCGTCCCCGTTCGCGTCGTACCGTTCTCATCGGCGAAAAAGTGGAGCGGTGCGGTATTTGCCGAGGGCGCCTTTGTGATGGGGGCGGCGCAGTTCGTTCTCGACCACGAGACGTTCCAGCAGGTGGAGGATCGCGTCGCCGAGCTGGCGAGCACCTGCCGCGTGCTCGTCGTCGCGCTCGTGGACGGCTTCGATGAGGATGGCAACATGGTGGGCGCTGCCCGGCCGCTGGGCTTCGTGACCATCCGCGACGAGATCCGCACTTCCGCTGCTGAGACCATCGGTTACTTCAACGAGCAGGGCGTTATCCTGAACGTCATCTCGGGCGACGACCCGCGAACGGTATCCTCTATCGCGAAAGTCGTGGGCATTCCCGGTGCCGACGCCTTCGTTGACGCGACGACGCTTGACACGCCTGGGAAGATCGACGCGGCCATCGATCGATATCACGTGTTCGGGCGCGTGACCCCGCAGCAGAAACGAGAGCTCGTCCAGGCGCTTCAGCGCCGCGGCCATACCGTTGCCATGACAGGCGATGGCGTAAACGACGTCCTCGCGCTCAAGGAAGCGGATTGCTCGGTTGCGATGGCGGCTGGTTCGGATGCCGCGCGCAACGTGGCGGAACTCGTGCTCGTGGATAACGATTTCGCGAGCATGCCCGCTGTCGTGGCGGAGGGGCGCCGCTCCATCAACAACCTTCAGCGCTCTGCAGCGCTGTTCCTAACCAAGACCCTCTTCTCCATGGGTCTTGCCGCGATCTGCATCGCGTTTCCACCGTATCCATTCCAGCCTATACAGATGACGCTCATAAACTTCTTCTGCATCGGCTACCCCGGTTTCGTGCTTGGACTCGAGGCCAACCGCGCGCGCGTCGAGGGCAGTTTCCTTGTCAACGTCGTCAAGCGCGCGTTCCCTGCGTCTGTCTCAGTCATCGTCGGAGCCTGCCTGTGCATGCTTGCAAGCTCGCTGCTCGCCTTCGATGTTTCAACGCTTTCCACGATGTGCCTCGTTTCGACAGCGAGTGTTGGGTGCTGCCTCATTTGGCGAATCTCGCAGCCGTTCACGATAGTGCGCGCCTTGCTCTTCGCCTCCATCATCGGAGGGCTCGCGACCGGCATCATCGGATTTCCCGATTTCTTCTCGATCGCGCACATGGGGTGGGGGCTGGCCATGCTGCTCGCGGTCATCTCGCTCGCTTGCTGCGCCGTGTTCTTCCAGCTTGCTCGATTGATGGATTCCCGCGCGCCCCGAACGACGCGTCTTGCATCGGGCTTTGGCCGCGGGGTTCGCGTATCGTTGGGGCGCAAGGGCTCCAAAAGGCGCGTTTCCTCCACAGGATCTTCGGCAAGAAGGGCCGTGAACGCAATGAGGGCACGCATCAAGAGGCAACCCGACCAAACCATGGACGCGGACAACGCAGCGGTTGCTCCGGCATCCATGCGTTCTTTCGACGAGCCCTCGGTGAATACGGACCCTGCTGTTGATGCGCCCCAGGCACGGGATACGAAATCGGGTGACCGTAGGGTAGCCCCATCGACGGGGCATGGCGTCGATGGCTCGGGCGCTCGATCGGTGCGAACGGTAACGAAGTCAACGGGCGGGATCACGATGCGCATGTCGCGGCGCCCTCGTGCGCGCTCGCGCGGAAACGGCGAATCGCGTGATGGATAGGCATCTTTTGCGTCCCGCCGTCTTGGGCGGCATTCCGATGCCGGGCTCCATTACGGTTGCTTGTTCTAGGTGGTATCCTACCGTCAGCGTTTGGCTCGTCGACCGCCGGGTGCATATATGTAGCGAGAAAGGCAAGTTGTGATCTGCCCCCAGTGCCTAAAAACCATTGATGACCATGCGGCCGTGTGCCCTCATTGCCACGCCTATGTTCAAGCTGCTCCCGCTCGGAAGAGCTACGTGTTCTGCGAGGGGTGCGGTGCCAGGCTTTCAGCAAGCGATCGAACCTGTCCAAAGTGCGGGCGGCCGGCTCCGGGGATCCTCTCGACCGATGCGGCTGCCTCTGATCTTGCTGCTGGCAAAACCGCGAGCTTTCCTAAGCTGACCGATGCCATGCTCGAAGGGACCCGTTCGGGCAGAAGTGCCAGGTCCAGCTCGGTGCAAGACGTGCTCTCGGAGTCGCTCGACCCTTCGGCCACCAACATCCTCGACCGCAGCGAGCTCGACAGGAAATCCAAGAAGCGCAAGCCCAATCGTGCCGATGATCCCTATCATCCACGAAAGATCGTCTCGCGCAGGATGCTCGTCGCTTTCATCGCCATTGCTGTCGTCGCCTGCGCCATCGCGTTCGTTTGGTTCGATCCTCTCGGCGTGATGCCGGGCTTTTACCAGAGCGTGAGAACTTCTGCTCAAGAGTCGTTCCCGAGCCGCGAAGGCATGGGGGGCGGCGAGCAGACGGCGGAAGACGCAGAGTCCGATACCAAGGATGAGGGATCCCAGACGCTTGAAGACCAGACGCTCTCTGATGATGCCGCCCTCGCGGAGCTAACCGACCTCTATGAGCGCGTGGTCGCGGTCAACGAAGGCGACGCCTTCGCCGATGCCATCGATTCGTTCAACGGCTGGTACATGGCATCGAGCCTTCAGAAGCGCCAGGATGCATCGCGTGGAGCCTATGAGGTCCGCGATGAGCTGCAAGGCATTATCGATGAGCTCGATGCGCTAAGGCTTATGGAGGGCTCTCCGTATGAGGCCGATCGCGATAACGTACGGCAGCTTGCTCAGTGGATGTACGAGCGCATCGATGCGATCTGCGCTTCCTGGGATGTGTCGTTGGGCTATCCAGATGGGGAGTCCATGGGACAGCATCAAGATGAGATTCTCGCTCCCATGCGCGAAGCGGGTTCGAGCGCTTTGAACAGCTATTACGAGCATGTGACGGAATGGCGGCCCCAGGAGCACTGAATCGGTGCGCGCCTTGAGGGCTAGGGGGTTAAGAATTGGCCCTTCTACATGCCGAATTCGTGAATGCCCACGGTTATTGCTAGAATTGGGACGATTGATGAGATTGTGCCGTGGGAAGGATTGCCATGTTCGGTTTTGCCAGGCCTGAGCTTCATACCCCCGCTTACGATGTAGCCGGCGACGAGGTTGCCATCATCGAGACTTCGAAGGGCTCCATTCGCGTTGCCCTGGATGGAGCGGGCGCCCCTATTCACGTCGGTAACTTCTGCGAACTAGCCACCATGGGCTTCTATGATGGCCTTAAGTTCCATCGCTATGTACCCGGCTTTGTCATCCAGGGCGGCGACCCCAACACGCGGGATATGACGGGCGCCGATGTCGCAGCCGGCAAGCCCGGTCCCGACGGCATGCCTGGTACGGGAGGTCCCGGCTGGCGCATCAAGGCCGAGTTCGCTACCAATCCGCGCAACAGCCATGTAGACGGAGCGCTTGCTATGGCCCGCTCCCAAGATCCGGATTCCGCAGGGTCGCAGTTCTACTTCTGCCTTGGTCCCCAGCACAACCTAGATTCGGGTTACACGGTCTTCGGCACGACGCTCGAAGGCCTCGATGTCATCGCCGCGCTCCGTGCAGGCGACGAGATCAAACACGTCGAGATCATCCATGACGTTCCGCGAGCGGGGGAGTAACCGTGAATTCTCAGCTTTTCGAGCAGGCACGTTCCGCATATCGTGCCGGTGACTATTCGACCGCTGTCCAGTTCTTTGCGGCATGCAAGGATGATTCCGAGGTCGCTGGCGAGGTCGACCACCTTAGGGGCAATGCCCTCATGAGGCTCGGCATGGTCCGCGAGGCGGCAAACGCTTATGAGCTGGCGTTGCGCGATACCGCGTACGGCAAGCGCGGCGCGCTGCTCACCAACCGCGGCAAGGCACTTTCGGCTGTCGGCGATGCAGATGGCGCCATCTCGTGCTTTATCGAGGCGACCCAGGATAATTCCTACTCCACGCCCTACAAGGCCTATCTGGGTCTTGGGCGCGCGCTCCTCTCCGAGGATCGCGTCGCCGAGGCCGGTACGGCTTTCCGCCAGGCCGCCATCGATGGTGCAAATCCGGCTCCGGCCTCTGCCCTCGGTCAGCTCGGCGCATGCTTCGTTAAGCTCGGGCGTCCGGCTGATGCCATCGAGTCGTATCGTACCGCGCTCGATTTCGCCGGCCCACGCGACGACACGCGCTCTCTCAACGCGGGTCTTGGCTGCGCATATAGCGCGAGCGGGCGACATACCGAAGCCGTCGAAGCCTTCCGCGTCGCTACGGCGGACGGCATCTACCAGCTCACCCCCGCTGAGGTTGATGCGCAGACCGCGTCGCAGGACGCGCTCGACGCCGCTTCTGCTCAGAATGCCATGGCTCCTGTGGGCACCCAGCAGGTCGGAGCTCTCGATCCGCTCGATCCGCTCGGAAAGTCGGGGCAGTTCATGCCCGATCCCTCTGACACGGGCTTCTTCACCCTCACCGAATCTGAGATGATCCAGCAGGACCGCCAGAACATGAAGATCCGCCGCAGGCATCGTCACACGGGCCTTAAGGTCTTCCTAGTCATCCTGCTCTTGCTCGTGATCGCTGCTGGCGGCCTTGCATTCGCCTATACGCGAGGTTTCGGTTTCCCCTCGCAACAGGATGCCCTTACGGGCCTCTTCAACGCTGTTACCGATGGCGGAGACACGGGACAGTATCTAGCCCCCGGTCTTTCCGATAGCGCACGCTCCTCGATCGTGGCCTCCATCCCCGAGGATGCGACGCCTACCATCACCAACATGGACCAGTCCATGACGGAGTCCACGGCGCTTGTCACCGTAGAGCTGCCGCGCGGCGGCCAGCCCACGTACGAGGTCACCTTCGTACGCAACGCGAATCATATCGGATGGGCGGTGAGCTCCATCACCATGCAGTTCGATTCCTCGGATGAGCAGCCTGTTGACGGTGATGCCTCCTCCACGACGACAACCGATGGCTCCGATGCCGCTAGCCAGGATCAGGCTGCCACCGACACCGCCGAGGAGCCCGTCTCCGAGGATGCGCCGGTGGAGTAGCTTGTGTTATTTGCACAGAGCGGCGGCAGGAGATGTACAGGCCGCCGCCCTGTGCTCTACACTAGCTTGCTAGCGCAACGCCTCCTCTTTCGATTTTTCTGGAGCTACCTTGTTTTCTTTGATGGACATGCTGTTCGGCCAGTACGCTGGCGACCTTGCTATCGACCTTGGTACCGCTAACACCTTGGTTTCCGTGCGCGGAAAGGGCATCGTGATTCGCGAGCCCTCCGTCGTCGCCATCGATAAGAACGACGATAGGATCCTTGCCGTCGGCATCGAGGCCAAGCGCATGCTCGGCCGCACCCCGGGCAACATCGTTGCGGTTCGTCCGCTGAAGGATGGCGTGATCGCCGATTTCGATGTTACCGAGGCCATGCTGCGCTACTTCATCGACAAGGCTTCCGACAAGCGCTATCCCTGGACGCCCCGTCCGCGTGTCGTGGTCTGCGTGCCCTCGGGTGTCACCTCGGTTGAGAAGCGCGCTGTCTTCGAAGCGACCATGTCCGCCGGAGCGCGCCAGGCTTACCTCATCGAAGAGCCCATGGCGGCCGCTATCGGCGCCGATCTTCCTGTGGAGGAGCCCACGGGTTCTATGGTTATCGATATCGGTGGCGGTACGACCGAGGTGGCGGTTATCGCCATGGGAGGCATCGTCGTCTCTCAGTCGATCCGCGTCGCGGGCGATGAGTTCGACCAGTCCATCCTTTCGCATGTACGCGATGCCTACAACCTGGCCATCGGTGAGCGCACGGCAGAGGATATCAAGATCAAGGTTGGCTCTGCGGTGCCCCTCAAAGATGAGCTCGACGTCGAGGTGAACGGCCGCGACGTCATCACCGGTCTGCCCAAGACCGTGCGCATCGAGAGCGAGGAGATCAGGCGGGCGCTGCAAAAGCCGCTTGACGAGATGACCAAGGCAGTCAAGGACGCCCTCGATGCGACGCCGCCGGACCTCGCCTCGGACCTCATGTACTACGGCATCCTGCTCACCGGTGGCGGGGCCCTTCTGCGCGGCCTCGACGTCTTGCTGCGTGATGAGACCGGCGTCTCTGTCAACGTGAGCCCCACCGCGCTGGATAACGTTGTCAACGGATGCGCGCGCGTCCTCGAGGCCAACGCGTTCGATGGCGGTTTCGTCCAGAGCAACGCCTAAGAGAGGGTCCTCTCCGTGCCTCGTTCGCAAGGGTTTTCCTCGCTCAACAACAACAGGCCGTCGACGGGCATGCGTCCGTTCGTGGTTCTCATGATCATCTCCGTATTGCTTCTCACCTTCTACTTGCGTGAGGGCGATACCGGTATCATCCATGGTGTTCGTGGCTTCGTTACGACGGTTACGAGTCCCATCCGGTATGCAGGCTCGGCTGTAGCGTCCCCGTTCAACGCTTTGGGCAACATCATGGGCAACCTCACCGCCTCCCAAGAGACGCTCGAAGAGCTTCGAGCGGAGAACGAACAGCTTACCGCTCAGGTGGCTGAGCTCTCAGAGGCGCAGGAGACCGCTACGCGCTTGGAGCAGCTTCTCGGGCTTCAATCTACCTACAACCTGCAGTCCACGGCTGCCCGAATCATCGGCGACTCGGGTGATGCATGGTCGCGCACGGTGCAGATCAACAAGGGCACGGCCGATGGGCTCTCCATCAACATGCCTGTCTGCAACGCTTCTGGAGTCATAGGTCAGATCATCGAGGTTTCGACCAACACGGCTACCGTCCGCCTTATCACGGACGAGAACTCCGGTGTCTCCGCCATGGTTCAGGCAACACGGGCGCAGGGTATTCTTCAAGGCCAGCCCGATGGGACGCTGAGACTCGAATACGTGACGACCGATTCCGATGTTCAGGAAGGCGATATCATCGTCACCTCGGGCATTGGAGGCGTGTATCCTAAAGGGATTCCCCTCGGGACGGTTTCCTCGGTCACCCGCGATGACAATGCCACGTACTACACGATCGTCGTGACCCCGGCGTCTTCCGGCACGGAGAACAACGAGGAGGTCCTCGTCATCACCTCGCTCACCGCTGAGCAGACGGCAAGTGACGAGGAGGTTGCCGAGGCGAATGCCAACCCGCAGGGTACGGCACGCGATGCATCGTCTGATAGCGGGGAAGCCGACCAATCGGATGGCGATTCTGCTTCGGGCGATGGATCCGATGGCGGCGACGAGTCCGATGAGAATGCCGGAACGATAGCGGAAGCTGGGCAAGGGGAGTAGGTGAGCCATGGAATACCGCGACACAGCACATAGCCAGCGCGCGCTTGCCATCCTTATTGCCGTGGCCGCCGTCTTGCAGGTCGCTTTGGCTCCCCAGATCTCGATACTGGGTGGCCGCATCAACTTCATGATCATCCTCGCGGGCGTGGTCGCCCTCATGGGCAATGCCAGCCAAGCCGTCTACGTCGGCTTTGGTGCAGGATTGCTGTACGATCTGACCTCTCCGGTTCCCGTTGGCCTCATGACGCTGATCCTTACGGCGGGTTCGTTCGTGCTCGTGCAGATGGCGAGCGCCGGAACGAGCGGATTCTCTTCGACATCCTTGCGTTTCATGGGCATATTCTCTGTCGGGGTCTGCATGCTCAACGGTATCGCCTTGTTCTTCATGGGGAGCGAGCGCGATCTTCTGCTCTCCCTTGGCGGCCATGGTCTTATGAGCGCCGTGCTCACAACGGTCGTGTCCATTCCGTTCCTCATGCTTTCCGGTTCCATGGCCTCATCGCGTTCCGGCTTCTCGGTGCACGGCTACGGTACTCGATTCAAGTCTGCCTCGCGTGGCCGGGGTAGGAGACTGCGGTAGGGGTGGCATCGATGAGTGCTCAGCTCCTCGTCGTTATAGCCGGCCTCATTCTCGTCGCCGCCATAGTGGGGTCCCTCATCTTCATGAGGGGCTATTCGGGCCGCTTCACGTTTGACACGAAGAACGGTACGCGCCCTCGCGCGGCAGAAGGGGAGGGCAATACCCAGGGCCTTGCCTACAAAGGCCGTTTCACCCTGCTGTCTGCAGGGGTCGCCGCGATGTTCACCACGCTTCTCGTGAAGCTCTGGAGCATGCAGATGGTGAGTTCTGACCACTACGATGAGCTTGCCGTGCAGAACCAGACGAGGACCGTGACCACAGCGGCTCCCCGTGGACGCATTCTCGACCGTAACGGGAACGAACTCGTGCGCAATCGCGCCTCGCTCGCGGTGACCGCCTATCGGGACCTTCGCGAAGACACGGTGCTCGTGCGCCATCTCGCCAATGTGCTTGGCATGCCCTACATCGCCGTCATGCGCAACATCCAGGACAACACCGAGGGCGCCCAGGCTCGCCACACGATAGCAACGGACGTGCGCCGCTCCACGGTCGCCTATATCCAGGAGCACGCAGGCGAGTTCTCGGGCGTCTACATCGAGGACCGTACGGAGCGCGAGTACCCGTACGGGACGCTTGCCTGCCATGTTCTGGGCTACACCGGCACGGTTACCCAAGAGCAGCTGCAAACTCAGCAGGAGCGCATCGATTCTGGCGAGGATACCGCAAGCTCCATCGTCTACCAATCCGGCGACATCGTCGGCCAAGCGGGTGTCGAGAGTCAATACGAGAACCTGCTCCAGGGTATCCGGGGCGAGCAGACGGTCACGGTTGACTCTGTGGGCAATGTAACCGGGCAGGTCGGCGAGGTGCCGCCGCGACCGGGAACCGATATCAAGCTCACGCTCGACCTCTCGATCCAGCGCGCCTGCGAGGAAGGACTGGCGTACGCCATCAACATCTCGCAGCAAGCTGGATACGCGAATGCGCGCAACGGGGCATGCGTGTGCATGGACTGCACCAACGGGGAGATTCTTGGACTTGCGAGCGCGCCGGTGTTCGATCCGTCTGCATTCGTGGGCGGCATCTCATCCGACCTCTGGTCGGAGCTGAACAGCGAGGAGAGCGGTAATCCGCTTTTGAACCGCGTCGTGAGCGGCCAGTACATGTCGGCATCGACGATCAAGCCCTTCTCCGCTTTCGCCGGGCTTGAGTATGGCATCTATCCCGCTACCCGAACCACCACCTGTACCGGCTGGTGGACCGGCAATGGCGAGGCTTATGGTAAGTGGTGCTGGAACCATTCCGGACATGGCACTTTGAACTTGCAAGGCGGCATCACGTGGTCATGCGACCCGGTCTTCTATGACATGGGTAAGGACTTCTACTACGACAAGGACAATCCCGAGGGATTGCAGGAGATGTTCCGCCGCTGGGGCCTTGGTTCCAAGACCGGTGTCGACCTGCCTGCCGAGGCATCGGGCCGTGTTCCCGATGCCGCGTGGAAAAACGAGCACTTCTCGGATTACTCCGCGGAGGATCGCGCCTGGAACCCCGGTGACATGACCAACATCGTCATCGGTCAGGGCGACATCCTGGTGACCCCCCTTCAGATGACGACCGCATATGCGGGCATCGCCATGGGTGGCCTTGAACAGACCCCTCATGTCCTGCTGTCAGCGGTTTCTAGAGACGGCAGCGGCGATGCATATCTTTACAACGAGACCGGCAGCAAGGAGCGCCTTACCGCTTCCATCAACTCCGATGAGGACCTCTCGCTCGTCAAGGCTGGCCTGAGGGGCGTCATCTACGAGGAAAGCCCGTCGTGCGCCGCGCATTTCAACAACCTGAGCGTTAAGGTGGAGGGCAAATCCGGCACGGGCGAGCGCAGCAACGAGGACCCGTATGCCTGGTTCATCGTCTACGCTCCGGCTGATGATCCAAAATACGTCATCGCCTGCCTGCTCGAAGAGGGCGGTTTTGGCGCCTCGACAGCGATGTATGCGACTCGTCATGTGCTCGGCGTGATCTACAACGAGCCCGACGACGTCCCCGTTACAACCACCGACCAGACTAGGTAAGGAGGTGCGAATCCATGCCGCCAGCGAAGGGCGCTGCTGCCAGCAGCCTCAAACACGTCAATAAGAAGCTGAGCTCGTCGCGCAGCACGTTCAGGCAGCAAGTCCATCTCGGCGTGCTCATCGCATGGATCGGGCTTATCGCCTTCGGCACGGTAATCATCTGGTCTGCGTCGCTCACGAACTCCGAGGCTTCGTTCTCCCGCCATCTGCTCGGCATCGGTCTGGGTACTTGCGCGGCTATCGTCATGTGGAACCTCAACCTCTCGAATCTGGCCAATCTCTCGAGCGTGCTGATGGTCGCGGATATCGTCCTCATCTTCCTTCCGTTCGTACCTGGCCTTTCTGTCACCGCCATGGGTATGACCGGCTGGATCAAGATTCCGCTCATCGGCCTTAATTTTCAGCCGGTTGAGCTCGTTAAGGTCGTGACGATCTTCTACATGTCGGCCCTCGGGGCGCAATATCACGGGAGCATCGACTCGGTGAAGGAGTACCTCAAGCTATGCGGCATGCTCGCGGTACCATTCATCTGCGTCATCATCCAGGGCGACCTCGGATCGAGCCTCGTCATCTTCGTTTCCGGCGCGATCATCATCATGATGAGCGGCGCGCGCAAGGAATGGGTCCTGGCGACGCTCGCCATCATCATCGGCTTGGTCTCACTCATCTTGGCGACCGATTCGATTGTCGATGGCATCGTGGGTGACGGAAACTCCTTGATTCAGGACTACCAGATGAATCGACTGCTCGTGTTCCTCGACCCCGAGGCCGATACGTCGCGTGCGGGCTACAACCTTCAGCAGTCCCTCATCGCTGTGGGATCAGGCGGGTTCTTTGGGAAGGGGCTTGGAAACGCAACGCAGTCAGCCGCCGGCTTCTTGCCTGAATCCCATACCGACTTCGTTTTCGCCCTGCTCAGCGAGACGTTCGGCTTCGCGGGCGCGTTCGTCCTCCTTGCGCTTTTCGCGCTGCTGATGTTTTCGACCATCCGAGTCGCCATCAAATGCGACTCGCTGTTCTATAAGCTCGTCTGTGTCGGGTTCGTGGGCATGTGGCTCTTCCAGATCTTCGAGAACATCGGCATGTGCATCGGGCTCATGCCCATCACCGGCATCCCGTTGCCGTTCATCAGCTTCGGTTCTTCATCTATGATCGTCCAGTGCATGGTTATCGGTATCATCCAGTCCATATGGCGCCGCCATGCGGCTCAGTGAGGTGTTGCTATGCGTATTCCCCTTGATATGTTCGCCCAAGCCGTAAGGGTCGGCGCCTCTGCCAAACATGATTCAGATGCGCCTATTCGCGTTTCGGTTTACCTGGACGAGAGCGCTACGCCGTTTCTTGTCGAGACGGTGAGGGACGCTTTCGTTCCGCAGACGACCTCCGCGCTCGTGCGCGTGGAGCGCATCGCGGCAAAGCCGCTGGAACCCCGCGAAGACACCGATGTCGCGCTCGTCATCTCATGCGGGTCGGTGCGCTTGCAGGGCGCTGTTCAGGAGCTCCTGGTCGCAGGGGCTCCAGTGGCCGTCATCGCCGAGTCGAGCGTCGAGGCCCCCTTCATCAAAGCCGACACGCCCATGCTCGGGCTGATCGCGGCGACGGACAAGACCTATCTGCTGGAGACCCTCGCTCGCTGGATTCTCGACCGCACCGAGAAGGACGTTGCCTTTGCGGCGAACTTCCCCTTCATGCGCATCGCTGCCGTGAACCGCATCGTGACCTCGTGCGCGCTTGCTAACATGGCGACGGGAGCGCTCGTATTCATCCCGGGCGCAGACTTCCCTGTCATGACCGCTGCGCAGATCGGCATGGCATTGCAGCTGAGTTCGATCTTCGGCTACCGATTGGAGCTCGAGCGCGGCTACGAGGTCGCCGCCGTCATCGGCGCCGGTCTGGCGCTTCGGGCTGTGGCGCGCGGCGTATGCCGGGTCCTGCCTCACGGCGGCTTCATCGCGAAAGCTGCCATCGCCGCCGTCGGCACGTATGGCATGGGCCGTGCACTTGCTTCGATATACGAGCGCGGCGTCGACTACTCCTCCATCAACGGGGCGATCAAGTCCCTCGTTGCTCGCGTTCGCGGGGCAGGGGCAGCTGGTGACGGTTCCCCCGCCTCCGTCGCGGTCGCTTCCGTTCGATAGGGGGAATGTGTGCGTACCGTTTACGAGGACCGTTTCGCAGAACTTGAGCCGTTGCTTGCTCGCGTTGAGAAACCGAGCAGATACCTAGATCACGAATGGGGCGTCCTGTCCTCGAACGATGCGAGCTACCGGGCCTGCCTCATCTATCCGGACACGTACGAGGTAGGCCTTCCAAACCAGGGCCTTGCCATCCTCTACAAGATCCTGAACGCGCAGGAGGGCATCTCCTGCGAGCGCGCCTACGTACCCTGGGTCGACATGGCGGATCTCATGCGTGACGCCGGCGTCCCGCTGCTCTCGCTCGAAGGTGCGGCTCCCGTCTTTTCGTTCGATGTGGTGGGTTTCCACGTTCCCCACGAGATGGCGTGCACCAACTATCTCGAAGCCCTCGATCTTGCTGGGATTCCCTTGCTCTCAGCGGATCGCGGTGAAGACGACCCCCTTGTTATCGCTGGCGGCCCGTCGGTCTACAATCCCGAGCCCATCTGCGCGTTCTTTGATGCGATGCTCATCGGCGAGGGGGAGGAGTCCATCGTCGAGGTCTGCCGCGAGCATGAGCGCCTCCGTGATGCGGGTGCTTCTCGTCAAGAGATCCTTCGCGCGCTCGCCAAGATTCCAGGAACCTATGTGCCCGGACTCTATGAGGTCTCCCATGAAGGAACCTGCACCGATCACGGCTATACGGTTCCTCGCCCGGGCGAGGAGGCTCCCGAGGTCGTTTATAAGCGCGTTATCGCCGATTTCGGCTCAACGGATCCCTTGAGTCAATCGATCGTGCCCTTTGCCGAGCTCGTGCATGACCGTCTTTCCATCGAAATCCTGCGAGGCTGCGCGCGCGGTTGCCGCTTCTGCCAGGCTGGTATGACGTATCGCCCCGTTCGGGAGCGCACGCCCGACCAGATCGTCGCTGCCGTAACGCGCGGGCTTGAGCGCACGGGCTACGACGAGGTGTCGCTCACCTCGCTGTCCACCACCGATCATTCGTGCTGCGCCCAGATTCTGCGGCGGCTCAATCGGGGGCTCTCCGACACGGGAATCTCGGTTTCCATCCCCTCTCAGCGCCTCGACTCCTTCGGGGTGGACATGGCGCTCGAGGTCGCGGGGGAGAAGAAGGGCGGACTCACGTTCGCGCCCGAGGCCGGCAGCCAGCGCTTGCGCGACGTCATCAACAAGAACGTCACGGAAGAGGATCTCGATCGAGCTGCGCGCGCCGCCTATGAAGCCGGCTGGCGGCGCATCAAGCTCTATTTCATGATGGGCCTGCCCGGTGAGCGCGATGAGGACATCGTCGCCATCGCCAACCTCGCGGATCACGTGATCGATATTGCGCATGAGGTCGTCCCCAAAGGGCAGCGCGGGGGCGTCTCGGTCTCCATCTCCGTTTCGGTCTTCATCCCCAAGGCGCACACGCCCTTCCAATGGTGCGGCCAGCTCGATGATGCCGAGGTCCGCCGTCGCCAGAAGCTCCTTGTCGAGAGCGTTCGCAGCCGCCAGGTGCGCGTGCATTACCATGATGCGTCCACATCGCTCGTCGAGGCTGCGCTCTCACGGGCAGGTCGCGATTTCACCCCGGTCATCCTGGGGGCCTGGCGCCGCGGGGCGCGCTTCGACGCCTGGACCGAGCAATTCTCCTTGGATCGCTGGCTTGAGGCTTCGGCCGAGCAGGGCATGGACCTGCGTCGCATCGCAACGGAGCCCTTCGATCTCGAGGCTCGACTGCCCTGGGAGCACGTGAGCCCGGGAGAGTCCCGCGGCTTCTTGGAGCGCGAATGGCGTCGGGCTCTCGAGGGAAGGACTACCGAGGACTGCACGAGAACCTCGTGCACGGGCTGCGGCATCTGCCCCACGCTTGGAGCCTCCAATATGCTGGCAGGTGATAGATCATGAGCGAACAATGCTTGTTCAGGCTGCGGATTCGCTACGTAAAGCAGGGTCGCTTGCGCTATCTGGGCCACTTAGAGGTCATGCACACCATCGAGCGGTCGGTTCGTCGCGCAGGGCTGCCCTATGCGGTCACCCAGGGGTTCTCGCCGCATCTGCGCGCTGGATTCTCCTCGGCATTGCCGGTGGGCACTGGCTCCACCTGCGAATGGTACGACCTCTTCTTGACCGAGCTGGTTCCAATCGAAGATGCGCTCGCTCGTCTCAAGGCGGCGACGCCTGCCGACCTCGCTCCTCAAGAGGCAGGCTACATCGATGTGCGCGCGGCTGCTCTCACGTCTTTCATCACGCGCGCCAACTACAGCGTCCAGCTTGTATCTCGCGAGGGACGGGATGTTTCCTTGGATGGGCTTGCTGCCGCGTTCGATCTCGTGGCCGCACGCGGGGAGATACCCTATCAGCGCGGCCGCAAGACCAAGCGACTCGACCTTGGCCGCACGCTCAAAGGATACGCGGTTCATGCCGGCGAAGAGGCGGGCACATTCGGAGTCGAGCTTAAGACGTATATGGATAACGAGGGGGCGCTCAGGCCCGAGATCCTGCTCGCGGCCATCGATGCCGAGTTAAGGGGGGAACCGGATGCAGCCATCGAGTCCACGGGCATCCAGGACCTCGTCTGCTTTGAACGGTATCAGGTCGAGCGGGTGGCGCAGTTCGGTCAGGACGAGACCGGTCGGCGCATGATGCCGCTGTGACCCAAGCTTCAGGAATCCCCGAAGGCAAGGACGAGCGGAGCGCTTCTGGAACAGTATGCGGAGACTCTGCGAATTTCCGTTGACGCAGGATTATGTAGCTGCTACTATATTCGATCGTTGCACTACCAGATGCATGAAGGGCTAACACATGTACGCAATCGTTTCAACCGGCGGCAAGCAGTACAAGGTCGCGCAGGATGATGTGATTACCGTCGAGAAGATCGAGGGCGAGGTCGGCTCCAAGGTCGAGCTTCCCGTCATCTTCCTGAACGACGGCAAGAAGATCGTCACCGACGCTGCCAAGCTTGCCAAGGCCAAGGTCACGGCCGAGATCGTCGACCAGTTCAAGGGCGAGAAGCAGCTTGTCTTCAAGTTCAAGAAGCGCAAGCGCTATCGTCGCCTCAAGGGTCATCGCCAGCAGCTCACCAAGGTGAAGATCACCAAGGTGCAGGCTACGTCGCGCGCTGCCCGCAAGACCACCAAGGAAGCGGAGGCTCCGGCCGAGGCTCCCGTAGCCGAGTAGCGCACTCAGAGAGAGTAGGTACGAGACATGGCACACAAAAAAGGACTCGGTTCCTCCCGTAATGGCCGCGACTCCCGCGGTCAGCGTCTTGGCTGCAAGCGTTTCGGCGGCCAGTCCGTCACTGCGGGCACGATTCTCGTCCGCCAGCACGGCACTCACATCCATCCGGGTGAGAACGTCGGTCGCGGCAAGGACGATACGCTGTTCGCCCTTATCGACGGTACGGTCGAGTACAAGCGCGGTATCAAGCATCGCGTGAGCGTGCGTCCGTTCGCCAACGCATAGCAGACCCTTCATACCATGCATATGCGGGAGGCCCTCGTTTGTTTCGGGGGTCTCCCGTTTTTTGAAAGCGAGGATTGAGATGCCACAGTTCACCGATATCTGCCGCATCAACGTGAAGGGCGGCGACGGCGGCGCCGGTTGCATGTCGTTCAGACGCGAGGCGCATGTGCCTAAGGGCGGCCCCGATGGCGGCGACGGCGGCCGTGGGGGCAACGTCATCATAAAAGCCGATGTCCAGCTCTCCTCGCTCATCGACTATCGCTTCAAGCACCATTTCCGCGCCGAGCGAGGAACGCACGGCAAGGGCGCGCGCAAAGATGGGCGCTCCGGCGAGGACCTCATCTTGAAGGTTCCCGTCGGCACGGTCGTTCGCGAGCTTGACCTCGAGACCCAGGAGCCGCTCTACGAGATCGCCGACCTCACGCATGATGGGGAGCAGGTGGTGGTAGCTCCGGGTGGTCAGGGCGGTCTCGGCAACACGCACTTCGTGTCCTCCGTGCGTCGCGCTCCGGCGTTCGCTCAGCTCGGCGAGCCTGCTCAAGAGCATTGGATCGAGCTCGAGATGAAGCTGATGGCCGATGCGGCCCTCGTCGGTTTGCCGTCGGTTGGAAAGAGCTCGCTCATCGCTCGTATGAGCGCAGCTCGTCCCAAGATCGCAGATTACCCTTTTACGACGCTCGTTCCCAATCTCGGCGTGGTGCGCGCCGGTGAATATTCCTACGTCGTCGCTGACGTGCCCGGTCTTATCGAAGGGGCGAGCGAGGGGAAGGGGCTCGGTCATCAGTTCCTGCGCCACATCGAGCGAACGGCCCTCATCATGCATGTCGTCGACATCACCGGAGGTTTCGAGAATCGAGATCCTGTTGAGGACTATCGCGTCATCAACGAGGAGCTTCGCCGCTATGCTGCCGACATCGCCGAGAGACCGCAGATAGTCGTCGCCAATAAGTGCGACGTCACCGGTACCGCAGATCGCATCGCCCGTCTGAAGGAAGCCGTGTCCGCCGACGGGCATCGCTTCTTTGCCGTTTCCGCCGTTACGGGCGCGGGCATGAACACGCTCATGCTCGCATGCGGCGAGGCCGTGGCCAAACTGCGCTCGGAGCTTTCGAGCGAAGTCGCCCCCGTAATCTACGACGAGCGCTGGGAGCGCCGTCGGCGGGAGCGCGAGCAGCGCTTCACGGTGGTGCAGGAGGAGCCGGGTGTCTTTCGCGTCATCGGCACGCAGGTGGAGCGCCTCGTGGTTCAAACCGACTGGGAAAACGAAGAGGCCATCCTGTACCTGCAGCATCGATTCAGCCGAATGGGCGTGGACGATGCCCTCGAAGCCGCTGGTTGCCGCGCGGGCGATGAGGTCCGCATCGTGGGCCGCGCCTTCGATTACGAGGGCGCCGAGGACTTCGAGGACGATGAGGAGATAGAAGCCTCCCAAGAACCGGACGGTCTCGAGGGCGTGGATGCCCCGAGTGCGACGGCAGATGCCGCCGACTCCGGTGCGCTCGACGGGGGCTCTGATATCGATGGATGACCTCGCTCTGATTGCATTGCCCGAGCTCGGCAGGGATCCAAATAGGACGTACCGGCTCGGCATCATGGGCGGGACCTTCGATCCCATCCATTACGGCCATCTGGTCACGGCCGAGCAGGCGCGTGAGGCGCTCGCCCTCGATCTCGTGCTCTTCATGCCTGCAGGATCTCCCGCTTTCAAACTCGATAAGCGAGTCACGAGGGCGGAGGACCGGTATGCGATGACGGTGCTTGCAACGGCTGCGAACGACGCATTCTACGCGAGCCGCTTCGAAATCGATCGGCCAGGTGTCACCTACACGGTTGATACCCTGCGCATGCTGCGGGCACATTATCCAAGCAACGTCGAGCTGTACTTCATAACGGGCGCCGATGCCATTCTCGATATCGTCTCGTGGCACGATGCAGCCGAGATCGCCGAGCTGGCAACGCTGATCGCCGCATCGCGTCCGGGGTACGATATCACGCAAGCTCGTTCGCGCATCGCTGCGGCGGGCTTACCCTTTGATGTGCGCTACATCGAGATTCCCGCCCTGGCTATCAGCTCGACCAACATCCGCCAGCGCGTCGCGTGCGGTAAAAGCGTCCGGTACCTCACATCGGAGTCGGTCCTGGGCTTCATCAGGAAGAACGGCTTGTACCGAGAAGAGCTCGCGCATATGCAGGAAGGAGAGGAGGGCGACTGTGGAACAGCTTAAGCAGACGGTTAGCTTTCAGCTCGGATTTGCAGGCGACGAGCTTAAGGTGCTCGAGCATATCGAGGAGATGCTCGCCGTCCGCATGAAGGAGAAGCCCAAGCGACACGCTCACTCGGTGGGTGTCGCGCGCACCGCCGTCAAGCTCGCTCGCGTTTACGGCGTAAACCTCTTCGATGCGGCGGCAGCGGGATTCCTTCACGATTGGGATAAAGTCGTAGAGGATGGCGAGCTCGTAGCGCGCGCGGTGCGTTACCGCATCCCCATCGAGGGCTCGCCTGCTCTGGCTTCGCCGCTTCTTCACGGACCCGTGGCGGCCCGCGAGCTCCCTGAGCTCTTTCCCGAGCTCGATGAGGCGGTCTTCCAGGCGATCGATCGGCATACCGTCGGTGCTTGCGATATGACGCCGCTCGACATGGTGATATTCGTTGCCGATGCCATCGAACCCGGAAGGCACGGCAGGTATGCCGATGAGCTTCGTGGCTTGGTGGGCAAGGCGACCCTGGAGAAGCTCTTCTTCGCCTGCTTCTCCCAAGGGCTCGTCTATGTCATAAACACGGGTCGGTACCTGTACCCCACGGCCCTCACCATCTACAATCACTACGCGCTCACCCAGCGCTAAGTCATCACAGAAAGGTATTCCATGGCTAACGATTCCGAGCTTTTGAACGGTGCATCCGCGGACGACGCTATCAACAGCAGCGCCATCGATGCCCCTACCAGCGAGTCGCTGCATGATGATTCCGTCGCCTCCATCCAGCGTTCCGCGGCATCGCTCTCCTCATCTGGAGTCTCCGCCGAGCAGGTGGCCCGGGTCGCCGCCGAGGCGATGTCCGACAAGAAGGCACAGGACATCATCGCTCTCGACCTGACCGAGCTCTCTGACGTCTGCGACTATTTCGTCATCGCCACGGGTGCCAACAACCGCCAGGTCGACACCTTGGTCGATGAGGTTGAGGAGAAGGTCGCCGAGGCGTGCCGGGAGCACCCGTTCTCTATCGAGGGGCGTGATCAGCGCACCTGGATCCTCATGGATTACGGCTCGGTTCTCGTGCACGTCTTCACGCCCGAGGCGCGGGAGTACTACCGTCTCGAGAAGCTGTGGGGCGATGCCCCGCGGCTGGAGCTCGGTCTCGATTAGGCCTCGATCGGCGCATATCTAGGCGAGGTCTTGGGATTCGTGGCGCTTGCCCATCTCCGGTGAGAGGCGTTTTGGCTCATCTCGCTCAGGGCGCAAGCTCGCGTCGCCTTGGAGGGCGCGTATACTTGAGCCATGGATGCACTGTCTGGCATAAGCGGATTCGACGGGCTCTTCGACGTTTGGGAAGGTCCTGCTATCGGGCTCATGGATCTCGATGCGTTCTTCGCGAGCGTCGAGCAGCTCGATCATCCCGAGTGGCGCGGCAAACCCGTCATCGTTGGAGGTTCGCCTGAGGAGCGAGGCGTGGTCTCAACCGCATCCTATGAGGCGAGGCGGTACGGCGTCCATTCGGCAATGTCCTCGGCGCAAGCTCAAAAGCTCTGCCCCGATGCGATCTGGACTCATGGGCACTTCGACCGTTACCGCGAGATGAGCGACCAGGTCATGGCGATCCTCGCTGACGAGACGCCGTTCGTCGATCAGGTTTCCATCGACGAGGCGTTCTTCGACGTTTCCCCAGGGCGCTTCTCGCGCGAATCCCCGATTGCAATCGCGCAGCGCATCTCGCAGCGCGTGAGCGAGCTGGGAATCACGTGCTCGATCGGTCTCGGGACGAGCAAGACGGTCGCCAAGATCGCGAGCGACCGCGACAAGCCGCGGGGGCTCACCATCGTTTTTCCGGGTACCGAGCAAAGCTTCTTGGGTCCGCTCCCGGTGCGCGCGATGAGCGGAATAGGCAAAAGCGCGGAAGCGGCCCTCAAGAAATCCGGCATCCGCACGCTCGGCTTCCTCGCTAAGGCGCCGGCTGAAGTGCTGCGAGCGGTTTTCGGGATCAACGGCGAGGTCATGCGACAGCGCGCGCTAGGCCTCGAGGCCAGTTCCGTTGCTCCGATCGATGCCGAGGATGAGGTTAAGTCTGTGAGCAACGAGCGCACCTTTGCCCGCGATCTCACAGATCGGCGCGACGTCGATGCCGCCCTGCATCTTCTAGGCGAGACGGTCGGGAGACGCTTGCGCCGTCGCGGCCTTGCCGGGCGCACGGTCACGGTTAAGGTCAAGTTCTCCTTTGGAGAGGGCCGGACCATCCAGCGCAAGCTCGCTCATCCAACGGATGACGAGAACATCTTCGTCTCCTGTGCCTGCGACCTCATGGATACCATCTGGTACGAGGGCATGCATGTGCGCTTGCTCGGCATCGGGATCAGCGACTTCAAGAACGATTCCGGGGTGCAGACGGATCTGTTCTGCGACGTGGATGAGCGCGGTGCCGTTGCGAGCGACCGACGCGACCTGTCCGTTGCGGTGGATCGTGTTCGGGAGCGCTTCGGCAACGCTTCGGTGGGATTTGGCCGGGCGGCGCGCTTCGGTGACGACCTCGTCCGACCGGATAAGTTCCTCAATCAGAACAAACCGCATGAATGACTCGATCGCGTTCGATGCTTGCGGTTCCGGCTTGGTGCAGACTTGCGGATTGTTCGCACTTTTCCTTGAAATCGGTCCAATCTTGCGTAATATGTGTAGGTGCCTGCGGAACCTCCGAAGAAGTTGGCAGCTACCACTTCACCTGCTCCATCCGTTGGCGTATTATTACAAGCTGTTTGTCCGTAAGCGCAGCTGCGTGCTGCATGGTTAGAGGAGTTTTCATTGGCTGTCAAGATTCGCCTTGCTCGTCACGGTTCTAAGAAGCGTCCGTACTACCGTATCGTCGTTGCCAACTCGCGTTCGCCGCGCGATGGTCGCTTCATCGAGGAGGTCGGTCGCTACAACCCGCTGACCTCTCCCAAGACGATCAGCCTCGACCTCGAGAAGATCGCTGAGTGGCAGTCCAAGGGCGCCCAACCCACCGATGCCGTCAAGGCCCTCATGAAGGCCGCCGAGGAGGGCCCCAAGACCGAGACCGAGGTCAAGAAGTCCAAGAAGCAGCTCGCCAAAGAAGCTGAAGCCGCCAAGGCTGCTGCCGAGGCTGAGGCTGCCGAGTCCACCGAGGAGTAGGCATCGTGGCCGAGGAGCTGGCGGCTTCCGCCGCAACCGAGGCCGAGCTCTCCGATCGCATCGCCGATCTGGTTGAGTACCTCGTCTTGAGCATCGTCGACGACACCGATTCCGTGAGCCTCGAGGTTATCGATGGCGAGCGCTCGTCGGTCATCGAGATCACGGTCGCGGAGGCCGATGTGGCCAAGGTTATCGGTCGCCGCGGCAGGACCATCAAGGCTATTCGCACGCTCGCTCGTGCCCTGGCTGCCCGTCTGGGCACCGCGGTCGAGGTCGAGATCATCGGGTAGCACGTTGACGGTTCGATATCGAAACATAGCCCGTGTAGTGAAGACTCACGGGAAATCGGGGGAGGTCATCGCACTGCCGGTGCGGGGCCTTCCCTTTCTTGTCGAGCCCGGCCTCGTCGTCGCGCTCACCCCTCCCGCGCTCGATCGCGAGCGCTTCACAACGGTCGAAGGGGTCGAAGAGGCGGCTAACGGCTACCGCATCGCGCTCGCGGGCATCGAGGATCTCAACGCATCAGAGGGCGTCGTGGGCTGCTATCTCTTGGCTCGTGAGGACGACCTAGAGCTCGGGCCGTTAGATGTCGCGTGGGACGATCTCATCGACCGCGCTGTGATTGACGGGCGCTACGGGCGGCTGGGCGTCATCAAAGAGGTCATCGAGACCCCTGCGAACGACGTATGGTCCATAGAAGGTCCTTACGGAACGGTCCTCTTGCCCGTCATCGAGCAGGTGGTGCAGGCGATTCCCGAGGAGGGGCCCATCCAGGTCGTGGTTCTCGATGGACTCATCGATGCAAAGCCGGGGGATGCTCCCCGTCCGGCGGGGGAGGTCTAGATGCTCATCGAGACCCTCTCCGTCTTTCCGGAGATGTTCGAGCCGGTCATGTCCACGTCCATCTTGGGGCGCGCCCGCAGCGCCGGCATCTTCGACTTTCATGCGTATGATTTGCGCGACTGGACGCACGATCGCCATCGTACCGTCGACGACGCGCCGTTCGGTGGCGGCCAGGGGATGCTTATGAAGGCGCCTCCGATCTTCGAGGCGGTGCGCTCCATCGCTTCTGAGGGGACGTGCCCGCACATCATCTTCTTCACTCCTTGCGGTGAGCCGTTCAAGCAGGATGTCGCCGAGCGCCTCGCTGGCTATGAGCGGTTGCTGTTCGTCTGCGGGCGCTACGAGGGCATGGATGAGCGCGCCTATGAGCTCGCGGATGAGCGCCTTTCCATCGGAGACTACGTGCTCACCGGAGGGGAGCTCGCCGCCATGGTCGTGACCGATGCCGTGGTGCGCCTGCTTCCCGGGGCGCTCGGCGATGAGCTGAGCAGTGTCGACGAGTCGTTCTCCACCGCAGAGGGCGGCGGACTGCTCGAGTACGCCCAGTACACCCGTCCTGCTGAGTTCGAGGGGAACGAGGTTCCTCCGGTGCTGCTCTCCGGCGATCACGCTAAGGTTGCCCGGTGGCGCCGAAGAAACGCCATCGAGCGCACCTGCCGTTGGCGCCCCGATCTCATCCCCGCCGCCGAGCTTACCGATGAAGAGCGGCTCTATGCGGAGGAGCTCTTGAGACGCTACCATGAAGACGAGCGGATAGAGTAGGAGCGAAACGTGATACCTCACCAGCATTCTGTGGTCCGAAGCGTGCTCGAGTGGCTGCTGACGCTCGTCCTCGTTCTCGCGTTCTTCATTTTCTTGCGCACCTTCGTGGTCGAACCATACCGGGTGCCCACGGGTTCCATGGAGCCGACGATAGAGATCGGCGATCAGGTGATAGCCCAAAAGGTGACCCTCAACGCCGGCATGGGAGTTCAAGCCGGCGACATCGTGGTCTTCCATAACCCTGATGGCGATTCCGACCATGACATCTTGGTCAAGCGCGTGATCGCCACGGCGGGGCAGACGGTCGACTTCCAAGACGGCCGCGTCGTAGTCGACGGCGTGCCGCTTGACGAGGAGTACGCCGAGGGCTCTTCCTACCCCCTTGCCAACCAGGCCGAAGGCGTCTCGGTCGGTTATCCCTACACGGTGCCGGAGGGATGCGTATGGGTTATGGGCGACAACCGCGAGAACTCGGCTGACTCGCGGTATTTCGGCGCTGTTTCCGAGGACGATCTCATCGCGGTCGTCGTCTTCCGCTACTGGCCGCTCGATCGCATCGGAACCATTTAGCCTTAAAGAACCGCGGTTCGCCAGTCGTGATCGGACCGGAAAACACCGCGGTTCGTCTGACGTCCTTGGTTCGCGTTGAGCTACCATAGTCACCACATGTATCTCGATGAGGAGGAGGTCGAGCATCTCATGGATGCCACGACGCATACCTTCCAGGACATCATCCTGGGTTTGCAGCGCTACTGGGGGAGCCAGGGCTGCGTCATCATGCAGCCGTACGACTCCGAGGTGGGCGCTGGTACGTTCCATACCGCGACCGCGCTGCGCTCGCTGGGGCCCGCTGCCTGGCGCACCTGCTACGCCCAGCCCTGCCGTCGCCCTGCGGACGGCCGCTATGGCGAGAACCCCAACCGCATGCAGCACTACTACCAGTTCCAGGTGCTGCTCAAGCCCTCGCCGGCGAACAGCCAGGAGCTCTACCTCGATTCGCTCAAGGCAATTGGGCTCGATCCTGCAGACCATGACATCCGCTTCGTCGAGGATGACTGGGAGAGCCCCACGCTTGGCGCCTGGGGCCTGGGCTGGGAGGTCTGGCTCAACGGCATGGAGGTTACCCAGTTCACCTATTTCCAGCAGGTGGGCGGCATCGAGGTCGATCCCGTTCCGGTGGAGATCACCTATGGCTTGGAACGCCTCGCCATGTACATCCAGGGCGTCAACTCCGTCTACGACCTGGTGTGGAGCTACCTGCCCGACGGAACGCCCATGACCTACGGCGATGTGTTCCTTGAGAACGAGCGCGAGTTCTCGGCCTATAACTTCGAGGTGGCCGATATCGAGCTCATGCGCCAGAAGTTCGATGACTATGAGGCCGAGTGCCATTCGTGCCTCGATGCGAAGCTGCCGCTGCCGGCGTACGACTGCGTCATGAAGTGCAGCCACGCGTTCAACATCTTGGACGCGCGCGGCGCGCTTTCCGCTGTGGAGCGTGCAAACTACATCCTGCGCGTACGCACGGTCGCCAAGGCCTGCTGCGAGGCCTATCTTGCGGAGGTCGCCTCGAGCGACCAGGATGCATCTGAAGGGGAGGTGGCATAAGATGGCTGAGACCCGCGATTTCCTGTTCGAGATCGGAACCGAGGAGATGCCCTCGGCACCGCTCATGAATGCTGTCAAGCAGCTCGGGCCCATGATCGACGGCGGTCTTTCCGAGGCGGGACTTGCCCATGGTGAGGTCCGCGTGCTCTCGACGCCGCGTCGTCTGGTCGCGATCGTAGCAGACGTCGCCACCGCGACTGACGAGGTGCACGAGATCCGCCGGGGCCCTGCTGCGAGCATCGCGTTCGATGCCGAGGGCGTGCCCACCAAGGCAGCCGAGGGCTTTGCGCGCAAGTTCGGTCTCACGGCAGCTGAGCTTTCCCGCCGTGAGGATACCGATGGCCGCGAGTACGTCTTCGCCGAGAAGAGCATTCCCTCGCAGCCCGCGACGCCCTTGCTCACGGCCCTCTGCGAGAAGACCATCGGCGGCCTTCAGTGGCCCAACTACCGCAGCCAGCGCTGGGGCTCTACGCATGAGACGTTCGTACGCCCCATCCGTTGGATCTGCGCGCTTCTCGGCTCGGACGTCGTACCCGTGAGCTATGCGGATGTTCGGCCCGGGAACACCACACGCGGACACCGCGTCCTCGGCCCGGGCGAGCATGTGGTCTCCGAGCCTGCCGTCTTCGAACAGGTGCTCGAGGCGGCCGGTGTCTTGTGCGAGGAGCGCAGGCGCGCCGTTATCGCCGAAGGCATCGCACGCATCGAGGAGGAGCGCGGCGGCGCCCGCGTCGATACGCCCAAGAAGGTTCTCGATGAGGTCGTGAACCTCTGCGAGTGGCCGACCGTGCTGGTGGGTTCGTTCGATGAGGAGTTCCTCAAGGTCCCGCATGAGATCATCTGCGAGTCCATGCTTTCCAACCAGCGATACTTCCCGATCTATGACGCAGCTGGCGAGCTTACGCGCGAGTTTGTCGTCGTTGGAAACGGTAAGCCCGAAAACGCCGATGTCATCATCGATGGCAACGAGCGCGTGGTGCGAGCGCGTCTGTACGACGCGAAGTTCTTCTATGACGAGGACCTCAAGGTGCCGCTCGAGGAGTTCCGCTCCCGCTTGGAGCAGGTCGGATTCCAGGAGAAGCTCGGCAACGTGCTCCAGAAGAGCGTGCGCATCGAGGAGCTTGCAGGCGAGATAGCCCGTGCCGCAGGTTGCGATTCGATCGTGAGCGCTGACGCGATCCGGGCCGCGCATCTCTGCAAGGCGGACCTCGTTTCGAGCGCCGTCATCGAGTTCACGAGCCAGCAAGGCGTCATGGGCGGCTACTACGCATTGGCTGCAGGCGAGCATGAGGCCGTTGCTCATGCGATCCGTGACCATTATCGGCCTCGCTTCGCCGGGGACGATCTGCCCGAGGGCATCGAGGGCTGCGTCGTGGCGGTAGCCGATAAGCTCGACACGATTGCGGGCATGTTCGCCATCGGCGAACCGCCGACCGGCTCCAAGGATCCCTTCGCGCTGCGCCGGAGCGCCATCGGCGTTCTCAATATCCTTCGCGACCGCCTGCGCTGCGGCTACGTCGAGCTGGTTCACGCGGCCCTGCGCGCCTACGCGGCGCAAGGCCTTGAGTTCGATGAGGACGAGGTAGCCAGCGCGATCTGCGCCTTCATCAAGGGCCGTATGGAGCAGATCGCGCGCGACGAGGGCATTGCCCCCGATACGGTCTCGGCCGTATCGCAGGGTTCCTTGGTGGCGCCTGCCGACTATCTGGCACTCGCGCACGCTCTCGAGGACGCGCGCAAGCACGACCCCGAGGCGTTCGAGAACCTCGCCACGGCATATGCGCGCGCAAGTCACCTCGCGGATGCCTCCCTCGGCACCGATGTCAGCGAGCAGTTGCTCGGCGATGCCGAGCGCGATCTGCTGTCTGCCACCGATGCCACGAACCGCGCTGTGGGCGAAGCGCTCTCGGCCAAGGATTTCACCGGCCTCATCGCCGCCCTTGCATCGCTCCGCGAACCCATCGACCGCTTCTTCGACGATGTCCTCGTCATGGATGAGGACGAGGCGCTTCGCGCTAACCGCCTGCGCCTGCTCAATCGCTTTGCCACCGTCTTCGACGGCGTGGCTAACATCTGCGAGCTCGCACGAAAGAAGTAGGTTGCTGCTTATAGCTGCTTAAACGTCCCGGTTTCGCCTGAGCGGAGTCGGGACGCTGCCTATCGGAGCTGCTCGTCGGACGGTAAGCTCATGGATCGAGGGGAGTGATATGGTAGGGAAACCCATCATCCACGTCGTATCGGATTCGCTTGGCGATACCGCTTGCGAGGTGGTGCTCGCTGCAGCTGGCCAGTTTCCTCCCGACGCATTCGAAATCGTGCGGCTTCCAAAAGTCGAGCGCGTTTCGCAGGTAGAGCGACATCTTGCCGAGCACGGCGCCTCAAATCGGCAGGCAGCGGTCTTCCATACGATCGTAGGGCCTGCATTGCGCGATGAGGTGACGGAGCTCCTCCAGAGGCTCGATATTCCCGCCGTTGACCTTATGGGGCCTGCGCTCGGCCTTCTATCAAGCCTGAGCGGGACTAAGCCCCTCGGTATCCCAGGTGTCATCCATAGGACGGATGAGCGCTACTTCCACCGCATCTCGTGCATGGAGTTCACGCTCGAGCACGACGACGGCGCCGGTTCAGAGGACCTTTGCCGAGCGGATATCGTCCTCATCGGGGTCTCGCGCACCTCTAAAACGCCGCTCTCCATGTATCTGGCTCTGCAGGGGTACCGTGTCGCAAACATTCCCTTGGTGCCGGGTTCCGAGCCTCCACGCGAGCTTTTCGAATGCGACCCGGCGCGAGTGTTCGGTTTGCTTTCCACCACGGAGGTCATCGCGAGCCGCAGAAACGAGCGGCTCGAGGGACCGCTTGCCCGCGCGGTTGCTCCGAGCTACGCCGATCCCGAGCATATCGCGCGCGAGTTGGATGATGCCCGCGCGCTCATGCGGCGCCTCGGTTGCTTCGTGGTTCGCACCGACGGAAAGGCCATCGAGGAGTCCGCGGCCGAGATCTCGGCGCACCTCGAGCGCATCCTCGCGAAGCGACGGCTCCGTGCCGATGCGTCGACCCTGTAGGCAACCGAGCATCACTCACGGTGGTAGGTTGTATATCAGAGTGCTACATATACCCTTCATAAGCAGGCAATAGTTCTGAAACGAACTACACCGTTACTCCATTCATCCTACCGTTTACACCCTGCATCCGGCCGTCGGCGAGCACATAGATACCTCACGTCTTCCCATGGGCGCTGTTCCCTATAGTTTGCGCATACCCGCCGCCGGCGGGGCATCGTACCGCGATTCGCAGCATGGGGCTGCCGAAAGGGGGAGTATCGTGAGCGATGAGAAACGGGTGTACCGGTTCGGAAGCGACGAGCAGGGGAGGGATGTTACCGAAGGCTCCGCGAGCATGAACTACGTGCTCGGCGGCAAGGGGGCCAACCTGGCCGAGATGTGCCGGCTGGGCTTGCCGGTTCCAGGAGGCTTCACCATCACCTGCCAGACGTGCGTCGCCTATTCCGGTGCCGGGGACGTATGGCCGCAAGGCGCCTTGGATGAGATCGGCGAGGCGACTCGCGACCTCGAGCGTCGGATGGGCCGCAAGCTGGGTGATCCTGATGACCCGCTTCTGGTTTCCGTCCGTTCGGGCGCACCGTTCTCCATGCCCGGAATGATGGACACGGTGCTGAATCTGGGTTTGAACGACGAGGCCGCCCGCGGGCTCATCAAACAGACCCAAGACGAGCACTTCGTATGGGACTCCTACCGCCGTTTCATCCAGATGTTCTCGGATGTCGTCATGGGCGTGGATGCGGAGCAGTTCGAGAACGCATTGACCGAGAAGCGTCTGGTAGCGGGCGTGAAGAGCGATGCCGAGCTTTCATCGGGGGACCTGTTCGAACTCGTAGAGGAGTTCAAGGGAATCTTCCAAGCGCACGTTTCGGCATCCGACCATCCCGAGCTCGTCGTAGACGGAAAGATCGTGTTCCCGCAAGATCCCGCTGTTCAGCTCCGGCTTGCCATCGAGGCGGTCTTCGGCAGCTGGATGAACGAGCGCGCCTGTCTCTATCGCAAGCGCAACGGCATTCCCGATGATCTTGGAACCGCGGTGAACGTGCAGGCGATGGCATACGGCAACAAGGGCGAAAGCTCTGCCACGGGCGTCGCTTTCACGCGCGACCCGGCTAGCGGCGAGAACGTTCGCTATGGAGACTTCCTGATCAACGCCCAAGGCGAGGACGTCGTCGCGGGCATTCGCAACACCCAGCCCATCCAGGAGATGGGTTCCTACCCCGCGCTCGCGGATGCCGCGCGCGATCTGGAGCGCATCTTCCAGATCCTCGAAGCCCACTACCGCGACATGATGGACATCGAGTTCACCATCGAGCAGGGGAAGCTCTGGATGCTCCAGACCCGCGTCGGCAAGCGAACCGCCACGGCGGCGCTCCGCATCGCCATCGACATGGTCGAAGAGGGCCTGATCGATCGCGAGACGGCAGTTCGTCGCATCGATCCTGCTCAGCTCGACCAGCTTCTCCATCCGCAGTTCGACACCCATACCGCGCCCGATGTCCTCGCGCGCGGCCTCAACGCGAGCCCGGGCGCCGCAGTGGGGGAGATCGTCTTCAGCTCAGATGATGCGGTACAGCGTGCCGGGGAGGGCGTTCCCGTCGTTTTGGTTCGATGGGAGACCAACCCCGATGACCTCAAGGGCATGGTTGCCGCGGAGGGCATCCTCACCAGCCATGGAGGCAAGACGAGCCATGCGGCGGTGATCGCGCGCGGCATGGGAACGCCATGCGTATGCGGCGTCGAGGCCTTCCGCATCGATGCCGCCGCCAAAGAGGTTCATGTTGAGGGAACCGATGTCGTGCTCCGCGAGGGGGACATCATTTCAATCGACGGAACCACCGGCATCGTGGTTGCCGGCGCCGTCCCGCTCAAACGTGCCGAGCTTACGGGCGACCTGGAGACCATACTCTCCTGGGCTGATGAGATCCGCTTGCAGCCGGGTTCGACCCATCCCTATCATGTTCGCGTTAACGCCGACAACCCTGAGGATGCCGAGCTCGCACTCGGTTTTGGGGCAGAGGCGATCGGTCTGTGCCGTACCGAGCACATGTTCCTCGGTGATCGCAAGGAGATCATCCAGTCGTTCATCTTGAGTGACGACGAGCAGGAGCGCCAAGCTGCGCTGGACAGCCTTCTCACCGTCCAACGCGAGGACTTC
>DHCMC07803__coassemble_550_pt1 | contig 71686 bp, 57 predicted proteins | sample DHCMC07803__metabat2_low_PE_050 | metagenome-assembled genome bin DHCMC07803
AGGAGCCCGGTGTCCCGGGCGGCCAGCAGCCCGGTGACGAGGGCGGCCAGCAGCCTGGGGAGGAGCCCGGTGTCCCGGGCGGCCAGCAGCCCGGTGACGAGGGCGGCCAGCAGCCCGGTGACGAGGGCGAGCACTCCACCGATAGCGAAACTGGGGACTCGGATGACGGTCTTGATTCGGATGTCCAAGATGGTTGGGTCGAGCTTGACGGCAAGAAGTACTGGTATGTAGATGGTGCGCCGGTTACGAACAACATTGTCGTTGATCCAGAAACGGGGGCAAAATACTGGGCTTCCGAAGACGGATCGATTGTCGTGGGGGAGGATGTTTACGTTCCTCGCGATCCTTCATCGGTCGATCATGAAGAGTGGGCATCCAGCGATGCATACCGTAATGAGAACGGGATGTGGATTCGCCTTGGGTCCGATGGCGAGATGGTGCTCGGCGAAGACAACCATAACGGCCATTGGTATTACTTCGATCCTAACACCGGCGAGATGATGAAAGGCTTTATCTTCCAGTCCGGTAAGTGGGTCTATTACGATGACATCATGGGCTGGATGGTTTACGGCGAGCAGTATCGCCCGGCGAATGACACAGATACGCAGCTCCATTGGTATTACTTTGACGAATGGACCGGTGCTACAACATACAAGTGGCGCTACATTCAGCAGGGTTCCTCTGGCAAATGGGTGTATTACGACGATTATATGGGCTGGATGGTATACGGCGAGCAGTATCGCCCGGCGAATAACTCCGATACGCAGCTCCATTGGTATTACTTTGACGAGTGGACCGGCGCAACCACCTATCGCTGGAAGTACGTAGCGTCACAAAATAAGACCGTTTATTACGATGACTATATGGGCTGGATGATCTACGGGTGGCGCGATACCGGAGACCATCAATACGGAGTAGGAACGAATTGGCATTTCTTTGACCGGTATACCGGCGCTCTGATGACGGGGAACGATCGCAACAATTCCGCTTTCGACTGTTACAACAATATTAGGGGAGGCTCAAGCAAAACCCCCTATTACATCGTGGTGGACAAGAACAATTTCCGCACGGTGATTTTCCAGTGGAGTGGTTCCGATTGGGATGTGGCCAAGGTGTTTCGCTGCGGGCTGGGTCGACCTGAGGCGAATAATGGCAGGGGTACGCAGGAGGGCTTCTGGTACCTCGGTGAAAATGTTCCCTCGCGGCCGGTTCCCAGTTACATGTGGCGTGCGAATTACGATCGCATGTTTAACGATACGACCTCGGGTGTTAAGTACCGCGTCCATTACATTTGGGATCAGGGCTTCCACTCTACGGTCTATACGAGCAGCACCCCTCCTGAGCAGCAGCTCGAGCGCTATATCAGCGATGGTTGCGTGCGCTTGCTAGAAGAGGACGCTGCCTGGCTGTATAACAACTGCGCTAACGGAACGCGGGTTTATATCTTCAGCCGTTATTAAAGTCGTTTCAAACTGACATTCTAGATGGCCGAGCGTGCGATTCGCTCGGCCATCTTTTTTCAAAATGAACGTTAGATTATTTTGGCAGCAGCCGATTGATCAGGGGGATACGTTCAATTGCTGCAACTACGATGGTCGTTACCGCGAGGCATATTGCAATAATTGCCAGCAGGAAAACCATCGTAAGCAAGGGCGGGAGCTCGGACCCATTCGGAATAAAGGGGCTAATCGGGTGGTCGCCAACGGTAATTTGAACAATAAACAGTGAGAATATGTGCAGAATATAAATGCCGAAGGTTCTCTTTCCTATTGTCTCGCTGATAGCGGCAATGCTGTGCGGATATTGTACGTTCAAGAGAATTAGGTACAGTGAGCTGGAAAGAAAGAGAGTGAATACATTGGTGTAATTCGGAGTGACCGTAAAAAAGCTCCCTAGGTCAGCCGCTTGATTCGGGTGGAGATAAGCCACTTGATATCGATTGAGAAGCAGCAGAATTGCGTATGAGATCGCTCCAAGTGCCAGGATGGTCTTTGTATTGCCGTGAAGCAGGGAGGCTATTCTGCCCTTGGTGGGCATGGCGGCACTATTGCCGAGAATAAACGATCTGTACAGCAGGCCTCCAACAAAGAAATAGACTACATATACGGCGTTTTCACTCATCGGGACAAAGACCGGAAGATGGGCCAGCACGGTTGAGAAGCCGCCGGTGCCAAGGATGGTGTCAAGGGGCTTAAGAACCATCGAAAACGTCGGGCTTCCAAAGGTGCATATTAGGGTGATGACAAATCCGAGTTTCAGATACCTCGCATCCTTGCAATCAAATAGGTGCTTCCAGAGCGGAAGGAATGCATATAAACCAATATACATATTCATAAACCACAAGTACTTGAGCTGCCAATAAGGGGGATCACCGCCAAAGAGATACTCAATGACGATGCGAGGCGTTACGGCAACATCGTCAAAATCCCAAAAGAAATGGCAGAATGCAAGGCCTATAACCTTCCAGATACAGGTGAGAACAATCAATGAGATAAGGCGATTCCGCCATTTTTGGAAACTGAATGGCCGATTAAGCAACAACGCACCGTTTACCATTAAAAAAAGGGGGACGCTGGAAACCGTAAAAATGGTGAATGCGGCAGCCCACCATGTTTTAGGAAAAGAGGGCATTACGCCAACCATATGAATAAGGAGAACGAAGAAGATGCTCCAAGTCTTAATCACATCAAGGCATACAATACGCTTCTTGTGCTCGGATGCCATCAAAACCTCCCGCAAGGTAGGTAACGCTGTCCTGTACCACTATTATGATTGTCTTTGGAATAGTAACCCAACCCGGATGATTGAGGAGAGTCGAGGACTTCCGGCTAGGAAATGTCGGACACGTTAAAATCATTCTAAACGTAGGGTCGCCATCTTTGTTATTTCGTGAGAGTGCGTCTCTGCTGTTTTGCTATTGAGGGCGATCGGAAGGCATTCTCTATATGAACCGCTGTGCCAAAGCTTTTGTAATGGAGTCTCGCTACACATATGCTGTTGCGGCCGCATTGACATTACTTGGGTTGTGCGCCGGCATGGTGTGGGGCGGCATATATCCCTTCGGCGACTTCTCCATAGCTCGCTACGACGCCATTTTTCAGTACACAGGCTTTATTGGCTGGTTTTCTGAAGTCCTTCGAGGTGGTGGCGACGTAGCTTATTCGTTTGCGAAGTCTTTGGGTGGAGGAACGATCAGCCTTTATGGGTTCATCTTGTCAAGCCCATTCAATCTTCTCGCAGTCTTTTTTGCCCCAAGTGATATTCCGAAATTTCTTTCGCTGCTTTACTGCCTTAAACTGACCGCCGCAAGTCTCACGTGTCTCATATTCATAAGAGCGCGATTTGGATACACCAAGATATGGGGCGCTATGTTGGCCGCCGGCTATGCGTTGGCGATGACGAACTTCACGGCTGGCAGCAACATCATGTGGCTTGACGCGGTGTATATGTTGCCGGTTGTTTGTCTTGGATTGCACAGGTTGATTGCCGAGGGGAGGGTTTCCCTACTCTTTTTCTCCGTCGCCCTGTCGATCCTTTTTAACTGGTACAGCGCTTATATGGTCTGCTTGTATACAATAGCGTTTTTTGTTGTTGACAGCTGGCTTTGCAATCGGATCTCGCTGCGACCGTTTATTAAGTCGGGTCTGCTTTACGCCCTTATTATGGTTTTCGCACTCCTGGCGAGCATGGTGCTGTTCTTCCCGGTAATAAAATACATGCTCACAAGCTCGGCGGTTGAGCAGTCGAGTACAGATTCCATCTCTCTATCGCTGTCTGCAAGTCCGTCAACCTTTCTTGGGTACTTTTTCTTCTCTGATAACGTCTGGCCCCCGATGGGTAACCTGCCCGTTTCGGGAGTGATTCTTCTCCTTTCGACCCTAACGCTGTTCATCGGATCTTTTCGGACGAAGATTGCGCTTCTGGCCAGCTGGTTCTTTTTCTATCTAAGCAGTTGCTGGCCACCGCTGTCCCTCGTGTGGACGGGTTTCATGCGAGCAGACTCCTTCATGCCTCGTTTCGGCTTCATAATCATTTTTACCCTTGTATACTTTGCGGCGGATGCCCTTGTTAGGCTCGACTCTATTCCCGAAAGGTCTCGTAGGATTCGTGCATTAACGTGTTCCGTTGTTTCCGTGTTCGCGGTTTTCATTCTCCTTGTTTTTGAGGGTACGGTTCCGTTATCGCGTCCGCTGCTTTTTCAACTGGCTGCCATTTTGGTTTACTGCATTTTTCTCATCGTGTTACCGATGGATAAAGCGCGGGGACTGCCGTTACTCATCGTTTCATGTTGTGCTGTCGGGCTTCTGTTCGTTGTCGAGCAGGGCTACGAAATCAAGAAGATCACGTATACGATCAACAATGACTACTCGATGAGCGTTCATGAATACGAAACCTATATCGATGATTTATCCAGTATTGTGAGCGATTTGGAGGACGGGGACTTTTTCCGGATCGAAAGCGTCGGCTTCTCTTCCGTGGCTGATCGAGCCATCTCGCTTCCATCGGGAGAATATCTGGCCGTCGGTATGCGAGGATTGTCGCACTACAGCTCTGCAACACAGCAGCCCGTCAATGATTTGTTGGGTAATCTGGGCTACTGTCTTACTCCTGGTAAACGTGCAATTACGTATTACAATTCCCCCATACTGGCAACTGATTCCATTCTCGGCGCGAGATATTTGCTGGCGCAGGATATTGAGCCTGCTGGTATGGAGCTCATGGGTGACGCGCGCATTGGTTCCGTACCCGATGTGTCCTTGTATGCTAACCCCGCTGCGCTTGCGGTTGGGTTTGAAGTGCCCGATGATATGCAATCCATTCAATGGGGGGAAGACGTCTTTTCCAACCAGGAAGCGTGGATTTCATCGCTGCTCGGTAAAGAGGTAAGCCTATATCGGTATTCCGAGATAGCAACGGGCAATGATGTGTCGCCGACCGCTGAGGAGTTGGCGCGCGCTCAGGATGACTCACGTGTTTACAATCCAGATATAGAGCAAGGAACTGGGTGGGAGGTTATTGCTCAAGCTGACGGTCCCCTGTACTGTTCGATTCTTAATTCAGGTTTCTCTGGTGTGTTTGTCAACGGTCAATTTTTGCAGACGGTGGGGGATTGGGAATTCGATACAAACCTGATGTATCTGGGAAGTTTCAATAAGGGCGACAGGGTGACCGTTTCTCTGATCCCGAGCGCCGGTGTCGACAACAGTCGCGTTACGATGAATGCGGCTTCCCTAGATATGGAGGCGTTCTCAACATGTCTTGATGAGCTGGGAAGTAGCCAGCTCGCCATAACGTCGTTCTCGGACGGTCAGCTTGATGGAGAAATAAACCTTACCGACGATTCTGCGCTGCTTCTTACCATCCCATTTGAGGAGGGGTGGCAAGCAACGGTTAATGGCGAGGAAGTGAGTATTCAAGAACGGGATGGATTGATGTATATTCCGCTCGAAGCTGGAAATAGCGTGATTCGTCTTCAATATACAGTTCCAGGACAGTTGATCGGATCGATCGTTTCCGTTGTTGGGATTGCCGGTTTCGCCGTTTTGTTAATTTGGAAGAAACGTAAGGGGCGGAATCAGGACGTGTACGCGGGCTCGGGAGATGCTGTCGATGAAGGATAAGCGCAACAAGGTTGTCTCGCAAGGGATAACGTACCTGTTCGTTGGCGCGGGCACCGCATTGTTTGAGGTCGTGCTTTTTCAGGTGTTGGTATGGTGCTCAGCGCATGTCGCGGTTGCGAATGTATGCGCGGTGTTCGCTTCGACCGCTGCAAACTTTCTATTAAACGGCAGGGTTACCTTTGAGGGCACCTCAAGCCAAAGAAGATCTCTAATTAGATACCTTGCGCTATTCGCATTCAATACTGTGTTTTCCACCACGGTCATCTCGATCGGAGAGCAGCTTGGTGCACCTGCGGTGTTCGTCAAAATTGCCACGATGTGTTGTACGGTATGCTGGAATTTCATCCTCTATCGGCGCTGGGTGTTCGTTTAGCTTCGCTTTTCGCTCGGCAGGGGCGAATGGCTGCGACTAGAGTTTCGACAAAATGAAGAGCAATATGAAATCAGGATGGGGCATATCGATCCTCGCTATTCGGTTCGGCGTTAGCTGGCTAATTCCGCGCACAGAGGCGAGCCGCGTGGCATAATTAAACATGTCGTATCTCTTTCGCTGAGGAGTTGTGATGGTGGTTAACGAGCTGAACGATATGCTTAGCAAGGGCTTTTCGAAAAAGATGGCCTCTCTGTACCTCAATAATCTGGAGCGCGAAGTCCGTGACGGCTTTTTCGATGCAGACTACCTTGCGTGGGCGCACGAGCATGGCTTTTACGGTGAATCTGCGATTGCCTACGGATTGACCGACGAGAACATTTCCAACTATCTAAGTGATTATGACTATTGTCGCGCTTGGCCCCTGAATGATTGGCAGCGCATTTGGATCAATGACAAGCTCACATTCAAATATATCTTCGCGGGCACGAAGTTCGACAAGTATCTTCCCGAAACGTATTATTACCGCGCGCAGGATCGACTGGTTCCCCTCATCGATAGCCATATGCAGGAGGGCATATCCGGTTTCCTGGACCTTCTGAAAGAGAAGGGCGAGTTCGCATGCAAGCCGTGCAATGGTGAGTGGGCTCGTGGCTTCCATAAGCTCTCGTATCTCGATGGCCGATTCATGATAGATAACAAGCCTTCCGATGAGGAATCGGTGGTCGACTTCGTCTCAACCCATGCTAATTTGATCTATACGGAGTTCTTCCACCCCGATGCGCAGACTGCGCGCATCGACCCACTTATCCATACGCTGCGCATCCTCATGATCAACCAGACGGGAGCAGATCCTGTTCCCGCGGCATCCTATCTGCGTTTTGCCATGGGCGCGAACAATGACGATAGCAAGGCAAATTATCATCGACCCGAATCGAAGGACATAAGCTCCTACAACGTCGGTTTCGATATGGAGACCGGCAAATTCGGTGGCGGCCATATCATTTACGGATATAAGCGCATCGATACCGATCTGCACCCCGATAGCGGTGTCGAGGCAAGCGGTGTTATCGAGAACTGGCAAGAGATTAAAGAGATGCTCATTGAGATGTCTTTGCGCATCGGTCCCCTTGAGTATCTCGGATACGATCTGGGCATGACCACCAAGGGTCCCAAGCTCATGGAAATCAACTCCCATTCCGGTTGCAAATATCTGCAAGTGTTTCGCCCGTACCGTTCGGATGAGTTCCTCAACAGCTTCTTTACGAGGAAGCTTGAAGCGGTCGATCGTCTCGATGCCGATGCCATCCTCCGTCGCAATGCACTTGCGAGATAGCACTAGAGCGCGATTCGGTGATATGTCATGAAGTCAATATTGTTGCTGGGCGGGTCTCGTCAGCAGGTTGTGGCAATCGAGACGGCAAAGCGCTTGGGATATCGAACGGTGCTATGCGATTACCTGGTAGATAATCCAGGGCAATATGCGGCTGATGTGTACTATGGAGAGAGCACGACAGATCGTGAGGCCGTTTTTCGCATCGCTCAGGCGGAGCAGGTATCCGGAGTCCTCGCGTATGCTTCTGATCCCGCGGCGCTATCGGCGGCATTTGTAGCCGAGAAAATGAATCTTCCCGGCAACCCGCTGCAATCCGTTGAAGTGTTAAGCACGAAGCACCTGTTCAGATCGTTTTTGGCAGGACATGGATTCAACTGTCCCCGTACCTTGTCGTTTAACTCTTCGTGCACGGCGGGTGATTTGTTGGCTGCGTGTCGCGATATGACGTTTCCCGTCGTCGTTAAGCCTACCGATTCGAGCGGTTCGAAAGGCGTCAGTGTCATCGACGAGGCGAGCGAGGTGACCTTTGCGAAAGCGCTGGAGTATGCGAAGGCGTTTTCGCGCAACGGCGTCATTCTCGTAGAGGAGTACATCCGCTCATCGTTTCCTCGGGTGATCGGGGGCGATGTGTTCGTTGTCGACGGTCGAATAGCTTTTTGGGGGCTCATGAGCTGCCTGCGCGACTCGTCGGGCGGTGGACTTGTTCCCATAGGGGAGCGGTATCCGTCCGGCGCTTCGGATCTTCAGTTGGAGGCGATAAAACGCGAGCTCTCGCGCCTGGTGTCCGAATTGCATATCGCCTTTGGGGAGTTTAACGTCGAGGTCATTATCGGAGACGGTGGCAAGCCATATGTTCTTGAGTTCGGCGCGAGGGCCGGCGGTAACATGATTCCGATTCAGCTTTCTGACGTATCCGGGATCGATCTGGTGGAAGCCAACGTTCGCTTTGCGATGGGAGATTATTCCCAGCCGGTTACTTTTTCTGGAAACGGCGGAGCATATGCGACATATGTTCTCCATGCGCAAAAATCGGGGGTATTACGGGACGTATTGATTTCCGATTCGATTGCCCCAAAGGTTTACCGTCGTGTTATGTATCGCAATATCGGTGAGCCCGTCGAATCATTCGTAGGGGCAAACAACGCTATCGGCATCGTTTTCATGCGATTCGAGTCGGTCATGCAAATGGAACGCGACCTTCAGTCGATAGGAAATCAAATCAGGGTTGTGATTTCTGAATGAGAAGCCCTGCTGCCATGGATTGATAGCTCGTTTTGGCTTATCCATTTTATGCTGTTTAATGTGATGGAATGAGGAGCAGTCTGTGAACGACAACGTTGATATCGCCTTAGCCATGTGCCTTGAAGACCTCACATTGCTTGACTGTTCTTTTCACGCCGCAGCTTCGCTCAAGGGCAGAACGCTGGAGCGAAAGCTTTTCGTCGGTAATCCTGAAAAGCGTTTTTCGCTGGATGTGAAGCAGAGGAAAAACGTCCTGCAAGCAACAGTAAACATTCAATTCGGTCTTGTTGATCATTTTGACGAGCGCGCCCAAGGCGATTTAGAGGTCATGCACTTCGGAATTGTGGGGGGAGCGGTGATAAGCGCGCCCATCATGGGTGATGCCGCTATCGCGCCAAGACATCTTGCTGGTGCCGATAAGCCGGAGGACCATCGTGACCAAGCTATGGAGCGGGCGATGAGGCTGGAGGCGATTAAGGCGGTTTACAGCATGGCAATTGGAAAGCTCGCCGAGCTATCGTCTATGTCGCCTTTAGGGCTCATCACGCTTCCGCTTATCGATTCAGACGAGATGCTCGACGACATTGTAAAACGGGAACGGGACTCCAGCGTGAAATGAGTCCCTGCTGCGACCTTTATCAGATAGCGCCGTAGCGGTTAATCTGCCTAAATTACGCAGAATGGCTTCCTCTCCCACGCTGCCGTCTCTTAAGCATAGAATATCTGTATTTGTGCAGGGGGCACTCGTTGTTTCGCCGGTTGCCCGAGTTGAAGTGGTCATCATATGCTCGCATTTGTCACACGGCATTCAGGATCATGCAAAGCAGTGTCGCTTTCATGGGATCTGATGCGCCCGCTCGCTTTGACATATGCGCTTCTTCCAGTTGCAGTTTTCCTCTTAGGGTGGCTCCGTGCCAGTTTTGCTATCGCTGCCACGCTTATATTGTTGTTAGTTTGGCTTTGGTCGTCCTTCGTTCGGGTCAGACGCGCTTGCCCCCTTTGGTCACCCAGCGTAGAGTTGCTTGATGCCATGAACCCCGCCTCCCGCACCGGTGAGGAAAAGGGCTCTCATGCTATCCAGGTATCTCGAGCCGCACTGCTGTTGCTGGCGCTCGTTGCATCTTTGTGGGTGTTCTTTTCCGGCATCGGTGGATTCTGGGCCCAAAGCACCGATTTTACGGCGAGGAATGGCATTTTTCGCTGCCTTGTGCTGGACTCTTGGCCTGTATACTTCGATGGCGGCGCATCGTCTCTCGTCTACTACCTTAATCACTGGCTCCCCGCTGCGGCGCTGGGCAAGATCGGCCACCTCCTTTCAGGGGATGCCGATTTAAGCATGCGGATCGCCAATATCGCCCTCTATGTTTGGTCGGTGGCGGGAGTATTCCTCGTCGAGCTCTTGGCGCTGCTGGTTTTACGAGTCTCTTCAAATCGCGATTGCCTTATTGCCGTCTTGGTACTGGTGTTCTTCTCAGGTTGTGATGTTGCGGGAATCATCCTTCGCTGCCTTATGGGGTCCTCGGAGGTTGCCGCCCATGCCTTCGGAACGATGCATCTTGAGCAGTGGGCGGGTAGCTCATACGTGCAGTATTCGAGTAATACGACGTTGCTGTACTGGGTGTTCAATCAGACGATTATTCCGTGGGTCTGCACCCTATCGGTTCTGTTGGAGCGTGACCATTCGCGGTACGTCCCCTTTGCGCTTGCCTGCTTCGGCGCGGGGCCGTATCCATTCGTGGGGCTCGTCGCCCTGTGCCTTGTTTTGGGGATAAGCTCCTGCGTTCGTTCGATTCGAGGCGGCAACGCTTTGCTTTGGCTGCGCTCCGTCTCCTCCCCGGCGAATCTTTGCGCGGCTCTTCTTGCGGTCATTTATCTATTCTTCTTCCTCGGCAACCACTCGGTCGCTTCAAGCGGAGACCGTTTGCAGCCATTCGGCTTGGCTCCGGGGGCAACGCTCAGGCTGATAGTCCTGTTCTATATTGTCGAGATCGGGGTCTACCTGGTGCCGTTGTTCTCTAGATATAAAAAGAACCCGCTGTACTGGTTTTCCGCTATGTTGCTCGCAATCCTTCCGTTTATTCATTTGGGTAGCTGGTATGAGGTTTGTTTCAGGGTTTCGATTCCGGTCCTGCTCGTGATCTGCCTTATGAGCGCACGGTTGATTATCGAAGCGGCGCCTTCGTTGCTTGTGCGACCGGTTGCGGAGACTGCCATGCCGTGGCTTCTTGTCATCGTGCTCTCGATTGGAGCGGTGACCCCCTTGTTCGAGTTCGCGCGGGGGGCGGTTGCGGTGTCGCGCTTCGGTGTGGAAGGGGCGGTGCAGCCAGCTGCGGATATCGGTTCTGCGCATGTGCAAGAAGGGGCTCAAAGCAATTTCAAAGCACCCGTCTCCGACGGGGGTGTATTCTTTACGTATTTAGCACAACCCTATGAAGAGGAACAAGACGATGGATAAGAGTAGACGCGACTATAAGAATATGAAGGTCGTCATTTTGGCCGGCGGCTTCGGCACGCGAATTTCCGAGGAAAGCCATCTTCGCCCTAAACCGATGATCGAAATCGACGGGAATCCCATTCTCTGGCACATCATGAAGATCTTCTCTACGCAGGGATTCAATGATTTCGTGATTTGCGCTGGCTATAAGCAGCATATGATCAAGGAATATTTCGACGATTACTTCCTTCACTCCTCAGACGTTACCTTCGATTACCGAGATGGGCGTAAACTAGTGACGGTCCATGGAACGCAGGTTGAGCCGTGGCGCGTGACGGTTGCCGATACTGGTTACGGAACGATGACCGGTGGACGCGTTGGGCGCATCAGGGATTATATTGGTGACAATCCCTTCATGCTCACATACGGGGACGGCGTTTCCGATGTTGACTTGTCCCAGCTCATTTCGACCCATCGGGCTTCATCGGATTCCATCGTAACGCTGACCGGGGTCGCTTTGGCGCAGAGCAAGGGTGTGCTCGGCGTAGAGTCGAGCGGTAAGATCCGTAGCTTCCGTGAGAAGAGGGACTCCGATGGCTCGGTGATCAACGGGGGCTTCATGGTTTGCGAGCCGGAACTGTTCGATTATATCGACGGGGATGGTTGCGTGTTGGAAAGCGGGCCGTTAACCGTTTTGGCCGAAGAGGGAAAGCTCTCGTGCTATCGGCATTACGGATTCTGGAAGTGCATGGATACCCAGCGCGAGCGAGAGCAGCTCGAAAAGCTCTGGGCATCAGGCGATGCGCCGTGGAAGATCTGGAGGTAGTAGTGGCATTACGGTATGGAGTCGCGAGCGGCTTCTGGCAGGGCAAGCGCGTTTTTCTCACGGGGCATACGGGCTTCAAGGGTTCTTGGATGACCGCTGCCCTCGTGATGGCTGGTGCCGATGTCTATGGGTATGCGCTTGAGCCAGAGGGTCCGAGCGCTCTTTATAACAGGGCGCGGCTCGATCGGTTCGTCCATTCATATATCGCAGATATCAGGGATGCATCTCGACTTTCTGCTGCCATCAAGGATGCTCGGCCCGACATCGTGGTGCATATGGCCGCCCAGCCGCTGGTAATAGATAGCTTTACTCGGCCGGCGTATACCTATGAAACCAACGTGATGGGTACGGTCAACATCCTTGAGGCGCTCCGTTCGACTGACGCAGCTGCTTCGTTCCTGAATGTAACCACGGATAAGGTGTATTTCAATGAGGAGCTGCCCGGGAAGCGTTATCGTGAGGGCGACCGGCTCGACGGCTTCGACCCGTATTCCAATTCAAAGTCCTGTTCCGAACTCGTGACGGCAACGTATGAGAGAAGCTTTTTTGCGCAGGACGGTCCAGCCATATCCACCGCGCGCAGCGGGAACGTAATCGGCGCCGGGGATTGGGCGGATAATCGCATCGTTCCTGATTGCGTCCGTGCGGTGCTCGCAGGGGAGTCGATAGAGATTCGAAACCCCAACTCAACGAGACCGTACCAGCATGTTCTCGAACCGATTTCCGCGTATATGGAAATCTGCGGGTCACAGTTCGATGACCGCGGCTTAGCCTCCTCGTATAATGTCGGCCCCGATGACGAGAGCTGCGTTACGACCGGTGAGCTCGCCGACCTGTTTTGTTCGAAGTGGGGGGACGGCGCCACGTGGAAGGCGGTCGATGTCGAGGGTCCCCATGAGGCGAATTTCCTTGCGCTCGATCACGGTAAAATAACCAGCGACCTTGGCTGGATGCCTCACTGGGGCATCGAGGAGGCCGTCGCCCAGACAGCTTCTGGCTATCGAGAGCTTGCGGAAGGTCTCGACGCGTGGAAAATGCTCCAAAAGGGCATCGAAGAGTATTTCGGGATGTGACGGATAAGACGGTTTGACCACAGGGTATCGCATGGGCTGCATGCAACCTGATTCGAAAGGGGAAAGATGTTCGAGGGAATGACCGAGGCTGCTGCTCGTGAGCAGATCCTTGCATCGGTGCGTGAATATACCGTTGCATATAAGATGCCCAAGAAGTGGGCTCCGGGAGAGAGAATCGGATACGCTGGCCGTGTCTTCGATGATGACGAGGTATGCTCGCTTGTCGATTCGTCGCTTGATTTCTGGCTCACGGCCGGTCGTTACACGGAGGAGTTCGAGCAGGAATTCGGACGCTACCTTGGCGTCCCGTTCGTTGCAGTGACCAATTCCGGTTCCTCGGCGAACCTCTTGGCGTTCTCCGCTCTTACGGCTCAAGAGCTGGGCGAGAGGGCAATCAAGCCCGGCGACGAGGTCATCACCGTCGCGGCGGGATTCCCTACAACGGTGGCGCCCATCATTCAGTTCGGCGCCGTTCCCGTGTTCGTCGATGTGACCATTCCGCAATACAATATCGACGTGACCATGCTGGAAGGCGCATTTTCCGAGCGTACGAAGGCGGTTATGGTGGCCCATACGCTCGGCAACCCTTTTGATGTGCGCGCGGTTAAAGAGTTCTGCGACCGCCATGGCCTCTGGCTGGTCGAGGATACCTGCGACGCCCTGGGATCCGATATCCGCAAGGGGGATTCCATGCGCAAGGCAGGTACTATCGGGGACATCGGCACTGCGAGTTTCTACCCCGCCCACCACATGACGATGGGCGAGGGGGGTGCGGTGTTCACCTCGGATCCGCTGCTGAGCAGGCTCATCCGCTCGTTCCGTGATTGGGGCCGTGACTGCGTTTGCACCGGCGGCCAGGACAATCGCTGCGGGCATCGATTCGATGGCCAATACGGCGAACTGCCCTACGGATACGACCATAAATATGTTTATTCCCATTTCGGTTATAACCTGAAGATCACCGACATGCAGGCTGCCATCGGATGTGCCCAGCTTCGCAAGCTGCCCCGGTTCGTCGAGGCGCGCAGGCGCAACTGGCGCATGCTCCGTGAGCTGCTTGCAGACTGCTCCGACAAGCTCATTCTTCCGGAGCCGCTTGAAGGGTCGGACCCCTCCTGGTTCGGTTTTGTTCTGACATGCGCCGAGGGCATTCATGCAGCCGATGTGACGCGACGTGTCGAGGGTTTGGGCGTTCAGACGAGGCGTCTGTTTGCCGGTAATTTGGTGAGACACCCATGCTTCGACCCCATTCGCGGATCCGATGCGTATCGGGTGATCGGCGAGCTTGCCGAAACCGACCGGATCATGAACGATACCTTCTGGTTGGGTGTCTATCCCGGTATGGATGAGGACATGATCGCGTATATGGCCGATGCCGTGCGCAAGGCGGTGTCGTAGCGTGAAGATTCGCGTAGCAGATTATCTTGCCAGCCGCCTTGTTGAAGAGGGGATAGTCGATTGCTTCTCGGTAACGGGGGGCGGCGCGATGCACCTGAATGATGCCTTTGGGCATCGAAAAGGGCTTCGCGTCACGTACAACCATCATGAGCAGGCATGCGCCATCGCCGCTGAAAGCTATGCGCGGTTGACGCAGCGCATCGCGGCGGTTTGCGTTACGAGCGGCCCGGGCGGAACCAACGCGCTTACGGGCGTGTTGGGCGGATGGCTCGATTCCATCCCCATGCTCGTGTTTTCCGGTCAGGTCAAGTACAGCACGACGATTGCCTCGACAGACTTGCCTTTGCGTCAGCTGGGGGACCAGGAGTACAACATCGTCGACTCGGTGCGCCCCATGACGAAGTATTGCGCCATGGTAACCGATGTCGACCGCATCGCATACCATTTCGAGAAGGCGCTGTATATCGCGACGCATGGTCGTCCGGGTCCATGCTGGCTCGATATCCCGCTGAATGTGCAAGCTGCGATCGTAGATACCGATTCATTGCTACATTTCGATCCCGATCACGACGATTTCGGATCTGGATGCGGGCCGCTCCGTTTACAGGAGCGCGTGCAGTGCGTGGAGGATGCAGCAGTTGATGAGGTGTTTGCGGCTATTCAAGCTGCGAAGGCACCGGTTATCTTGGCTGGTGGCGGAATCCGTACAGCAAAGGCATACGAGAGCTTCCTCGAAGCGATCGATTGCATGGGCATTCCAGTGTGCACGGCATGGAATGCTCATGACTTGCTGCCTGATGAGCACCCGTTGTACGCTGGTCGTCCGGGTACGGTCGGAACCCGCGGGGGAAACTTCGTGCTCCAGAATGCCGATCTCCTTATTTCTCTCGCTTGTCGCATGAATATTCGGCAAATCAGCTATAACTGGGAGAACTTCGCACCCAACGCATACAAGATCGCCGTCGATATCGATGCGGCGGAGCTCGCTAAGCCCACGGTCGCCATCGATATGCCCATCCATGCGGACGTGCGCGACTTCCTCGATGCAGTGATTCGCAGCGGTAAACAGATCGCTCCCCGGGAGCACGCCGCATGGCTCGAGTGGTGCAAGGGGGTCAACGATCGTTTCCCGGCCACCCTTCCCGCGGTGAATTCTTCAGGTTCTCCTCTTAACCCATACGGGTTTATCGATGTGCTGAGTTCTCACGTCCCGAACGACTGGTCCATCGTGGCGAGCAACGGTTCTGCCTGTGTCATAGGGTTCCAGGCATGGCGCGTTAAGTCCGGTCAGCGGCTGTACACGAATTCTGGCTGCGCTTCGATGGGGTACGGTCTTCCCGCTGCGCTCGGCGCTGCCATTGCGCGCCATGGTGATCCCGTTCTTTGTCTTGAAGGGGACGGGTCGCTCATGATGAACCTCCAAGAACTCGAGACAGTCGCATACAATCGGCTTAACGTCAAGCTTGTGATCATTAACAACGATGGATACCATTCCATCAGGCAGACGCAGACGAATACGTTCGATGCGCATTTCACGGGCGTCGACGAGCAAAGCGGCGTGGGCTTCCCTCGTTGGGAGGCTATTGCGCGTGCGTTCGATCTCCCGTTCTACCGCATTGGGGATGGTGACGAACTGACGGATACCATCGATGGGTTCCTCGCATCCGAGGGACCTGCGGTGCTCGAGGCTGTGGTCGACACCGGCCAGTTCTTCGAACCCAAGCTGGGGTCTAAGCGCCTACCAGACGGTTCTATGGTCTCTCCCTCCCTTGAAGACATGTCGCCGTTCATTCCGGATGATGAGATGCGTGCGGTGAAGGCTTCGTTGGCGGAGGCCCTCGGTGAATGAGATTTCCTGCGCCGTGGTCACCGGTCCAACGGGCGTGGTGGGGACATCTCTAATAGATGAGCTGGTGAGGCAGGGCGTTGAGGTCTATGCCGTGCATCGACCGGACTCTGCGCGCGTGGTCGTGATTCCGCGCTGCGATTCGGTACATGCCGTTCCATGTGACTTGCATGAGATCGATCGCCTGCCGGGTCTTATCGATAAACCCGTGGACGCTTTTTTCCATCTGGCTTGGAGTGGGACGTTCGGTCCCACTCGACAGGATTGGCTAAGGCAAGAGAGGAACATCGCCTTCACGCTTATGGCGGTTGAAGCCGCGAAGGAACTCGGCTGCTCCGTGTTCGTTGGCGCTGGGTCGCAAAGTGAGTTCGGGCATGTTGAAGGCGTTCTGTCTCCCGACCTCCCCTGCAATCCCGACAATGGGTACGGAGCCGCAAAGCTTGCGGCTTCCGTAATGAGTCGAGCCCTATGCTCCCACTTAGACATGCGTCATATTTGGTGCCGTATCGTAAGCATTTTTGGGCCACGCGATGCGGGGCATTCGCTTGTCATGAGCTGCATAAGGGAGCTTTCGCAAACGGGGCATTTTGCGTGCACGCCCGGGGACCAGATTTGGGACTATCTCTTTTGCGAAGACGCGGCGCGCGCCCTCTATTTGGCGGCGCGCGAGGGTAGAGACGGCGCTGTCTATGTGGTGGGGTCCGGCCAGGTGCGGCCGCTTCGAGACTTCGTCTGCATAATCAGGGACGCGGTCGATCCGACGGCAACGCTCGGGTTCGGAGAGTTGCCCTACTATCCCAACCAGGTTATGCACCTCGAGGCGGATATCACCAGCCTGACTTCAGATACGGGCTTTGTGCCCTCATGGTCTTTTGTAGAGGGAATCAAGAAAACGGTAGACTGGTATAAGAGTCGCCAATGACGGAAGGAGTCTATAGCTATGAACGCTACTGGACGGAAGATGCTCGAGATCCTTAAGGAGCTCAAGGAAGATTGCGGTTGCAAGGCCATCAAGGCTGAGTTTGAGGCTGAGGGCTCTCGCACCGACGAGATGATTATGCTTAACGAGGTGATCAACCGCGCTGATGTGCCCCTCACCATCAAGATCGGTGGTTGCGAAGCGGTGCGAGACCTCGATCAGTGCAAGCTTCTCGGCGCTGCGGGCGTTATGGCCCCAATGATCGAGACCCCCTTCGCCCTGTCGAAATTCAAGGGTGCCGCGCAAAAGGTATATGGCGACGAGATGGGATCCGTGGAGTGGATCATCAACGCGGAAACCATTACCTGCCAGCAGAATTACGATGCGATTCTCAAGGAAGGTGCCGGCTTCCTTGATATGGTCGGGGTCGGCCGCGTCGACCTCTCGTCATCCATGGGGCTCACCCGTGCCGATATCAATAGCGACACCATGTTCGAGGCCGTTTCGGAGATTGCGAAGCGTTCACGTGAGGCGGGCTTGCGCGTGTGCTTCGGTGGCGGCATCTCATTCGATGCCATCCCTTTTATTCAGAAGATGACGCCCCTTGCCGATCGTTTCGAGACGCGTAAGGTCCACTTTGAGATTACGGATGACGAGCGCGTGCTTCGGCGTGGAATCTTGCTGGCGATGAAGTTCGAGGCGCTGTATCTCGAGTCGAAGTGCACTTTCTATGACCGCATGGCGGGTGAGGACCGCGAGCGCATGAAGATGATGTACGAGCGCATTGCCGTTGCCGAGGGTAAGTAGCGTTGCCTAAATTCGAACTTGCTGTATTCGATTTAGACGGCACGCTGCTGGACACCATAGGGGATGTTGCCGAGTGCTTCAATGAAGCACTCCGGTGCAATGGCTTCCCTGTTCATCGAGTGGATGAGTATCCCGGTCTCGTGGGAGGGGATCTCGAGGCAATCGTCTCGAGACTCCTCCCTGAGGGGTCCCGAGATAACGGATGCGTAGACAGGGTCAAGGAATCGTACCGCAGCATCTATTCTGCAAGCGAGAAGCCCCTGACCCGTCCCTATGAGGGCATCTATGAGCTTCTAGAGCAGCTTGAGTCCTCATCTGTGCATCTTGCAGTGAATACGAACAAGAGCCAACGCCTCTCCGAGGAATGCATGCGTCGCTTCTTCCCGTTTTTTACCGGGAAGATCGTTGGCTACGATGAAAGCAGGCCTTCTAAGCCGGATCCGTATGGTCTGAATTCGATACTCGGGTATTTCGGGGTTGCTCCAGAATCTGCCATATACATCGGTGACGGCATGACGGATATGCTCACCGCCCGCAACGGCGGCGTCTCTTTTGCGTATGTCACCTGGGGCCAGGGAAGCGATCCTGTTCTGCCGGAGCGTTGCGATTACGCAATTCGACATGCGAGCGACCTAAATAGGCTGCTCATGGGGGTTGAGTAAGAAAAGATGTCCGAAGACTACCAGGTTCGCAAGGAGCGTGGGCAGATGGGCGAGCTCATCACGGTGATGATACCGTGCTATAACGAGGCCCTCAATGTCATTCCCATGCACGATGCCGTGATGGAGCAGTTCACGAAGTACCTCCCTGGCTACGACTATCGCATTCTGTTCATCGATAACCATTCGACAGACGGGACGCGCGACAAGTTAAGGGTGCTCTGCGCGTCTGATTGTCATACGCAGGCGATATTGAACTCCCGTAATTTCGGGCAGTTTAACTCTCCTTACTACGGTATGTGCCAGGCCGAAGGCGACTGCGTGATCAGCATGTGCTGCGATTTCCAGGACCCCCCAAGCCTTATCCCGCGTCTTGTTCGCGAGTGGGAGCGGGGGCACGATGTCGTGTGCGCGATCAAGGCCTCCAGTGAGGAAAATGGCATTCTGCGCTGGTTGAGATCGATCTATTACAAGCTCATTCATGAAATGAGCAGCGTAGACCAGATCGAGCATTTCACCGGTACGGGCCTATACGATAGAAGCTTCATTGAGGTGATGAAGCGTCTCGATGACCCTCAGCCGTTTTTGAGGGGTATTGTCGCGGAGCTCGGGCCCGCCAATCGGAAGGATATTCCTTACGAACAGGCCGAGCGTAGGGCGGGTAAAACCCATAACAATTTTTCCTCGCTCTATGATGCCGCGATGCTTTCATTTACGAGCTATACGAAGGCACCGATGCGCATCGCTACACTTATCGGTGTCTTCGCTTCGGTTGTTTCGTTGTGTGTTGCGATCATCTATTTCGTAATGAAGATGCTCAACTGGGCCACGTTCCCTGCTGGATCGATTCCGGTGCTTCTGGCTGTTTTGGTGCTCGGGTCACTTCAGCTGACTTTTATCGGCATACTGGGAGAGTACGTTCTCACGATCAACAGCAGAACGCTTAGGCGACCGCTTGTTATCGAGGAGGAACGGCTGGGGGAATGGATGATTGCTGCCGAGCGGGAGCAGCGTGGTGAAAAGGAGAAAGTGCGATGAAAATCGGGATCGTTACAGTCTACTTCGCTGATTACGGCTCGTTTTTCCATACGATGTCTTTATACAATTATCTGGAGAGTCTCGGCCACGATTGCGAGCTCGTGAGCTATTCGATACGAAGGCATTACTCGTGGAAACTAAATTCCGTTTACTATTTCGAGAAATTCTTTCCCAAACCGTTTCAAAAGTTGGCGGCTCGGCTTGTTCCCGCCTATAACACCTTCCGTATTCTGAAAAGGGATCTTGAGGGAGTATCGATATCTCCGAACTATAGCTGCATTCAAGAATTGGAAGATCGCTACGATTGTATCGTCATCGGAAGCGATGAGCTTTGGTCCGCGACGAACCCAACGATTAACTTTGTTCCCGCGTATTTTGGCTTGGGCATCACCAAGCCCCATTTTTCGTATGCGACCTCTGGTATTACCCTCAAGAATCCATCACCTGAATTGCGTCGCCAGATGAAAGAAGGGCTTGACGGTTTCTGTGCCATTTCCGCGCGAGATCGTATAACCTGCAACTGGGTTGAGGAGCTGACAGGTAAAACATGTGTGGAAGTGCTCGATCCCACTTTGCTATATCCCTATTTCGCGGACGAAGGTGCCGCAGATAGCGACTATATTGCAGTGTACGGAGAGCATTTTTCAACCGAGCAGGTGCGTGCGATTACCGCGTTTGCCAAACTGCATAATAAGAAGCTTCGCGCTATTTCGTGGCGACATGAGTGGTGTGATGAGTTTGCGACGCCTTCTTGCGCAGATGAGGTTCAGCGCGAATTCGCTAACAGCTTCTACTGCATGTCCTCAACGTTCCATGGAACGATATTCTCGATATTGCATAAACGGAACTTCACATGCTTTACGTCATCGCTCAGGGGCCTCAAAGTCAAGACTCTTCTTGAGAAGCTCGGTGCAGAGGATCGCTTGTTCGTCGGCGGGGAAATCGTTGATAAACCGGTTGATTATGCAAAGCTATATGAGTCGATTGCTGCTCTTAGGACCTCATCCGAGTCATATATGGCTTCCGCGCTGAAGGCTGTTGGGTCAAGGGGATAAGCTAGGTTGCGACTGATGGATAATTCAGAGCATTTCACGACCGATTACGAGGTTGTTTCCCGGTCCTCTTTCCTTCTGCATCATCGGAGGGGTGACTTCGGTGGCAAGGCGCTCCTGGAACCCTTCCTCACCCAAATTCCAAACAAAAAGCGCCTGTATTATCTTGCGTGCTTGATATTTCTGGCGCTCTTCTTCATTTCACTTGTCATTACGGATCTGCACACGCTGCATTTGTATCTAACTTCATTCGACAACGATACATTCATGGATTTCTTCAATATGCTTGCAGCGAATATTGAGGAATATAGGGCTTCTAGATATGCGACCCAAACAATCTATCCGCCGCTGGCGAATGCGATCTACCTCTTTCTCGCATCCCTGCTTTCGCCTTTCTCGCAGTATCGATTGAGTCATGCGGTTAATAAGGACGAGCTGTTCCTCCAAGAGCCTCTCATGCTGTTTGTAATATATCTTCTCGTGACTCACTTGATGTTGATTATCGTGTTGTGGAATCTGAAAAAGGGAAAACCGTGGGAAAGATGGCTGTTCGTGGGAATCTTTCTAGTATCTGTTCCCATGCTGTATTTATATGAACGTGCCAACAACATCATCATTGCTTTGGATCTCACGCTGCTCTTCTTCTGTCTCAAAGATTCTAAGCATGCTTTTGCTCGCGAGATTGCTTTAATCTCGCTGGCCTTGGCAGCGGGAATCAAGCTATATCCTGCGATCTTTGGATTCCTCCTTGTTCGAGAGGGGAGACTGGGGGATTCAGTTAGACTCCTCATATACGGTATTCTCACGATCGTTCTGCCGTTCCTCTGTTTCAATGGAATATCGGACTTAGCGACATACATTAGCAACCTGATTAATGGTTCGGGAGCGCTTTCAATAGGGAGGGAAGGGTTTCGGCTCAATTTTGACGCGCAGTTCTCCTTCTTCTTATCTGAGTGGCCCTGGTTGATCGAGCCTGTCAGCAAGGCGTTCCTTTTCTTTTCGATTGCGGGCACCGCCTTATCTACAGTATTCGCTGCCTCGTCTTGGAAAGTCGTTCTTCTTTATACGTGTCTGCTTATGGGTATCCCGAGTGTGAGCTACGAGTATGCAGCCGTTTTTCTCGTCATTCCGCTTGCCCTATCGTTGGATGACGATACCAGCTGGAATGCTTTCGATTACACCTATCTCATATTAATGGTGGCCGTTCTCATGCCCGTTTCATTATTCTGGTTTGAGGGGGCAGGCCAAGCGTATTACTCATCTATGTTGCGGACTATTCCGGCAAATATAGCTGGATGCTCGGTAATATTGTTAACTGTTTTGGGGATAGTCGATTCTTGCTTCGTTTCCAATAGGCTGATGGCTTCCTCTGGAATGACCATTGATGTCTCCAGCCGATTTGCAGGGATTCCGGTTGCCCTGCTTGCCATACCGATGCTCATCTCGGTTGTTTTCGGTTATTATTCGGGAGCCGGAGCTCAATACTATGTCTCAAACTACATCCGATACACGATGAACGACATCATTCTGATGGGTTCGGGCGACTATATCAGGCAATCGTTCGTAACGAACGGCAGTCAGGTAGATGCGATTGCCATTCGCCTGGGGACATTCGATGATGGTGAATTAACAGTTCGTCTTCTTGATTCAGAAGGAAATGAGCTCTGTCGTTCAACGCGTTCTAGCACGCAGCTTGTGCCTTCTACGGTGAACGCGTTTTATTTCGATGATCCTGTCAGTGTCGAAACCGATTCGCTCTATACATTGGAGGTCTCCTGGCTCGGGGAATATCCGGATGATAATCTCCTGGCGTTTCACTCTGTTCCAGAATACGGAAATAAAGTTGAAGATGGTTTTATTTTCAGCGTCGGTCTTAATACTGTTTTCGACTGGGATTACTGCCTCTCCTTCGCGGTGATTCAAGAGCGGTAAGTAGAAGCGGCCGGAAGGGCGGTTAGTGGTGCTTTGTGATAAGGAAAAGTGCACGGGTTGCGGAGCATGCATGAACGCCTGCCCAAAACGGTGCATATCGATGGCGCAGGATGACAACGGTTTTCTTGCACCCGTTATTAAGATGGATTTATGCGTGCATTGCGGCCTGTGCGACCGGGCATGTCCCGAGTTGAATCCGCAGATTCCAGCCAGGGCGATTCCGGTGGCGTTTGCGGCGTGCAGCGCGGACGAATCGGTTTTGGAAAGAAGCGCCTCCGGCGGAATGTTCAGCGCCCTCTCGAAACAGGTTATAGAAAACGGTGGGTACGTTTTCGGTGCTGTTTGGGGGGAGGAATTCTCTTGTAAGCAGGTTTGTGCCAAATCGATGGACGAGCTCGATTCGATGCGTGGATCCAAATACGTCCAAAGCAGTACGGAGGACACCTTCCGTCAGGTCAAGCAGGCATTGGATGACGGCCGAGAGGTGCTTTATTCAGGGGTTCCCTGTCAGTTGGCCGGGCTATACGGATATCTCGGAGGAGATAGGGAAGGGCTGATAACGGTCGATCTGGTGTGTCACGGCGGGGGTTCCGTAGGGGTATTCCAACAATATCTTGCCTATAAGCAAAGCGATCGTAAATTGGCCGGAATAGACCAAACGTCGAAAGTGAACGGCTGGACACCTTTAATTCAAAAAACCATTCGCTTCGAATACCATGACGGCACCGTCGAGTATATCGATTCTTCGCAAGATCCCTATCTAGGTCCATTCCTTGACGGGTTATTCTACCGTGAATCCTGCTATTCCTGTCCCTATGCCTGTGTTCCAAGAGTTGCGGACATAACGCTTGCCGATTATTTCGGTCTTGGAGCGGTGCATCCATGCACGCTTGATGTATCAAAAGGCGTTTCGCAAATTCTGATAAACAGCAAGAAGGGCGTCGACCTTATCAATCGCTGTCGCGGAAGCATCACATTGGAGCAGAGGAAGCTCGAGGAATGCATGATGTTTAACGGTTGTCTATTGGCGCCTTCACATCGCTCGGCCCTTCGCGATCAATTCCTTGAATCATATCGAAACGGTGAATCGTTTAATAGTTTGAGGCGCTACCTGGATGAGCGAGATTCTTATTCAAAGAACAAAAAAGTAAGAAGGATGATAAAAGGCCTATTGGGGCATAGGCTTACGGCTCTAGGCATGTACTGCGTATACGTCCTTCAAGGCAAGCGGAAGATTGTAAAAAAGAGGATGGCCGATCTGGAAAGCACACTTCCGGCAATCGATGCTGCATCGATTGATCGATGACCATCTCACTCATCATGCTTACGTACTCGTTTTGCCGTTCGTTTGAATTGTGCTGTCTATCGTGAACTATTGAGCTTTTGATGTGATTTGCAGGATGTTTGGAAGATGAGCGTGGGGACAAACGAAAAGCCTGCCGGCAAGGCAGTTTTCTTCTGGAATACGCTGGGAGGGTTTCTTTCCGCATTTCAATCCGTGGCCATGTTGATGGTGATTACTCGGGTTGGAAATGTCGTTGATGCCGGCATATTTAGCATTGCATATGCCAACGCAAATGTCTTTTTGAACGTTGGCAAGTTCGGTGTCAGGAATTACCATGCGTCCGACATCAAGGGTCGTTTTTCACTGGCCACTTATTTTTATGCGCGTGTGTTTACGACCGTAGTTATGGTGTTGCTAGGGGCAGCGTATCTTTTTTATTCGGCATCGCAATTGCATTATGCGCCCACAAAATCTCTGGTCATTCTTCTCACGCTGATTTTCAAGGCTACAGATTCCATCGAAGATGTGTTCATTGGAGATTGCCAAAGGCGGGGCAAGCTTGATGTCGGCGCTAAGGCGCTATCAATTCGCTTCGCTACTAATATTTTGGTGTTCAGTGTCGCGCTTGTCCTTACGCAAGATATGGTGCCCTCACTGGTCATCGCCACTGTTTATTCTCTGCTATATGTGTTGCTGGAGCCATTTTGGATGAAATCGAAACGCGGGCTTACCTCGTTTGGTGATGCAAGCGTTTCTGGTGTGGTTAAGCTGTTATTTGAATGTGTGCCGTTATTCTTGGCAACGTTCCTTCTCCTCTATATCGGGAATGCGCCAAAATATGCTATCGATGCCCAACTCGACGACGCATCGCAAGCATACTACGGCTATATTTCCATGCCCGTTCTGGTAATCAATTTGCTTTCCTCTTTTATTTACAATCCGTTTTTACCGGCATTAACGAGTGCCTGGACAAATGGAGAATGCTCTCGTTTTTTACGAATGTTTGCACGCCAGATGGTTTATATCGCCGCGGTAACTTGCATGTGCGTTATGGGAGCCTTTTTTATCGGTGCGCCTGTTTTAGGGGCCCTGTATAATGCGGACCTCGAGCGCTACGTCATCGACCTCCTCATTTTGCTGATAGGAGGGGGTTTTATGGCAGTTGTATCGCTTTTTACGCTCGGAATTACCATTATGAGAAGGCAAACCACACTGATTTGGGGTTACGTAGCGGTTTCTTTGACTGCGCTAGTTTTGTCTAATTCAATTGTAGATCTGTTTGGAATCAGGGGTGCTTCGTTGCTCTATTTGCTTCTTATGTTCGTACTCTCGCTCTGGTTTGGAGCCGTGTTTGTTCTGGGCGCCCGTTCGAGAATACTTTCGCATCGATCTCGATGATTCGGCAAATTGAAACGCATAATGGAACAACATTATCCAGCAGGGTGGCGTCAAGGTGTATGCGTGCGCATCGATCTCCTTTCGGGACGGTTTGTGGGCCTCGCTCTTATATATAGACTCTTTTGCGCTGGTGGGGATGCACGCCGAGCGGGATTGCCGGCTGTTTTGCGGCAACGTTTGCGTCGTATTCCATTAGCGCCATCGTACTTCGTGGGTCGTGTCGAGATGATGCGAATGCTTTGATCAGCGATCAACCGGGGCGGGTCCTACTTTTTTCTACGAGGATGCCCTCGGGCTTTTATTGTCAACCGGATTGTCTACGGGTCTCCCCACCGGTTTATCCTGAGAACTACCCTCATTCGATGTGCTACATTATGCAAAGCTTGGTTTTATGCTGCTGCATGAAGGTTTCTTCAACGGGAGATACATGTATGGGCAAAATGCATATCCAACACGAATGATCCAGGGGAAGACGAAGGGTTTGACATGGGAATACTCAGCTTCCTAATCCCTCTATCCGGGTTGATCATCCTCATATGTGCTCTATGCCTAGCGTCCCGTCTACGGTTCCATGATGGCATATTGTCCGCGCTCGCTTCTATTGGGTGGTTCCTTCCCTCGACGTTGTCATTGATAGCTCTGTGCGCTATTGGGGCTAAAGGTTGGTACCAATCAAGTAGTCTTTTTTATCTTCTTGTTTTGGTGGCGCTTATCGCTCTTTCGGGCGTCGTCATCTTGTTTCGTGTGCGTATCGTTTCCGGATTTGCATCAGGGCGGTTTCAAGGTAGCGTGCTCGCGAGATATGTTCGCGATGTCGTGGTTCTTCTGGTCGCGATCGTCTTCGCGAGCTTTTCGATCGAGTCCCCGTGGAACGAGTTCCTTCGCTTCTTTGAGCCATGGAAACTTCTATTGAATATCGTGCCGGTGGCGGTGGTGTTCGTCGCGCTGTATCTTCTTAGTCAGTGCAGGGGGGCAATCGTTGCGATCGCCTCTGTTGCCGCGATGCTGATCGGGCTTACGCAGTATTTTGTAGCCATGTTTAAGGGTGCTGCGATTTTGCCGAGTGATTTGTTTGCAGCGGGCACTGCCCTTTCTGTCAGCGGAGGCTATTCATTCATCGTGGGTGCCCGGCAGGTTCTGTGCATGGCCCTCACCTGCTGCTCGGTAGCGCTGCTTTCATTTGTGCGCCCAGCGGAGGTTGGGGCGGGGGAAGGGTGCTCTCCCATGGCGAAAAGTCGGCCGAAGCGCTTGGCTTGCGCTATGGCAAGAGCGCTGTCCGGCCTTGCCCTACTGGCTTCATTGTTCTATGCAATCTTCACGGTGAATCTTTCCGATAGATTCGGCTTTGCGCGTTCCTACTGGGATTCCTTGGCGGTATACGAGACCCAGGGTTTCGTTGCATCATTCATCTCGCTTTATCAGAATTCGATTATTGTCGAGCCTGCCGGCTATTCGGCGCAGGGAGCGGAGAGGCTTTTAGAAACATACGTGCAAGAATACCTGGACAACAGGGGGTCATCACCTGAACGCTTGGCGGCTGAAGAGCAGTTTCAAGCGGAGAGGCCTGCCATTGTCGCAATCATGAACGAGTCATTTTCCGACCTATCCATCTTTGAAAATCTGCACGCCGGCTATGAGGGCCCTAACTTCGTGGGTAACATTCCCGATGCACTGTATACGGGGTACGTTTACCCGTCGGTTTGTGGAGGGGGAACCTGCAACAGCGAATTCGAGTTCCTGACCGGCGCCGCGCTCGCTTATCTTGGATCCGAAAACCAGCTCTATATCACGCATGATTTGTCAGGGATGGCCTCGCTTCCGAAAGCTCTGGAAGTCCAGGGCTATACGTCAACCGCTATTCACCCCATGCCGGGAGACAACTGGAACCGAGATGTCGTGTATCCTGCCATTGGATTTGACGCATTCTTGGATGAGGGCGCTTTTCCCGAGGATGCCCCGCGTCGGCATGCAGGGGTAACCGATGCCGCCACATACGAAGAGATCATCCGGATCTTGGAACAGAACAGCGGTCCGCAGTTTATTTTCGACGTCACCATGCAAAATCATGGGGGGTACGGCGCCTGGGACCTTCCTGACGAGGAGCAAATAGGGCTCGATTTGGGGTGGATGGAAGACGATCTGGAGTCCATGCTCACCGAATATCTTTCCCTCATATCTATTTCTGATAGGGAGCTCGAGGATTTTCTTGGTAAGCTCAGAGAGATCGATCGCCCCGTTGTTGTCGTTTTTTTTGGTGACCATCAGCCGGCATCCGATGTTGACACAGCGGTCTTTGGTTCACCTAGTCCCGGTGATGTGGAATGGTACGAGCGATCGTATTGCACCCCTTACTTCATCTGGGCTAATTATGATGTTGCAGGTAACGAACAGGTTTCTGAACGTCGAGATATCGGACTGTTTGCGCTGCAGTCACTCTTGCTCGATTGCATAGGTGCCCCTCTTGAGGAGCAGCAGATGGCGACCTTGGCCTTCCTAGATCGTGTGCCAATATTAAACGTCATCGGTTACCAGACATCCGATGGGGTGTGGCATTCTTTGGAAGATAAGACGAATTGGGATCAGGCGGTGCGCGATTTGGAATGGATTCAATACTTGGAGTTTGGCGATAGGCTTTAGGGCTTCCGTCTCTATCGAGTTGTGCAGCTGGTTGCGGACACTCTTGCCTCTAGCCCATCGAACCTATCAGCACCACAAGATGTAGGCGAACCTCCCCCGTTTGGGGGACCGGTCGCAGGGCCATTCGTTCCGCTAATCGAATACTGATTGGCCGCGCGCCCCGTTCGAACAACAATGGAACCTACGCGGGAAATGGTTCCCGCCCGGAAACCCGAAGGGGCTGATTGCATGCCTAAGATTCTGCTGCTCTGCGGCGACTTCGCCGAGGACTACGAGACCATGGTGCCGTTCCAGGCGCTCTCGATGCTCGGTTACCAGGTCGACGCCGTCTGCCCGGAGAAGAAGGCCGGCGATACCATCGCGACCGCCGTCCACGACTTCCTCGGCGAGCAGACCTATACCGAGCTCCGCGGGCACAACTTCGCCCTCACGGCTGATTTCGATACTGTCGATACCAAGGACTACGCCGGCCTCTACATCACCGGCGGGCGCGCTCCGGAGTACATCCGCCTCTATCCGCGCGTGCTCGAGATCGTGCGCGAGTTCTTCGCCGACGGCAAGCCCGTCGCCGCGATCTGCCACGGCCCGCAGGTCCTCACCGCCGCCGGCGTGCTCGAGGGCTACACCGCCACGGCCTATGCCGCCGTGGGTCCCGATATCGATCTTGCCGGCGGCACCTACAAGGAGGTTCCGGCAGACCAGGCCGTCGTCGATCGCAACCTCGTGACCTCGCCCGCCTGGCCCGGCGATACCGCCTGCTGCCGCGAGTTCGTGAAGCTCCTCGGCGCCAAGATCGAGCTCTAAGCTCTTATTTCGCTTTGCTACGCAATGATATCCCGCCCGTTCGGTTCCGAGCGAGCGGGATGTTGTTGTCTTGGCTGTAAAGTGGAGCTTCGTCTCGTTTACCGTTCGCTCATTTCGGTGTTCGAATCGTTTCGGTCGGTCATCGCATGCGCTGTCCATGATCCGTCTGCTTGCGGATGTCCAAAATAGCAACTGTGCTCCGAGGCAATTACGGGCTTCTATACCGTCTACCGGGTATTTTCAACCGGTTATGAAAATAATTCTCAAATAGATAGACAATGCGAAAATAATCACCATACTGAAGGTGTGAGGAACCTCCCATATGGGTTGTTCCCATGGTTGCAGCCAGCATCGTTCAAAGCCTCCTATGAGAGAGGTGGTAGGTATGGAAGTGCCTTCGTGGCTTGCAAGCGTCCCCCTTTTGTTCAAGGACAACAGGATAGACCGGTTCTATATCGGCGGCTCCGCGCTGGCTGCGTGGCGGCACGCGGACCCTGAGCCCGACGGCCATCACTGCGAGGAGCTCCTCGTGTCCTCGATCGGGGCCATCGTCAGCGGGAAGCCGAAGGGCTATGCGGTGAGCATGACGGTCGATGACCAGTGCTCGCTACCGCTCGACGAGATCATCCGTGCGTATCCGGATGAGATCCTGGGCGCCCGCTTCCAGGAGTACAACGCCGGGCAGCTCTCGGTCCTTGCCCGGGTGGGGGATACCACGGTGCGCCTGCCCATGCAGTGCCATCCCACGAGAGAGGACGCGCGGCGGTATTTCGACATGCCGATGGGCAAGACCGAGGCGTGGTATATCGCGCGGACGCGCGAGGACTGCGACGACCCGTGCGTCTACGTCGGGTTCCGTCAGCATGTGACGCCTGAGCTCTTCAAGGAGCTCTTCCTCGACCAGGATATCGAGGGCATGCTCGCCTGCCTGCACCGCATTTCGGTCAAGCAGGGGGACGTGATCCTCGTCCCCGCCGGCATGCCGCATTGCGTCGGCCCCGGATGCCTGTTCGTCGAGTTCCATGAGTGCAACGACGTGACCATCCGTGTGGAACGCGAGGTGAACGGCCTCACGCTGACCGACGAGGAGCTGTTCGGCGGCCTCGACGTCGAGCACGGCCTCGGCCTCTTCGATTACGCGACGTATACCGAGGACGAGGTTCGCAGTCGCTGTGTGATGGAGCCCAAGGCGCTACTCGCCGCTGAGGGCGGGTCGCTCCTCTCACTCATCGGCCCCGAGCAGGGGGAGGGCTTCGAGCTCGAGGTCGCCAACGTTCATGGCTCCCTTGAGATGCCTCAGTTCGATGGGCATCGCGTGCTCGTCGCACTCGAAGGCGATATCGACCTCGAGGTCTCACAGGGGACGTTCAGGCTACGGCAGGGATACGGTGCATGCGTGCCCGCATCGTGCAGGGATCTCGCGTTGAAAGGAGAGCAGGCAAGGGTCGCAATCGGCAAACCGCGCATCGTCAACCGGTAATCGCTATCGCTAGGGAGGAAGCTATGAACATCGTCGCCGTCGCGGCATGCACCACGGGGCTCGCCCACACGTACATCGCCCGCGAGAAGCTCGTGAAGGCCGCCGAAGCGCGCGGCCATACGATCAAATGCGAGACGCAGGGAAGTATCGGCATCGAGAATGAGCTCACCGCGGACGATGTGGCCGCTGCCGATATCGTCATTCTCGCGATCGATGTCGCCATCGACAAGATGGAGCGCTTCTCGGGCAAACCGACGGTCAAGGTCGGCACGTCCGAGGTCGTGAAGAACCCGACCGCGTTCGTTCAGAAGATCGAGCGCGCCATGGCGAAAAGGGGTGTCAAGTAAATGAAGAAGATCATCTCCTGGAACGATGCCAAGCAGTGCATCCTGACCGGTATCTCGTACTTCATCCCGCTGGTGGTGGGCGCCGGCCTCACGATGGCCATCGGCCGCGCCATCGCGGGCACCGACGTCGCGAACCTGGGCACATCCGGTATCGGGTACTGGATGTATACGACCGGCAACCTCGGCATGCAGCTCATGGTGCCCATGCTCTGCGCCTACATCGCCTTCTCGCTCGGCGAGAAGCCGGCGCTGGCGCCGGGCTTCATCATCGGCTGGGTCGCCTACAACCTGAACACCGGCTTCATCGGCGGCATGCTCGGCGGCGTGCTCGTCGGCATCCTCGTCCGCTTGGGTAAGGAGTACATCCACCTGCCCCAGGCGATCGCATCGCTCAAGGGCATGCTGGTGATACCGTTCCTCGCGACGGCTATCGGCGGCATCATCATGTACGCGGTGATCCAGGGTCCCATCACGTGGCTCATGGCCCAGCTCACCGCCATCCTCGATTCGCTCTCCTCCGGTTCGCGCTTCCTGTACGGCGGCGTGCTCGGCGCCTTCGTGACGTTCGACTTCGGCGGCCCGGTCAACAAGGCTGCCACGGCGTTCGTGAACGCCCTCTACACCGAGGGGATCACCGACGCGAAGGTCGTCCAGATCATGTGCAGCATGACCCAGCCGTTCGGCATCGCCATCGCGGCGCTCATCGCCCGCAACAAGTTCACCAAGGCCGAGAAGGAGACCCTGAAGGCCGCGGTGCCCATGGGCTGCTTCATGATCTCCGAGGGCGTCATCCCCATCGCCGCCCGCGACCTGGTGCGCGTGGTCTTCGCTTGCGTGTGCGGCGCGTTCGTGTGCGGCGGCCTCTCCATGATGTGGGGGAACTCCTCTGAGCTCCTGAACGGCGGCTTCATCGCCTTCCCGTTCTTCGGTGATCCGCTGCGCGCGCTGCTGTGCCTCGCGATCGGCTCCGTCGTGACCGGCGTCATCCTCGCCGCCATCAAGAAGCCCGTCGATCAGAACGAGGAGTCCGACGCGCTCGACCTCGGCGAGGAGCTCTCCGAAGAAGAGCTCGACGACCTCGACATCGAGATCATGTAGGGGGCGGAGATGCTGGTAACGTTGAAGGAACTGCTCGGGGTAGCGAGGGAGCACTCGTTCGCCGTCGGGGCGTTCAACACCTCCGACCTCGTCTTGGTGCGCGCTGTGATCGAGCAGGCGGAGGAAAGCGACGCGCAGTTCGCGCCCGGTGAGTTCAACTTCGCGACCCCTGACTTCTTCGCCTACGTCGTGCGGCGCGCCGAGCGGAGCTCGGTCCCGGTGGCGATCCATCTGGATCACGGCAAGACCGTCGAGGAGTGCGCCGCCGCCATCAAGGCGGGTTTCACCTCGGTCATGATCGACGGCTCGCTGCTCCCGTATGAGGAGAACGTCCGCCTGACATCCGAGGTCGTGCATCTCGCGCATCTCATGGGGGCCTCGGTGGAAGGCGAGCTCGGAACCATCGGTACGATGGGGAACTCGGACGAGGGCGGCGTCGAGAACGTCGTGTACACCGACCCGGATGACGTGGTCGACTTCGTCGGGAAGACCGGTGTCGACGCGCTCGCGGTGGCCATCGGCACGGCTCACGGGATCTACCCGAAGGATTTCGTCCCGCAGCTGCAGCTCGACCTGCTCGAGCGCATCAGCGCCATCGCACCGGTGCCGCTGGTGCTCCATGGCGGGAGCGACAACCCCGATGACGAGATCGCCCGCGCCTGCTGGCTGGGTATCCAGAAGGTGAACATCTCGAGCGATATCAAGCAGGTGTATTTCCAGACCGCCATGGGGATCTACCGGGATACGGGAAACTTCATGCCGCCGCAGGTCTTCGGCCCCACCATCAAGGCGGTGCGGGAGACGGTCCTGCAGAAGATGGAGCTCTTCGGGTCCGTGGGCAAGGCGAGCTGCTGGCGCGCGGCATGATTCGCCATCACTTCGCTTCGGCATCAAGATGAGTTGACGGGCGGCTGGCTTCGCTGCCGGCCGCCCCGGAAAGAGAGGATGAGATGGAGCTCAAGGATGTGCTCACGCCGGCGCTGGTCCGCACGGGCGTCGAGGTTCCCGACAAGGACGGCGCCATCCGCTTCCTGGCGCAGCTGCTGGTTGACGCGGGGCACGTCGACGACCTCGAGTCGTTCGTCGCCGACGTCTACCTCAGGGAGACGGAGGGCATCACCGGAATCGGCGGCGGTGTCGCCATACCCCATGGCAAGAGCGCAAGCGTGACGGTGCCCGCGGTCGCGATCGCGACGCTCGCGCATCCGATCGCCTGGGAGACGCTCGACGGCGACGATGTGGACACGGTCTTCCTGTTCTGTGCGGGCGACAGCAACGAGGGGGCTCGGGAGCACCTGGTGCTCCTCTCCAAGGTCGCGACGAAGCTCGCCGACGATGAGCTGGTCGTTCGCGTTCGCCATGCACAGACGGCGGATGACATAGTACCATTGATGTGCGAGTAGCGGCGTGTCGGTTGCAGGGGGTGTTGACATGGTCGGCGCTTGGGTTGCGAGCGGGGTTCTGAGCCAGATCTGCGCGGTGCGCGATCATCTCTCGGCTGCCGAGCGCAAGGTCGCCGACTTCGTCCTCTCGCAGGACCCGGCCGAGGTCTCCATGCTCGGCGTGAAGAAGGTTTCCGAGGCGAGCGGCGCCTCGATCGCGACGGTCTCGCGCTTCTCGCGCCGCCTCGGGTTCGAGAGCTTCTCCGATTTCCGGTTCGCGCTTGCGCGCGAGAGCATCGTCGGCATCGAGCCCGCCGCGGACGAGCCGACGGCGCTTGCGACCGACGACCTGCGCCAGTCGATCGATGCCATCCTCAAGTTCAAGACCGATGAGATTATCGATACCGTCTCCGGGCTTGATCTGGATGTGGTCCAGCGGTGCATCGATGCCATCTTTTCTGCCCGGCAGGTGCTGTTTGCCTCGGTTGGTAACTCGATTCCCATCAGCATGAACGCGTCGTTCAAGTTCATGCAGATGGGCATCCATGCGAGTTGTCCGGTGAACACCGAGGCTATGTCGCTCGAATCCCTGCTGCTCGAGAAAGACGATGTGTTGATCGTGGTCTCGAACTCGGGGCATTCCAAGCGTCTCGCGGCGATCATCGACAACGCCGAGGACTGCCAGGCGAAGGTCATCGTCATCTCCAATGACGAGACGTCCCCGCTCGCACAGCGCACGCCGCTGTTCCTCAAGGCGGCGACGCGCGACCGGGCGCTCACCGGGCAGATGTCGTTCTCGCACAACTCGACGTTCTTCGTGCTCGACATGCTCACGTTGTTGCTCTTCCGGCATGCTAAGGACGTTCGCGAGCGCTATTTGCTCCACTGGAAGACCGCCCGCGACGACAAGGGCGTTCCCAACCCGCTGCTCTCGTAAGCTTCGTTCGCTCGTTCACAACCGATATTGATTGGAGGTAGTGCCATGATGGCAATACCTGATGGTTCCGTGCGCGATTTGCTCCGTGCGGCAAACGCGATGCGCGCCGACGTGGTCTCGATGATCGCACGGGCGGGGTCGGGGCATCCCGGCGGATCGCTTTCCTGCGTCGATATCCTCGCCGTCCTGTATCTCGGCGGCATCATGAACTTCGATGCCGATGACCCGGGCTGGGAGGGGAGGGACCTGTTCTTCCTCTCGAAGGGGCATGCCGCCCCTGCGCTTTACGCCGCGTTCCATCGTTTGGGGTGGGTCGATGATGACGATATCGCTTCGTTGCGGACGCTCGGTGCGAAGCTCCAGGGGCATCCCGACAGCAACGCCTGCCCCGGGGTCGAGGTCTGCTCGGGGTCTTTGGGCCAAGGTCTGCCCGTCGCCGTGGGTGCGGCATGGGCACTCAAGAGGAAGGCGACGAAGGAGGGCTGTCCGGAGCGATCTGTGTACGCCCTCGTCGGCGACGGGGAGCTGCAGGAGGGGTCGAACTGGGAGGCGCTCATGCTCGGCGCCCATCATCGGCTCCATAACCTGACGCTCATCGTCGATAAGAACCGCTTGGAGCTCGATACATCCGTCGATAGCGAGTGCACGCTGGGGGATCTCACCCAGAAGCTCGAGGCGTTCGGCTGGTGCGTGTTCGAGGTGGATGGCCACGACATCGAAGGCCTGCTTGGGACCCTGCGCTCTGCGCGGCGGGTACGGGACGCCCGGCCCCGCGCCGTCATCGCCCACACCGTCAAGGGCAAGGGCATCTCTTTCATGGAGGATAACGTCAGCTGGCATGGGGGCGCTCCGGATGCCGTCCAAACCGAGCAAGCGCTTTCCGAGCTGGCGGCTGAGCGTGCGGCGATTGAAGGGGGAGAGGTCGATGAGTAAGAGGGCGACGCGCGAGGCGCTGGGCGCCACGTTGGTGGAGCTCGCCCGGGAAGGGGCCGATATCTTCGCGGTCGACGCTGATCTGGCGCGGGCGACCACGCTGCAGGTGTTCGGTAACGCCTATCCCGACCGGCTCCTGAACGTCGGCATCGCCGAGCAGGATATGATGGGGGTCGCGGCAGGCATCGCCCTTACCGGGGCCACCGTGTTCACCGGGTCGTTCGCCGCGTTCGGCACGGGCCGGTGCTACGACCAGATCAGGAACACCGTCTGCGAATCCCGCCTCAACGTGAAGGTGTGCCCGACGCACGCCGGCATCACGGTGGGCGAGGATGGCGCCACGCATCAGATGCTCGAGGACATCGGCCTCATGCGGGGTCTTCCCGGTATGCGCGTCCTGGTGCCCGCGGATTACCATGCCGCTTGCGCGGCGATCCGGTTGGCCGCAGATATCGAGGGGCCCGTTTACATACGCTTCTCGCGTTTCGCGACCGCCGAGGTCTACGATGGACCGGTGCAAGGTCGCCTGCCGTGGGCGAGCGTGCTGCGCGAAGGTGCGGACGTCTCGCTGCTCGCCTGCGGCGTCGAGGTCGAGCAAGCGCTTCTGGCGGCTGAGCTGCTCGCCGCCGAGGGGGTATCTGCCGAGGTTATCGACATCGAGTCGGTGACGCCATTGGATGAGGAGCTCATCTGTCGCAGCGCCTCCAAGACCGGGCACGTCGTTACCGCAGAAGACCATTGCGTTGCGACCGGTATGGGGGCTGCGGTCGCTGGACTGCTGGCCGAGAGGTGTCCGACCCCGATGAGGTTCGTCGGCATGTGGTCGTTCGGCACGTCCGCCTCTGCCGATGTGCTTCTCAAGCATTTTGGGCTCGATGCAGAGGGGATCAAGGCAGCGGCGTTCGAATTGCTCCGCTAGGCAAAGACCGGGCCATAACCGCTTCAACGATCAGAGGCTTATCGGAAATGAAATCGCGGCGACTTGCTGGGTGCTCTCGGTGGATCGCCGCGAGTTCTTTTCGTACGTGTTTTCCGCTTGATCACGTCATTATAGAAAAACAAAGCCAAATTTTGCATTATTCTTTCGAAATACCTGATCAAGCAATATACTGCGATTAGTTCATTTAATAATGATTAGCTGAGCATCCGCTGCTTTGGAGGTGATGGCCATGCTTATCCAATTTGAACTGGAAAACTACGGATCGTTTAAAACTAAGCTGACGTTTTCAATGGTTGCAAGCTCGTATAGCGAACGATCGGATTGGGTACTAGACAAATCTGTTCCGGGGCTTTCGGGAATGTCATATCTGCTTGCTGCGGGCATATATGGTGCCAATGCTTCGGGAAAGAGTATGCTCATCGATGCTATTGCCACCATGCGTCAGATGGTTGGCGACTCTGCCTTTCTCATGCCTGGTGAGCAGCTGCCGTACAACCCGTTTCGACTCGATTCGTCAAGCAGGGGCGCAGATACGGTATTCGAGCTCGTTTTCGAACATGATGGCGTGAGATATGACTACCTGTTCTCCTATAATGCCGAACGGATCTCCCGTGAGGAGTTGCGTCGTTATATCAAGAAAACGCCTCAGTTGCTGTTCGCTGTCGAGAGGGGTGGCGACAATTCTGTCAACCTTCGGATTACCCAGCAGATGATTAAGCTGAAAAAGCTTGAGGAATACCTTCGCTCCAAGCCGAATTCCTTGCTTCTCTCGCGAGGCGCTCAGGAGGGTATAGCCGAGCTGGTTGATCCGTATCGGTGGATAAGCAAGGACCTCTTGGTTTACGAGGCCCCATTCAATCATGCCGATTTAAGCATTTATGGTCCAATCATCGATGGCTCTTTGGGCGAGGAGCTTAAGCGTAAGCTTATCAGCCTAGCTCGTGATGCGGATTTGGGCATTATAGATATCGTTGCTAAAGAAGCCCCCCAGATATCGGAGGAGCACCTTAAAGAAATTTATACGCCAGAGATGATTCGGAAGCTATCGAAGATTACGAATAAGACGGCGGTGTTCAAGCATCAAGGTGATGAGGGTGAGGTCGAATTCTCTCCTTATGAGGAGTCGATTGGAACTCGTTCTTTCCTTTCCGCAGCTGGTGCTGCGCTGATGGCGATGGAGGATGGTAAGACGCTCTTTTTTGATGAGATTGATAGCTCTTTGCATCCGACGCTGTCCGAGGAGCTCATTAAACTATTTGCTTCAAAGCAGTGGAACCCTCATGGTGCGCAGCTTATTTTTTCCGCGCATACAATGCCGCTGATGGATTTGCTTCGTAGAGATCAAATATGGAAGACGGAGAAGGGAGCCGATGGGCAATCGTCACTCGAACCCTTGTCCGATTATTCCATCAGGAAGAGTGAGCTCAAGAGCAGGGGATACGAAGCTGGTAGGTATGGTGGAGTGCCGTTTGTAGATTTTAAGTAGGGGGGCATTAGCAATGGCTCGAGTGCAGACTCGCTCAAAGCCAACCAAAACCGCCAAGAAAGCTTTGTTTGTTTGCGTTGAGGGATATACGGAGAAGGACTACTTCGACGCCCTGAGAAAGAAGCTGCGAATATCTCCAAAGTTGATGCATGTTAAGAAATGCTCTGGCACATCAGTCGCGAACATCGCTTCTGAGCTGAAGCGCGCTCGTAGAAACGAGCTGCGAGATATGCCCGACTTGCGGTATGACGAGTTTTGGGGCGTAGTCGATACTGAGTGGAAGACGGATTGGAAGGGATACGCTGTAAGGCCGAAACGTCCAGAGCGCAGTGATTCGCGCCCAATAATATGGGCGGTAAGTTCGGCTTCGTTTGAGCGATGGATTCTACTTCATTTTGAAGCAAATCCGCCAAAGCGGAACGGACATGACTCAGCAGACTACGTTGGTCATTATTTGTCGGGATATAGTTCTGCGAACAAGCGCCTTAACGAAAAGCAATGTGAGCTTTTGTTAACGAATACCGCTCAGGCCTTAGAAAACGCGGCGGCGTGGCGCGAGCATCACGAGTCGGAGGATAATTTTACTGACGTAGACTTATTGGTTAGATCGGTAATGGGTGTGTAGATAATTAAATTGAGCCGGCCCGTAGAATTTGGTTCTCTTTTGGCTAAACTGCATCTATGTCGCACTTTGTGCGTGGGTAGAAACAGGCAATTGCGCGACGTGTTCCCGTGGCTCCACATCTCGCGCTCCACGTGAGCGCGACTGGGAACGAAGGTGAGCTTTCCGCGTCTACAAATCACGCTTCGCGTAGAGTTGCGTGAGTGGGACCACAGCAATCGGATGCCACAAAGGCACAGTTGGTGCGCCATGGGGGATTCGAACCCTCGACCTTGAGATTAGAAGTCTCCTGCTCTATCCAGCTGAGCTAATGGCGCACGTATCGACATCGGGCGGCATGAGCACCGCCGCGTGAACCGATTATAGACGAACCCTCGGATGAGTGCGAGCAAGGCAAGGGATGAGACGCGGCGTAAGTTCGAGCGCTAGATCACCCTTTTCGATTACTGAGCTCGTACGAACATGAAATAAGGTAGCATCTCCGACGTTTCGGTGAACGCAATTGAATGGCTCTATAGATACCGGTGCTTTTGATACTAGCGCTTCCTTTTTCGGACAATTATAATATTTTATAACGATTCATTTCCAATAATACGAGTGGAAATGCAATGATTGATTTTCGAAATCCATATACTCCGGGTGCAGGCGTAATGCCACGCTACTTGGCTGGTCGTAGCGACTTGGTCGATAGCGCTCGGCAGCGTCTTCAGGCTGTTTCTGAGGGTTATCAAGCCCGTTCTGTCATCTACTACGGCTTGCGTGGAGTCGGGAAAACCGTTCTTCTCAACGCTGTTGAAGAGGAGGCCGATAAACTTGAGGTTCTATGCCGACATATCGAGGTCAAGGAGGATGGTGACCTTACTAAGACGTTGGCTAGTGCGGCGAATGCCTTCGTGGTGAGTCTTAGTGCATTTCAGGCAGCAAAGAATTGGCTCAGTAGGCTTGCATCGGTTGCCAAATCGTTTAGCGCCACCTGGAATCCTGCTGACAACACGCTGTCGCTTGGTCTCAACGATGCCGCACTTATCGCTGCGACTGCAGGAACCGGCGATTTGTCGAACGATCTGACCCAACTTCTGGTAGAGCTTGGGAAATGTGCGCGGCAATGCAGGAAAACCATCTGTTTCTGCATCGACGATGTCCAGTACGCGCGCAAAGAGGAGCTAGGGGCCGTTATGACTGCCCTCCATCGCGCGAGTCAGCTCAACCTTCCCATCATCTTCTTCTGCGCCGGGCTCCCACGGATCCTCAAAGATGTGGGGGATGTCAAATCGTATTCCGAACGTCTCTTTGAGTTCATCGAGGTAGACTCGCTCAATACGAAAGCCTCCGCTGAAGCAATCGTCGAACCGGCCAAGCCGTTCGGTGTGGAATACGATGAGGACGCGGTTGTTCTCATCATTCAAGAGACTGCGGGCTATCCTTACTTCATTCAGGAGATGTGCGCGACAATCTGGGAGCGTAGCGATGGTCGCCGCGTCACTGCCGATGACGTCGCTGCAAACATCGACGAGACCAACAGAAGGCTCGATAAAGGATTCTTCCTTGTGAGGTACAACCGCTGCACGACTCGCGAACAGGAGTTTCTACAGGCTATGGCGTCATGCGGTGAACTGCCATGCACAATCGCCAACGTCGCGAAGGCGATGGGCCGCAAGGTCACTGCCATCAGTCCCTTCCGCGCCAAGCTCATCAACAAGGGTCTGATTTACGCGACGGGAAGAGGGGAGATTGATTTCACCGTTCCAAGGTTCGATGCCTTCCTCAAGCGCGTGCAGGGGATATGATCTAGCCACCACCGTGCTCGCAAGCCGTTCCGTCCATACCGCTCGCAAATCTTGCCGTGCAACGGCGGCGGCATGCGTTAAACTATGAGAGTCGTTCATGTGGGCCCGGAGCCTTCGCTGCACCGGGACAATGCAAAAAAGGAGACAACTATGGTTTCTGAGAAGGTCACCCTCGTCAACCCCCAGGGTCTTCACATGCGTCCTGCGGGCCTCTTCGCCTCCACCATGGGCAAGTTCGCCTGCGACGTGACCGTCGTCACCCCCGAGAAGGAGGTCAACGGCAAGAGCCCCATGGCCCTCATGGCTGCCGGCATCCCCTGCGGGACCGAGGTTGAGATTCGCTGCGATGGTGCCGATGAGGCCGACGCCCTCACCACCGCCATCGATCTCATCAAGAGCGGTCTCGGCGAGTAGATCACCTGCCATGTCTCGCATAGCGAGCATCTAAGTTTGTGTGGAGAGCGCAGGTGCCTGCATGGTGCCTGCGCTTTTCTGTTCCCGGGTATAGGGGCCCGGGTTGCACGGAGAGAGGAACTGCACATGTACGAGGGAGTCAATGCATCCGAGGGCATCGGCATCGGATCGGTTGTCCTGGCTGTCGAGCCCGACCTGTCCTTCGAGCCGCACGCGGTTGAGGATGCTGCGGCTGAGAAGGCGCGCTACCAGGCCGCGCTCGACGTCTTCTGCAAGAAGACCGAGGCTCAGGCCGAGCGCATGAAGGTCACGGTTGGCGAGAACGAGGCCGAGATCATGAGCGGCCACATCATGCTCGCCCAGGATCCCGGCCTGATGGACGGCATCAACGCCGCCATCGATGGCGGTACCTGCGCCGAGCAGGCGCTCGTCGAGACGAGCACCATGTTCGAGAACATGTTCCTGAGCATGGATGACGAGATGTTCCGTCTCCGCGCGGCAGACATCGCCGACATCCGCACCGGCATCCTGGCCGAGCTGCTCGGCCGCGACGTGGTCGATCTCTCCGCGCTTCCTGCGGGCAGCATCATCGTGGTGCACGACCTCACCCCGTCCATGACCGCCACCATCGACAAAGAGAACGTAGTCGGCATCGTTACCGAGGTCGGCGGCCGCACCTCCCACTCCGCCATCATCGCCCGCGCCCTGGAGATCCCGGCGGTCCTGTCCGTCGCGAACGCCTGCGGTGCCCTGCACAACGGCATGACCGCCATCGTCGACGGCATCAACGGCCACGTGCTCGCTGACCCCGATGAGGTGACGCTCGCCGACTACCAGGAGCGCGCCGCGGCCTTCGCTGCGGAGAAGCATGCTCTCGAGGCTTTCCTCGGTAAGCCCACGGTCACGGCCGATGGCGACAAGAAGGTGCTCGCCTGCAACATCGGCAACCCCGAGGACGCCAAGGGCGCCGTGGACCACGACGCCGAGGCGATCGGCTTGTTCCGCTCCGAGTTCCTGTTCATGGATGCCAAGGAGCTTCCTTCCGAGGACGAACAGTTCGAGGCGTACCGCAAGGCGGCCGTGACCCTTAAGGGCGCACCGGTCATCATCCGCACGCTCGACGTGGGCGGCGACAAGGAGATCCCGTATCTCAAGCTCCAGAAGGAGGACAACCCCTTCATGGGCTACCGCGCCGTTCGCTACTGCCTCGATAACTCCGACGAGTACAAGGTCCAGCTCCGCGCCCTTCTGCGCGCGAGCGCCTTCGGAGACATCAAGATCATGATCCCGCTCGTCACCTGCGTCGAGGAGGTCCGCCAGGTCAAGGCGCTCGTCGAGGAGTGCAAGGAGGAGCTGCGCACCGAGGGCTACAAGTTCAACGAGGACATCGAGGTCGGCATCATGATGGAGACGGCCGCCGCCGCCAACATCGCCGACCTGCTTGCCGAGGAAGCCGCGTTCTTCTCCATCGGCACCAACGACCTCACGGGCTACACCATGGCTTCCGATCGCGGCAACGACAAGGTCTCCTACCTCTACAGCTGGTATTACCCGGCGGTCCTGCGCGCCATCAAGAACATCATCACCAAGGGTGTCGACGCCGGCATCATGGTGGGCATGTGCGGCGAGGCCGCGGCCGACCCGCTGCTCACGCCGCTCCTCATCAGCTGGGGCATGGAGGAGTTCTCGGTTTCCGCGCCGAGCATCCTGCGCACCCGCAAGACCATCTCCCAGTGGTCCAAGGCCGATGCGGACGCTCTCGAGGCCGAGGTCATGCAGCTCAAGACCGCGGAAGAGGTCAAGGCTGCCCTCCTGAAGGCCGCTCGCTAGGGCGGAGCCTTCGTAAGGGCTCGGTAAGGCCCGCAAGGCAAATGCTTGCAATCGCTGCATGGCGCGCTTATGCTTGCGCCGTGCAGTTTTGTGCGAAAGGAAGGTATCAGCTATGTTCTATACCCTCACGGCTAACCCCGCCGTCGACATGACGGTCCAGTGCCCGACGCTCGTCCCCAACGAGAACGTGCGCTCCTATTCCGCGAGTTACACGGCCAACGGCAAGGGCCTCGACGTGTCGTTCGCGCTCAAGAAGTTCGGCGTCGACTCGGTCGCGCTCGGCTTCTTCGCCGGCTTCACCGGAAAGTACGTCGTCGATGAGACCATGAACTCCGGCTGCCTGTGCCGCCCGGTCTGGATCGACGGCATCACCCGCATCTGCGGTTACTTCAACGATGGCGAGAACGAGTACGGCGTGCTCAACCCTGGTCCGGTGCTCACCCCGCAGGGCGAGCAGGAGCTCCTCAACATCCTCGACAACACCGGTGACCTCGATTGCCTGATCGTGTCCGGCTCCCTGCCGCCCAAGGCTTCGAAGGACTTCCTCGACAAGGTCGTCGACCATGCCCAGGCGCGCGGCGCCGACGTGGTGCTCGACCTCTCCAGCGATAAGCTCAAGACGCTGTGCTCCAAGCACCCGCTGCTCATCAAGCCCAACCATCACGAGATGCGCGAGATCTTCGGCGTGCAGATCGACACCGACGACGACGCCCGCCGCGCGCTCGCCCTCGCGCATGAGGCCGGCGTGCAGAACGTGCTGCTCACCATGGGTAGCCGCGGCAGCGCCTACTTCTCGAACGGCGAGGACATCTGGTACGCCAAGCGCGACTTCAACATCAAGCTCGTGAGCTCGGTGTGCGCTGGCGACTGCACGCTCGCCGCGTTCCTGTTCAAGTGGTACCACGATCGCGACAACGTCGCGGACGCCCTCAAGCTCGCCATGGCTACCGGCGCGAACGTCGCCGAGAGCGTGGGTCTGGGCGATTTCGGCCATGTGGAGGAGTACAGCAAGCGCGTGACCGTGCGCAAGCTCGCGCGCTAGCATCTGCGCTTCTCTGCGGCCTGCGCCTGACGTGGGTCGGTCTTGGCGCCCTCGTGTTTGGCACGGGGGCGCTTCTTATTAGGGGACGTCGCGACCTAAGGGGGCTCCATGATCTACACGCTCACCGCAAATCCCGCGATCGACTACAACATCACCTGCGACGCGCTCGCACTGAGCAGGCGCTTGCGCTCCCGATGTTGACGGGGGCGAATGTGGTCGAATGCCCCGGGTTGGGTGATTTCGCGAAGGTGGATGAGTACCTGCGCCATGTCGAGGTCCAGCGGGTACGGTAAGGGCTGTGGTGTGCGGTGCTCCCGGCCGCTGTCGCGCTTCTTCGTGGGGTATCGCCGGGACTTTTGGATAGGAGATCGCATGGAGAGGGACCGTTCCATCACTCTGGGGGATATCGAGCAAGCGCAAGAGCGCTTTGCCAGCGAGCGCGCGAACCTCGTTGCCCGCAATGCCGTGACGAGCGCCGGCGTGCGCTCCGCCGCACGCGACCCCGAGATCGCCTCGCGTGCGACCACGACCTTCGACATCCAGCTCGAGCAGGGCGAGATTTGCGACCAGAAGCGCTCGGGCCGCTGCTGGATGTTCGCGAGCCTCAACACCATGCGATACCGCATCATGAAGAAGCTTGGGCTCAAGACGTTCGAGCTCAGCCAAGCCTATCCGCTGTTTTGGGACAAGTACGAGCGCTCGAACTGGTTCTTCGAGAACATCATCGCCACCGCTGCGGACGAGCTCGCTTCGCGCGAGGTCGCCTACCTGCTGCGCGATCCGCTCGGAGACGGTGGGCAGTGGGACATGTTCCGCTCGCTCGTCAAGAAATACGGCGTGGTGCCCAAGGAGGCCATGCCCGAGACGGCCTGCTCGTCCAGTACGGGCGACCTCAACAAGTACCTCACGCGCTATCTGCGCCATGGTGCAAAGCGGTTGCGCGACGCCGTCGCAGGGGGCGCCGATGCCGCGGAGCTTGATGCCATCAAGCGGGAGCTCATGGACGGCGTCTACCGCGTGCTGGCGATCTGTTTGGGCGAGCCGCCGGCGACCTTCGACGTGCGCATCCGCGACGAGAAGAACGAGCTCAAGGCGAGCGGCGCGTACACGCCGCAGGCGTTCTTCGCCGAGTTCGTCGACATGGACCTGGATGCTTACGTCTCCGTCATCAACGCGCCTACCGCGGACAAGCCCTACATGCGGTCCTACACGGTAAAGTACCTCGGTAACGTGGTGGAGGACGGCACCGTGCGCTACGTGAACCTTCCCATCGAGGCGCTCCGCCGCGCGGCGGTCGCCCAGCTCGAAGACGGCTTGCCCGTATGGTTCGGTTCCGATGTCGACCAGGGATTCCTCCGTGATGACGGCGTGATCGACCCTGAGGCGCTCGACGTGGACCGCCTGTTCGACCTGCCCATCGAGGCGGGACTCGATAAGGCGGCTCGGCTCGATTACGGCGAGTCGCTCATGACGCATGCCATGACGCTCCAGGGCGTGAACCTCGACGAGGCGGGTGAGCCAACGCTGTGGCGCATCGAGAACAGCTGGGGTGCCGATCGCGGCAAGAAGGGCTACGACATCGGCTCGGCGCGCTGGTTTGACGAGTACGTCTACCAGGTTGTAGTGGACCGCAAGTACCTCACGGCGGAGGAGCTCGCCGCCTACGAGAGCGAGCCCGTCGAGCTTGCGCCCTGGGACCCCATGGGCGCGCTCGCTCTGTAGTCGCGCCTTGCCTGCCAGCCGCCGCGCTATACTGATGCCTACTGCATGCGACATGGTGAGCGACTCGATCGGTGCTGTGCATGCTGCTGCGTGCGGAGGCGCGCCCGGTGCCGTATCCGATGCAGCCCATAGCGTTCCCTGCGACGCTGCCTGCTCTGGCACAGCTCCCTCTGGTCCCGTATGCGTTGGTGCGCCCGCCCTTAACGGCACGGAGCTCTCAGAACCGGCGTCTATGGTGCTCCGGGTCCTCGAGGGCGCCGGCTATGAAGCGTGGATCGTCGGCGGCTGGGTGCGCGACGCGATGCGCGGCGCTCCCAGCCACGATGTCGACATTTGCTGCGCGGGCGGCTGGCAGGAGAACGAGCGGGCGCTCGAGGCGGCGGGTATACGCGTGATTGAGTCGGGGACGCGCTTCGGCGGTATCACGGCGGTTTGCGAAGGCGAGCGCATCGAGGTCACCACATATCGCGTGGACGGGTTCTACACCGACGGACGCCATCCCGAGCAGATCACATCCGCAAGCTGCGTGGAGGATGACCTCGCACGGCGCGACTTCACGGTGAACGCCATGGCGTGGCATCCCGAGCGCGGCCTGCTCGACCTCTACGACGGCGCGGGCGACCTTGAGCGCGGCGTCATTCGGGCGGTAGGGGAGCCGCGCCGTCGCTTCGAGGAGGATGCGCTCAGGATGCTGCGAGCCGTGCGTTTCGCATGCCGGCTCGATTTCGCCATGGACCCCGCCACGGCCTGTGCGCTCGCCGCCTGCGCACCGCTTCTCGACGCCGTCGCGCGCGAGCGGGTGGGCTGGGAGCTCGACGGCATCCTTGCCACGGGTCACGGCGGCGATGCCCTCATCCGCTATCCCGAGCTCATGTGCGCCGCCATCCCCGAGCTCGCGCCGTGCCGCGGATTCGACCAGCATAGTCGCTACCACGCCTTCGACGTCTACGATCACATCGCGCGCGTGCTCACGGTCGCTGGCGAACTTGCCGCCGCGCGCATCGATGGGGGAGACCCCAGCCGTCCGCCCTCGCCCTCGCTCATGTGGGCGGCACTCCTCCACGACATCGCCAAGCCCGATTGCTTCACGCTCGACGAACGCGGTAACGGCCACTTCTATGGCCACCCCGAGCTCGGCGCGCGCAAAGCGGAGGCAATCATGCGCCGGCTCGCGTGCCCTACCGAGCTCATCCGCGATGCATGCCTTATCATCCGTTATCACGACCTGCCCTTGCGTGCCGAGCGCACCGACCTGCTGAAGATGCTCAGCTTGCTCTCGGGAGAGGGGCTCGATACCGCACGGCTGGCAAACGAGCTATTCGACATCAAGCGCGCCGACACGCTCGGCAAGGCGCCCTCGTGCTTCTACTATGTCGAGGAGATCGAACGCATGCGCGAGATGGTGCGCGAGCTTCTTGCAAATCATGAGGCTTACGATCTGCAGTCGCTCGCGTTGGGCGGCCGCGACCTCATCGCTGCCGGCGTAAAGCCCGGGCCGCGCATCGGCGAGCTGCTCAAGCGCGCGCTCTCCGGTGTGGTTGACGGCGTGGTCGCGAACGATTGCGCCGACCTGCTTGCGTTCCTCAAGCTCGACTAAGGTCGTGCCGTTCGTTGAAATAGTGAGTACGTTTTCGCGTTCATTTTTTCTGCGAATGGGAGATGCATTTACAAACATGCAGGTAGCGGCCTTCCAGGGAATCTCAGTCACGAGGAAAACGTACTCAGATTTCCCCCGAATGGTTGAAAAATGGCCTACTCGGCGATTATTTGCATGCTTTTGGATGCGCGCTAGCCGATCTTCGCATGCGATTCCTCCTCCGGCTTGCTCAGAGGGCGCGAGGGCCGCTCGGGCGTGTTTCGGGCGGGCGCAGAACGCATGCCGCGCTATGCTACTATAGCAACGGTAACACAAACATTACTTTCCGTAACACCAAGACGATCGGGGCGCGTGCCCCGTCTTTGCGAAGGGACGCGCCATGGCTGACTCTGAGGGGAATGCGGTTTCTGCCGACGGGGGTGTGACGCGCCGCACATTCATGACGGTTGCAGGTGCTGGCGCGGCGGCGCTCGCGGTAGCGGGGACCCAAGCCGCCTGCTCTGGGGGAGACGTCTCAGGATCAGCCGCCGGGTCCGCTGCCGATGAGCCGGCAACCCAGGTCATCGTTGCCATGAATGGGGGCAGCGAGCCGGCCGCGGGCTTCGATCCGCTCATCGCATGGGGCTGCGGCGAGCATGTGCACGAGCCGCTCATCCAGTCCACGCTCATCACCACCGACGAGAACCTTGAGTTCGTCTGCGACCTGGCGACGGAGTACAGCTGCTCGGAAGACGGCCTCACCTGGTCGTTCACCATCCGCGACGACGCGGTGTTCAGCGATGGCGAACCGCTCACGGCGGCCGACGTCGTCTTCACCGTGAATTCGATCGTGGCGAGCGATGTCTCCGAGGCCGACCTCTCGATGGTCGACGAGGCCGTGGCGACGGGAGACCACTCCGTGGAGCTCCGCCTCAACAAACCCTACAACGCCCTGCTCTATACGCTCGCGGTGCTGGGCATCGTGCCCGAGCACGCGTATGACGAGAGCTACGGGGAGCGCCCCATCGGTTCCGGCCGCTATCTGCTGGAGCGCTGGGACCGAGGCCAGCAGGCGATGTTCCGCGCGAACCCGGATTATTACGGTGAGGCGCCCCTTATGGAGCGGGTGGTCGTGGTGTTCATGGACGAGGACGCGGCGCTTGCGGCCGTTGCGGCGGGTGAGGTGGATATCGCCTATACCTACGCGACCCATGCAGGGCAAAGCTACGATGGCTACGAACTCGTTGCATACGACTCGGTCGACTCGCGCGGCATTTCGTTGCCGTGCCTGCCCGCGGGCGGTACCAAGGTGGTCGATGGCGACATGACCTATCCCACCGGCAACGACGTCACTTGCGACCTTGCGATACGTCGAGCCATCAACCAAGGGATCGACCGCTCTCAGGTGATCGACCACGTGCTCTCGGGCTATGGCAAGGAGGCTTTCAGCGTCGGTGACGACATGCCGTGGTCGAGCGAGGACATGCGCGTCGAATACGATCCGGACGGCGCCCGTGCGCTGCTCGATGAGGCGGGCTGGCTTCCGGGTGACGACGGCGTCCGCGTGAAGGACGGTGTGCGCGCCGCGTTCGACCTCTGGTATTCCTCCGACGACTCGGTGCGGCAGGCAATGGCAAACGAGCTTTCCGTGCAGCTCATGGAGCTCGGCATCGAGGCTAGTCCACGCGGCGGCAGCTGGGATGAGATCTATCCCCACCAGTTCGATCAGCCGGTCCTTTGGGGCTGGGGCTCGAATTCGCCGATCGAGGTCTACGCGCTCAACTACTCAACAGGCTGGGGAAATTACTCTTGCTACGAGAGCTCCTCGATCGATGCGCATCTCGACGAGGCGCTTGCCCAGCCCGCGATCGAGGATTCTTACGAGCACTGGCGCTTGGCGGCTTGGGACGGCGAGGACGGCTTCGCTCCTTGCGGTGCCGCGACGTGGGCGTGGATCGCGAACGTCGACCATCTTTACTTCAAGCGCACGGGCCTCTCGGTTGCGGAGCAGAAGCCCCATCCGCACGGACACGGTTGGTCGCTGGTGAACAACGTCGACCGGTGGAGCTGGTAGGTTTGGCAAGGGATGCACCGCGGCGCCTGCCATTCTGCGCGCAGCTCGCTTGCAGGTTCGTTCTGCTCATGCTGGCGGTGAGCTTCGTGACGTTTTGGCTCGTGGGCAACTCGCCCATCGATCCCGTCCAGGCGAACGTGGGGCAGGTGGCCTATACCACGATGTCTCCCGACCGCCGCAATCAGCTCGCGGAGCGTTGGGATGCCGACACGCCGGTGCTTGAGCGCTACGCTGCCTGGTTGGGTGACGCCGTACGCGGTGATTTCGGCGAGAGCCTGCGCTACAACGAACCGGTTGTCACCGTGGTGGCAGAGCGCTTTGCGAGCTCGGTGGCGCTGCTCGCTGCGAGCTGGCTCATCGCCGGCGTGGTCGGCACGACGCTCGGCGTCGTCGCGGGCGTGCGTTCGGGGAGCGTGCTCGACCGCATGGTGCGCGGCTACTGCTATGTGCTGTCGGCAACGCCCACGTTCTGGCTGGCACTCGTGGCCCTCATGATCTTCTCGGTGTATCTTGGGTGGTTCCCCTTGGGGTTTTCGGTTCCCATCGGCTCGACGGGAGAGGTTTCCATCTGGGTGCGGCTGCACCATATCGTGCTGCCGGCGCTCGTGCTGTCCCTTACCGGCATCGCGAACGTGGCGCTGCATACGCGCGAGAAGACGCTCGACGTCATGGCGACGGACTACGTCCGGCTTGCTCGGGCGCGCGGGGAGGGGACCCGCTCGATCGTGCTACGACACGGGTTGCGCAACCTCATCATCCCGGCGCTGACGCTCCAATGCGCGCAGATCAGCGAGATCTTTGGCGGTTCCATCTTGGTGGAGCAGGTGTTCTCGTATCCCGGCCTGGGGCAGGCCGCGGTGACGGCGGGCCTTGGCGGGGATGCTCCGCTGCTGGTGGGTATCGCGCTAGCGTCGGCTGCGCTCGTCTTTGCCGGTAACACGCTCGCGAACGTCTTGTACGGCGTGGTCGATCCGCGTCTGCGCGGGGAGGTGGCCCATGTCGAATGACGTCTCGCCGCGCTCCCGCGCGCATGGGGGCCTCCGGTCAGAGCGCTGCCGGTCCGAGTTCCCCTCCCAAGGTTCCGATACCTTTGATGCCCCTCAAACCTCTCGACATGTGGGCGAGCAGGCTCCGACGGCGCTCCACATCCCGGCTGCCGAGGGGCGCCTGAGCGGTAGGCGCGCGCTGCTGGTGATGCTGGTTGCGGTCATCTGCGTGCTCGCCGCGGTTGCGGTCGCAGGAGCATGCTCCGCGGAGCAGGCCTCGGTCGTTGATTTTGCCGCGCGCAACCTGGCGCCCTGCCCGGCGCATCCCTTCGGCACGGATTGGATGGGGCGCGACATGCTCGCGCGCACGCTCGCAGGCCTTTCGACCTCGATCGGGGTCGGGCTCCTCGCGGCGGGCGCATCCTCTGCCATCGCGCTTGTGCTCGCTGCTGCAGCTGCCCTCGGGGGCCCGCGCGTCGATGCGGCAGTGGAGTGGCTCATCGACCTCGTGATGGGAATCCCGCATCTGGTGCTCCTCATCCTCATCAGCTATGCGCTCGGCCGGGGGACGGTCGGCGTGCTCGTAGGCATCGCGGTCACGCATTGGCCGAGCCTGGCGCGCGTCCTTCGCGGCGAGATCCTGCAGGTCCGCACGCAGCCGTTTTTCGCGTGCTCGACGGCGCTCGGCATCTCGCGCGTCCGGTTGGTCGCCACGCACCTCGTCCCCCACGTGCTGCCGCAGTATCTGGTGGGGCTTGTGCTTCTGTTCCCTCACGCCGTCCTGCACGAGGCCTCCATCACCTTCCTGGGTTTCGGCCTCTCCCCCGAGCAGCCCGCGATCGGCGTCATCCTTTCCGAGGCGATGTCGTACCTGACCTCGGGCGCATGGTGGCTCGCGGTGTTCCCGGGGCTGGCGCTGCTCGCATGCGTTCTGCTCTTCGATCGCGCCGGCGCGCTCTTGAGGCGCCTTTCCAATCCCGAGGGGGTGCAGGCGTGATGACAAGCATGATGGATACCCGCGGGGACTACGAGCTCCGCCATCGTCATGCCCATGTGGACGACGATGCCCACCATCGCCATGCCCATGTGGACGACGAGGCCCACCATCACCACACCCACGCGGATGGTTCGCATCATCATGGCGGGCACCACCTGCTTGCCGTCGAGCATCTCAGCGTGAGCTTTTCCATGTACGATTCCGCGGCGAGCTATTTCGCTGCCCGCAAAGTCGAGGTGCCGGTGATCCGCGACCTTTCCGTCTCGGTTCACGAAGGGGAGGTGCTTGCCGTGGTGGGGGCGAGCGGTTCGGGAAAGACGCTGCTCGCCGATTCGATTCTGGGTCTCTTTGAGCCCAATGCTCGCGTGGAGGGATCGATCTGGTTCGACGGCGAGCGCTGCTCATCTGCCGACCTTGCGCGCTTGCGGGGGCACGGTGTCTCGCTTGTTCCGCAGAGCGTGACGCACCTCGACCCTCTGATGCGGGTGGGTGATCAGGTGGTGGGAGCCGCGACCGGTTCCCGTCGGCGCGAGCGCGTGGAGCGCATGCGTCGACTCTTTGAACGATATGGATTGAAACCCGAGGTCGAGCGGCTGTATCCTCACGAGCTTTCGGGCGGCATGGCGCGTCGCGTGCTGCTCATGTGCGCGCTCATCGACGAGCCGAGACTCATCGTCGCGGATGAGCCCACGCCGGGCCTCGACCTGGAGCTTGCGATCCGCGCGCTCGACGACCTCCGGGCGTTCGCGAGCTCGGGGGGTGGCGTTTTGCTTATCACGCATGACCTCGAGCTGGCTCTTTCCGTTGCGGACCGCGTTGCCGTGTTCAAGGACGGCACCGTGGTCGAGGAGACCTCGTGCGCGAGCTTCAGCGATCCCGAGCAGCTGCGTCATCCGTTTTCCCGTGCGCTTTGGCATGCGATGCCTGAACACGATTTCGCTGCTGACGCGGACGGTTGCGCGCCTCGGGGCGATGCCCCCTGCTCAGCCGACGCCGCACCGGCTGGAGGCGTGCTCGGCCCAATCAGCGCAGCACGCTCCGATTCCCGCGGGGGAGGTACGGAAAATGAGCCTTGTCGCCGATAACGTTTCGTTCTCCTATCAAGATGGCCATGAGATCCTAAAAGACTTCTCGCTCTCGGTCGATCCCAATGAGCGGGTTGCTCTGCAGGCACCCTCGGGAACGGGTAAGACCACGCTCTGTCAACTGCTCGCCGGCTATTTGCGCCCTCAGGCCGGAGAGGTGCTGGTCGACGGCGCGCCTGTTTTGAATCGTCGCGGCCTGCTGCGTCGTGTACCTGCTGGCCCGCGTCCGGTGCAGCTCATCCGGCAGCATCCGGAACAGGCCTTCGACCCGTTGGTGCGGCTGGGGAGGAGCGTCACCGAGGGGCTTCTCTTTTCCGACGGAACGACGCAGGCGAAGCGAGGCCGCAACGATCGGGCGCTCGAGCAGCTTCGCGCGTCGGGCCTGCTTGAACGTTTCGGAGTGCGCGAGGCGTGGCTTGGCCGCTTTCCGCACGAGCTCTCGGGCGGCGAGCTCATGAGGCTCTGCCTCGTGCGCGCCCTGCTCGCCCAACCGCGCTACCTCGTCTGCGACGAGATGACGGCCATGCTCGACGCCGTTACCCAGGCCGCGCTCTGGCGCGAAGTGCTCGAGATTGCTGATAGGCGCGCAATGGGTCTCGTCATCGTGTCGCATAGTCCCGCGCTGGTGCGGCGCCTGGCCACCCGCATCGCGCCGCTCGCGTAGCGCTGCTGGCCTCTACCACGCTTCCTTGCGCAAGATCTTCCTTCGCTGCTGCGGTCCTCAGATGGCTTTTGCTCGTTCGAGCTTCTTGGCGGTGGTCTTTTACCGGATGATGAAGTAGACCTTCGTCCTACGAAGCGGTTACCTGCGATTTTATTAATAATAATCATGGTTGTACCGAGCAGTTCCGGGATCAACCACCGCCAAGAGGCGCGAACGACAATCGAACCGCCCTTTGGGCGCGTTGCCGGAGCGTTTGGCCGCGGTTTGGATGTGGCTTGGTTGCATGAAAGCGCTCGATGTGCTCCGTGCCTACCATGTGCACCCGCCGCCACGCGCGCGGCATGGCGGCGGGTGCGCTTGGGGGCGTGCGGCGCGCGCTCATAGGGTGCATATCCTAGGCATGGCGTCTCATGGCGCCGCGCGTGCCGTCGCAGAACGTTTCTGTTACATGAAATCGGGAATCGCGAACGCGCCGCCACGCAAGATGAGTGATATCATGAAGGCCCGTAGAGACCACAGGTTCTGATACGGGAAGCGCAGGTACAACATAATGACCAAGCATATCTTCGTAACCGGCGGTGTCGTGTCATCGCTCGGCAAAGGCATCACGGCGGCGTCTCTGGGCAGGCTGCTCAAGAGCCGTGGTTACAAGGTGACCATGCAGAAAGCCGATCCGTATCTCAACGTTGACCCCGGCACCATGAGCCCGTTCCAGCATGGTGAGGTTTTCGTTACGGAGGACGGATACGAGAGCGACCTCGACCTCGGTCATTACGAGCGCTTCATCGATGAGAACCTCACGCGCGACTCCAACTTCACGACAGGTGCGATTTACAAGAACCTCATCGCGCGCGAGCGCCGCGGCGACTTCCTGGGCGGTACCGTGCAGGTTATTCCGCATGTGACGAACGCCATCAAGGACAAGTTCCGTCGCATCGAGGAGCAGACGGGTTCCGACGTGGTGATCACCGAGCTCGGCGGCACGATCGGTGACATCGAGAGCCAGGCATTCCTCGAGGCGATCCGCCAGTACCGCAAAGACGCAGGTGCGGAGAACGTCTGCTTCATCCACGTCTCGCTCGTGCCCTACATCGCCGCCGCGCACGAGGTAAAGACCAAGCCCACGCAGCACTCGGTGAAGGAGCTCCGTAGCTTTGGCATCCAGCCGGACATCATCGTGCTGCGCTCCGACCACGAGATCGACGACGCCATCCGCGCTAAGATCGCGAGCTTCTGCGACGTGGACGTCGATTGCGTCTTCACGAACGAAGACTGCGCGAGCATCTACGACGTGCCGCTCATGCTCGCTGATCAGGACTTCGACCTGCGCGTCTGCGAGCGCCTGGGGCTTGATCCCCACGAGCGCGACATGGCCGATTGGTACCGCTTCCTCGAGAAGAAGGACCACGCCAACCATCATGCGGACGCAGTCAAGGTTGCCGTGGTGGGCAAGTACACCCAGCTGCCCGATGCGTATCTGTCGGTCATCGAGGCGATTCGGCATGCCGGCATCGCGTTCGACCGTCACATCGACGTCGAGCTCGTCGATGGCGAGGCGCTCACCTGGGATGCATGCGACGAGGTGCTTGGCGGGGCGGCCGGCATCGTGGTTCCGGGAGGCTTTGGCGTTCGCGGCCTTGAGGGAAAGATCTGCGCCGCACGTTTCGCGCGCGAGAACAAGATCCCGTATCTCGGCCTGTGCCTGGGTATGCAGGTCGCGGTTTGCGAGTTCGCGCGCCATGTGGCGGGGCTTGCCGACGCCAATTCCACCGAGTTCGAGCCTGAATGCGCGCATCCGGTCATCGGCCTCATGAGCGAACAGGAGGATGTGACCGACAAGGGCGGTACCATGCGACTCGGTGCTTACCCCTGCAAGCTCGCTGAGGGCACGCTTGCGCGTGAGGCCTATGGCGAGGAACTCGTCTACGAGCGCCATCGCCATCGTTTCGAGTTCAACAACGCTTATCGTGACGAGTTGGAGCGCGCCGGCCTCGTGATCTCGGGCCTTTCGCCCGATGAGTCGCTCGTCGAGATGGTCGAGCTGCCGGCGTCTGTGCATCCTTGGTTTGTGGCTACGCAGGCGCACCCCGAGTTCAAGAGCCGTCCCACTAACCCCGCGCCGCTCTTCCGCGAGTTCACCCGCGCGGCCATCGGCCGGCACGAGGGCGTCGAGCGCCTGCAGGTGACGCCTAAGAACTCGGCTGAGCAGTAGGCTTCATGGCAGCTCCCGACTTTGCACATGCCGAGCAGCATCATCGCGCTGCTCGGCTTGCCGACGCCGACCGCTGCGCCCCCGCCTCCGTTCCGAGCCAGCTCGAGCGAGCGGTGGGGGAGTACCTGGCTTTTCTCTCCGTCGAGAGGAATCTTGCCCGCAACACCATCGAGGGGTACCGTCGCGACCTCGCTGCCTACATCGGCTTTCTCGCCGAGCGCGGCATCTCAGATCCCGATGAGGTCTCCCGCGTGGACATCGACGAATTCGTCGCCGTCCGCCGTGATGCCGGTTACGCGGACGCTTCGGTGGAGCGCTCCCTCTCCGCTCTGAAAGGGCTTCACGCTTTCATGTTGCGCGAGGGCATCACCCAGGTCCATCCCACCGCAGCCTTGAGGCTTCCTAAGAAAGAGGAGCACCTGCCCGACTACCTCACGATCGACGAGGCGCGCGCCCTGTTGGAGCAGCCGTTTCCGGATAACGCTGCCGGTGAGCGCGATCGCGCCATTCTCGAGGTGCTCTACGGGTGCGGGCTGCGCGTGAGCGAGCTGACCGGACTCGATCTGCGCGACCTCTATCTCGAAGAGGAGTTCATGCGCGTAGTCGGTAAGGGCTCCAAAGAGCGGCTCGTGCCGATTTTGGGTAGTGCCCGCCGCGCGCTCGAGCGCTATCTCGACGGAGCACGCGGCGAGTTGGCGCTCCACGACCGTACGGGGCGCGGGACCTCGGCGGTCTTCCTCAACAAGAACGGCAGGCGTCTCTCACGCCAGTCGGTTCATGCGCTCTGTGAGCGCTACGGCCGCGCCGTGGGCCTCGAGGGGCTGCATCCCCACACACTGCGCCATTCGTTCGCGACCCATATGCTTGCCGGCGGCGCCGACCTTCGCGTGCTCCAGGAGATCTTGGGCCACGCGGACATCTCGACCACGCAGGTTTATACGCACCTCGACCGCACGCAGCTGCGCGAGGTCTACCTCGCGTCGCATCCTCGCGCATGACCGCCTGCGCATTTTGACCACCCGAGTGCCTTTTGTACCGCCCGAGTGCCTTTTGTACCGCCCGAGTGCCCTTTATTCCGCCCGCGCTCCCTTTATTTCTAAACGGCCCGATCGCATCCAGGGCCAATCTGTCATTTTTCGTGCATCTCGATGGCTCTGCAGAAATCGAGATGCCGCTGGATGGACACTTTCGTATGTCTTATGAGCCCATTTTGACTATCTAGCAGGATTTCGACATCCTCGAGCAGCTCGCCCGATCATCGAGGTCCGGCTGGATGGACGTTTCGAGGGGCCGGCTGTCGAGGTCCGGCTGGATGGACGTTTCGAGCGGGCGGCTGTCGAGGTCCGGCTAGATGGACGTTTCGAATAGATGGCCATCGAGATCCAGCAAGATAGACATCCAGCGCAGCGCACCTGCGGGTTCTCTGTTTCGACACATTTCCACTGCTCAGACTAAAAATTCGGTTCAAGTAGAACTTGAGGGTTAGGGTTCACGGGCCTCCATCGATTGGTGGGGGCTCGTTGACGCATGCAACACAACATCTTGTGTTGACCTTGGGGTAACTCGCGGTCGATGCAAGGTGAGTTGGGGGACAATAAGATACCGTTGAGGGAGATGGTGGGAGAAAGTGTTGCGAAAAGGAGAGCCAACCCATATCATGGTAAGCGTCGACGGCGGGGTGGCTCCCGCATCTGCCCACGAGCAAGCCTAAGGGGGTGCAGCGGTGTATCTGACAGGTACCTACGATCGCAATCTCGATGCGAAGGGTCGTCTGTCTCTGCCGCCTGCATTCCGTAAGCAGCTTGGGGACCAGGTGCGCGTCCTCGCCGCTCCCGAGAGGGAGATCGACGCTGTGTACGTGTTCACCGAGGACACGTTCAAGGACTGGCTCATGTCGGTGTTCGAGTCAAAGGGGGGCTACTGCCCCACCAATGAGCAGCACCGCATGGTCAAGGAGGCTCTGAACGGCGCGGCAACCACACTTGAAATAGACTCCGCCGCCCGTATCAGCCTTCCCGAGTCGGTCCGGGAAGAAGCCCATCTCGATCGCGAGGTGACCGTCGTGGGTAACGACGACCGCCTGGTGATCTGGGATCGCGCGACGCACGAGGCCCGCAAGGCCTCCATGAAGAGCGCGCTCGCGGATTTCTTCAACTAACGGTCCTGGGAGGGTGCGTGCATGGCAACGGGAACGTTGACACCAGAATATCGGCATGAACCTGTCATGCTCCAGGAGGTGCTCGCAGCGCTTCAACTGGAGAGCGGGTCCGTCGTGTGCGATTGCACGCTCGGCGGCGCCGGCCACTCGGTGGAGATGGCCCGCGCGATCGGCGAGGACGGCCTGCTGATCGGGATCGATCAGGATGACATGGCGCTCGATGCGGCTACCGAGCGCCTCGACCACGAGGCACCGGGCGCGCCGCATAAGCTCCTCAAAGGCAACTTCGGGGATCTTGACGAGCTGCTCTGCCAGGCAGAGGTGCCCGGCGTAGACGGCATCCTCTTCGATCTGGGCGTCTCGAGCCCGCAGCTTGATATCCCAGGAAGGGGCTTCTCATATCACGAGGACGCCCCGCTCGATATGCGGATGGATCCGGGGAACAACCCCTTAAACGCAGCTCAGGTCATCAACACCTACTACGAAGCCGACCTGGCCCGGATCCTCAGCATCTACGGTGAGGAGAAGTTCGCCTCCCAGATCGCGCGCGAGATCGTGCGCCGCAGGACGAACCACCCCATCGAGACCACCGGTGAGCTCGTAGAAGCCATCAAGGCGGCTATTCCGGCCGCGGCGCGCAGGCGCGCTGGTCACCATCCCGCGCGCAAGAGCTTCCAAGCCATCCGCATCGAGGTGAACCACGAGCTCGACGTGCTCGAGCGCGGCCTCGAGGCGGCGGTGCGGTGGCTCAACCCGGGTGGGCGCATCTGCGTCATCTCGTACCACTCGCTTGAAGACCGCATCGTAAAGCGGCTCTTCCAGGAGCAAAGCCAGGGCTGCACCTGCCCACCGGAGATTCCGGTGTGCGTGTGCGGGCACGTGCCGGTACTCAAGGTCATCACCCGCAAGCCGCTCGTTGCTTCCGCCGAAGAGGTGGAGCGCAACCCGCGGGCGAGGTCGGCGAAGATTCGCGTTGCCGAGCGATTGGAGGGCATCCGCCCCAGCTCGTGACGACGTTCTTCACAGATCCCACCCGTATCGAACTAGAAACGTACTGTAACCGCAGCTTGATTGAACAGGGATGGGAGGCCGAGCAATATGGCGCGCTATGATTCCAATCTCGCCTATGTCTACGACGGCGCGGCCGCTCCCGAGCGGGTCCGCTCGACGGCGCCCCAGCCGGCGCGCGTTCCCGCGGGCCGTCCGCACCTCGATGTCTACACCGGCGAAGGCCGCGAGGCCAACCAGCTGGTAAGCCCCGTCTTCACCCATGTGGTGAAGGTATTCTGCGTGCTCGTGGCGCTCTTCTTCGCCATCGGCGTCGCCCGTGTTACCATCGCTAGCGTCACCGCCGCATACCTCAATGCGAATGCCGAGGTATCGTCCTCGTTGGAGGCGGCGCGCGATGAGAGCTCGAATCTCGAGGTCATGAACTCGGTTTACGGCTCTGACACGCGCATCCGCGACCTCGCGACGGGCACGCTCGGCATGGTCGAGCCCGAGGGCTCGATCACGCTCGACCTCTCCGAGGGAGATGGCGCCTCCGCCAGCGCGGCTGAGGGCGATGCGGCAGCAGCGGATGCGGCGGATCCTGCGCCCGCCGATGCCCAGTAGGCTACCGATCGAATCAGGCTTTCATGACAGCAGACCGATATGGATATGATTCCCGCGGCGGTTCGTCCTCGAGCCGCCGCGGTTCGAGTTCTCGGGGAGGTGCCCGCACGGGGCGTAGCGGCTCCGGGCGCTCTTCCATGCCGAGCGGACCCGGCCGCGATGGCCGAGCAGACCGCCCGAGCCGCGTGGACCGCGCGGGCGGCGCGGGAGCGCGCGGTGCCTCCTCGCGTCGACGGGGGGCGGGCCAAGGCGGCTCCGGAGGATCCGGCTCCGGCAGGCCGCCCAGGCCTCCGCGCGCGGGCGGCTCCCAAGTCGACCTTCTCCATAGCGACCTCGATCACGAGCGCATCCCGCGTCGCAACTTCGTCATGGGGCTCTTTGGCCTTGGGGTCGCTTGGGGCGTGTCCAAGCTCGTGGACTACCAGATCGCCAATGTTGACCTGTATCGCCAAAGAGCGGACGATCGCCGCGCCATCCCGCAGGTGCTCTTCGCCAAGCGCGGCACCATCTATGATCGCAACGGCAACGTGATCACCTCGAGTGTGGAGTGCCAGAACGTCTATATAAACCCGCAGCTCGTCGAGGACGAGGACGAGGCGGTGGCAGCACTCGTGGAGCTGCTCGGCGTCGACGAGGAGACGTGCCGAGAGAAGGTCGGGCGCGATACCACCTTCGTGTACATCAAGCGCCAGGTCGACCAGGACATCGCCGATGCGCTTGCCGAGCGCAACATCAAGGGCATCGAGTACGAGCAGACCATGAAGCGCATCTACCCGTACGGCAACCTCGCGTCGCAGGTCATCGGAGTGGTGAATATCGATAACGAGGGCGTCTCCGGATTGGAGAGCTACTACGAGGATAAGCTTCAGGGCGTGAACGGCTCGCTGGTGCGCGAGCGCGCCCGCGACGGCTCCTACATCGCCGGCGGCGCCTACGAGCGCGTAGCTGCCCAGGACGGCGAGGACCTGGTGCTGACCCTCGACGTGAACATCCAGGCCGCTGCTGAGAAAGCTTTGGCGGAGGCGGTGGAGTCCTCGGGAGCCAACTACGGGTCGATCCTGGTGATGGACCCCCAGACCGGCGAGATATTCGCCGCTTACTCCAACCCCACCTATGACCAGACCGACCTTGCCAACACCGCGGCCGCTGACATGAACCTGCGAGCCGTGACCGACGCCTACGAGCCCGGCTCGGTCTTCAAGGCGTTGGTGACCGGTATGGGCATCGATATGGGCACCTTCACGACCGAATCGACTTTCGACGTTCCCGCCCGCGTCAAGGTAGGCGACGACTGGGTCACCGATGTCGACGAGCGCGACTACGGCATGACCATGACGGTCCGTGAGATCATGCGTCGCTCGTCGAACACGGGCATGGTCCTTCTGGGCGAGCAGATCGGGGCGGACGCCTTTGCCGAGTATCTCGATACCTACGGAATCGGGCACAAATCGGGCATCGACTTCCCGGGTGAATCGACCGGTATCGTGCGCGAACGCAGCGAGTACGACGGTTCGACGCTTGGCTCGATGTCGTTTGGCCAGGGCATCGCCGTGTCGCCCATCGAGGTGGCGCGCGCTGTCGCGAGCATCGCCTCGGGCGGGGTTGCCCATACACCGCACTTCCTCAAGTCGCACCATGGCGAGGAGGTCGACTGGAGCGACGGCGACACCGAGACCATCAGTGCCGAGGCGGCCGAAGCCGTGACCTCGATGATGGTGACCGTCGTGGACGAGGGCACCGGATCTGGCGGCCAGGTGGCGGGATACGATGTGGCAGGCAAGACCGGTACGGCGGAGCGCGCGAGCGAGGAGGGCGGTTACCAGGAGAACAACTTCATGGCGTCCTTCATGGGCTTCGCGCCGGCGAGCGATCCCAAGGCGCTCGTATATGTGACGCTCGACGGCACCGCGGGTTCCGGTGGCGGCCAGGCGGCGCCGCCCTTCTCCACCGTCATGGCTCAGACGCTTTCGATCCTGGGGGTTGATCCCACGCGCTAGGCCAAGCGGTGCTACCCCCAGTTGCACACCTTGTGCGATTGGGCGCCGAACGCGTCAGCCCGCGGAGCCTACGTTACAATAACCTGCTGGTATCGGATGGCCGATGCCGCATGCATGCCCTGCGACGACGCGGGGCGGAGAGACGAACAGGGGGCCGAAGGCCTTCGGCCCCGTATCGATGAGGGGGACGGCATCGTGGAGCTTGCTGTCAAGGATATCCAAGAGGCAACCGGTGCGCGCCTGCTCGCGGGTGATCCCGGGAGCGCTTGCACGCGCTGCATCATCGATTCGCGCGAAGCCGCTGCAGGCGACCTGTTCGTCGCATTCCCTGGCGAGCGGGTCGACGGAAACGACTTCGCCGCTCCGGCTATCGAGGCGGGTGCCGCGGCCGTGGCGCTCACCCGCGATCCATCCAAAGAGCTGCTCGACCTCGCGCATGAGCGCGGCTGCGCGGTTTTTGCCCTCGACGATGCCGAGGATTTCTTGCTCTCGCTCGCCCATAGGTGGCGACGCATCCTCGGTTGCACCGTGGTGGGCATCACCGGCTCGATCGGCAAAACCACTACGAAGGACGTTCTCGCCGGCGTGCTGCGCCAGCGCTTCCGCGTGCATGTGACGGGGGGCAACTTCAACAACCTCATCGGTATGCCGCTCACCATCCTCTCGGCTCCGCGCGACACGCAGGTGCTCGTGCTCGAGATGGGCATGAACTCCCGCGGCGAGATCGAGCGGCTCACGCGCTGCGCCGAGCCGTCGCTTGCCGTCATCACCAAGATCGGCACCTCGCACATCGGCATGCTCGGTAGCCGCGAGAACATCGCGCGCGCCAAGGCGGAGATCGTAGATGGCATGGTTCCCGTATCCGTTGGTGCCGAGGCCGGCAAGCCCGGCGCCGCCCCGCTTCTGGTGCTCACCGGCGAGGATCCCTTCACCCCCTTCATCGCGGACACCTTCGCGCGCCCGGCGGGCGTCGAGGTGCTCTGCGCGGGGCTCGAGGAGTCCGATGCGGTGAGCGCGACTGCCATCGAGCTGGGCGACGACGGCTGCCCGAGCTTCACCTTGACGCTCGAGGACGGCTCGCATGCTCGCACCGAGCTTGCCATCACGGGCCGCCAGTCCGTGTCAAACGCGGTGCTCGCCGCCGCGATCGCGTCGCGGCTGGGCGTGACCGTCGCCGAGATAGACCACGCGTTCCGTGCGCTCCAGATCACGGGCCGCCGCCAGGAGGTTCGCCGTGCCTCCTCGGGCGCCCGCATCATCGATGACTCGTACAACGCCAGCCCCGAGTCCACCGCCGCTGCGCTCGACCTGCTCTGCACGCTGCCCACCCGCGGCCGGCGCATCGCCGTGCTGGGCGAGATAGGCGAGCTGGGCGATGAGTCCGAGCGCCTGCACGGCCTCGTGGGCGCCTATGCTGCTGCGAAGAAGCTCGACCTCATGGTCTGCGTGGGCGCCGACGGCGCCGCCGAGATGCTCGCTGCCGCGCGTCTCATGGGCATGGACGAGGACGTGACGCTCTCCGCCGCCACGGCGGAAGAGGCGGTCCGCTTCATCGGGGGCGATCTTGGCCCGGACGATACGGTGCTCGTCAAAGGTTCGCGCTTCGTTGGTCTCGACCGCTTCGTCGAGGAGGTATGCTAAATGTTCGGCAACCCCGCATATCCTACCTACCAGGCATTTCTCGCGCTCGGCATCGCTGCTCTGGTTGCCATGGCGCTCATGCCGTTGTGGATCCGGCTGCTTAAGTTCGAGGGCATCGGCCAGCAGGTTCGCGCCGATGGCCCCGAGCGGCATCTCGTCAAGCAGGGAACGCCCACCATGGGCGGCGTGGTGATCCTGGTCTCCGTGGTGGTGACGACCGTCCTCATGGCTCGCTTCACTACCGAGATCGCCCTGGTGCTGGGTGCGACGCTCGCTACCGGCCTGCTCGGCCTCATCGATGACGCGACCTCGGTCACGCATGGGCGCTCGCTCGGCCTCACGCCGCATGCCAAGATGATCGGCCTGACCCTTATCTGCGTGACGTTCTGCCTGCTCGCTGTCAACCTTTGCGGCGTCGAACCCCAGGTGCGTTTCCCGGGCGGGCTCGCGATCGACCTGGGTGTCCTCAGCACCGTGGTCGATTTAGGCGGAAGCGAGTTCAGCATCCCATGGCTCTACGTGGTGTTCACGTGGTTGCTCATCGCCGGCCTCTCCAATGCGGTGAACCTCACCGATGGTTTGGACGGTCTTGCCGGCGGTACCTCGATGATCGCCATGCTCATCATGGCCGCATTCGCGTTCCTCACGGGCGATGCGAACCTCGCCATCTTCTCCGCCGCCTGCGCGGGGGCCTGTCTCGGGTTCCTTTGGTTCAACTGCTATCCGGCGAGCATCTTCATGGGCGACACGGGCTCGCTCGCGCTCGGTGCGGGCTTCGCCTGCATGGCGATCATGACCGACACCGAAGTGGTCTCGCTCATCGTGGGCGGCCTGTTCATCATCGAGGCGCTCTCGGTCATGATCCAAGTGGTGAGCTTCAAAGCCACGGGCAAGCGCGTCTTCCTCATGGCTCCCATCCACCATCATTTCGAGAAGATGGGCTGGGCCGAGACGAAGGTGGTCATCCGCTTCTGGATCGTGGCGGCTGCCTTTGGTGCCTTGGGCCTCGCCCTGTCGTTCCAGCTGGGATAAGTGACCGCGATGCCTCTGCCTCAAACATTCAGCCTGCTCGTGCTCGGCATGGGCGGAACCGGTCTTTCCATCGCCCGGTGGGCATGCGCCCATCTGGGCGAGCGCGTGCGCTCGGTCACGGTGTACGGGGGCGCGAGCTCCAGCGAGACCGATGCCTCTTGCGAGCTTGCCGCCGCGGGCGCGAAGTTCGTCTTCGCGACCGAGGATGTCGAGGGCTCCTACGATGTTTGCGTGTCGAGCCCGGGCATCTCCGAGTTCTCGCCCTTCTTCGCCTCCGCCGCAGCGCATGCCGGCGAGATCATGGGCGAGCCCGAGTTCGCCTGGCGGCTCTCGCCAGAGCGCTGGATCGCCGTCACGGGGACCAACGGCAAAACCACCACGACGTCGCTCGTGAACCACCTCCTCAACGGCGCCGGCATGGCCTGCGTGCCCGTGGGAAACTTCGGCACCGCGCCCATCGCCGCGGTAGATGCCCGTGCGGAGGGTTCATGGTTCGCCGCCGAGCTCTCGAGCTACCAACTCGCCACCACGCGCGAGCTGCATCCGCGCGTTGCCGTGCTGCTCAACATCACCGAGGACCATCTGGCATGGCACCGAACGCATGAGGCGTACGCGGCGGCAAAGCGCCGCATCTTCGCCAATCTCGGCACGGGTGACCTCGCGGTGATCTCCATGGACGACCCCGAGGCCGCTGCATCGGCGCCCGAGGCGGGCGATTCCGGTGGCGCCGTTCTCGAGCTGGCGCTTGAGGATACCGGCGCCGAACATGCGGCCTTCGTGCGCGACGGGATGCTCACCGTGCGCCTTGCCGGCACGGAGCACGCGCTCGTGCCCGTGGGCGAGCTCGGTATCGCGGGCGATCATAACGTGACCAACGCGCTCGCCGCCTCCGCCGCGGCGCTCTGGGTGGGCGCCGATTCCGCGCGGGTCGCTGCCGGCCTCCGTTCCTTCGCACCGCTCGAGCATCGCATCGAACCGGTTGCAACCGTGGATGGCGTGCGCTACGTGAACGATTCCAAAGCCACCAACACGGACGCCGTAGAGAAGGCGCTCACCGCTTTTACCAAGGATGACGTGGTCCTTCTGCTGGGCGGCTCCGACAAGGGGACTCCGCTCGAGGCGTTCGCGCGCCGCGTTGCCGCTTCGACCGTCAAGGCCGTGGTGTGCTTCGGCGATGCGCAGGAGCGCTTCAGCGATGCCTTCCGTCCCGCTGCGAGCACCGGCGAGCTCGTGCTCGCCCAGGCTACCGACCTCGCGGATGCCGTGCGGGTTGCCCGTACGCTCGCCGTCTCCGGCGATGTGGTCTTGCTTTCGCCGGCATGCGCCTCGTTCGACGAGTTCTCCGGCTTCGAGGAGCGCGGGCGGCGCTTCAAGGAGCTCGTGCGCGCGCTCGCGCCGGCTCCCGCCTGCGGGCGCTAGGGGGCTGCATGGCTGATTCCAAGCGCACCGGAGGGGGCCAGGCTCCCGATACAGCAGAAGAGAAGAACTCCGTCCGTGAGAAGGGGTCCGCTCGCGAACGGTCCGAGCGCACCCGCGGAAAGCGCAAGCGCGGGGCGGGGGAGCACTCCGCCTTGGGAGAGAAGCTCATCGCCGGCGTGCCAGCGCGCATCATGCGCCCTCGACTCGTCTTCCTCAGCTGCTTGGTGGCGCTCCTCGCCTTCGGACTGCTCATGGTCTACTCGGCATCCTCGGTCGAGGCGCTCAAGGAGACGGGGAGCTCAACGTATTACCTGGGCAGGCAGTTCGTCTTCATGCTGCTGGGCGGCGCGTTCATGCTCGCCGCGTCGCGCGTGTCGCTCGATTTCATGCGCTCCGGCATCATGTGGGGCATCTGGATAAGCGTCGTCGTTCTGCTCTTCGCCGTCCTGGCGGTTGGCGTGAACGTGGGCGGCGCTACGCGCTGGATCGTCATCTTCGGCTTCCAGTTCCAGCCTTCCGAGTTCGCGAAGGCGGTTGTCATCCTCACGGCGGCGAAGATTCTGCATGAGTACTACGAGGAGGGCTCGCTCAGCACCGTGGTCTTCATTGCGCAGATCATCGGGTGCGCTGTGCTGCCGCTTATCGCCATCATCCTCGAGCCGGACATGGGCACCTGCATGATCATCGCGGGTTCGATTTTCGCCATGGGCTACTTCGCGGGTCTCTCGTATCCGCTGACGGTGTTCCTCCTCGTCTGCGGCATTCTCGTGGCTGCCGTCTTCGTCTTGAGCTCGGAATACCGCTCGGCACGCCTCTTCACGGTGAGCGACCCATGGCTCGATCCTTATGGCGATGGCTACCAGGCCACGCTCGCCATCATGGCCTTTGCATCGGGCGGCCTGTTCGGCAGGGGGATCGGCAACTCCACGATGAAGTACAACTACCTGCCCGAGGCGCATAACGACTACATCCTCGCCATCATCGGCGAGGAGCTGGGCTTCGTGGGCACGCTTATCTTCTTCGCGGTCTACCTCATGTTGATCTACGCGGCGTTCAAGATCGCCTCGCAGTCGCCCACAGTGCAGGGAAGGGTCATCGCGTATGGTTCCGCCTTCATGATCATGGCGCAGGCGCTTCTGAATATCCTGGGCATCTTGGGCGCCATACCCATGTCGGGCAAGACGCTGCCGTTCATCTCCTACGGTGGCTCGTCGGTCATGGCAACGCTCATCCTTGCAGGGCTCATCCTGCGTGTCTCGATAGAGAGCAACCCGCTCACCTCCCATGATGCTCGCCGCGCAGCGTTCGAGGTCGTGCGAGAGGGGGCGCTGGGAGATGAGGCGGCGGACGTCTCGGGCGTGTCTTCGACCATCGAGGGCAGCACCGCCGGCACGCCGCGCGTCCGCTCGTCTGCGCGACGGAGCGGCTTCACCGTCGTGGAAGGCGGCCCCGGTGCGAGCGAGGGAATCTCCGGCGGCAACGGAAGCCGGGGAGGCTCCAGCGCCTCCGGTGGCTCTGCGGCCCGTGGGCGCAAGAGTGCAGGCACGTCCGCTCGCGGACGCGGCTCCACCTCGCGCGGACGAGCCGCGTCGCGTGCGGATTCCAGCAGGCGCGGATCATACGAACGCGTCGACCTGGGCGGCGGCCCCGCCGATCGCCTGCGGTCGCGCGGGGTGCGCACGCGGTATGATGAGGGCGGCACATACCGCGGCCGTGGCAGCCGTGGTCGCGATCACAGGAGGGACCGCCATGACCGCTAACATGAACATCGCCATCGCCGCCGGAGGCACGGCGGGCCATGTGAACCCTGCTCTCGCGCTTGCCGAGGAGCTGCGCGAGCGCGGGCACCACGTGACGTTCTTTGGCGAGACGCGCCGGCTCGAGGGCACGTTGGTGCCCAAGGCGGGCTTTGATTTCCAACCCATCGAGGTGACCGGCTTCGACCGCGAGCGTCCTTGGACCCTCGTGAGCGCGCTGTGGCGCCTCTCGCGCGAAGCGAAGCGGCTCACCCGCCTGTTCGAGGATGACGAGGCACTAAAACCGGACGTTGCGATCGGGTTCGGCGCCTATGTGGAGCTCCCGCTGGTGCGCGCGGCTGCGCACCTGGGGATTCCGTACGCCCTGCACGAGCAGAACTCCGTACCCGGCCTCGCCAACAAGCAGTCCGCCAGAGGAGCCTCGCTCATCGCGATCGCCCAGCCCAGCGTTGCCGAGGTGTTCGAGCAGCGAGGGGCGGCGAGCGAGCGCATCGTGTTCACCGGCAACCCCGTGCGCCGTTCGGTGCTCGCAGGCGAGCGCTCCCGCGGCCGCGACGCCCTCGGCGTAGGCGATGACGAGACGCTGCTCGTCACTTTCGGCGGGTCGCTCGGCGCTCACCACCTCAACGAGCGTATGACATCGCTCAAGCGCGATCTTCTGGCTATCGACGGCGTGCGCGTGCTGCATTCCACCGGGGCCGATGACTACGAGGCCACCGTACGCGCCCTCGCGCTCACGCCCGCCGAGGCCGAGCGCTATGCCGTGCAGCCCTACATCGACGACATGGGTGATGTGCTCGCGGCGGCAGATCTGGTGCTCTCGCGTGCCGGGGCCTCCTCCATCGCCGAGATCGCGGCCCTTGCGGTCCCGGCGGTTCTCGTGCCCTACCCGCACGCCACGGCGGACCACCAGACCACCAACGCCCGCCTCCTGGTCGATGCTGGCGCAGCCGTCATGTTCCCGGATGCGCGCATCGACGACGACGCCTTCGCCGATGAGCTCTTGGCTCTTCTGCGCGACGATGCCCGCCGCGATGCCATGCGCGCGGCGTCGCGCGGACTCGAGCAGGCGCGTGCCGCCCAGAAGCTCGCCGACGCGCTCGAGGGGCTCGTTTAGCGCTTTTCGGGCCGCCCGCCACAAGCGATGCGATTTGAAGTAAACTAATGCGTTTGATAAGGAGGGCTGCTCGTCGGCCCCTATCCCCTGATAAAGGAGCAAGCTGGTATGGCTAAGACCGAGTCGACCTTGAACTCGCCCGAATCGATGCGTGTGCATTTTATCGGCGTAGGGGGTGCTGGCATGAGCGGCATCGCGCTCGTGCTTCATGAGCGCGGCTACGCGGTGAGCGGCTCCGACCTCAAGAAGTCGCGCTACATCCGTCAGCTCATCCGTGCCGGCGTGGATATCCATATCGGGCACGATGCTGCGACCATCGATGCGGTTCGTCCCGACGTCGTGGTGGTGTCGACCGCCATCCCCGAAACCAACCCCGAGCTCGTGCGCGCGCGTGAGCTCCAGATCCCGGTTTGGCCGCGCGCCAAGATGCTCTCCGAGCTGGGCCATGGCTACACCACCGTCGCGGTCGCCGGTACCCACGGCAAGACCACCACCTCATCTATGTGCGCAACCATGCTCGACCGCATGGGCCTCGACCCGAGCTTCCTTATCGGCGGCATCGTAGAGGGCTACGACACGAACGGCCGCAACGGCTCGGGCCCGTACTTCGTTGCCGAGGCCGACGAGTCCGACAAGTCGTTCCTCTACCTCGACCCGGATGTGGTCGTGGTCACCAACATCGAGGCGGACCACCTCGACCACTATTCCTCGCTCGATGAGATCGAGAGCACCTTTGCTGAGTTCATGAGCCTTGTCGGCGACAAGGGCACCGTCATCGCCTGCGCCGAGAGCCCGCGCTTGGCAGAGCTGGCGCGCGGCACCGGGCGGCACGTGGTGACCTACGGTACCGGAGATGACGCCGACGTGCGCTGCATCCCCGACACGCACACGACGGGCCTCGCTGGCGGGTGCACGGTGCGCTTTCCCGATGGGGAGGAGCGCCATATCACCATCAAGGCGAATCCGGGCATCCATAACCTGCTCAACGCCACCGCTTCGCTCACCGTCTCGTGGGTGCTCGAGCTCGACACCGCCGCCGCAGCAGAAGCCCTCTCCGGCTTTGCCGGCGTGCGTCGCCGCTTCACCCATGTTGGCGATGTGGCGGGCATCACCGTCGTGGACGACTACGGCCACCATCCCACCGAGATCAAAGCGACGCTCGAGGCCGCCTCGCAGCTTGGTTATCCGAGCGTCGACGTGGTGTTCCAGCCGCATCGCTACTCGCGTCTCGAGGCGTTTGCCGACGACTTCGCCGATGCCTTCGAGAAGGCGGACCGCCTCGTGCTCATTGATGTGTTCTCCGCTGGCGAGATGCCCATCCCGGGCGTGACGAGCCGCATGCTCGCCGACCTGGTGCGCAAGCGCCATCCGGGCAAAGAGGTCGTCTACGTCGACGACCGCATGAAGCTGCCCGAGGTCCTCTCCGAGGTGGTCAAGCCGGGTGACCTGTTCATCACCATGGGTGCCGGCGATGTGACGACCGCTGGCCCCGAGTTTATCGAGTACATGGCATCCCAGCAGGAGGCGTGAGGGTCTGATGGGGCTCTTCAACGCCGTCATGGCGCTCTCGGGGGCAGTCGATACCGATGTCTCCGAGCATGAGCGCCTCGCACGCCATACGACCTATCGCATCGGCGGCCCAGCCGATCTCTTCGTGACCTGCCATAGCTATCACGCGCTTCGTCGGACCATCGATGTGCTCACCCGCGAGCGGGTGCCGTGGGTCGTCATCGGGCGCGGGTCCAACCTGCTCGTCGCCGATGAGGGCTACCGCGGCGCCGTGGTGACCCTCGGCAACGAGTTCGGCCGCTCGGTTCTCGGTGACGACGGGCGCACCCTCACCGTCGGCGCGGGCGTGGTGCTCATGCGCCTGGTGAACGAGGCATACGCTAAGGGGCTCTCGGGCCTCGAGTTCGCCGTGGGGATCCCCGGTACCGTGGGCGGCGCCATATCGATGGATGCCGGTACGCGCACCGAGTGGATCGGCTCGCTCGTAAAAGAGGTCATCACCTTCAAGCCGGGCACGGGGTTTCGCCATTATGCCGGGGGCGATATCGTCTGGGGGTACCGCACCTGTACGCTCCCGCGCGACGAGATCGTCTTGGAGTGCACCCTCGAGCTTAAGCCCGCCGCCAAGCTCGATATCCGTGCGAAGATGGAGCGCTATCTCTCGCGGCGGCGGCATACCCAGCCCATCGGGGTCGCATGCTGCGGGTCGGTGTTCCGCAACCCACCGGATGGAAGTGTGGGAAAGATGGTCGAAGACTGTGGATTGAAGGGTTTTTCGATCGGCGGGGCGGAGATCTCGCCCGTGCACGGTAACTTTATCGTGAACACGGGCAGCGCGACCGCAGCAGATGTGGCAGGCGTAATCAGGCACGTATACGAGAAGGTTCAGGAGGAGTATGGCGTCGAGCTTCAACCGGAAGTCAAGTTCCTCGGCTTCTAGCGCCTCCAAACCAACCTTCCGCCGCGCGAGCGGCCAGTCGTCCTCGGCCCGACGGTCCGCCCCGGCTCAGCCCAAGAAGAAGACCTCGCGTCAGACGTCCTCCTTGCAGCCCAGAAAGCCCGCGAGGGCCGCGGTGTCGGCAAAGCCGGCAAAGAAGCCGGCCAGCCGGACCGCGTCCGTGCTCCAGCCTAAGAAGAAGCCGGCAAGCCGGCCCGCGTCCGCGCTCCAGCCTAAGAGCATGCCTGCTAGACGTTCTGCCGCCAGCGGAGGGGCTCCGTCCTCGGCGCGCGGGGGCAAGGGGCATGCGCCCACCATGGCGAGGCGCCCGCAGGACAAGTCCGTAGGTGGCAAGCGCCAGCTCGTACCTCCCGCCCAGCGCGCCGGCGCTACGCCAGGGCGCGCAACGGGCAGGCCCGGTGCGGCAGGTGGCAAGCGGCCGTGGTCGCTGCCTCGCATTCCGTTGCCGCATATTCCGGCGATCAAGCTTCCAGCGTTTGCCGGGCGAGTCGCCGGCATCGCCGCTGCGGTGCTCGTCGCCGTCGCGGTGCTGGGCATCGTGGTGGCCAACTCGCCGATCTTCGCGATCACCGATGTCGTGGTGAACGGCAGCGAGCACGTGACCCAGCAGACGGCAGAGCAGCTCGTCAACGTGCCTGATGGCGCGACCCTCATGAACGTCGATACGGGAGCCATCGAGGAGGCGCTCAGCCAGAATCCCTGGGTTTCCGGGGCGACCATCGAGCGCCAGTTCCCGCACACCTTGGTCATCACGCCCACCGAGCACGAGGTCGCTGCCATCGCCTTTATCGCCTCGAGCGACGTGGCCTGGAGCATAAGCGCCGAGGGCGCGTGGATAGCGCCCATCTCGCTCTCTGTCATCATGGACGCCGAGGGCAACGTCGAGTCCACCTCCTCGCTGGCCCAGGCCGATGCAGGCGCGCAACCAGACGCCAGCGCCCAGGGGGATGCATTGGCAGACGGGTCTGGTGCCGATGCGGATGGAGCTGCCGGTGACGGGAGCGCGGACGCCGACACGGCGGACGCCGACGCAGCAGATGCCTCAGCTGACGCCTCCGCGTCTACAGCGCCCGCGGTTCCCGAAGGCAGTCAGCTCCTTACCGGTTTGGATGCGGCGGTAGCGCTCGCGCAGCAAGATGGGGCCGTGCTCTTCACGGATGTTGCCGCGGATATCGAGCCGTCTTCTGGTGCCGAGGTGACCTCTGAGGTGCTCCTCGCGGGCCTTGAGTACGTGAACGGGTTCTCCGCCGAGTTCCGCTCCCAGGTGCGCGAGATGTCGCTCGGGTCGGTCGAGGCGATCTCTGCGATATTGACCTCCGGAATCGAGGTTTCGCTGGGGGAGCCGACTGACATCTCCACCAAGGAGCGGATCGTGACGCGCCTGCTCGAGCAGGAGCAAGGGGTCGTCTACATCAACGTGAGCACGCCCGACCAATACACCTTCAGGCAGGCATAGGGGTCCACGTGGTTCCGGTGAACGGTTGCGCCCTTGACCTGCGCATCTCCTGCGAAATCCATAATTCGGGGTTATGCAGGTTGACTTTAACCTGCGTTTTGTGCAAACATAGGCCGGTTTACCTCGAAGTTTAACGTAAACTTGAAGGTTAACGTTGGAAATAGATCCGCACCGATTCCGGAGGACCGACATGCACGAGAACGAGATCAGCAACTACCTCGCCGTTATCAAGGTGGTCGGTGTGGGCGGCGGCGGCACCAACGCGGTGAACCGCATGATCGAGGAAGGCATCCGCGGTGTCGAGTTCGTCGCCATCAACACCGATGCCCAGGCGCTCGCGATCTCGGATGCGGACATCAAGGTGCATATCGGCACGGACCTCACGCGCGGCCTCGGTGCTGGCGCCAACCCCGAGATCGGCCGCAAGGCCGCTGACGAGAGCCGCGACGACATCCAGGAGGCGCTTGCCGGCGCCGACATGGTGTTCATCACCGCGGGCGAGGGCGGCGGTACCGGTACGGGCGCTGCTCCCATCGTCGCCGACATCGCGATGAACGACATCGGCGCGCTCACGGTCGCCGTCGTCACGAAGCCCTTCACCTTCGAGGGCCGTAAGCGCAAGGCGAGCGCCGAGGAAGGCATTCGCACGCTTGCCGATTGCGTCGACACCATGATCGTCATTCCCAACGACAAGCTGCTCGACATCGCCGAGAAGAAGACCACCATGCTCGAGGCCT
>DHCMC07803__coassemble_552_pt1 | contig 68894 bp, 56 predicted proteins | sample DHCMC07803__metabat2_low_PE_050 | metagenome-assembled genome bin DHCMC07803
CGTGGGCATGGGCATCACCGGCACCGACGTCACCAAGAACGTCGCCGACATGGTGCTCGCCGACGACAACTTCGCCACGATCATCAACGCGTGCGAAGAGGGCCGTCGCATCTACGACAACATCCGCAAGGTCATCCAGTTCCTGCTCTCCGCGAACCTCGCCGAGGTGTTCTCGGTCTTCGCGGCCACGCTCATGGGCTTCACGCTGTTCCAGCCCATCCAGCTGCTGTGGGTGAACCTCGTCACCGACTGCTTCCCCGCGCTCGCGCTGGGCATGGAGGAGGCCGAGGGCGACGTCATGAAGCGCAAGCCGCGTAACGCCACCGACGGCGTGTTCGCCGGCAACATGGGCCTCGACACCGTGGTCCAGGGTGTCGTCATCGCTATCCTCGTGCTCATCAGCTTCTTCTGCGGTGTGTACTTCGACCTGGGCGAGATTGACCTCTCGCAGCTCGCCACCTCCATGGCGGACGAGGAGGGCGTCATGATGGCGTTCATCACGCTCAACATGGTCGAGATCTTCCATTGCTTCAACATGCGCAGCCGCCGTGCCTCCATCTTCCACATGAAGAAGCAGAACAAGTGGCTGTGGGGCGCCGCGTTCCTTGCGCTCATTCTCACGCTCGTCGTGGTCGAGGTCGACGCGCTCTCGATGATCTTCTTCGGCGTGGAGCACCTCGAGCCCAAGGGCATGGTCACCGCGCTCGCGCTCGGCTTCCTGATCATCCCGATCGTGGAGATCTACAAGGCCATCATGCGCGCCGTGGAGAAGGACAAGTAAGCGCTTCTCACGCGTTTCGCTCCGTGCGCTTATACATAGTGCCCTAGACGACGGGCGCGCCCACCGCATCGCGGTTCCGGGCGCGCCCGTTTCGTGTACTGACATTTGAAATCCGCGGGCAGGATTTAGCAAGAAAAAGCTCCTTCTGAAGTCGATTCTTGCTAAATCCTGCCCGCGGATCGAGATGGCGCTTTGGCTATGGGGCGACCAGGCAACCTGGTGCCTCAGGGACGGCGGTGCTCCCTGTCTGCTGGTGATTTCTTACACCCATCCCATGCGTTATGATGGGCACACGGCGGAGCCAAGTTATGTGCGGTAGGCTCGGGGTGCGGTAGGCTCGGTTGGGTCGTTAAGATAGGGTGGTGCGGCCAACGCGCCGGTTAGGTACCCGCTCAAGGTGATATGAGGTGGTTGGAATGCGCTACATCGATGTTCTGTGGGGCGCGCGCGAGTCGATCCGTTCCGGCCGGGGCGATCTGGAGCGCAAGCGTGAAGCCAACTTACAGCTGCTCGGCGAAGCGGTGTACCGCCGTATCGCCGACGGCGACGGTCGCACGCTCGAGGTCGATGAATCCATGCGCGAGGCGGTGCGGGCAATTCTCGCCTGTGACGCGGAGCTTGCCGAAATGGCTGCCCTGCAGCGTGCGCATGACAGTGAGCTCGCAGAAGAGGCAACGCGGAATGCGATAACCAACGCGGAGTGGGCGATGGTGGATGACTGGGATGACATGACGTTCATATGCCCGAACTGTTTCACGAGGACCTCCATTGAGCTTGACTATTGCGTCGGGTGCGGACAGCCGGTAAAGGATTTGGTTCTACATGGTGTTCGCCTGCAAATTGAGGAACGGCACCGGAAGGAGGAGGCGGCTCAGGAGCGCTGCCCGCACTGCGGGGCGCCGTTGCCGGAGCGCTACAAGATGGCGCTCTTCTGCCCGACGTGCGGCGCTAAACGTGATCAGCCGAGCGCCGGGGCGACCGTCAGATAGGAGGGGGCGAACGGTAGCCCTCGATGAGTTCTGACATCAGATTCGCTGATTATTACAACAAAGCCTGTGACGGTATCCCATTAGTTACGGTGAGTGCAGAGATTCGCTACTAGGGGGAGGGGGCTGTTATGGTGGGTCGTATGCTCATGGCAGGGCGCGTGCGGACGTGGGCCGTCGTCGCGCTGTGCGCGGTATCGCTCGCGTTGCCTATAGCGGGGTGCGGTCACAGCGAGGGCCAAACTGACGGGGAGCTCCCCGACCCGGATATGCCCTACGGGGTGCAGACCTCGGTCGAGGCGCATCGTTTCGTCGATGGCATCGACGGGATCTCGACAGGGGAATCTACCTGGAACGAGCGGCGCGAAGAGGCGCGTTGGCGCACCACGTCACACGAAACGTATACCGCTGAGATCACACCTGACGGCGTGGGCGAGTTTCGTGCGACCTCACAGGTTGCTTACGGATACGATGACGATAACCGTATGGTCTTCATGGATACCTATGGTGAGGCGGGTGAGCACCTCTCACTTATAACTTGGGAATACGATGGCAGTCAGGTAATCGAGGAGGAGGCGCAGTACAACAATGGGGAGGAGCTATCGCGCCAGATAACGACGACTGTCGAGGAGGAAGACGGATCGTCCCTCTCGGAGACCCGCGATGCTGATGGGAATATGCTGTCGAGTTTGGAAACGACGGTCGGGCAGGACGGCGATGGGTCGACGGAGACCGTTGTCACGCGAGACGGGAGCGGGGCGATTCTCTCGACGATCGTCAGGCAGCTCGATGATGCGGGGAATGTTACCTCCTATCGCATCTACCAGGGCGATCCGGAAACCACTTCGGTGTATGCAGAGACTAAGATCGAATATGACGACGATGGCCGCATGCTGAGCTCCGTGCGGAGCCCCATGGACGTTTCTTACTCTGGTTACGATGTGTGGCAGATATACAGCACATATCCGGATTTCGGGGAGGTTACGTTCCAAACGACCGGTATGCCGGGAGACTCGACTCCTCATAGTTTCTGGTTGTCATCGTATGACGAGCGGGGCAACCTCACGTATTGCTTTGAGGATACGGATCCTTCCAGCAAGAGCGGTGCGAGCATGACCACCACCAATATCGACTACGACGGATTTGGTAACCCGACGGAGATGGTTAAGCAGGAAGGCGGCGCTACCGTCGAAAAGCGGGCCTTTGACTACGACGATTACGGCAACCTCCTGAGCGTAGCGACGGTGACCTTCATCGGCCCGGAGATGCCCACGCAGGTCAAGATTGACGTGTATGGCTACGCGGGCGATGACGATGATGTCATCGAGTCGGTCGATCCAGCGACGGTGGAGATTCCCGAGTACACCGAGGACGACAACACGTACCTCCTGATCTACGCGCAGGGGACCGATTTCGTTGAGCCAATGATGGACGGTGGCGCGTGGGTGTTCCAGTATCGAGAGCCCGATGAGGAAACGATGATGCCGGCTGGGCTGGTCTCGGTTTCCTTGGGTTCCGTCCGCTCCGGGCAAGAGCTCAGCGTAGGAACCTTTGACGAGGGCGGTATGGCGTATGACACCCTAGCGCAAGCGCAGTGCTACACCGGTCCCGATGGTAGCGTATATGTGGCCACCTATGGTGGTTCGCACTTCGTGATGAGGCCTTCTGGAGAAGGAACGATGGAGGTCAAGGGGGCGCTTTATGATGGCACGCCGATAGATGCCGTCGCCGAATGGGATGCAACATGGTAGGAAAGCGTTGTCCAGTGTGGACGCTGCGGTGAATAAGCCGCTGCCGACTGCACCGCATTGCAGCGATCATCTCGTCCAAGGCAATCGAAGGATCTGACATGGAGTGCCGTAACTGTAGCAAGCATATTGCCGACAACGCGACGTTCTGCCCGTACTGCGGAACGCCGACGGGGACTGTCCGCCCAGAGGATCCGCCCTGTGATGATGCCCGCGGACAAAGAGGCGTGAAGCCCCCGCACCGGGGCTTGCCGCTCCCGGTTCTCATTGGTGGCGGTGCCATGATTGTCATCGCTGCTCTTGTGCTCGTTCTTTTCGGCTTCAATAGCATCGGAAGGAGTTCGGCTCCCCTTCCAGAACCCTTCGAGGGAACCGTCGAGATTGTGATCGAGGATATGATCTACTCGAGTTTCTCGGTCCAAGACGGGCAATCAACATGGACGTTGGAGAATCCTCTGTCGGAAGGCCTTCCCCTTGAGATTTCTGCCGGATTGAACCTCGTTGCTCAGGAATCAGGCTCGGGTGTATACGAGTACGACCTTAAGGATATGACGTGGGGTGGTGCATCCGCGTCGGCGGAGGAGGCCATCTCGGCTCTTGGCCTTTCGAGTGCAAACAACTTGCTATTGCAATCACAGGCTCAGATTATTATTCCTGCTGGCGCGGGCGAGGGTGACATCGTGGGGACATGGGGCGTTCGATACGAGAGCGGGGGTCTGCCTACCACCGTCCCAAATCAGCCTGATAGTCGCTCTTCAGTCATTACTGAGCTGACATTGGACGTCAAGCAGGATGGGACTTTTTCTCTGACAGTAGCATATGAAGTGGCGGACGATGGGGATACGACAGTGTCAGAGGGTTCCGGCATGCGTGGGGAGAGCTGGCAGGACCATATTGAGCAGCAAGAGGAATCTTATCTCGAGCAAACTGGCGTAGTCGAAAACGCGCTCGTGTTCGTGGGGACATGGTATGGCGAGGATGCCCAAGACCTGACGTTCCAGCCGGAAACGAGCTACCAGATCGTCGATGGCACCTCATCTGAGCCAGAACCGGTTTCCCATGTCATTCCGCCAGTGTACGCGGGCTTGACCTTGCCAACATCGGCGGCGGATTCCAGCGATTCCGCGACGGATTCCGGAGATGCCGGACAGATGGTTCAAGAAGCCCCCGGCTTTCTTGATCCTGAGGCTATGGCCGAGGCTGCGTTCGTTGCAAACGCTCGGGAGGGTCTGTGGGTTCCCGACGATCCTGCTATTACCTATGCGATTTATGAGCCTTCCTATTGGGAGGGTACGGGCACATGGGTGACGTTGATAGAGTTCTACGAAGACGGTGAGCTTGTAGCGAGCGCCTACTGCGCAGACGACGGGACGCCGGTGAGGTCTATGTACGCTTACAGCGGCGATCGTGGGTGAGATTGCGTAAGCCAGTGTTTATTGAAGCGCCTAGACGATTAGGCATCTGCAAATGGAAAGGAGACGTCGATGAAATGCCCCAACCCCGCATGTGGGAAAGAGATTATCGATTCCGCTACGTTCTGTCCGTACTGCGGTATGCAGGTGCGCGTGCAACAGCAGGCAGAGGCCCAACCGATTCCACAGGCAGCAGCTAATGCCGACCGAACTGCGAGCTACGTCGCAGCCGCAAGTCAGCAACCAGCCACTCGGGTGATGGACGCTTCAAATGCCACCCCTAGCGGCAGTTCCCAAAAGCGCCCTTCGCAGGTTCCTCGCAAATCGGCATGGAAGCAAAGCAAGACGCTATTCTGGGGCAACATCAAGGGTTTCGCAACGGCATCCCTCGTTTCCGCTGTGCTTCTCTTCTTGGTGCCGGTGGTGACCGTTCCCTATTTTGGTGGTATATCGATGGTCGATGGACTGCTTGCGCTGTTCCGCATCGCGTCCATCCCGGGAGTCTCATCGTTCATCAGTTCATATAGCAATCTCAGCAGCCTTTACACCGCTGCTGGGGTCTTGGGCCTTGTTGGCATCATTATGGTCGCATGCAGCATTCGCGGATGCCAGCTGGCGTGGTCAGGTATCACAAAGGGCGCGGATCTCGGTGTCAGGGTGAACGGCATTCCTGCTTTGCTCTTTTTCCTGATAGGGATGGCCGCTGGCGCGTCGAGTCTGTTTCTGCTGCTATCGCTCGTCCATGTCGCCATATGGGCCTTGATGATGGCCGCCTACTTTGAGGAAGGTTTGCACGGCTTCAAGGAGAACATGTGATGAACGCCCGTCGATCACGACATCGTGAACATCCCGCGGCATGTCTATCAAGTTCCCTCACGAAGCGGGGATGGGCGGGGTGCCATGGGCGGTTCCGCGTGTCTTTCGAAAAACTTCTCGAGAAATGAGTAAGCCATGCGATGTCCCAATCCTACCTGCGGAAAGCAGATTGCTGACAATGCCTCGTTCTGCCCGTACTGCGGGTGCAAGATCGTGGGCGAAGGCAAAGATTTGGATGCGAAGAAGCGCAAGAAGCACGTGCCTCGACCTTTCGTAATCGGTGCCGCTATCGCTGCGGCAGCGATTATCGCCGTTATAGTCTTCGGAATCTCAAGGATTGCGGCAACGTCGGAGCTCAGTGACGAGATTGCCATCCAAACGCTTGAACCTGATCTCATGACCAGGGAGGTAGAGCCCCCGGTCGGAACGTGGCTTGCGGGCGAACCGCTTGAGTACGTTTCCTCTGAGGTAACTTCTATATCAGACGTTTACAACGCAGCCGATCGCAAGGTTGTTATTGTGGAGAGCGCTTATGAGAATGCAAGCGTGACCGTCACGGTTGCTTATGAGGCCGTGTTGTATCTTGAGGATGGCGCATGGCAGAGCGATGTGTGTTCACCGGTGGACCAAACGTACGCGCCGTCCGGTCCGATCGCTAACGAGTTGCTCCTTGATCGCGTCCCGACGTTTTTTCAGTTCATCGACGATGAGCATCCTGTTGCCGATTCCGATGGCAACGAGGTATCGCTGATGGAGCTATATGGCGAGAACTTCCAAGCCGAGGTTGTCGAGAATGCCACGGGGGAATCGGATGCTTCGGCGACGTTGAACATTTCTGCCATGCACGGGATTTCCTCCTACGCCGGCGAGATCACAGTTTCATTCGATTGGGATGACGAGTCAGGAGATTGGGCAATCATTGATGTTGAGCCATCGGACGACATCACCCTCGCAAGTTTCGAAGGATTGCTGGGCACGTGGACCGGCGAGTTCTATGAAGAGGACCATATCGAAAGCATCTATCATTTCGCGGCGTGCTATGGGGGCAGGAATAATCCGCCGACCATCACCTTCAAGAGCATCGACGAGCAAGCGATGTCGGCGGTCGTCGATATCTCGTGTCTGGTGCATGGACATGAGTCGCTGGAGAATCCGTCCGAGACCGCCGAGGGCGACGAGGTGCTCACAGCCACCGACGTGCTCATCACCTTGGAGCCAGACCAGCTCGACGATTGGTATCAAGTGTACGAGCAGGAGCGGTACCGCGTCTTCATCCAGACGGGAAGCGACGGGACGCTCAGGATGAGGATCGAGACGATGAGCATCCACGATACCGGCCGAGAGCAGGCATGGCGTACTGATTACTTTACGATGGCCCGCTCGAATGCGAGCGGGGAAGCTCCCGAAGTGTAAGCGCCTTGTAGGCAGCGGAGCCTTGGCAGATGCGAGCTGTCGAAAGATTCGGCGGCTCTGAAGCAGAAACCGTCAACCGATCGGGATGAGGAGGAACATCCATGGAAGAGATCACCGCCTATCAGAACGAGATCAATGCTCTTACCGCGGCGAATGAGCAGTCCGAGGCCGATATTGAACAGCTGAGCCAGGAGGCGGGACCGGCTTACGAGGCTCTGGGCAGGAAGGTGTATGAGCTGATTGGGCTTCTGCCCGCTGATCTGCGTGAGCAGTTAACCGTAGAGGTTGCGCAAGTCGATGATTTCGCCAGCAATATTACCGCTTGCAAACAGGATATTGAGCGTCGCGGTGAGCGTATCGGCCAGCTTGAGGAGCTCATCAAGGCAGAGAGGGAGCGCGTGGAACGTGAGCGCAAGGCTGAGCAGGCAGCACAAGCCGAACAGGATCAGTCCCTGGGTGGCAGGGCATCTGAACCTGAGGTGTCGACTGACGAAGCTCCGCGCAAGTGCCCCGTTTGCGGGGAGGCTATTTACGCACGTTACAGGTTCTGTCCCGGATGCGCTGGGAAGGTCGAGGAGCTCTTTCCGCCGGTTCAGCCGGCCATCCCTCCGGCCACGCATAAGGAGTGTCCGAAGTGCCACAAGCAATGGGACGATGAGATGAACTTCTGCGCCGATTGCGGCGTGCCGCTCGTCGTGGTCCGCGGTTAGTTGAGAGGCATTGCGCGTGCAAGACGTTCGCTAGGTCGGTCCTACCGATCCCCGACGAGAGTTCTCGTCGGGGATCGGACTAGATAAGGTGCGGGAGCGCTTCGCGCATTGTGAGATGGGCCAGTTTCTGGCTTTGCTACTTCGCGTATTGTTCATAAGGGAGCGGTGCGTAATAGTCGCGCGCGCAGTCAGGGCAGAGCGTGGAATCTTCTCCTCGAAGCACGTCATAATAGCCAGCCCCCTGGAACGTTCGGTCGCATTGGTCGCAGACGGATGTCATCTGGCATCCTCCAAGCATGAGCGCGATGGCAATTCCGAATGCGATTGCGATGTATGTGAATAGTGCGTGTGCCCTCTGCCCGATCATGGCAATCTCCGATCTCTCATCGTAGGCGATTATGGCTTACATCAAGTCAGGCTGACCGGATGATGTTTCTGAGCATCTTGCGGTTAGGCGTGCTAGGCAATATGGATGAAACTATTGGTATTGAATTAGTCATAATCAGATTGAAATCGGAGTTACGAGAAATATCTCGTTTGCGCGTTAGTGTGGCAGCATCACGCTGAGGCATATTGTTTATTCCATTAGCCGTGCCGTTTACGGCATACATCCGTCGCCGCCAAAGCGAGCAACCACGAGGCTGCTCGCTGTCGATACAATATCTTGTGACATTACGGGGGGCTCATCACCACTGGCCAATTTCCGTGCTTGAGAGGCATGACGTCCATAGGGCTCGACGCACTTGGCATAGGGAGGAACCGAATGGTTTCGGTTGTCGTTCTGGAAGATGACGATGTGCAGCGAGAGCAGATTGCTCGTGCGGTTACGTCGTATTTTGCAGCAAGAGATATCAAATGCTCTCTCTCGAAACTTCGAGATGCCAATGAGCTAATCGAATATGCTCGCTCCACGGATCGTTTAGATTTGCTCGTGGCAGATGTCGTACTGGATCAGGAACGGGACTCGGTGAGCGAAGAGGCACCTCGCCAGCTCGGCGATTCCTTTGAAGATCGAGAGAGCATACACGCCATTGATCTTGTCCAGAGTCTCATGCTCGCGGAGCGCGGTGTGCAGGTGATTTATGTGACAGGCTATATGGAGTATCATACGCGTGCGTACCAGACCGAACATGCGTGCTTTTTGCTCAAGCCCATCAACCAGGAAGAGCTAGATTTCGCGCTCGACCGAGCGATGAAGCGGCTGGCCATGAGCATGTCCAAACCGGTGCTAATAAGAACGTCGGATGAGGAGCGGTTTGTTCGCCCCTCGGAGATTGTATATATCGAAAGCGATCGGCGCGTGCTCTGCGTGCATGTACGCGACGAGGTGCTGAGGACTTATGGAAAGCTTGGAGAGTACGAGCACTTGCTTCCTCATCGATTCGTGCGTTGCCATAAGAGCTTCCTTGTCAACATGGATTACATTGCTGCTTTCCGGCGGAGCGAGCTAGTGCTTGTATCGGGAGCCACGATCCCCATTAGCCAAAGTCGGCGCAAGGCGACGCATGATGCGATAACAAGCTTTGCGAAAGCTACCGCCCGCGTGCTCAAGCGCAGGTCGTGCAAAGTGGGGCGGCTGGACGCATGACGCTGGAGATGCTATCCCTGTTCTTTGAAGTCCTTCGCTTCATATCCAACCTTCCTTTCTTTTATCTGCTTGCAGCGCTTCTCCCGATGCGGCACGTCAAGACGTTTTTTGCGCTTGAGATCACCATCCTTTGTTTGCAGCGGATTGTGGGCCTCGTTCTGCCCTCAGGCGTTGGAAGTCCCCTGTACGTATTGGGTTCCTATGGGCTAGCGCTGCTGTTTTGGCGCGAGCGATGGGCATATCGCCTGCTTGCAGTTGAGATTTCGTACTGCTTCATGATGCTCATCGAGCTTTGGGGCGGATTTACCTGGATTGTGCTCACCGGGACGCCGAACGCAAGTTACGATGCCATGTTCGCCCACCCGGCAATCGCTATTGCTATCCGCCTCGGTTTCATGGCTCTGTCGTTTTTCGGTGCCCATGAGCTTGTGCTCGTTAGCAGAAAGATCCGTGCGGATCGTCTCATGGCAGAATCGTCCAGGTCGTTTGCGATACTCATCGCGATTCAGGCATGCATGCTCGAGGTGCTCATGCTCATTGTCCTTATGGAGCTCAGTGACAGTGTTGCGTGTTACGGTGCGATGCTCTGTCTGGTGCTATTGTGCTTTACCGGTGACGCTCTTCTGTTCTTGGCGGTCAAGCGTTCTGCGGAGGCACGGGCAGAGGAGGTGCGCATCGAGTTCTTGCAAGAAAGCCTGCAATCGTGCTTGCAGGACGAATCTGACCTGGTTGGGAGGGCATCGCGCATCGCGCAGCTTCGTCATGACGTGCGCAACCACGTGCAGGTGCTTCGAGCAATGATCGACCAGGGAGATATCGAGGCGGCGCGCACGTATGCTCAACGGTTGGCGGCGCAGGCCGCTGGCGGTTCGGCGTCGGAGACGGCGGTGAGCGATGAGGGCTGACTATCTGGGTCCAGTGCTAGCGCTGGCATTGGGATTGATGGCGTTCGTTCGGTTTTGGCGCGTAGGGAATATTCCGTTGCGCAATGATAAGCTCGAATATCTGGTGTATCCCGTGAGCCAGATGCTCCTCGTGATATTCATGGCGGTGGCGGGGGCGATGATCGACGCCGGCGATGCTTACTGGGCTGTGCTGATTGCCTGTGGACTGATAAGCGCGTTTGCAAGCCCCATGCTCCTGCGGATGCTGTTGCGGGCTAGGCAGCGCGACATCATGCGCGAGCGGAGCAGAATCCTCGACGAGCAACTTGGGCATCAGCGGGAGCACTTGAGGCTGGCTCAGCGCGAAGAGGAATCCATACGTTCTTCCTATGAGGTGGTAGGTGCTGCTTATCAAGCGGTGTGGACAAGCCTGGAGGCGGGGGATGTTTCGGAGGCGAGTGCGGAGTTGGGGAGGCTCGAGGCATCGCCACTTCTGTTAGCCCCACGAATAAGGACCGGTCACGTTGCGCTCGATGCGCTTTTGATGGTCAAGGCGAGAGCCTGTCAGGAGCGGGGCGTTCGCTTTGAGGTGGAGGTAACGCTTCCAGACGGGTTCCATATGGATGATGTCGATTTGTGTGCGATGGTATCCAATCTTTTGGATAATGCGCTGAATGCCTGTGAGCGCCTTCCCCATGATGCACGATGGATAACGGTTTCGATTGATGTAGTGGCAGGTATTTTGGTTGTTCAAGTCCGGAACTCGTACGAAGCCGAGGAGCACATCCCAACCTCGGAAATCGACGCTCCGCTTGGATGTCATGTGAACATGCGCGAGAATCAGGAGGTTGGTGCGGATACAGCTCCGCGCGCGATAGTGCGGGAGCATGGATGGGGGCTCAAGATCGTTGACATGATCGCGCGTAGGCATGGAGGAGAGCTGTCGTGCGAGCAGGCGGAGGGCGAGTGGGCATCGATAATCACGATGCCGATGATGCTTTAACAAGCGGTTGCGTCGCGCCGACGATTTGCATATTGCATCGATGAGTTGAGGTTCGTGTTGGAACGAGCGTCACGGGGGGGGTATTGAGTTTACGCTAGCTCGATGAAGCTGAGGATACGTGGGGGTCTGTTATGGAGTGCCGAAACTGCAACAAGCTCATAGCTGATAGCGCGGCGTTCTGCCCGTATTGCGGCGCGCCGACAGGAGGCGAGCGAGCGAAGAATGCATCGAAAGGAGATGCTCGGAACGGAGATGCCGAGCGGGATGGTGTGCGCACCGGGGACGTTTCGATGGGTGACATGTCCACGGATGGTATATTGGCGGGAAACGTTCAGCCAGGTGGCACGCAAATGGGAAGCAAGAGTTCTGAGGGCATGGGCCTGGACGGTTGCTGTTCGTCGGCATCGGTGTCCCGGCATCATAGGCTCTCCCCGCCCTTTGCATTGATCATCGGCGGTGCGGTTATTGTCTTCGTTGCGCTCCTTTTCATCTTTAGTACCTGTTCTAGGAGTTTCTCTGGTGGCGGATTAGCCTCTGCCCCCTCGCTTCCGACACCGTTCGAGGGACGTGTGCGTCTACGCCCGGAGGGTTCCGTCAGGCTGGACTTTACCGTGATAGATGGGGAGTCGTCGTTGAGCCTCGAGGGCACTGACGGCAACGGTGCAAGGATTACTGCCCGCCTTGATCTGATTGATACCGATTCGGGATCCGGAGTGTATCGTTATGATCTCGAAGAGCTCACACGGGGCGGCACCTCCTGCTCCATTGAGGACATCTTTTTTCCACAAGGAGTACCTTCGGATAGCGGGTCGGTCGTCGATGCATACATCGAGGCGATCTCCAATGCACAAGCTCAAATCATCATTCCTGCAAACGCTGTTGACGGTGATATTACGGGCGTATGGGGAATTCGCTATACCGAAGGTGGGCTTCCGTATCCTGGCATAGCCCCCAAAGACGCCGGCTTCATCTTCACCGAGATCAGGATGTCCATCAACGATGATGGTACGTTTACGTTGGCGGGCACGATGGAGGCCGTGGGAGACGACGCCGCCAACCTTGAGGCCTCACTGGTCGATCTCGCTGTGACCGGGACCTGGCAGAATTCCAATGGCGGTAACGTCTCCTTTACACCTGAGACGCTCCGTGCGACTGCTGACGGCGTGCCCGAGGAGGAGATCTCTCTTATCGGGGTTGTTCCACAGATTTACGCTGGTGTGGACACGGCAGATGTCCTAAGGGGGATTGATGGGGCATCCGGTGTTGATGGCTCGGACGACACTGCTGTCGAGAACGCTGGAGGAGAAACTAGCGACTCGAACGGTGTGAACGTTTCCAGTATTTCGAGCTGGGCATTCATGGAGACTGCACGCGTGGAGCTTGGCGTTCCGCAGTACATAGACTACACGTTCGAGGTCGGTGAGCCATATTATTGGGAGGGAACTGGCATGATGGTGACCCCGGTAACCTTCTACTTGGATGGATATGTTATCGCGAGCGCCGATTGTGACGAGGATGGGACACCCGTGAAGAATATGCTGCCCTACACGGGGGGCCATTATTGACGTCTTTCCGAACGGTGGCGATGCTGCTGCAGGCCGCTCACGCTGGGGTCAGCAGTTCAAAAGGATCGGTTGGGAGATGCTCTTCGAGATTGTGCGAAGAACAGGGGAGAGGCCACGGGTGATGGCCGGTGCCCTACCAATCGGTTCGCGAGGCTGACGAGCGCTGTTCCGAGTGTGCTCTCATAGGAATGGGCTTGTGGGAGACGGGCCCACGAAGTGTGAGCTCTCAGGGGATGGGGTCCGGCGGGATAGTTTCCGACAATCGCGACATAATGGTCTGGAGCTGTGGAAAACTGCGTTCTAGAACAATAACGAGGGCTTCTTTGCTACCTTGCATTGCCTTCGCGAAGACGTCACTGTTTAGGAGCATGGGCATTTCGTTCGCTACTTCGAGCATGCCTGATAAGCTTCTCATGCTGCTCGAAGTGCTTGTTATCTTGCGGCTGAGTGGGCTCATGGTGTTTTACTACGCCTCTTTAGGAAACAATGGTCGTCAACCTGCTTTACCTTGCGTCCCCATCAAGTGGAACACACTCGGGGCGACTGCAATCTATGCGAGTGGAATCGTGGGCATTCCCTGATTGGCGTGCTGTCGGCGAGGCAAGCTTGCGGTACCATAGCTAGCGGCAACTTAACGGCAGCTCGACGGGCAGATGCGGCGCGGCCGCGGTGGAGGACGCATGGCGAAACGAGCCAAAGGCAAGAGCAAGCATGGTGCGCGCCGGGCGCGGGAGAGCGTCGGCTCCGCGCCTCGGCAGCTCGATGCTGCCGAGGCGATGGCGTCTCTGCCCAAAATAGATGCCCTCCACGACCTCCCCGCCTTTGCCGATCTCTGCTGCGACGAGCCCCAGCGCACGGCGTTCGATGCCTTTTGCCTGACAGTGGAGAACCCGGACGAGATGCACTTGGGCTGTGTTACCCGGCTCGACCGCGGGTTCCCATTAGTCGTGACCGAAGGCGTGACGTTGCGCGCAGAGCATGCGGTGGGCTTCGCCAAGCAGGATAAGGATCTCGGGGAGGTGCTCTATCCCGCAGTAGGCGATTGGGTGGCCATTCGCATCGCGCCTGAGCACGATATGGGCGTGATCGAGCGCGTCCTGCCCCGACGCACGGCGTTCGAACGCTGGCGTGGGAAGAATCGCGGAGAGCGCCAGGTGCTCTGCGCGAACGTAGACACCATCTTGATCGTGCAGGCGCTCGGTGCCGGTGAGGTGCTGCTCGGGCGTATCGCGCGTTCGCTCGTGCTCGCGGCGGACTGCGGTGCCGAGCCGGTGGTGGTGCTCACCAAGGCCGATCGCTGCGATGACGAGGAACTCGCTCACGAACTCGCGCGCGTGAGAAGGCTTACAGGCCCGGAGGCGCGCGTGGTCGTGACCTCTTCTGCAACGGGGCTCGGGCTAGACGAGGTGCGTGCCTGCGTGGGACCAGGTTCCTGTGCGATGATCCTAGGCGAGTCGGGTGCTGGCAAGTCGACCTTGCTCAATATGCTGCTTGGTCATGAGGCTCTTGAGACGGGAGCGGTTCGCGAGCGCGATGATATGGGACGGCACACCACGGTTGCGCGCGTGATGGTGAAGCTTCCCGGTCCTTATGGCGTGATCGCCGATGCGCCGGGTCTACGCAGCCTGCCGCTCGTGGGGCACGATCGCGGTCTCGCGCGGACGTTTTCCGAGGTTGTGGAAGCGTCGCTTTCCTGCCGATTCAACGACTGCACGCACACGCATGAGCCTGGTTGCGCTGTGCGCGAGGCGGTCGAAGCGGGCGATATCGACCCCATGCGCCTCGAGGTTTTCAACGCGCTCGCTTCCGAGATGCGTGTGAGCGCCCAAAGTCTGGACCCGGATATTCATCTGTAGGATGCTCGCTGCCGCGCTCTCCGGCGTGGTGGGCGGCGCCTCCGGAGTCTTGCAGATTCCGCCTGCTAAGCTTTATGCAGAACGTCTGGCATCGCTCCGTATAGTCTCGTCGAAATATGCGGGAATCTTAAAACACACCGGATGCGATAAAAATTCGTATCGAGTTACGGTGGTCAATTGCGTTGACCAGGGTTATACCGGAATCGCGTGCTGCACTTACCTGCGGTTATTAGTCCAATACTAGGCTGTGTAATTAGGAATATCAGCTTTGACCACCGTAACCCGTCATGAATAAAAAACGCAGCGGGATTACTGCTGAAACGATGATCCTCCAACTGCCACCGATGCCGCGGCATTATGGCGGAGTCACTGCGCCCTGGCGTATCGATGGATGAGGGCGCTCGAGGCGCTTGGCGTTCGGTCGACGCAGGGCCGTTTGCGTATAGCGCTCGAGGCTCGTTTTCGTACCGTGCATAACAGGGTGCCTACCAGCAGCTTGCCGTAATGGTCATATTCGAGGATCTCTTACAGGAAGCCAACGAGAGCTCTTTCGCTTTCTTTCTGGATGGATGGATTGTGGAAAGGGTTCGGTAAGGTCGCGTTCAAGGAATTCAGGCCGATGCCCGCCGTCCCGCCACGCGCTCGCACAATTGAATCAAGGAGGAAACCGCAAGAGGCAATGGCCCCTAGACGGGAGGCGACGCATGAAACGAACGACGAGACTGGTGCTGAGCGTCGCTGCGGGGTGTCTTGCGATGGGACTTGCGCTTGCGTACGGCTCCTCCGTTCGCGCCGAGGCCGAGCAGGCGAGACAGGAGCTGCTTGCATCCTATGGGGGAGACCTGGTTACCGTCTGCGTGGCCTCGAGCGCAATCGATGCGGGCGAAGAGCTTGACGAATCGAACGTCCACACAGAGGAATGGATCGCGAGCCTGCTGCCTCCCGGTGCGGAGACCTCAATCGAGGAGGTGACAGGAAAGCGCGCCACCTCTTCGATTCCTGAGCGGGCGGTCATCTGCCCTGCCTATTTCACGGAGAAGGAAGGTGCACTCGAGGTCCCGGAGGGCATGGTCGCCGTTTCGGTTGCAGCTGATGCCTCGCACGCGGTCGGGGGATCGGTCCAGCCGGGTGATGAGGTCGACGTATACGTCTCGAATGCGGGCGTCGCGGACCTGCTGTGTCGCGCTTGCATCTTGGAGACGAGCGCGCACGCCAGCGAGGCGGATGGCGCCGACTTGAGCTGGGTCACGCTTGCGGTCGAGCCGGAGCGCGTCGAGGAGCTGCTTGCGGCGACCGGAAAGGGAACGGTGAGCCTGACCGTGCCGGGGGCTGGGGCGGCTTTGGCGGATGCCGAGGAAGCTGCGGACGTCGAGGATGCCGAGGAGATCGCAGGGGAGGATGCGTCATGAAACCTCTATGGCTTGCATGCTGCGCGAGCGAGGACTACCCGAGGGCTCAGCGCGAAATCGAATTCGATGGCGTAGGCACCCAGGTGCTTCGGCTCGATGACTGCTCGATGCTCGAGCGCGTAGCGGGGGCGTTTAGCGAACCTCCTCGAGGAATTGTGCTCTATAGACGTCATTCTGAACCTACCGATCTGGAAGCTGTGGTCGCGCGTATCAGGGGTGCGCACGAAAGCATCCGTTTGGTCGTCATCCTTGACGAGCTCGATGTTGCTCACATCGCACGGCTATTCCAAGCGGGCGCGTCCGAAGTCGTAGCTGCACATGACCGGAGGGAGGACCATGCCGTTCCTACAGCGGAGAGCACCTCTGGGCATGCTCAGGGAGAGAGGCCGTACATACCTGATTGCTCGTCGCTGTATACGCCTGTTGAGCCTGGGGCACCGCGTGAGACCGATGGGCTTGCCTTAAACGCACCGGAAGCCGCCCACGTCGAGGCGCCCCAGGATCAACTCGAGCGCAATGGTTCACATCGGGACCCGCAACGTGACTGTCGCGATGGCTCCCATCATGATGCCCGCTCTGGATCCCGATGCGCCCAGCCGCGCGGTGAATCACGGCCAGATGCGTCAACGGGTACCCTATCGGATGCAGCGGTGGAGGAACTCGATGAGCCGGCTGACCCGCCTACCTCGGTAGCTGCTCCGAACCAGTCCGATCGTCGAGCGCCGCGGGCTCCCGAGGTACCGGACCCACGCGATCAAGCGGGCGCCCCGGCAGGCGCGAAACGGCCAGTGGCTGGCCATGCACCGGTGATATGCCTGTTGTCCGGCCAAGGCGGTGCCGGAAAAACCACGCTTGCCGCCGCGATGGCCTGGTCTGCCGCGCGGCTTGGTCTGCGGGCGGCAGTTGTCGATCTGGATTTGATGTTTGGCAATCTCTACCGTTTAGTAGGGGTGGATGCGCCGCGGGACATGGGCGCGCTGATCGCCTCTGCTCGGCAAGGCGGCCTCGATGAAGAGTCTATCGTGGGAGCTTCGATGCGCGTGGCGCCGGGCTTCACGCTGTGGGGCCCCTTGGCGGTGCCGGAGCAAGCGGAGCTCATGGGGTCTGCGGTTGAGATGCTGCTCGATACGCTTCGCAGCGAATCGGACGTGGTGTTCGTTGACACCTCGACTCATTGGAGCGATGCGGTAGCGGCGGCGGTGGAGCGATGCGATCGGAGCCTCATGGTCTGCGATGGAGCGGTTGGCTCGCGCGAGGCACTTGGCCGCGCCATCAAACTGGTCGAACGGCTTGGCGTGCCGCGTACGCGCATGACCTGTGTGGTCAATCGCGTAGGACCTCGAGGCTGCGAGGAGGAGCGAGCCTCCGGCCTCGAGATCGAGGCCTCGTTGAGCTCGACGATACGCATCGTCGATGGTGGCGTCGAGGTGGCGGAGCCCCTCCGAGCAGGGCGCATGGACCAGCTCATGGCATCCCCGCGCCCATTCGCGCGATCCGTGCGATCGGCTACCGGCAAGCTGCTGCTCGAGCTGGGTTGCCCTGTTGACCGCACGCGGCTGCATATCGATGAGGAGGACGAGCCCCGGGCACGGTTGCGCTTGCCGTGGAACAAGGTAGGCGGTGCATGATGGGCGTCTATGCTAGGTTCGAGCGGTCGCGCAAGGTCCGGCGCTCAGCGCGCTCGGTGCGCGAGGCGCGCGGCGCGCTCTCGCGAGAGCGGCGCGAGGCGGCGCGTGCGGCAAAACGGGACGTGATGGAGCGCATGGGTTTCTCCGAGGTTGCTCGCATAGCGGCGGAACCGGATGCGGCCCGTTCTCGAGAGGAGCTCAGGCCTGCGGTGGAGGCGGTGCTCAACGCGCGGGAAGGCGAGGCGCTGGAGCCTCTCGAGCGCGAAGAGGTCGTTGCCGAGGTGCTCGACGACATTGTGGGTCTCGGCCCTTTGCAGGCGCTTATCGAGGACGACTCGGTCAGCGAGATCATGGTGAACGGGAGCGGTTCGGCTTTTTACGAGCGGTACGGAACCCTTCATGCGCTAGGAGCGCTCTTCGAGAACGACGAGCAGATTCGCATTCTCATCGATCGGATCATCTCGCCTTTGGGGCGGCGCGTCGACGAACGGAGCCCTATCGTGAACGCACGGCTCAAGCTCGGCTACCGTGTGAACGCCGTGATTCCGCCGGTGGCTTTGGACGGACCCGTGCTCACCATCCGCAAGTTCTCGGACCGCATCAGCTCGCTCAAGGAGCTGGTCGATCTGGGCTCGCTGCCTGGTTGGTACGCCGGCCTGCTCTCGTGCGCGGTTTCGCTCAGGCAGGACCTCGCGGTGGCGGGCGGCACCGGGTCGGGTAAAACGACGCTGCTCAACGCTCTTTCCTGCGAGATTCCCATCGGCGAGCGCATCGTGACGATCGAGGACTCCGCCGAGCTCAAGTTCTCGCGCCATCCTCATGTGGTACGCCTCGAAGCGCGTCAGGCATCGATTGAAGGCGAGGGCGCGGTCTCCATTCGAGACCTCGTCACGAACGCGCTGCGCATGCGTCCGGATCGCATCGTGGTGGGCGAGGTACGCGGCGCGGAGTGCATCGACATGCTCCAGGCCATGAACACCGGACACGACGGATCGCTTACCACGCTCCATGCCGGTACCGAGGAGGAGGCCATCGTGCGCCTGACGCTTTTAGCGCGTTACGGCATCAATCTTCCGTCCGAGCTCATCGAGGAGCAGATCGCCATGGCGCTCGACGGCATCGTGATGTCGGAGCGCCGCGCCGATGGCCGCCGGTTCGTCTCGTCGTACTCGGGCGTGCGCCGAGCGGCCGGCGGTGGCGTCGAGCTCGAGCGCTACGTTTCGTTCGATAGCGCGACGGCAACCTGGAGCTTGGAGACCGAGCCGCCATTCGTAGCCGAGGCTCTCAGGGCAGGCAGGCTCACCACGGAGGAGGTGGAGGAATGGAGGCGTTCATGCCCATAGCGACCGGGCTTCTTGCTGCGCTGGCGACATGGGTGCTCATAGGGACAGGAGTTGATGGCAGTCTCGGTCAGACGCCGCGAGATGGCGGGGGCTCCGCGGCGCAAGCTGCCGTTTCGGCGAGGCTTGCGGGGGAGGTGCAGCTGTTGCTGCGGCGATTGGGCAAAGCAATTCCAGACGAGGTCGCCAACCGCCCTGGCGTGCGAAGGTGCGTGCGTGAGCTCGCGCAGGGCGCGCCGAGGGCAGTGCCGAAGCCATTTCGGGCTGCTTTGCGTTCCTTGCAGGGCCCCGTGGACGATGCGGTGGCGCGCGGGCTTTGGGTGGCGCTGACTGCCGCATCGGCGCTTGCCGGCGGCATCGTGGCGCTCTCGCCCTGGGGCATCTTGGTGGGAACCATAGTTCCGACTGCCGTGCTCGCGGTAAACGCTTCCCGCAGGGACCGCATGGATGCGCAGCGCGTGGAGAGCGCCATGCCCGAGGCGTTTTCCGCTCTGGCGATCTCGCTTGGCTCGGGGCATACGCTGGCGCAGGGCATGCGCTTCGTAGGAGGCCATGCAGAGGAGCCCATACGCTCGGAGTTCTTGCGCGTTGCCTGTTCTATCGAGTGCGGGATTCCGGCGAGTCAAGCGCTCGATGATTTGCTCAAGCGCATGCCTGCTCCGGGCCTCGGCCTGGTGTCGCTTGCTCTCAAGGTGTCCCAGCGCACCGGCGCCCCGCTGCGCGATCTGCTTGCGGACGCCGCCGCGATGGTGCTGGAGCGCACCGAGCTCATGCGAAGGCTCGATGTCAAGACCTCGCAGGCTCGTATGTCGGCCCGTTTGGTGGCACTCATGCCCATCGCGATGGTCGGGGCGCTCACGCTGCTGTCCCCGGACTTTCGCGACGGACTCGCGGAGCCCGTGGGAGTGGGCAGCGTCGCGGTGGCTCTCTCGCTCAATGTCTGCGCGTGGATCATCATCAGGCGGATTATGGAGGTCGAGGTGTGATGCTGTCGCAGGGATTGCTGCTGGGTGCATTGGGAGCGGCTGTGTGCTTGGCGTTTTGGCTGCCCTTGGGCGCATCGGCAGCCGAGTGCCTCTGGCTGTGCGGGCTTTGGCACGCGGGGGTACGTCGCATCAGCGCCTTTACGGAACCTTGCGTTTCCGCCGCGTGTGGCGCTCTCGTATCGCGCAAGGGCCGCGCGCCCGATTCAGTTGGCTTAGGCGATGTGTCCGAGATGATCGATGTAGTGCGCCTGGGCCTTACCGCGGGGCTTTCATTCGATGCAGCGGTCGCGCTCTATAGCGACGAGCGCGACACGGCGCTTGCCGGGCACCTTTCTCGCGCCCGGCTCTGCTGGCAGATGGGCATCTGCTCGCGCGAGGAGGCGCTTGCCGGCGTGGCGGCGGCTACGGGAGTGCGGGCGCTCGAGTCGTTTGCCATCGCCGTTACGCAGGCGCTTTCATTGGGTGCCCCGCTTGCGGAGACATTGGAAGGGCAGGCGAAGGAGATCCGCTCGGCTCATCGCGCCGAGGTCGAGCGTGAGATCGAGCGGGTGCCCGTCAAGCTGCTGATACCTACGGGCACGTTGATTTTGCCAGCGCTCTTGTTATCCATCGTGGGACCGTTGCTCGCTGCGAGCGGCATGATCTAAGGAGGTTCGAATGGTTTGGAAGACGCGCACGTTTGGTAAGTTATCGGAGCTGTTGGGGGAGGAACGAGCCCAAGGAACCACTGAGTACGCCATCCTGGTCGGGGTCTTGGTGGTCATAGCGATCATCGCCATCATCGCGTTCCGGGACCGGGTGAGTGAGCTGTGGACCGCGATTTCCGACGGCATCAACAGCCTGTAGGAAGCCGTGGGGGTGCGGGCGGCGAACGCAAGGAGGAAGGCGCGGGCTCGCGCGCGCTGAGCTGGCTTCCGCCCGCACTCTGTATAACGGCAATCGTGCTTGCCCTCGTCATGGTCTCTGCTGTGCCCGTGGTTACTGGCGGCAGCTCGGTTGCTGGAGGCAGTACCGCGCGGAACGCGGGAGGAGCTTCGATATCGCAGGATGCGGAGGTAGGGCGATCGGGGGCCTCGAATCCGGGTCGGCAGCCCGATTCGCCGGCAGAGGAAGGGGATGCGCCCGCCTGCTCGCCGGGCCTTGATGGCTCTGATGCTGAGGATGAGCAAACGCAGGGCGGACGGGTAACCTCCGCGACCTTCATGGAGGAGCTTGCCGAGCTGGCGGATGCCACGGAGGAGGCGGAGGTATCCATGAACTGGGAGGAGCGCCGTGGTCTTGTCGATGTTGCCGGCGATGTGCTGCGCGCTTACGAAGAGGCCGGAACCGCTCGTCTCGCGACGAGCGGGTTCGTGGACTTGAAAGGCAATATCTGGGGAGCCGTGATCGAGGATGAGCGTGGGTGGGTCGACGTTGTGACGGTGATGGAGGGAGCGGGCAGTGCAAGCTCGCATGTGCGCATCATCAGGATGCTCCCCCGTGGATGGGAGGGATTGTGATATGGGAAAGGCTGTGGGAAGGGTTGCCGCGCCGCCATGTTCGCATCGGCTTATTTGCTGGGCGGGGAAACGTTCTTCATGCCGCACCGGGAGGGGCATGTCTTACGAGGAGCTCGCCCAGGCAACGCTTGAGTACGCGCTTACCATCTTTGCGCTGCTTGCCCTCGTTGCGGGGCTGGCGGCGGTCTGGCGTGCAGCAGAGGCGGGCCTGTTCACCGCGCTCATCGAGGACAGCACATCCCATGCGATCGATGGTACCGGCGTGGTCGACATCGCGTTGTACTGATGCCGTCAAGAGAACGCTCTTGAGCGTGATCGCGCCGCATCGTCACGCACGGCGCTCTCGCATCCCGCGAACGGTCGCCTCGCCAGGGGCGGATACCGCGTCGGGGATGGGTGCACGCAGCGCACGGTGCAAGGTAGCGTGCCTGGCGGTTGAGCGCCGGGCGCAGGCCACGGTGGAGGCGGCGTTGCTGCTGCCGGCGTTCCTAACCTTGCTGTTGCTCGCCCTGCAGCCGATCTGCCTGCTCTATACGCGTGCGGTTATGGAGTCCGCTGCGGCAGAGACGGCTCGTCTCATGGTTACGGCGGACGAGGGAGACGAGGAAGGGTGCCGTTCGTTTGCCTTACGCAGGCTTAGCGCTGTTCCCGACGTTGAGATCTTCCATGCCGGCGGACCGCTTTCCTGGGAGATTGAGCTGTCCTATGCGGAGGTCGCTGCGGGGAGGGTGGCGGTATCCATCGCGGGAGCCGTGAGGCCACTCCCTGTGCTGGGCGCATTCGCGGGCGCGTTTGGCTCGACGAACTCCCAGGGGGATGTGGTTATGGAGGTCGAGGTCGCCTACGAGGGCAGGCCTGCATGGCTGGAGGGTGATTATGACGCGTGGACGCAGGTATGGAACTGACCTCTTTTTGGAGGAGGATGGTTATACCACGCTTGCTGCTGCAGTTTCGATGCTCGTGGTGCTATCTCTTCTTTTCGCCATCGCGAGCGGCATCTGGAGCATGTCGCGCTCGGGGGATGTCCAGGTGGCGGCTGATACGACAGCGCTTGCCGGCGCAAACGTGGTTTCGTCGTACCACACCACGGCAACGGTGCTCGATGCCGTGGTGTTCAGCATGGGGCTGGCGGGCTTGTGCGTGACGGGGGTCGGGTTGGTGGGCCTTCTCATCCCCGGCGCTAACGCGGCGGCGTCCCAGACCATCGACACGGGCTTGCGCATGCTCGATGCGCGCAACGACTTCGCCGCTTCTGCGTCGCGCGGGCTCGAGCGGCTCGAGCAGGCGCTGCCCTTCCTGGTGGCTGCGAACGCTACGCGCACATGCGCGGCGCAGGGGACTTCATCCACTGCGTACACGGGCACCGCCCTCGCAGTGCCGCTGGAGTCCGCGTCGGACTTTCCTGCTCTAGAGGGCGAGCAAATCTCGACGGAAGGGCTCTCCGAGCGTGCCGGCGCGCTCGATGAGGCGGCAGACGAGCTCGCCGCCGCTGCCGAGCGCACAGCGGAGGCGAAGGAAGCGGCATGGATCGCGGACTGCGGCCGCGATGGGGCGAACATGCAGGAGCGTGCGAGGAGTCTCTCGAGCATTGCGCCGGGACAGAACCCTGATTACGAATCGAGCATCACCTGGGACCCCAATGTGGCGCTAGACCGGACACGGGCGTACTATTCTGCTCGCTTGGCGGCAGAAGCGCCCGAGGGCTCCGGTGCCGAGGCCGCTGCTGATTCCGCAGCGCGTCGGGCATTCTACCGTTTTGCGCTCGAGAGGTTTGAGGATGCTCGGGTGGTGGAAGAAAACGGGCGGGTTACCTCGACGGTCGAGCTGCTCCCCCGCAATACCGCCGAAGTGCGGGGAACCACCCTCTATACGGACGCCGTGTGGCCGTCGACCTACGAGGACGCGGGTCTTACCTTGCATTACGGGACAGGCTGCCCGGGCGCCACGGGCGCGCGTGGGCCCGTCCTTGCCCTTTCCGCGATAGATGGCGGTGGCGCCCGCGAATGCCCGGTCTGCCGTTTCAGCGTGGGCGACGTGGGCAAGACGCCGGCAGCATCGACCTCCATCGACAACGGATTCGAATACCACCTTCGCGAATTCACGCTTGCGCTCGATGAATATGTCGCTGCGCGCAATCACGAGCTCGAGCTCGAGCGGCGCGCGCTGGAGGCTGCAGAAGGGGCAGGGCAGGCGTTCGAAGAGGCGCTGTCGGTGCTCGAGGGCAAGCGCCCACGCATCGCTCCACCGGGCAGATACGGCACGGTTGCATTTGTGGTGGCGGGGGAGGCAGCTGCCCCGGAGGCTTTGGACAACGGCTTTGCTCCCGCTGCCGGCGTGGCTCAGCGCGCTGCCATATCCGGTGCCGTGCTCGCGCCGGATGCAGCTACAGATGATTCCAACGTGTTGGCGTCGTTCTTCAGCACGTTCGAGGCGCGCGCGGGCGAAGGCGGGGTGGCGGGCCTCGTCAGCGATGTGATGGGGCTCTGGGGTTCGCTGCTTTCCGCTTATGGGAACGTTGCAGAAAATCTCTCCTCGCTTACGAATAGCCTGCTTGGCGGACTTGAGTCCATGGGGCTCGGTCCGGTGGCGCGCTGGATGGGGGATTGCGTAGACGGTGCGGTGAGCGCGCTCGATATCGAACCGGTCGACCTCCGCTCGCTCAAACCGGTGATCACCGATACCGCCAACGTGCTCGAGCATTCGGATGTCTCCGGCATCACCGATGTGCAGGAGTTGCTGCGGTCCCTGCCCCTCGGCTCGACCGACCCTGCAGCCCTCCTGGAGGCGCTGGGTTATCGGGTGCGTGAGGAGCTCGCGCAGACAACTATCACCTTGGTCGAGATACCCCTACCTGGTGGAGGCTCGGTTCCCTTGACGGTGCGCGTGCGCGACTTGCTGGGAGGTGGCGTTGGTGCCGGATGAGATTCTGCCGAGCGAATCACGCAGGCAATCATGCAACCCGCACGAGTCCCACCATCGTGTCTCTGGAAGAATTCCCCCACTGGGAGAGGAGCGCGCGCAGGCTACGGTCGAGATGGCCGTAGTCGCCCCGGTTCTCATCGTGCTTGCGCTCATCGCCTACAACCTTATGCTCTTCCTCTCAGCTTCTGCGCGCTTTGACCGCGTCGTGCCGGATATCGTTATCGCACAGGGCGTCTCCCCGCAAACCGCAGGCGTGGATCCGGGTTCCGTGCTCGATGCGAGCGGAGTCATCCAGGCGCAGCTTGCTTCTGCCATGGAGGGCTACGAGGTCGAGATCGAGGTATCGAGTTCGTCAAGCGAGAACGCCTCGTCATCGATGCTCTCGCTCGTAGGATCGCTCAGGACCTATCGTTGCACGATGCGCATGCGTCCTTGGCCTAGCGGGCTTTCCATAGCCGGCGTGGAACTCGGAGCTCCCGCAGTGCTTGTGCACGAGCGAGCAGTGACGATAGATCCATGGCGGCCGGGCGTGGTGGTGTAGCGATGCTGCCGAGCAGAGAGGCGCGGGCGAGCAGGTGCCTGCGTGCGGGCATGAAAGCGCGGGCGACGGATCCTTATGGATTCAGGCGAGCGCTGCGGGAGCTTGGTTGGGAGCCCGCACGGCTGTTCGTCGCCGAGCACTTTCTACAGCGACTCGTTGGGATGATTGCGCTCAAGCCGTGCTGCAGCGAAGGGTCCAGCAGCGCGACGGACGGCAACGCTAGGTGGGAATTGCGCCCGCCTTCGGTTGTCATGGCGTTTCCACGCTGCTCGTCGATCCATACCTGCCTTATGCGCATGCGGATCGATGTCGCGTTCCTCGACCGGGACGGCAAGGTGCTTGCGGTCTATCGGAACGTGCGGCCTTGGCGCATCTGTTCATATCACGGCGCCGTATCGGTTATCGAACGGCTGTCAGGATGAGGATCGTTGCTATGGGTTTGCGGCAATGACGCGAAACGTTTTGCGACGGGCTGTCGAAAAAAGTAGGTAGGCAGATGGACCGCCTACCTACTAATCCTCGTGGCTGGGGCAGAGGGATTCGAACCCCCGTAACCGGCACCAAAAACCGGGGTCCTGCCGCTGGACGATGCCCCAATGGAAGCTTGCATGCGGGGTAGCCGCCCCAGCATGCAGTTCAAACAGTGTACCTAATCGCTCAGCGCATCGCAAACGCCGTCGAGCAATTGGACCGCAAGGGCCTGGGCATCGCTTGCCGTGAACGAGCCGTATCGAGTGAGCCCGGTGAGCTCGATGCGCAGAAGGGCTGGGCGTGCTGTCGCGGCGGCGAGCGCCGTGCGGATGCGCTGCCCCACATTCGCGCACTCGGCGAGCACGATCGTGGCACGAGGGGCGCAATCATCGGGCAGGGGGTCGCTCGCGATCTCGAAAACGATGTCGACATCATCGGGGGCCTCGCGATCGCAAAGCTGCATACCGCTGCTATTGGTTGTAGCGGTGGCGATGTTCCACATGCGCGATGCGACGTTGCGGGCGATGGGGTCCACGCCAATCACGGCGATGCGGTTGCGCTCGAGCACGCTTGCCGCGCGGGCAAAGCCAATGTGGACATCGGATTCGCTTACCGAGGGCTTGCCCTTCCAGATATGATGCAGACGGTTGATGTAGTTGAAGGTGTCCTGGAACGCCATGCCGTCGGCGAACAGACCCACGTTCTCCTGGAACTGCTGAAGACCTGCCTCGGTATGGGGGCCAAAGTAGCCGTCCGCCTCGCCGCAGGAGAACCCGAGCGCGTTGAGGGCGTGCTGCAGCACGCGCACGTCAGCTCCGTGAAAATTTGGAATGCGCAGGTACAGGGTGCGGTCGCCAAGTTTGTACGATGCATCGACGAGTTTGCTCCAGCACTCCATGTCGACATCGTCCATAACGGCGATGCCCTGCTCCGCGCGGAAGGCGCGCACCGCCGCCGCAGTCGACTCTCCAAAAGAGCGCTCGTCAAGCTCGGCTCGAGCGATGTCATGGCCGAGGTTGACCAGGCGCGTCTGCACGTCTTCGACTGCCGGTCCCTGCATGCCGATGGTGATGGCCTCCATGCGGCCCCTTTCCCTCAAGAAACGCGCATGTCACGGCGCTCGGGAGCCACCTTACCATGCACGGAAGTATCAACGGTGGCTATAGTCTAGCAAGGAACGGGATGCGGTGCTTCAGTAGCCTGCCTCCGGTGGTAGCCTACTCCACAAAATGTGCGCTGTAGACGGATTCTCGACATTTCTCATCCAAGATGATAAAGGGAAATGCTGTGACGGGTGCTGGATGGGGGTCGCGCGCAGTTGCGCCCCAAGGGAGCGCTCTGGCAGCACGGCGAGTTGGGAGGAACGCGTGGAGGCGGGAAAGCGCCTGCTCATCGTTGATGATGAGCCGGATATCTTGCATATGCTCAAAGAGTTCTTCGAGATGGAAGGCTATGCCACGCGCTGCGCATCGAGTGCTGAGGAGGCGCTCGGCATCGTAAACGGGTGCATGGAGCGCGCGGGGACGACCGACGCCTTCGGAGGGCCGCCTGCAGGGGATCAAGGCGAGATGGAACCGATCGACCTTATCCTGCTCGACGTGAACATGCCGGGGATGGATGGATTCGAGCTCTGCCGGCACCTGCGCACGTGCTTGAGCTGCCCCATCATCTTCCTAACCGCGCGCATCGAGGATGTCGACCAGCTCGACGGATTCTCCGCCGGCGCGGACGATTATGTACTCAAGCCGTTCTCGCTCGAGATCTTGGGTAGCCGCGTGCGCGCCCACCTTGCGCGCGACGAGCGCCTGCGCGGGCAGCGTCCTAGGAGCGTCCGCGTCTTTCCCGAGGTGACCATAGACTATGGCGAGCGGACCGTCGTGGTGCCCGCGACCGGTGCCGTGCTCGATCTCACGCGCATCGAGTTCGACCTCGTTGCCTTTCTGAGCAAGAATCCAGGGCGCGTCTACGACCGCTCGCTGCTCTACGAGCGGGTTTGGGGATGGGATGCGACGGGCGACCCGTCGATCGTCCGCGAGCACGTGCGGCGCATCCGCCGGAAGCTTTCCGACGCGGGCGTGCAAGGGGAGCTCATAGAGACGGTGTGGGGCGTGGGCTACCGATGGGGCGTTCGATGAGGGGGCTCGCTTGCCGGGGACTGATCAAACCGCTGACGGAGCAGCTCCGGGCAGATTTGCCGGCAGACGGGAGGGAGGAGGCGTGGCACGTCGATTGCGCGTGCGAGATCGTGTGACGTCATGGTTTCGCAACCCTTCCATCATGAGGGCCTTCTTTGGGTATGCGGTCGTGTGGGCGATCGCGGCAACGACGGCGACCGTGCTGGGAATCTCGGTGCTCATGGAGCTGTACTATGCGCATACGGAGGAACAGCGCGCCGAGCACGTCGAGGTCAATGCGGGTCCCTACATCTACGATGCGGCATCCGGGGAGCTCGTCCCAGCGACGCCCGTCTACCTGAACGACACATACGACCAGGTTGTCTTCGTTTCGTTCGCGGCGGCGCAGGAGAACTACTCCGCGAGCGCAATGGTCGGCGATGGCTGGAACTACGACTCGCAGGTGGTCGATGCCACGATGGAGTTGCTGCGCAATGATCCGGTTTACCGGATCCGGGATTGGGGCGGGAATTACACCGAGCAGGATTACATCGAGGCGGACGGAAGGCCCTACGATCCCGAGATCAGCATCGCAGTCGATGACCTGCCTGCCTACGATGAGTGCGAGCGCGCGGAGCGCGCACAGGTGGCGAACGTCCTGGACGATACCGAGCTCGGCGAGGGTGTGATGACCTCGAACGTCGCGTACTACGTATTCTTGGAAGAATCGGCGTATATGGGGCCCGTAGACTGGGCGCTGCGCCTTGCCGCGGCGTTTGTCGTCCCGATAGCAGCTTATGGCGGCGGCGCGGTCCTGCTGTTCCGGCGCTTCTACCGGCGCTACATCTCCGGCCCGTTGGCCGAGCTCGCGAGTTCGGCCAACCGCATAGCCCGGCAGGACCTCGATTTCGAAATCGCTCCGGTTAGGGGTCGCGAACTAGGCAGATTGAGCGAGGTGCTCGAACGCATGCGTGCATCGCTGCTCGATGCGCAGCGCGAGCTATGGCGAACGGCTGAGGAGCGAAGAAGGCTCAACGCCGCGTTCGCCCACGATCTTCGTACCCCGATAACCGTGCTGAGGGGCGCGGTCGAGATGGCGCGGATGCGCCTGCGGCGAGAAGGCCTCGACGCGCGGGGTGCGGCGTGCTCGGAGGATGGCGAATGCTCTGGGATCGCCGGTCCCCGCGATGTGGACGCCTCTGCCGGAGTGGATGCGGCGAAGCGCGCATCGGCGCTTCTGGATACGCTGGCCGCCCAGGTCGATCGACTGGAAGCGTATGCGGTCTCCATGAGTCGCGTCGGGAGGGTTGAGGACCGCGTGCCGCACCGCTCCGCGTACCAATCCGGCTACATCGCAGAGCTTTTGGAGGAGTATGCACGCGCATATGCCGACTCGCGTACGGCGGATGTCGTCCTGAGCTTCCAGGCGTGTTGCGAGGCCGCAGAACTCGTCTATCTCGATTTGCAGATGGTGGAAGAGGTGTTCGGCAACGTGCTTGCCAACGCGTTCGGCCACGCGCGCGAACAGGTTGCGGTCGCGCTCTCGATGCAGCCTGCGGGAGGGGTCCTCGCGGATGCGCTCGACGTCTCCGGTTCGGGCGGGCATCGGCAAGACGTCGTGGAGAGGGGGCGGATGCCCATGCTCGTGCTGACGGTCTCAGACGACGGGCCCGGGTTTTCCCGCGAGGCGCTTGAACGCGGATGCGATCCGTACTACGGAGAGCGGAAGTCTGCGGAGCACTTCGGGCTGGGCCTCCATATCGCTCGGACGCTTGCCCGCCGCCATGGCGGGGACATCTCGCTTGAAAACCGGGAGGAGGGCGGCGCGCGCGTGGTCGCAAGCTTCGCTGTCGTGCAGGATTCCTCAGAAAGCCCTGCTTGATTCTTTACCGATTCCTTATAGGCGCTTTGTAGCATCGATAGCGAGCCAATGCTCGCCGGCCGCTCCACGCGGGTGGGGACAGGTTGCGACCAGCCTATGAGGAGGGGACATGATAGGAGAGACCGCTATGGGGACTGTTCGGGACTCCTCTGGTGCGTTCGGTGCTCCCGCGGTGATGCGGGGGCAGTCCACCGGGCGTCAGTCGGCTGGCGGCGCCCGGCGGGTCCTGACGCTCAGGCAGAAGCGAGGGCTCGTCATCGGGGTGACCGTGGTGGTGCTCACGGCAATCTTGCTCGCGTGTTGGAATTACCTGCCCGGCATCTATGCCTGGCTAGCCGACTCGTCGGTTCTCCATGCGTACGTTGCCGAGCATGCCGTGCTGAGCAGGCTCGCGGTGCTGGGCATGAACGCGCTCCAGATCATGCTGGCGTTTTTGCCGGGTGAGCCGATTGAACTCGCAAGCGGATACGCCTTCGGGTTCTGGGAGGGTACGGCGCTCTGCCTCGTCGCGAGCGCGGTGGCGTCGTCTGCGATCTACGGGATGGTGCGGCTCTTTGGGTGGAAGGTCGTGGGACTCTTCTTCGACCGGAAGCAGTTCGAGCGCTACGCCTGGCTGCGCGATGCGCGGCGTCTCGAGCTCATCATGCTCGTCGTCTTTCTCATCCCGGGTACGCCCAAGGATTTCCTCACCTACTTCGCCGGCCTCACGCGCATGCGCTTCGTGCCGGTTCTCGCCATCACCACGCTCGGCCGTATTCCCTCGATCGTCACGTCGACCGTCGCTGCCTCGGCGTTCGGGTCGGGTGATTACACGGTGGCCATCGCCGCGGTGGTGGTGGCGTGCTTGCTCGCGCTCGTTGGCGGCTTTGCATACAAGCGCTTCGAGGCGCACGTGCGCGAGTAGGGCTCTGATGCCAGGGTCCTACCGCTTCGGGTGCCCTAGCTCAGCCGCTCGATGAAGAAGTCCGCCATGTCCAAGAACAATGCACGGCTCTCTGCATCGAGCTCGATTCCGGCGAGCGCCTGCTTTGCGCGTGCGGTGAGATCCGCCGCGTAGGAGCGCGCGAACTCGATGGCGCCGGTCTCCTGGAAAATCCAGACGGCGCGATCGAGGTCCGCGGAGGCGCTGGTGCCGGAACTCAAGATGACCTCAAGCTCGTCGTGGAAGCGCTCGTCAGCGAGGGCGCGCACCGCGACGAGCGTGCGCTTGCCCTCGGTGATATCGGTTCGCCAATCCTTTGCATGGTCGCTTCCCACGATGTTGATGAGGTCGTCTTGGATCTGGAACGCAAGGCCTGTATCCAGGCCGAATGAACGGAGCGCCGCAATCTGCTCCTCGCTGCCGCCGCCGATGATGGCACCGCAGGCGAGCGGTACCGCGCCTGAGTAGTGGGCGGTCTTGAGCGTCGCCATGCGTAGGTAGTCTTCGATGGTGAGGTCGAAGCGGCCGTCGCGAACCCAACCCAGGTCGAGCGCCTGCCCCTCGATGGTCCGCTCGGTCATGGCGGTGAGCTCGCGCAGGACGCGCACGCGCGTCGCGTCGTCGAGTGCGGGGTCGTTGAGCACGGCGTCGGTCACGAGGGTGAGGTCGAGGTCGCCGCAGTTTATCGCCAGCCCCGTTCCCTCGGTGAGGTACAGGCAGGGTTTGCCGCGCCTGAGCTGGCCATGGTCGGCGATGTCATCGTGGATGAGCGCCGCGCTCTGGAAGTGCTCGATCGCAGCAGCCGCGCTCCGGGCCCTCGCGGGATCCCCGCCAACCGCCTTGCAGGCAGCGAGGCAGATGAGCGGCCGATGGCGCTTGCCGCCGTTTTCCGTGAAGGTGCGCAGCGGTGCGTAGAGGTAGCGCTCAAGATCGGCATGCTCGGTCTTGCCGGTGAAAAACGACAGCAGGTAGTCGTCAAGGTCTGTATGGTGCTCACTCAGGTACGCGGCGAAGGCGTTTGCCATGGATCGTTCTCTCCCTAGATGCGTGGAGCGAGGCGTGCGACGGACCGGCTTCATAAGAAGGCCAGCGGCGTGCATGCCTACCCAATGGGTTTAGCACTGGGTGGCGAAGCCATCAGGATTGTTGGACTGCCATCTCCAGGAGTCGCGGCACATATCGTCGAGGTTGAAGCGGGCCTTCCAGCCCATCTCCTGCTCGGCTTTCGTGGCGTCGCACCAGTTAGCGGCGATGTCGCCGTCGCGGCGCGGGCAGATCTTGTACGGCAGCGTTTTGCCGCAGGCGCGCTCGAAGGCGTGGATGACGTCGAGCACCGAGGAACCGGTTCCGGTGCCCAGGTTGAAGATGCCCACCTCGGAGCGGCCGTTCATCCATTCGAGCGCCGACACATGGCCGCATGCGAGGTCGACCACGTGGATGTAGTCGCGCACGCCGGTGCCGTCGGGTGTGGGGTAGTCGTTGCCAAAGACGTTCACGCACTCGCGCTTGCCCACCGCGACCTGCGCCACGTACGGCACGAGGTTGTTGGGGATGCCCTTGGGGTCCTCGCCGATGAGCCCCGAGGGGTGCGCGCCGATGGGGTTGAAATAGCGCAGCAGCACGACGTTCCATTCCGGGTCGGCGGTGTGCAGGTCCATCAGGATCTGCTCGATCATCCATTTGGTCCAGCCGTAAGGATTGGTTGCGGGCTTCTTGGGATCGGCCTCGGTTACGGGCGGGTTGTCCGGGTCGCCGTAGACGGTCGAGGAGCTCGAGAAGATGATCGACTTCACGCCGTGCTCGCGCATGACATCGCAGAGCGTAAGGGTGCTGCCGATGTTGTTGGCGTAGTACTCGAGCGGCTTGTGGACGCTCTCGCCCACGGCTTTGAATCCAGCGAAATGGATGACGCGATCGGGGTGCTCGGCATCGAAAATCCGCACCAGTGCGGCGCGGTCGTTCACGTCGGCCTCGTAGAAGGTGAGGTTTGCGGCGGCATCGGCCCCCACGATCTCGCGGATGCGGTCGAGCGCAACCGGGCTCGAATTGGAGAGGTCATCGACCACGGCGACGCGGTAGCCGCGCTCGAGGAGCTCGACGGTGGTGTGGGAGCCGATGAAGCCGGCTCCGCCGGTAACGAGAACGCAGGTGTCTTGAGGAGCGATTTTGCTGGACATTCATGTCTCCTTTCAGCGCGATTGCGCGATGTTCCCTTGAGTATAGCGTGTGGGCGCCGGCTGGGCCGCGCCGCATTCCCGAGCCGGGAATCAGAGGGAGTCTCGTTCGATGAACTCCATGTGCATGACGGTTGTGGACGGTTTGGCACCGTCGATCATGCCGAGTGCGACCTCCGCGGCTTTGCGGCCCTCGGCGCGCAGGGGCTGGCGCACGGTGGTCAGATGCGGCACGACCGTCTGGGCGATGGGATGGTCGTCGAAGCCGACGATGGACACGTCCCCAGGCACTTGCAGCCCGCGGTCGCGCAGGGCCTCGATGACGCCCGATGCTATGCGGTCCGATCCGGCGAGCACGCCGTCGAAGGCGACCGTTTGCTCAAGCAGGCGGCGCGTCGCAAGGAACCCGTCGCTCGCGCTCCATCCCGTATAGACGATGCGGTCGGGAGGCAGCGCGTCGCGGAGCACGTTGCGGTAGCCTCGCACGCGGTCGGTGACGGCGGGGTTGTCGCGAGGGCCCGGGATGGCGATGATCCTCGTGCGTCCGCGCTTGACCATGGCGCGGGCGGCGAGTTCGGCGCCTTCGATGTCATCGGAGTAGACGGTCGAGAACACATCGCGGTAGGGATGCCCCTCCAGCTGGCCGCAGAGCACGGCCGGTATCCCCATATCCCGCAGCTGATCGAGTAGGGGGCCCGACCGGTAGGGCGAGATATCGATGACGGCGTCGAACGAGCGCCTCTCGAAGTGTTTGGTCACGCGGTCGCGCTCGTGTGGAAGCGACGCTTGGAGCAGGATGGGCAGATATGCCGACTCGGAGAGCTGCTCGGTGATGCCACCGATGAACGCGCCGTAGGTCGGATCGCTGAAGAGCTCGTCGAGCGACTCGGTCACGAGCATCGCGATGGTCTCGGAGCGCCCGACTGCGAGCGCTCGGCCCCGCGCGTTGGGAACGAAGTTGCACGAGGTGGCGATCTGGCGGATACGCCTCTTGGTCGCCTCGCTGATGCGCGGCGAGTCGTTGAGGGCGCGCGATGCCGTGGAACGCGAGACGCCTGCCGCCGCGGCGACGTCTGCCAGCGTCGCTTTCGATGCTTTTGATATGGTCACGGTCGGTGGTCCTCCGATTCACCTTGGTGTAGGTCATCGCTACTGTACTACGTCGGTGCCTTCTGGGGGATCGGCGCGTGGCATCCGATTGGTTCGCGCGCCGGCGCCGGTCCGGGCGGACGGTTTCGAGTATGCCTGGAAGGCTGTGAACGGCAGGAAATCGGCGATGAACGGACGATTTCCCGACAAAAATGAGCAACCGGTTGCACAAAGGACAAGAGCGATTATAGTGAAGGACAACCGGTTGCACAATAGAGGATGGCAACACCCCGGTACATGTTCGACAGGCCCCAAGGGGCGGGGATGGAGGAAGGAGCAAAGATGATGGATGTCATCAACGACTGGGAGAACCCGGCGCTGACGAACAGGAACCGTCTCGCCGCGCGAGCGTACTTCATGGGATACGCGAATCCCGAGTTGGCCTCGACGTACAGTCGCGAACTCTCGCGCGGTTTCGTCCAGCTGAGCGGCACCTGGCGCTTCAGGCTGTTCGACGGACCCCGGTCGGTTCCGGCGGCGGCAACGGAGACGTATGCGGCGGATTGGAACGAGGTCGAGGTCCCGCACATGTGGCAGGTGGACGGGTACGGCAAGCTCGCCTACACCGACGAGGGCTTCCCGTTCCCGGTCGATCAGCCCTATGTGCCTGCCGATGACCCCGCGGGCGTATACCAGCGCATCGTGAACGTGCCGACGATCGCCGAGGGTTCCCGCGAGATCCTGCGCCTCGATGGCGTCGAGAGCTACGCCGAGATCTACGTTAACGGTGCGTACGCGGGTATGACCAAGGGGTCGCGCCTCTCGGCGGAGTTCGATGTCACCGAGCTCGTACATACCGGTGAGAATCTGTTCGCCATCAAGGTGCTGCAGTACAGCGACGGCACCTACATCGAGGACCAGGACATGTGGTGGGCGTCGGGCATCTTCCGCGACCTGTACCTCATGGAGCGCCCGGCAGTCCGCTTGGATGACTTCTATGTGAGCACGCATGTCGACGGCGGCGATGCGCACGTGTCGCTTGAGGTGAAGACCACCGCCGCCGAGCGGGTCGTATGGCACCTCAGCCGTCCCGATACGGGTGCCGAGGTGGCTCGGGCCGAGGTTGTTGACGGCCACGCGGAGCTGACCGTTCCAAACGCCCGCTTCTGGAATCCCGAAGATCCCTTCCTCTACGACATGGCGATCGAGGTCTACGGCGCCGAGGGCCTTTCAGAGGTCGTACCGCGCCGCCAGGGACTCGCCGAGGTCACGATCGAGGATGGTCGCATCCTGCTCAACGGCGTCTACTTCAAGATGCACGGCGTGAATCGCCACGACGGCGACGACCACAAGCTCCGTGCGGAAGGGCTGGAGCGCATGCGCCGCGATGTGGAGCTCATGAAGCGCCACAACATCAATGCCGTGCGCACCTCTCATTACGCCAACGACCCGCGCTTCTACGAGCTGTGCGACGAATACGGCCTCATGGTGCTCGCCGAGACCGATATGGAGAGCCACGGTTTTGAGAACATCGGCAATATCGCTACGATCACCGACGACCCTGCGTGGGAGGCGGCCTATGTGGACCGCATCGAGCGTCTGGTCATGCAGGAGCGCAACCATGCGTGCATCGTGGCGTGGTCCCTCGGCAACGAAAGCGGTTACGGCTGCAACATCCGCGCCATGTACGCCAAGGCCAAAGAGCTCGACGGTCGCCCCGTACATTACGAGGAGGACCGCAACGCCGATACGGTCGACATCATCTCGACCATGTACTCCCGTGTGTCGCAGATGAACGACTTCGGAGAGCACCCCGGCCCCAAGCCGCGCATCAACTGCGAGTACGGTCACTCCATGGGAAACGGCCCCGGGGGCCTCTCGGAGTACCAGGAGATCTTCGACCGCTGGGACAACCTGCAGGGCCAGTTCATCTGGGAGTGGTGCGACCACGGCATCGCCGCCGTGGACGAGAACGGTCGTCCCTACCATATGTACGGCGGCGACAACGGGGATTATCCCAACAACGGCAACTTCTGCATCGACGGCATGGTGTTCCCCTGGCAGGAGCCGAGCCCTGGCCTCACCGAGTACAAGCAGGTGATCTGCCCTGTTCGCGTGGCATATGATGCCGAGGCGGGCGCTATCGTCGTGACCAACAAGCGCTGGTTCACCGGTCTCGACGACATCCGCATCTTGCTCGAGGTGCTCGTCGACGGTGATCCTGTTGCGAGCTGGGAGGTCGCGCCGGGCGCGGTCGCGCCGGGCGAGAGCAAGGCGATCCCCGTGAAGGTGGACGCCGCCGGGAAGGGCGAGACGCTGTTGACGGCGCGCGTCTACACCACTGAGGCGAAGCCCTGGTGCGAACCCATGTACCAGATCGGCGTCTATCAGTTCCCGGTTGCCAACGCGGGGCATGCCGTCATCGAGCTGTCCACGCCCGTCACCCCGGAGGTCGTCGAGGACGAGCTTGCGCTCACCATCTCCACGCGCGACGCCTCCATCGTGTTCGATCTTGCATCAGGTGAGATCACCTCGTGGCGCAGTTGCGAGCGCGACGTGCTCGCCGCCCCGATCAAGCTCGGGTTCTGGCACCCGCTCGTCGACAACCACCAGCAGGAGTTCGATTCCATCTGGCAGGGCAACTTCCTGAATGTCATGCAGACCTCCACGCGGCAGGTCTCTTGGCATCGCGAGGGTCCCGCGGTGGTGGTCGAGGTTGACCAGCGCATCGCGCCGCCGGTGCACAACTTCGGCATGCGCTGCACCCTTGCCTACACCATCTGGCCGAGCGGTCGCGTCGACCTCTCCGCAAGCGGTGCTCCCTATGGCGACTTCAGCGACATCATCCCGCGCATCGGCGTCTCTTTCGAGGTTCCCGGGACCAATCGCGCCGTCGAGTGGTACGGGCACGGGCCGGGGGAGAACTACCCCGACTCGCTCAAGGCGAACCCTGTCGGTCATTACCGTAGCACCGTGGATGACATGTTCACGCCGTACGTGTTCCCGCAGGACTGCGCGAACCGCGAGGGCGTGCGTTGGGTCGCCCTGCGCTCGCGGCACGGCGACGGCCTGCTCGTCACGCGCCCTGTGGGCACCGATGCCTCGCTCGATCCGTTCTCGTTCTCGGCGTGGCCGTATACCTGCGAGGATATCGATGCCGCCCGTCATGCGTGCGACCTTGTGCCGCGCGATACCGTGACCGTGAACATCAATGACCGCGTGCTGGGGCTGGGTTCCAACTCCTGGGGCTCGGAGGTGCTCGACTCATATCGTATTCGCTTCGAGCGCTTCAGCTTCGCGTTCTCGCTGCGTCCCCTGTCGTCTGCCGACCTCATGGCCGGGCTCGCTCCCATAAAGGAGGTGTAACACAATGCATGTTTATGAGAACCGCACCCTGTTCGACCTCGAGCTGAGCTCCGTCAAGAAATGGATGCGCGTTGGCCAGGCTCTCGACATCGCGCCCTCGCTTCTACGCGACGTCGCCTACTCCATCGGCGATTCGCTCACCTATTGGTGGGACCGTACCGCCGGCTTGAGCACGCCGGACATGGTGGGCAGCCGGCGCTATCTGAGCGTGATCGCGCCGATCGACCACGAGGCGTTGGTCGTGGTGGCTCCTAAGGCGGACCTTGAGCTCACGCGAGCCTACAGCGACCTCGACGACCGCGAGCGGTTCGCCGCGCTCGATTTGGAGCCGGTGCGCGTGCCTGCGGGCGGGATCCTCGTCGTGGATGAGGACGAGGCATTCCGGGTGCTGCCGGAACCCGATGCGGCTGCCGTCATGATCCGCGTCACCATCGAGGGATACAGCTTCCCCAACAAATAGGCAAATGGCGCCTGCGCCCAAGCTGATTGGATCCGGCAGGACGCAGGCGCACCAGACGCTGGACGACAGCGCCCAGCAAGATTATAAGGAGGAGAGTCATGAGTTCAGAGAAACGAGCGAAGATCGGTTCGCTTGCCCTGCTCGGCATGACCATTTCCGCGGTGTTCGGCCTTAAGAACATCATCAACAACAACGCGGAGATCGGTCTCGCTGCTGCGCCGGCGTTCTTTCTCGCCACGATTCTGTACTTCGTCCCCTACACCCTCGTGACCGCAGAGTTCGTAGCCCTTAACAAGGACTCCGAGTCGGGCGTGTATGCGTGGGTGAAGACGTCGATGGGAGGCCGTTGGGCCTTCATGACGGCGTTTTGCTACTGGTTCGTCAACCTGTTCTACTTCGCCTCGATCCTGCCGAACATCATCATCTACGCAAGCTACGTGTTCTTCGGCATGAACGTCGAGATGTCGCCGTTCCTCACGACGACGATCGAGATCGTCATCTTTGCTATCGGCACCTGGGCTTCCACCAAGGGAGCCAAGTGGATCGGCAACATCTCGTCCATCGGCTCAGCTGCTGCCATGGGTATGGCCGCCATCTTCGTGCTGCTGTCCGTCGGCGCTGTCATGGGCGGCGTCGAGTTCGCCACTGCTCCCACGGCTCAGACCATGGCTCCCGACACCACGAGCTTCGCGACCATCTGGGGCTTTTGCGGCACGCTCGCCTGGATTATCCAGGGTGTCGGCGGCGCCGAGTCCGTCGGCGTGTTCCTGAACGACCTCAAGGGCGGTGTCACCGCGTTCGTGCGGACCGTCGTCATCGCAGGCCTGGTCATCGGCCTTCTGTACGCCGGCTCCTCGCTGCTCGTGAACCTATTCATTCCCATGGGCGAGGTCAGCCTCTCTACCGGCATCTTCGATGTCTATGGCGCGCTTTTCGCCCACTTCGGCATCCCGCATTCCGTGTCCACGCGCGTGCTCGGGCTGATTCTGCTCGCCGCGCAGGTAGGCGGTCTCATGATGTGGACCTCTGCTCCTATCAAAGTCTTCTTCACCGAGATCCCCAAGGGCGTCTTCGGCGGCAAGATCGTCGAGATGAACGATCAGGGCATCCCTTGGCGTGCCGCATGGGTGCAGTTCCTCATCGTGCTCCCCATCGTGATCATCCCCGCCATGGGTGCGAGTGGCCTCAACGACCTGCTGAACATCGTCATCAACATGACGGCCGCCACCGCCCTGCTCCCGCCTGGCCTCATCCTCATCGCCTATCTGGTGCTTCGCCTGCGCTATGACAACGCCCCGCGTTCATTCCGCATGGGCGGCCGTGGGTTCGGTTTGGCGATTTCGATCTTCCTGGTGTGCGTGTTTGCCTTCGTCTTCATTGCCGGCACATTCCCCATGGGTCAGGAGCTTTGGCTCACGCTCGTATACAACGTGGGCGGCGTAGTGGTGTTCATTGGTGCCGCGCTTCTGTGGTACCAGCGCTACATCAACCGTCTGCGGCGCGAGGATCCCAAGGCTGCCGAGGAGGAGCTGCGTCCTTCCGTGCTCGATATCATAGAGTAGGCGGTATACGCTCGGGTACATCCGCATGGCATCGTTGGGCCGGGCGCTGCTGGGCGTCCCGGCCCTTTGCCGTACGCCTTTTCGAAGATGGGCTTTCGGGTGAAATGTCCGTCGGCCCGCTGGTGTCGAGGTCGAATTGCGCTATCCTGTATAGCTGTCAGGGAGACATATACACACAACACTGATCCGGAGCACGTATGTCACACCTTAACGACCACGCCGCGCCAGAGCGCTCGGGTTACACCTCTATCGATACCGAGCCGATCGGCCATCTTGCGGGCGACGGCCCCGCCTTCTCGCGTCGCAGCGCGCTCAAAGCCATGCTATCCATGGCCGGGGCGGCCGCATTGTTCGGTAGTCCCGTTGCTGCCTTTGCCGTCGACGAGGAGCCCCAGGCGAGCCAGGAGACCCTCGATGCCCTGAGCGACGCCCAGGCTGAGTATGATGCCGTGAAGGCGCAGCTCGACGAAATCTCCGCGCAGTACCAGGATCTCAGCCGCCAGCTGGACGAGACGATGGGCCAGATCGAGGACGTTCAGGCCCAGATCGACCAGACCCAGGCGGAGATCGATGCAAAGCAGGCGGAGCTCGAGGAAAAGCAGCGGGCTCTTTCCGAGCGCGTCGCCGAGGACTACAAGGACGGTAACAACACCGCGCTCGCGCTGCTGCTTTCGTCCGCAACGCTCGACGAGCTCATCTCGAACGCCTACTACCTGGGCAAGATGAACGAGAGCGACCGCCAGGCAATCGCCGAGATCCACGATATCCAGGAGGAGCTCTCGCAGCGCAAGGAGGACCTCGAGACCCAGAAGGCAGAGCTGGAGGCGCTCAAGGAGCAGCAGGCTGAGCAGCTTGCCGAGATGCAGGCCAAGCAGCAGGAGGTCCAGGAGACGCTCTCCGGCCTCGACAGCGAGGTCCAGCAGCTCATCGCCCAGCGCGACGCCGAGATCGCCGAGGCGATCGCCGAGGCCGAGGCAGAGGAGCAGCGCCGTCGCGAGGAAGAGGAGGCGCGCAGGCAAGCCCAGCAGGGGGGCGGCGGCGTGCCCGATTTGCCCGCGGCCGGCAGCGGTCAGGATTACAACGCCGCGAGCGCCGCGCAAAAACGCATCGTCGACTCGTGCTACTACACCCCTTGTCCCGGTCCCAACTACTGCGCCAAGTGGGTTTCGTGGGTGTTCAACAATGCCGGCTACGGGCGCGTGTACGGCAACGCGAACGACATGTACAGCGCCTGGTGCACCAGCTCGAGCAAGGACAACCTGCAGGTGGGCATGATTATCGCAGTCTCCACCCACAGCCATACCATCGCAGGCAGCATCTGGGGCCATGTGGGCATCTACATCGGCGATAACAAGGTCATGCAAAACATCGGCTACATCAACACGCAGGACCTGGACAGCTGGATCCAGTACTACGGGACCACGGTCACCCCGCGCTGGGGCTGGGCAAACGGCATCGACCTCTCCGCCCAGTAGGGCCACCGGATATCGAGATCCGACATCGAGCGACGTAGGCGGCTGCAATCGGCGGTCGCCTTCTTATGCAGCCGATGCCGCGCGTATCCCTACAGCTCTGCCAGATTCCTCACAAACTCTCTGAGCTCGGCAATCTCTGCTTCCAACTCGGCGATGCGCCGCTGGTTGCCGATGATGCCGGCGCGGTTCATGCGCGATTGCTCCTCGACCGGGTCGGGCATGCTCTCGCGATGCTTGCTCGCTTCGAAGGTTTCCTCCACCACGCGGCAGCCGTTTCGGCGCACGATGCGCCCGGGGATGCCCACGACGGTGCAGTCGTCGGGCACGTCCTTCACCACCACCGAGTTGCCGCCTACTTTGACGTTGTTGCCGAGCGTGATGTTGCCGAGCACCTTGGCGCCGGCGCCTACGGTGACGTTGTTACCGAGCGTTGGGTGGCGCTTGCCGCACTCCTTACCGGTGCCACCGAGCGTGACGCCCTGGTAGAGTACGCAATCATCGCCCACGATGGTTGTCTCGCCAATCACGACGCCCATGGCATGGTCGATGAAGAACCGCCTGCCCAGTTGCGCGGCAGGGTGGATTTCCACGCCGGTGAAGAATCGGGTGATCTGCGAGATGATGCGCGCGATGCTCTTGAGCCCGTGATTCCAGAGCCAATGCTCGGGAGTGTGCATCCACTTGGCGTGGAGGCCGGGGTAGGAAAGGAAGATCACCAGACCGTTTTGCGCGGCGGGATCGTGCGTCTTAACGGTTGCGATGTCCTCACGGACCGTGCTGATAAAGCTCATGAGCGCCCCTTGGTGCGGGTATTGCGTATCGGATCGTCGGCTTTGCATTGCCGGCATTGCGTGCCGAGCACTGGTCGCCGATGGCCGGGTGGTTGTATCGTGCGCTTAAGTATAGCGAAACACTAGGATTAAAACGCATCACACGCAACAAGCACAAGCTCCGCAGGCTGCCTGTTTTCCGGGCTTGTCTGGTAGGAACTTGATTGAGCCAAGGGTTTCGGTTAAATGTTCCCGCTGTGTTTGAAAGCGTCCGAGAACTCTATTGCAGAGGAGTAGAATCTGCTTTTGGAATCATTTTGCGCGGCGCGCACGGGTGCCGCGCACGAATTCGTCGACAGTGAAGGGAAGGTCAACATGGCGGTGGAGAAGAAAGATATCGACTGGGGCAACTTGGGCTTCGCCTACCAGCCAACGGATTACAGCTACGTCTGCAACTACAAGGACGGTGCCTGGGAAGAGGGCGGCCTTACCGCCGACCACAGCCTGGTGCTCTCCGAGTGCGCGGGCATCTTCCACTACTGCCAGGAGGTCTTCGAGGGCCTCAAGGCCTATACCACCAAGGATGGCGACATCGTCTGCTTCCGCCCCGATCTCAACGCCGCACGCATGGCGGATTCTGCGCGCCGCATCGTGATGCCGCCCTTCCCCGAGGATAAGTTCATCGAGGCCGTGAAGATGGTCGTCAAGGCCAACGAGGCATGGGTGCCGCCCTTCGGTTCCGGCGCTACGCTCTACATACGCCCGTTCATGGTCGCCACGGGCGATGTCATCGGCGTGAAGCCCGCTGACGAGTACCAGTTCCGCATCCTCGTGACGCCCGTGGGTCCGTACTACTCGGGCGGCGTCAAGCCCGTCGCTTTGAAGGTTCCCGCCTATGACCGCGCTGCACCGCATGGTACCGGCGCCATCAAGGCGGGCCTCAACTATGCCATGAGCCTCTATCCGAGCGTCGAGGCGCATGCTGAGGGCTTCGCAGACAACATGTTCCTCGATCCGCAGACGCATACCTACGTCGAGGAGTCCGGCGGCGCGAACTTCCTGTTCGTCGATAAGGAGGGCACGCTCGTGGTGCCCCAGTCGCACACCGACTCCATCCTGCCGTCCATCACGCGTCGCAGCCTCGTTTACGTCGCCGAGAACATGCTCGGCATGAAGGTCGTCGAGCGTCCGGTGCTCTTCTCCGAGGTTCAGCAGGGCGCATTCACCGAGTGCGGCATGTGCGGCACCGCTGCGGTCATCAGCCCGGTTGGCAAGGTCGTCGACGGCGAGACCGAGACCGTCTTCGGCGAGGGCGGTATGGAGCACGTCGGTCCCGTCATGCAGAAGCTGCGCGAGACGCTTACCGGCATCCAGGATGGTGAAATCGCCGGTCCCGAGGGCTGGATCGTGAAGATCTGCTAATTGACCAGCGCGTTGATTTGCGTGCTCGGCACTTTGAGTTTCTTGTTCGATGTTTCGTGCCGGGTATCCGGTGCTTTGGGCAGCATGCAGCGGGGCGCTTCCGTTCTGGGGCGCCCCGGTTTTGATAATTGGCCTTGTTCGGCGTCTCCTCTTGGGCGCAGCCATCGCATATCCATCAAAAGTCGCGATATTAAGGGCAAATTTGACGGATATGCGATGCTTTCTTATGGTGCTTCAATCTAGCGACGTGCTTCACTATGTCGTCGCGGGTTGCATCGTCGCGGGCCGCACCATCGCATGCCGCGCCATGCGGGCTTCCACCGCTGTAGAGTCCCTAACTGGCGGTATCGAATTCCGGGTCTATCATTTTTGCCGATTTGTAGCCCATCGTCTTATAACGAAGAGCCTGAGCTCGTTCTGTGCGCTCTGAAACGCCGGCGAGTCGTCGACGGGGATATTGCATGCCGCCGCGATGGTGTTCAGCGCTCGCCGTAGCTTCAGCTGGCTGGAAAACTGTCCGCGCGTGAGCGTGAACATGGTATAGCCCAGCATGCTGAGCGCTCCGTGCCGCTCCGCGTCGCGCGCACTTCGCGTCGTCTCCTCATGCGCTTGCCCGTTATATTCGACTCCGGCTTTTGCACGTGCGATGTAGAGATCGATTTCGAAGAAACTCGATGTGGTGAAGCGGGCATGATCGCGTGGAACGTCGATGCGCTTATTCAGCTCGAATCCACGGAATCGGAGCCCGCCGAGTTTTCGAGGACAAGCGATCATCATGGCTGTGCCAGTTTCCATGGGAGAACGCGACCCGTCGCGAACGCTTGCAAGAGCTCGCCGTGCTCTCTGCGCTCCAGGCGCATTCGGATGCGCGTCGATCCATGCGCGTAACGCGGCCCGTGAGAGGAACGGCTCGTGTTCGACATAGTCGTCATCCTCCAAGATGGTGTACCGTCCGCAAAGCTCGTATCCATACTCAATCAATTCGAGCGGTGACATCCATGTGGCCGCTTGGACGAAGCAAAGCGGTTCGCAGACTATGAGAGCATCTGGAGCTAGGGGAAGAACAAGCTCGGCGGTTATCAGATTGCCGAGCACATGCGTGACGACCGCTTTTGATCCGGTCCGGTCCGATGGGAAAGAAACCAGGAGATCCAGCGCGGCGTCTTCATCATGTGCCACGCTCCAACGGGAAATCGCCTGGCGGACCGTGCGCGCTATAGCGCGAGGGCACGTACCGGCATCGTTCAAACCAATGTCCGAGAAAAGGGGCTCAAGGTCGATGGCGTTGCCAAAGGGATCGACCGACAGAAGCGGCACGTTATCCTGTGGGCGCATGCCGGCATCACGGGCGCTTGCTAGCCATTTCATACGACGCTCGACAACGGTGCGGGCGTGATAAATGCGCCAAGCTGTTTTATGAGATAGAACGATGGGAAGGTCCATACTGCGCCCTCCTTGCGTCGTGCGATGTACACATCGTTCTAGCACACCATATGGAGAGTGGGAAGCTTTGAGCTAAAGGTGCTGTTCGCGAATTTCGAAAGCATCGCACATCCGTCAAAACGGCCTGAAATGCAGAGAGATTTGACGGACATGCGATGCTTTTGGAAGAGCTTTACTGACCGCATTGCCGAACTTGGCGACACGGGATTCGCGTGATCGCAAAGTCCATACTTGATTGCAAAGGATTTGCTTGATTGGAAAAGGGCTTCGGTTTTGGATGCAGGGGCGCCTCTGTTTTGCAGGGGCCCCGAAGGGACTCCGCGCCTGAGAAGTACCTGAGGAGCATGGGTCGAAAGCGAGAAAACGAGCACGAGCCCCGTCCGGCTTGCCGGGCGGAGCTCGTATGCAATCCATGGCGGAGAGAGGGGGATTCGAACCCCCGGAACGCTTGCGCGCCCAACGGTTTTCAAGACCGCCGCATTCAACCGCTCTGCCATCTCTCCGTGAGAGGTAATGATAGCATCGAATCGTGATATGGTGCCGCGAGCTTGCGGGCATCGACGGAAAACGAGCGAAAGGGCGGCTCGGCATGGGCGGGGAGAATGCTGAGGAGAGCATGGGGGCAGAGCTCCGTGAGCAAGATGAGCGCTTCATGCGGGATGCTCTGGAGGAGGCGCAGGCAGCCGCGGCCGAGGGAGAAGTCCCCATCGGGGCGGTCGTGGTCCACGAGGGGCGCGTGATCGCCCGCGCGCACAACCGCCGCGAGCTCGACGAGGACCCCTCGGCGCATGCGGAGTTCCGCGCCATGGTGGCCGCTGCGCGCGAGCTCGGTCGCTGGCGTCTCACGGGCTGCACCGTCTACGTGACGCTCGAGCCGTGCCTTATGTGCGCGGGGCTCATGGTCAACGCGCGAATCGACCGATGCGTCTTCGGTGCGTTCGATCCTAAGGGCGGCGCCGTGGGGTCGCTTTTCAACGTGAGCGATGACCGCCGCCTGAACCATTCGTTCAGCGTCACCTCGGGCGTGCTCGAAGGGCCGTGCGCGGAGCAGCTGCGCTCATTTTTTGCCGAGCGCCGTGCAGGCGGGGGGATCGTGCACGAAGATGCGGTGGCCCTTGAGCCAGGCGGTGCTGTTTCAGGCAAGCTTCAAGATATCGATGACAACCGCCCGTGTGACATGCGGAGCGGGGGTATCCAGGCGGTTGATGCGTTTTGCAGGCCGTTCCGCGTCCTGCTTGCAATCGACTCCTTCAAAGGATCGGCTTCGAGCTTCGAGGTCGAGTCATGGGTGGCTGAGGGCATATGCCACGCATCTCCTAATGCCCAGATCACGAAGCTGCCGCTGGCCGATGGCGGCGAAGGGACCGTCGACGCGCTGCATCGCGTGCTTGGCGGAAAGATCGTGCGCCGCCGCGTCGCGGGGCCCCTCGACGATCCGGTCGAGGCGTCGTACTTGCTTGTGGGCGATGACGAGGATGTCTTCGCGGCGATCGAGATGGCCGAGGCAGCTGGCATCACGTACTCGCCTTGCACCCATGAGGCCGCCCTGCGCGCCTCGACCCGCGGTGTGGGCGAGCTGGTGCTCGATGCAGTGGCTCGCGGGGCACGGAAGGTGTATTTCGCCATCGGTGGCTCAGCTACCAACGATGGCGGTGCGGGCCTTCTCCAGGCATTGGGCGCACGTCTGCTTGACGCTGCGGGCAACGAGATCGCCCTCGGGCTCGAGGGCTTGCGCGAGCTTGCGCATATAGACCTCTCTGGAGCGCTCTCGGCGCTTGGCGGCTGCGAGCTCACGGTCTTGTCCGATGTCGATAACCCGCTGGTGGGGAAGCGCGGGGCGCTGCGCACGTACGGTCCGCAAAAGGGCTTGCTTGCCGATGTCGAACGTGACGAGGCCGAGATGCTCGTAGCGGAGTACGACCGTTGGATGGTTGCCTACGGGCGCGCTCTCGATGCGGCGCGGACGCGGGCTGGCATCGTGCAGGCCGCCGGTCGGCCCCTCTTCCGCTCCGTCTTGGGCGTTCCGGGAGCCGGAGCGGCGGGTGGCCTCGGCGCAGCCCTCATCGCACTTGGCGGGCGCATGGCTTCCGGCACATCCACCATGCTCGATATCCTCAACTTCGACGATGCTTTGCAGGGGGCGGACCTCCTCATCACAGGAGAGGGCTTTATGGACGAGCAGACCGCGTACGGCAAGGCGCCGGCGGGTGCTGCCGCTCGCGCCAAGAGGCGCGGTGTCCCCGTCATCGCACTGGTAGGCGGGCGCACCGACAACCTCGACAGCGTTTACGCCGCCGGCATCGACCTCGTGCTGCCCATCTGCCGCCGCCCCATGCCCCTCGGGCAAGCGCTCGAACAGGCAGATGCCCGGGCGAACCTCATCGCGGCAGGGGAGGCGGCCGCGCGCGCCTATCTGCTGGGTGCACGGTAGCCTGCCGCCTGCAGCCCGGTGCATCTGGATGCCATAGGCGGGCTCTCGCATCATGCTTGAGGGCGTTGAACCCTTGCACCCCTACGGGACCATTCCATAGGCTGGGAGCCTCGCTTCATGCTGGCAGGGCGAACGGCTCGGGGCGCGGAGAGATGACGCCGATATGAGTGGCTTGGATGTGATTGCCAAGTCGTCCTCGACGCGAAGGGAATCAACAGGTACTATTATCGAAGCGCTCTGCGCGTTCGATGGGTTCGGGTGACGATATGTTCCGAACCTGGTCAGGGGGAGGAAGCAGCCATAAGGAGCCTCTGCCGGGCACCCGGATCCATCGGATGCACGGGGCGCTTTGCTGTAACCCGCGTTTGATCTGGCTGCATTTTCGGGGAATCTGGCATGTTCAACCTGCTAAAACGTTATGGACGATCATACAAGGTCAACCTCACGATCGGCCCGCTCACCAAGCTCATCGAGGTCGTGTTCGACCTGTTCACGCCACTCGTCGTTGCATGGATGATCGATCAGGGCATCCGCGGCGGCAACGTGAGAACCGTCGTTGACGGTGGGCTCATCCTGCTTGCGATGGCGGCGGTGGGCATTCTGTTCGCGCTCGTTTGCCAGAAGATGGCCTCGCGCGCGTCGCAGGGCATGGGTACCGACATCCGTCACGACCTCTACCGTCGCATCAATGAGCTTTCTCATGCCGATCTCGACCGATTCGGTACGCCGTCGCTTGTTACCCGTATCACCAACGACGTCAACCAGGTGCAGCTTGCGGTCGCGCTTGGCATTCGCCAGCTCATCCGATGGCCGCTGCTTGCGGCGGGATCCATGGTCGCAGCGCTCGCCATCGACATCAGGCTGGGGCTCATCTTCTTGGTTTCAACGCCCGTTATCGGTGGGGCGTTCTGGTTCGTCATGGCCAAGTGCGTGCCGTTCTACCGCGGTATGCAGGTCAAGCTCGACCGGCTTGCGCTCATCACGCGCGAGGGGCTGTCGGGTGCCCGGGTCGTACGCGCCTTCACGCGTGAGGACCACGAACGCGAGCGATTCCGCGAGGCAGCGGCCGATCAGGCCGCGACGGCCATCGCCGTGGGCAGGCTTTCCTCGGTTCTTAACCCGGTCACATTCCTGGTGATGTACGGGGCAGTCGCGCTTATCCTGTGGATGGGCGGTATCGAGGTACAGGTGGGTGACCTCACGCAGGGCGAGGTCACGGCGTTCGTGAACTATATGACCCAGACGCTGCTTTCCATTGTGTACGTGGCGAACCTCGTCGTGGTGTTCACCAAGGCAAGCGCCTCGGCTGCGCGCGTGCATGAGGTACTGGATTGCGCGCCCAGCGTCACCGACGCCGGCAACAAGCCGGTCGAGCTACCTGTTCTAGGGCAGGACGGCGCCATGCAGGTGCCGGCGCTTCGGATGCGCGACGTCTCGTTCTCCTACCCTGGTGCCTCGGCTTCGGCTCTTTGCGGCATCGACCTTACGCTCATGCCCGGACAGACGCTCGGTGTAATCGGCGGTACGGGCTCGGGCAAGTCAACGTTCGTTTCCCTGATTCCGCGGCTGTACGACACGGCATCCGGTGCGGTGGAGGTGCTCGGCCACGACGTGCGTTCCTGGCCGCTCAAACAGCTGCGTCATGTGGTTAGCATGGTACCTCAGACGGCATCGCTCATCTCGGGCACGATCCGCTCGAACCTCACATGGCGCGACGCGCACGCAACCGATGAGGAACTGTGGCGTTCGCTCGAGGTGGCACAGGCTGCCGATTTCGTGCGAGCTCTGCCCGAGGGCCTCGACAGCCCCGTCGAGGCGGGCGGCAAGAACTTCTCGGGTGGTCAGCGCCAGCGTCTGACCATCGCCCGTGCGCTTGTAGGCGATCCGCTCCTCCTCATCTTGGACGACTCCGCCTCGGCGCTCGATTTCAAGACGGATGCGGCGCTCCGGCAAGCGCTTGCGGCAGCACGTGCCCGCGCCGCGGGCGAGGGCAAGCTACCGCCTGCGACGGTGGTGGTCTCGCAGCGCGTTGCGAGCGTGCGCGACGCCGACCTCATCATGGTCATGCGCCGCGGTCGCATGGTGGGGCTCGGCACGCACGATGAGCTGCTGCGCGACTGCGCCATCTATCGCGAGATCGACGAGTCGCAGACGGGAGGCTCTCGATGAATCCTTACACTTCGACCGGTTCGGTATCCACGGTCGCATCCAGCATCGCCGACAGTGGCGCAAGCCTTGGCGGTGGGAGCCAGGGCGGCAGCCGCGCTCCTTTGGGTCCTGTCGTCCGCAGGCTCATGGGGTACGTGCGTCCCCATGCCGTGAGCTTCTTCGCCTCCTTCGCCTCGGCTGCCATTTCTGTGGTGCTCCAGCTTTATGTGCCCATCTTGGTGGGGCGTGGCATCGACTGCATCGTATCAGCCGGACGCGTTGACTTCGACTCGCTCGCGCCGCTCGTCGTGCAGCTGGTGATTTCCGCGGCGGGCGCCTCGCTTTTCCAGTGGGTTCAGGGGTACTGCGTGAACCGTCTGGCGTACGAGATCGTGCGCGACCTGCGCATCCAGGCAAACGACAAGCTCTTCCGCATGCCGCTGGCAACGATCGACGCGCATGCCCACGGCGATTTCATCAGCCGCGTGGTGAATGACGTCGACCAGGTGGGCGATGGCCTGTTGCAAGGGTTTACACAGCTTTTCACCGGTATCGCCACCATCGTGGGCACGCTCGTGTTCATGCTTGCCCTTTCGGTGCCTATGGCGCTGGTCGTGGTGCTCGTCACGCCGCTCTCGATGCTCGTGGCATCGCTCATCGCCAAGTTCTCCAACAAGAGCTTTGCGATGCAGCAGCGCGTCCAGGGCAGACTCGGCGGTTATGTCGAGGAGCTCGTGGGCAATCAGAAGCTCGTCGACGCTTTTGCGCACGGCGATGCCGTGCAAGCCGGGTTCGACGCTATCAACGCAGAGCTCTATACCGCAGGTGAGCGCGCGCAGTTCTTGAGCTCGCTCTCCAATCCCGGAACGCGTGCCGTGAACAATGTCATCTACGCTGTGGTGGCGGTGATCGGGTGCATGTGCGCCATTACCGGCTTCCCTGCGCGGCTCACCGTAGGCGAGGTGCAGATCTTCCTCTCGTACGCCAACCAGTACACGAAGCCCTTCAACGAGGTGACGAGCGTGATCACCCAGATCCAGACCGCCTTCGCCTCGGCGCGGCGCCTGTTCGAGCTGCTTGATGCCGCGGAGGAGGAACCTGATGGCGCGGGTGCCGTCGAGCTCATCGATGCCGCGGGAGAGGTCGAGCTCGATCATGTCGACTTCTCCTACGTTGCCGACCGACCGCTGCTGCGCAACATCTGCGTGCATGCCATGCCCGGCCAGCGCTTCGCGTTGGTGGGCCCCACCGGTTGCGGTAAGACCACCCTGATCAATTTGCTGTTGCGGTTCTACGACGTCGACCGCGGTGTGGTGAGCGTGGACGGCCGCGATATCCGCGAGGTGACCCGTCGCAGCTTGAGGCATTCGTTTGGCATGGTGCTGCAGGACTCTTGGTTGTTCGAGGGCACGGTGCACGACAACATCGCATACGGTAAGCCGGGCACCACGCGCGAGGAGGTTGTGGCCGCTGCCGAGCGCGCCCACGCCGACGCCTTCATCCGCGCGCTTCCGGCGGGCTACGACACCGTGATTCCCGAGGACGGCGGCGCTTTCAGCCAGGGCCAGCGGCAGCTGCTCTGCATCGCGCGCGTGATGCTCACCGATCCGGCGATTCTTTTGCTCGACGAAGCGACCTCGTCTATCGACACCCGTACCGAGTTGCAAGTGCAGGCTGCATTCGACGAGCTCATGGCCGGCCGCACGAGTTTTATCGTGGCGCATCGCCTTTCGACTATTCGCAACGCCGACTGCATCCTCGTGATGCGCGACGGGCAGATTATCGAGCGCGGCACCCATGATGAGCTGCTCATGCGCGGCGGCGCATACGCAGAGCTCTACAATTCCCAGTTCGCTAGGGCGTAGGGCTGCTTCCCTGCCGGGGGGGGCACCCAAGGCAGGGGCCGTACCAAGGGGTGCGGTTCTCTGCCGCGGACGTCTCTCTGCGCGACTCAGATGGACGCCGGCGGCCTTCGAGCGGCATTGTGAGCGCCGCTTCAGAGGTTCGATGTTCTTGGCGGTGGTCATTAATTAAAACCCTGAGTAGACAGCCCTATTCCCCGATAAGAATTGCAGGTGAAGGCGCTGCATCGATTCGGTGTACTTTGGTCTGACAAAGAAAACCACCGCCAAGAAGCTCGAACTTTCCGCGAGCCCGTTATGAACGTTAAGGCTTGCCCAAGACGCGAAGAATCGAAGGTAAATTCGAATAGCGTGCACCTTAGAGCGACGTATGCGCCTGTTCGTAGTTTGGGTGTTGTCGAGCAATGCTGTTGCTGGCACCGGGATGACCGAGCTGTCCGTATGCGACACGGCGAAGCGGGTAGTATGGGTTGCGGTACGTAGGTTCCATCTAGGTTGCCTGTACGGCGAGCCCAGCTGGATCACCAGAAAGGGGCCATCTATGCGGTACGCGATTCTTTATAACAGTGCAAGCGGTAATACGAAGCAGGTTGCAGAAGCGCTCGAGCACGCGCTTAGAGCAGCGAATGCCGAGGTCGCATGCGTCCAGATCGCCCCGGGCGATGCGCGCACGACAATCGACGCAGCGGGCGTTGAGGGGGCCGATGCGGTGCTCGTGGGGTTTTGGTGCGACAAGGGGACGTGCACCCAAGAAGTCGCAGATGTGCTCGCCGAGCTCGGCGGCAAACGCGTGTTCCTCTTCGGTACCGCAGGATTTGGGGGTGCTCCTGAGTATTTCGAGCGCATCCTTATGGGCGTGCGCGCCAAGCTCCCGGAGGACGCCGAATACCTTGGTGGGGCAATGTGCCAAGGCAAGATGGGCGCGGGGGTTCGCCGACGCTACGAGGCGATGCTTGCGGAGAAGCCCGGCGATGCGCGCATCCAGGGCATGATCGATAACTTCGATGCGGCGCTCTCGCATCCCGACGATGACGATCTCGGGCGCATCGTGCAGACGGCAAAGCAGGCACTCGGGCTTTAGGCGCTATGCGGGAGCAGCAGGAGCCGTCGCCGCTCCCTGGCCTCGGATCAAGAATTGCTTTAATACCACAGCGATAGCAACGACGCGTTCGACGTCGGTCTCGTGGGGGATGTCAACGTCATAGTCGGCCATGATCGCGCACGATTGTTTCCGTATGCGGGCGACGATGCCGGTGGCATCCTTGATTTCAAACTCACAGGCAAGGATGCCTTTGCCTGTGAGTTCCCATCCAAGCTCCGGAACCTCAAAGCGTACGTTGAAGCCGAGCGGGTCGCGCGATAGGCTGAACGTCGTTCCGTCTGCCATGGTAACCGTGTTGATGCTGCGGAGAAGTGAGAACTGTTTGGGGCAGATGCGCGCGATCTCGGTTCCCGTTGCGTCTTCGATGACGGTCTCGTTCACGGGGAGTTGCATGAGTTCGGACCATGCATGGTAGCGGAGGGTTCCGCCAGCGTCGAAGACATCCATTTCTTTGTGCATGGTGAAGCGCTTGCTTGAGATGCGGAGCTCCATTGTTCCTCCTTGGCGGCGGCGATGCTCGGTCGATGCCTGGAGAGTCTGGTGCGTGGGCGCTGCTGGGGCTTTGACTTGGACGGACTTCTCGACTTATACCCGAAAAGCGTGGACGGGCGATAAGCTCCTGGTGGAACCCGCCGGCCTACCCGCGCCAGTAAGCGATGGCGATTTGCGTACGGTTCTTGAGGTGCAGCTTCGATAAGATCGAGGAGATGTGGTTACGCACCGTTCCTTCGCTCATATAGGCGGCCTGCGCGATTTCGCGGTTGTCGAGTCCCTCAGCAATGAGCCGCGCCACCTCGAGCTCTCGTTCCGTGAGTCGCTTGAAGACGGGCGGTTGCAAGTCGGAAGCGCCAGATGACGAGATTCGCTCGCCGGGACTGCGTGTTGCCTCTACGACGGTTGAGCCCTCGCTCCTTTTGATGCTCGTCTTGAGCTGGGCCTCAAGTTCATGCTTTTCATCGAGAAGGAACTGGGTGCGCAGAGCGAGATCGTCGCGGGTTCGATGCAAGGTCTCCTGACGAGCGAGCATGCGATTGGTGCGTGCGGATAGTAACCCTGCGACGGCGCAAAGGCATGCAATGAGGAGGGCATCGTCCAAGGGGGCTATCCCGGCGAGGGCTGTGATGACGAGTGCTGCAGCGGGGACGCCGACGGTCCAGCGGGTGAGTGTCGCGCAATGAAACTCGCGCATTGAGTCATATACAGCAATGGGCAAGAGCCATGCCCCCGCTCCGCTCGCGAACGCCGCAAGTGTTAGGGCGATGGGAGCGCAGGGACGCCAGCTCGCGGGGAGGACCTCGTCGAGTGCTGCCGCACAGAGCGCGAGCAGCGCCACGATGACGTCGTTTGCGCCGATTCCGGCATCCGGCCGTCCCATACATGCAACCATGCAGACCAGGCAGCAGGCGAAAAGAGCGGTTTTGTCGATGATGCGTTGCATGCGCACTATGGTATCAAACCGCTTCTCATCGAAGAGCATCATATCGCTAAACCATTTACCAGCAAAAACGGAATCCATGACATTTGTCACTGGTGCTAACGCGCGCGCCCTGCCACCATGGTCGCGAGGATTGGAGGCATCAGTGGATATCGTCGCCGTGGATGGTCTGGTCAAACGCTATGGCGAGGTGCTCGCGCTCGACCGATTCGACTTGCATATCGCCGAGGGAGAGATCTTCGGCTTGCTCGGCCCCAACGGCTCGGGAAAGACGACCGCTATCAACTGCATCTTGCAGCTGCTCAGCTATGACCGTGGTGATATACGCCTTTTCGGCGAGGATATGGCGCCGGCTCGCTACGACCTCAAGCGGCGAATCGGCATCGTGCCGCAACAGGTGGCCGTGCTCGAGGAGCTTACCGTCCGCGAGAACATCGACTTCTTCTGCTCGCTCTACGTGGCCGATCGCCCGCGCCGACGCGCCCTCGTGGACGAAGCCATCGCGTTCGTAGGCTTGGAAGATTACACGCGCTTCCGTCCCAAGAAGCTTTCCGGCGGCTTGCTCCGCCGTCTCAACATCGCGTGCGGTATCGCGCACAAGCCCGAGCTCATCTTCTTTGACGAGCCAACGGTCGCTGTGGACCCGCAGAGTCGCAGCGCCATCCTCGACGGCATCAAGGGTCTGCGAGACGAGGGCGCTACGGTGGTCTATACGAGCCACTACATGGAGGAAGTCGAGCAGATCTGCTCGCGCATCATGATCATGGACGGTGGCCGCGTTCTGGCGCAGGGTACAAACGACGAGCTCAAACGTATGGTCGCAGTGGGTGAGAGGATCGTGGCCGAGGCGGCGCAGGTGCCATCTGTGGTGCTCGATCGCTTGCGCGCGTACCCGCACGTGCTCGACGCGACGTTCGACGCAGGCGTGCTCACCATTCGTTGCGAGCCCAGTGAACATAACCTCACGGATGTGCTGGGCGTGCTGGGTGCCTCGCGCGTGCGGCTGGGGCGCGTGTACGCCGAGCCACCCACCCTAAACGACGTCTTTCTCGAGCTTACCGGCCGCGAGCTGCGCGATTAGGGGAGGATACGATGCTGAGCACGTTCCGTGCGACCATCCGCATGCTGCTGCGCACGCCGAGCGCGCTGGTGTGGGGGCTCGCGTTTCCCATTATCTTGGCTACGATGTTCATCTTCATGTTCTCGGGCTTCCGGACGGCGGAATCGATCAACGCCGTTCCGGTGGCGGTTGTCGCGGATGACGCTTGGAATACCTCGACAATCTCTCAGGTTGTGGATGCGCTTGCAGAAGGCGAAGAGCCGCTACTTTCCTGTATCGAGGTGGCAGACGAAGGCTCCGCGCTCGAGTTGCTCTCCACAGGCGAGGTGGACGGCGTGTTCATGGTTGATGAGTCTGCTGTTACCGGCAACGCAGCCGCTGCTCTCGATGGACCGAATCCCGTCCTCGCATCGCCGCGGCTCGTCGTTGCTTCCGAGGATTCTGCTGCGCATGGCGGTGCAAACGGCGGCTACGAGGTGAACCGGTCGATACTTGTCTCAATCGCGAACTCATATGCGCAATCGGAGGCGCTCATCGACGACCTTGCCGTGAGCAACTCAGCAGCGCTTGCTGATCCAGAGGCTGTAGCGCGGGCGCTCTCGCTCGATGCCCGGACGGAGCGCGTCTCGCTTACTCGTTCCACGCCGGATGAGACTGTTCGTTTCTACTACGCACTCATGGGAATGGCCACGCTTTTTGCCGCACAGCTCAGCATGCTTGCAGTAGCGAGCATTCGTCCCACGGCATCTGCGGTGTCTGCGCGGCGCTGCATAGCGGGCACGAGCCGCATCCGGCAGCTTGCCGGTGCGCTTTTTGGATCATGGCTGCTCTCGTTCGCGTTTCTCACGGTTGCGTTCGCCTACATCCGCCTGGTTGTGGGCATCGACTTTCAGGGCCGCGAAGCGCTGTGCATCTTGGGCGTCGCCGTGGGGGCGTGGCTTGCTACGGGCATCGGTGCCATTGTGGGGTCGTTGCCGCTGCAAGGTGGCGCGAGCGCCGGATCGGGTATCCTCACGGGCCTGACCTGCGGACTCGCTATCTTCGCTGGACTATACGGCCAGCCCACCATGGAGCTCGCCGACGCCATCGCCCGCGCAGTGCCGCTTTCGACCTGGGTGAATCCCGCCAAGCTCATCTGCGACCTGTTTTACAGCCTCTACTATTACGAATCGCTCGCGCCGTACCTCGCGCGCCTTGCCGCCTGCGCGGCTTGGGGCGTTGCGTTTTTCGCATTCGCGGCGCCTATGTTTAGGAGGCAGCGGTATGCGCATCTGTGAATCTGCTCTGGCGATCGCATTCCGCCATCCCATATACTTGGGCGTTTACGTGCTGTTCCTCTCGGCATTGGGGACGTTCCTCACCATAGGTGTCCAATCTGGTTCAACGCGGGCGTCCGGCTCCGCGCCCGCCGCGCAACAGGAGGATGGTTACGCGCCCATGCAGGCGAGCGTCGCTGTAATCGATCGCGACGGGTCCGAGCTCTCAGCGGAGATCTCGGCGCATCTTGGGGAAACGCAGGAGCTTGTGGATATTGCAGACGATTCATTTGCGATGCAGGACGCGCTTGCAACAGGCCTGGTCGAGGCGATCGTCATCATACCCGAGGGGTATGAGGCCGACCTCCTCGTCAGCGCCCGCTCGGGTGAGGAGTTGCCGGCACTGCAGATCGCCTATGGAACGGACACCCAGGCAGCAGCCCTTTTGGACACGCAGGTTGCGCGCTGGACGGCACTCGCTTCCGCCTCCGCTGCGCTTGAGCCTTTCGCGAGTGCTTCCAACGTAGCGGGCTTGGTGCGGCACGCCTCCGCTGCGCATGCGGATGTCTCGGTGGAGCGTGACGTCGCGGCTGCCGAGACTGCGCGTCCGCTGCAGGCGTACCTGAGCTTCACCTCGTACTCCATAACTTGTTCGGTGGTGGTTTGCGCTGGGCTCGTGCTCTCCACCATGAATGAGGATCGACTTCGGGCGCGCATATTAGCCGCGCCTGTGCCGCCACGACGCTTGGGTTTGAACACGCTTGCGGCATGCGTGGTACTCGTCGTTGCGGTATGGGGCGTTACGAGTGTGGTGGGCCTTGTGGCAAGCGGAGCGTTCGCGTCGACTGCCGGCATGCTTCCCGCTAGCATCGTGTTGGCGCTCATGGCGATGCTCGTGTTCGCATTTGTCCCGCTTGCCTTGGCGTTCACGCTCGCACAGGCCCGCTTCGGCGAAGATGCGCTCAACGCGCTTGGTAATATCGGTGGCATGCTCATGTCCTTTTTAGGCGGGGCATGGGTGCCGCTTTCGTTGCTGGGCGACTCGGTGAGGGCGGTAGCTCATTTCGTGCCGACGTTCTGGACGAACGACGCAGTTGCCGCTGTGTTGGGCGCTCCCGTGCTCACCATGGAGGTGCTCGCGCGCTACGCGTGCGGCGTTGGGGTCACAGCGTTGTTCGCCGTTGCGATCGCCTGCGTGGGACTCGCCCTCACTCGGCATCGTGTTTAGCCCCTGCTGCCCTTCCTCGCTTGCGGCCTCCCTTGCTGCGGCGAGCCTGGTCGCACAACCGCTTGCCGTCTGCTCGGGCCCCATCACTTGACGCATCATGGCATCCGCACCGTACAATCAAGGTGTCGCTTGTACCGGATTGAGGGAGGACCCCTATGGAACCTGCCAAGGTTTACTTCACGAACATGCGCACGAACTCCCATGAGAACCTCACGCAGAAGCTGCAGCGGCTCATGCGCGCCGCGGGCGTCGCTGAGCTCGACTTGGAGAACAAGTTCGTTGCCATCAAGATCCACTTTGGCGAGCTGGGCAACTTGTCGTTTCTGCGTCCCAACTACGCGCGCGCTGTCGCCGACGTGGTGAAGGAGCTCGGCGGCAAGCCATTTCTCACCGACTGCAACACGCTATACGTGGGTAGCCGCAAAAACGCCCTCGAACACCTGGATTGCGCCTACCAAAACGGTTTCACGCCGTACGCGACCGGCTGCCAGATCATCATCGCCGACGGCCTTAAGGGTACCGACGAGGTGCTCGTGCCCGTGAAGAACGGGGAGTACGTCCAGGAGGCAAAAATCGGCCATGCCCTCATGGACGCCGACGTGATCATCAGCCTTACGCACTTCAAGGGCCATGAGCAGACCGGGTTCGGCGGCTGCATGAAAAACATCGGCATGGGCGGTGGCTCGCGCGCCGGCAAGATGGAGCAGCACGTTGCCGGCAAGCCGAACGTCGAGGCCGAGCGCTGCATAGGATGCCGCGCATGCGCCCGCAACTGCGCGCATGATGCCATCACTTTCGAGGGTACCCGCGAGCGCACGCTTGCCAACGGCGAGGTCCGCACGGTGCACGTTGCCCGCATCGATCACGACCGCTGCGTGGGCTGCGGCCGCTGCCTGGGCGCCTGCAACCAGGACGCCGTGGTCCCCGGCGCCGACGACGCGGTTGACAAGCTCAACTACAAGATCGCCGAGTACACGCAGGCGATTGTGCAGGATCGCCCGCAGTTTCACATCTCGCTTGCCATCGATATCTCGCCCGAGTGCGACTGCAATTATTGGAACGATGCCCCCATCCTGCCCGACCTGGGCATGTTCGCGAGCTTCGACCCGGTGGCGATCGACCAGGCGGCAATCGACATGGCGCTTGATGCGCAGGCGTTCCCCAACACCATGCTCACCGACGAGGAGGAAAAGCTCGAGGCGAGTGGTGGCGTTCCCGAGCGCTGCCAGCATGACCATTTCAACCTCACGCATCCGGACACCAACTGGCGCTCGATGATCGAGCATGCCGAGAAGATCGGGCTGGGAACGAGCCGTTACGAGCTCGTCGAGGTCTAGGTTGGGACGCTGCGGACGGCGTCAGCGGTTCCATGACAGATGAAGTGCGCTGGGGACAGCGGGGCTGTTCCCAGCCTCCTGTGCGAGGGGTGCCATACCTGCAGGCGTCGTGCGAACTTGCAGATAGCGCGCCCCTTGTCTGCGGACTATGCTCTTTGCTAGAATAGCGAACAGTCTATATTGGGAGGATAGCGTTTCGTAGATGTCTGCATCCAGCGACAGTTCCACACCCCGAAGTACGATGGGCGCGACCGACGCGCCCACATTCGAAACACCGCTTGACGACGTATGCGCTACGTGCCGCAAGCGTCGCCGCTCCTGCCCAAAGTATCCGCGTGAAGCTGAGGATGCCGCTGCGGGCAAACAGCCCCCGCACTACACCCTCGGTGAGGAGATCGCCAATTCCGTCACCCATGGTATCGGGTGTCTTTTGGCCATCGCAGGCTTGGTGCTGCTCATCGTCAAGGCGGCGCTTGGCGGTGCCGAGCCAACGCATCTTGTCTCTGCCATCGTATGCGGCGTGACGCTCATCTTCGAGTACCTCGCCTCGACGCTTTACCACGCCATTCAGGTGCCGGCTGCCAAGCGCGTCTTTCGCATCATCGACCATAGCAGCATCTACCTGCTCATTGCTGGGTTCTATACGCCGTTTTGCCTCATCACGCTGGCCGAGGCGGGCGGCATCGTGCTGTTTGTGGTGGTTTGGACGCTCGCCTTCGCCGGCGTATCGTTCGAGATCATCGGCCGCCAACGCCAGCCGCGTTGGGTCACCATCCTCATCTACCTTGTTATGGGATGGCTCGTCGTGTTCCGCTTGCCGCAGCTTGTTGCCGCGCTCGATCCGGTGGCGCTCGCGCTGCTGACGGTGGGCGGCCTGTGCTACACCATCGGCACGGCGTTCTACCTCATGAAGAAGATCCCCTACATGCATAGCATCTGGCACCTGTGGGTGCTGGCGGGGAGCATCTTCATCTTCATGGCGGTGATTCTCTACGTGATCTGATAGCGCGTGCCGGCACTTGCGCCGGTCTTCGAGTTCGTTGGAATGCCCGCCGGTAAATCCGTGCGGTGTCGGGGTATCCCCAGGAGGTTCGATTCAACAGTATGGGTGCAGTTGCGTTCTCCATCATAGCCACGTTCCTGTTGACGCTGCTCAACGGGTTCTTCTCCATGTCAGAAATGGCGCTTACCACGGCTAAGCGCGCCACTCTCGAGCACGATGCCGAGGAGGGTGACCGTCGTGCCACGCTCGCGCTCGACCTCGCGAACGACTCCACGAACTTTCTGGCTACCATCCAGGTTGCCATCACGCTCGTAGGCTTTTTCTCGGCAACGGTCTCGTCAAACACGCTTTCCGACCCGCTTACGCGCTGGGTCGAGTCGTTCGGCATCGCGCCGCTTTCCGCAATCGCGCCCGTGGCGTCGCCCATCGTGATCACGCTCATCGTCTCGTACCTGTCGATCGTCGTGGGCGAGCTCGTGCCCAAGCGCATCGGCCTCTCGGATGCCGAGGGCATGGCGAAGTCCGTCGCAGGCCCGATCTCAACGTTCCGCAAGATCGCCCGCCCGCTTGTGTGGCTCACGCAGGCAAGCGCCAACGGCATCTCCAAGATCATGGGCATCAAGAGCGCCGATGACCGCCAGAACGTCTCCGAGGAGGAGATCAAGTACATGGTCTCCGAGCAGGACACCCTGCTCGACGAGGAGAAGCGCATGATCCACGAGATCTTCGATCTGGGTGACGCGGTGGCCCGCGAGGTCATGGTGCCGCGTGTGGACGTGACCATGGTGGAGGATACCGACACCGTAGAGGAAGTGCTCGACGTCATGCGCCGCACCGGATACTCGCGCATCCCGGTGTACCGCGAGGACACCGACAACGTGGTGGGCATAGCCCACATCAAGGACCTCATCGAGCTTGCGCTTTCCAGCAGGGGCAAGGGGCCGGTTGCCGGAAGCCTGCGCGACGCGACCTTCGTACCCGATACCAAGGACATCCTGCCGTTGCTTTCTGAGATGCAGACCGCCCATGAGCAGATGGTGGTCGTGGTGGACGAATACGGCGGTACGGCGGGCGTCATCACCGTCGAGGACATCGTGGAGGAGATCGTCGGCGAGATCGAGGACGAGTTTGATCCCGACAACAAGTACCTCACGCGGCTCTCGCGCCGCGAGTGGCTCGTAGACGGGCGCTTTAGCTGCGATGACGCTATCGAGCTGGGATGGCCCATCGAGGAGAGCGACGAGTACGAGACCGTTGCCGGCTGGATTCTCGACATCTGCGACGGCATGCCCAACATCGGTGAGGTTTTCGAGGTGGAGGGCTTCCGCTTCAAGGTCCAGTCCATGCGCGGGCAACGCATCTCGCTCATTCGCGTGATCGCCCCCGAGGAGCCCGTAAAGGAATCTGATGAGGCTTCTAGCAGCAACGATGATGGCGCTGCTACTGGTGGAGAGCGTTCCGGCGAGGATGGCGCCGCTGCTGGGAAGCCTGTGCGCTCCGGCAGGGATTAGCACCGTTCGCGTACCCGATGCGCCCGCGATGCGCTACGATGGCTGAAAGCGCCGGCATGCACGCATGCATTCCGCGACGCCGTCTGCGCCCGAGGAACGGAGAGACATGGCACATCTGTTCAACATCATGAGGATCACGGTGGGGGAGCGCGATCTTACCGCTCGCGTTCTGGTCAACCCCGGCATGCCGGTAAGGACGTCCGAAGATATCGAGGCAACCGCGCGCGTGTACTACCTGGCTCCCGCGATCGCCAAGCACGTGTGCCTGGGCGACGCCGGCCGCGAGTTCCAAGACTGCATGGGTGACACCGAGCTTGCCCATCTTCTTGAGCATCTGACGGTTGAGATCATGAACGCGACAGGGCTTGCCGGTGCGATCTCCTGTGGACGCACGCATGCGGTCGCGGAGGACCCGCGCCTGTTCGACATCGAGCTGAGCTGTCCTGACGATGCGCTTACCATCGGCGCCCTCTCGTCGGCTTCCTTCATGATGGAGTGGGCCTTCTTGCACCCCGAGGCGACTGCGCCCGACTATGCGGGCACGGTCGAGGGCCTGCGTCAGCTCGTGCTGGGCCTGCGCGGCGAGGACGAGGGCTCGGTAGAGAAGGATGCTGCGGAAAGCGATGCTTCTGCGGAAGACGTCTCGCTCGCGAGCGACGATGACGACCCGGTGGCGTCAGCGGATGGGGAGCCGGTCGTCGAGCCCGTGTTCGGCGGCGCTGCGGCGGTGAACCGCGGCTAGCGAGCAGCCCGCCCCGCTCCCGCTTGACCTTTCGCAGGTCTTTAGAGCTATCTGCTTGGTTACCGTTGAGGTTTCATAGTTGCGGCAACCGGTCGAGCGCTGAGCACGGGTATAATAGTGACCCACTATGTACGCCGTCATGCAGGCGGCGCCTTGAGGAAAGGACTTGAACATGGGTAAGGCCTTCAGCTTCATCGTAGGAGCCACCATCGGAGCCGCTGCTGGCACCATCGCCGGTATACTGCTCGCCCCGCGCTCTGGCGCCGAGACGCGCGCCATGGCCGCGGATATGGCGAACGATGCTTGGGATAACGCTCGCGATATGTATGAGCAGGGTGCTGAGCAGGCCCGCGCCGCCGTGAATGACTTTGGTCCCATGATGGACGCCAAGACCGATGAGCTGCGTGCCAAGGTCGACCTTGCCCGCGAGCGCATGGACCAGCTGCGCGAGACCTTGAACGATGCCATCTCTGGTGCCGCCATCCCTGCCGTCGATGTTCAGGTCGAGGTCGCTCCCGAGGCTGCCGAGGCTGCTCCCGAGGCGTAATGCGCACCAAAGATATCCAGGGGATCAAGCTCTACCGCATGCCGGCAGCCGATCGCCGCACCCGCAAGGACGGAACGCCGCGCGAGCCCAAGAAGCTCGGGCGCGTTCACTTTCCCGTGTTCACCCCCGATGGGCGGCGTGTGGTGGGGTTCATGGTGACTCCGCCCGATATCGTCGGCGTGGTCAAGCAAGCTGATCGGTTCGTCGCGCTCGACTGCCTCAAAGTCTACGAGGGCGTCTTCGCTGTCGAGGACCGGCGTGACGCTTTCGACGCTCCTGCTGCCAAGCGGCTGGGGATCGATTTGGATGCATGCATCATCTGGGTGGGCATGGATGTGAAGACGCGCTCCGGCAAGGCGCTCGGCTACTGTGCCGATGCCAGCTTCGACGCCAAGACCGGGCGGGTCAAGAGCTTCTCGATCACGACGGGAAGCGCCGCTACCGCCCTTTTGGGCACGGTCGAGATGCCGGCGAGCGCGCTTGACGGTTATGCCGAAGCCACGATGGTCGTGGACGATGCGGTCGAGTACCTGGAGCCATCGGGCGGCGCTGCCGCCAAAGCTGCAGAGACCACGGCGAAGATCGGTGCCAAGGTGAGCGAGGGCGCGCGCGTGCTCGATGAGAAGGGTTCGGCTGCGGTCGAGAAGGGTACGCGAGCCCTGGGCAAGCAGCTCGGCCGTACGCGCGGCATGTTCGGCGCCTTCAAAGACGAGTTCAAAAAAGCCGCTGGCCCGGCTCCCAAAAAGGCCGCGGGCTCTACATCCAAGAAGAAGGGTTCGACAACATAGCCCTGCGGGCATGCGCCCGCCCATGCGAGGAGGAAACCATTGCAGAAACGAACCACCTCCTACAACACAAGACGACCCACTCCTCGTCGCGCGCCGGCGGGCAAAGGCTACCAGCTGCCACGCGGAAGGAGCCGTGCCACACGCCGGCCCGGAGCGACGTATCTCAACCATACTCAGGGTTTCGGTGGTGGTCGCCGCCGTCGCGTGAACCCTGATCCGCGTCGTCGTGCACGGCGCTCGTACGCCCTCATCATCGTGGGCTGCGCCCTGCTCTTCTTTGCCGCCAGCGTGATCTGGTACCTCAACCGCAGCGTCTCCATCACCTTGAACGGCGAGGAGGCGAGCATCCATATCAACGGGACCATACAGCAGCTTATCGAGAACGAAGGCCTCGATGAGACCTGCGAGCCGGGCGACCTGCTCGCGGTCGACGACTCGGTGCTCGAGCGCGAGGGGGGTGCGCGCTACACCGTGACGCTCGACGGTGAGGCGGTCTCTGAGGATGCGCTCGCCACCACCGAGCTCACGGGTGGTGAGGTGCTGGAGATCACCGACGGTGCAGACACGTATGAGGAGCATACGGTCCAAGCGACCGAGCTTGCGCCTGCGATCACGGTCGATGGCATCGGCTCCATCCAGTATGTGCGGACTTGGGGTGTGCCCGGCCGCTCCGAAGTGTGGACCGGTGCGCAGTCGGGCATCACGTTCGATAGGGGCATCGTTCAAGAAACGGTTGACTGCGAAGTGGTGCGAACATCGGTCTCGCCAGACGATAACAGCAGGTACGTGGCCCTGACCTTTGACGAGGGGCCAAGTGGATACACGCAGCAGATTCTCGACATATTGGATGAGAAGGGTGTTTCTGCTACGTTCTTCTTGCAGGGAGACGCCGTCGAGGAGCACCCGGAGCTCGCGGCCGCCATCGCTGATGCGGGGCACGAGCTTGGTTCGAACGCTTACAGCAACACGAACCTTACCGGCCCCACGGGCGAGGAGCTGCGTTCCCAGATTACCCGCGGGTTCGATGCGATCGAGCAGGCAACGGGCCAGCGCCCCGGCCTGCTGCGGGCGCCGTTTGGATCCTTCACCACCCAGAATTGGGCCGATTCGATGGATCTTATGAGCGCGGTGGTGTATTGGAGCGTCGACTCCGGTGACTGGGAGCTGCCCGGGTCGGATGCCATCGTCGAGAACGTCATGGGTTCTGTCCGCAGCGGCAACATCGTACTGCTCACCGATGGCGACGCAACGGGCGAGCAGCTCGTGGCGGCTTTGCCCGATCTGATCGATCGGCTCGAGGAAGAGGGGTATCAAATCGTGACGGTGAGCGAGCTCGTCAAGACGGATAGCGACCTTGCCGAGGAGCTGGACCTTGCGCGTGTCGGCCTCCCGGATGGGGCCGCCCTGCCAACGGTCGAGTCTGAAACAGATGAGACGGCGTAGCCGCAAGGCCACCGAATAAGGGAGCATCATGAACGGGAGCCGCAAGGGTCCGCATATTCAGCGCGGAGGAGCATCCGATCTGCATTTTGGCAGCGGTCCAAAAAGATATCGCGCGTCAGGTGCGCGCACTGCAACCGTACGCCTGCAGCGTACGAAGTCGCCGCGCCGCAAGCCGCCATTCAAGGTCTTCGCGGTGCTCGCAGGCATTCTTGCCGTCGTGGTCCTTGCTGGCGTGTGGTTCGTTGCGCTGCGCAGCGTGCCGGTTTCGGTCAACGGGCAGGAGCTGTCCGTGCGCATAGGAACGCCGTTCGAGACCTTCCTCGCGGATAACGACTACTTCGGTGCAACACCGGGCCGCTTGATGTCGGTGGGCGGCAACGTCATCGACGAACGGGGCGGAAATCCCTGTGCCGTCGTGCGCGACGGGCAGGAGCTCACCGCCGATGAAATCGCAGCGACTGCGATGGGCGATGGCGATACGTACACCGTTTCGAACGGGACGGATGCGGTCGAGCCCTACACGGAAGAAGAGGTCATCATCCCTCCCGCGGTTCAGAAGGAGCGCGGCGGTGCGGTCCAGTACGTCAAGCAGTGGGGCCAGGCGGGGCACAAGACCGTCCTGCATGGCGAGCGCTCTGGCGAGACCGCGGATGCCGAGGGCGCCGTGCCCGCGACCGACATGATCATCGGCTCGATCAATCTCAAGCCCGAGGGCGGTCCGTATGTGGCGCTTACGTTCGATGACGGCCCGAGCCGCTACACCCCAGATATCCTTGCCATCCTTGCAGACAGGGGCGTCCATGCGACGTTCTTCTGCTTGGGGAACCAGGTCGCTAGCAACCAGTCGGGAGCCAAGGCGATCGTGGACGGCGGACATGAGATCGCGAGCCATACGCAATCGCACCAGAACCTCCCCACCCTCGAGCGCGATTCGCTCCGTAGCGAGATCTCGACGGCTTTCGACAACATCGAGCAGGCCACCGGCGTGCGCACACAGATGATCCGTGCTCCCTATGGCGCCTTTACCGAGCAGGAGTGGGGCCGTGCAGGCGACATCGTTGGCTGCAACGTGCTCTGGAATGTCGACACCCATGACTGGGAGCGCCCCGGCGCACAGGCCATCGCTGACACCGTGCTCAACAACGTGCGCAATGGCTCCATCGTGCTCATGCACGACGGCGGTGGCAATCGCGAGCAGACGGTCGAGGCTCTGCCCCTCATCATCGACGGCCTTCATGATCAGGGCTATCAGATCGTGACCGTGGGCGAGCTCATCGAGCTGGACGGCAGCATTCCGCAGGCGGTAGTGGGCAACGCGGTGAGCATGCCCGAGGACGCCGCGCTTCCTGCCTAGCCCATAAGCCTCATAAGCCGGGCTTGAATGCGGGGCATGCCGGGCGTAGCCCGCCTCGCGAAACGCGATACTTCCCGCTCAGCTCAAGGCCTGCTCCGTAGTATAGTAGGTAAGGCCGCAGCGCCATGGTTTCCGGGGCGCCGCGTGTTGTGTTGGGTCACGAGAAAGGTGCCAGGTGAAATCTAAACCTCGACCTCATAGTCGGTGACCCCAGCGGGTGCCCTTCCATCGGCGCACGCGTGGGGTTGCTCCCGGTGCGCCGCGAGCGGCGTGCTGACGTTGCGCTGGATATACTTCGCATCCGGACGCCTAGTCCGGGATCTCTGGAAGAAGGGCTCCATGAACTACCTTTCCGAGCTGCTTAAACTACCCGTCCTCGATGTGGATGGGAAGCGCCTTGGCGTGGTGAACGACCTGGGCATCGCCACGGGCGAGGTTTTCCCCCATGTTACGTCGCTTGCCTTCCAAGGGCCGGGCAAGACCCCGTTCATGATCAGCTGGCGCAAGTACGTCGACCATGTTGACGATGAGGGCGTTCACCTTAAGACGCGCGATACGGACGTGCGCTTCTCCTTCTTGCAGCCCGATGAGCTCCTGCTCGCGCGCGACATCCTCAACAAGCAGATCGTCGACACCCAGGGCCTTAAGGTCGTACGCGTGAACGATCTCAAGCTTTCAAGTTCCGGCGAGAACCAGCTGCGCCTGCTCGGTGCCGAGGTCGGCGCGCGCGGCTTGCTCCGCGCCATGCATCCTGCCCTCGAGCGCTTTGCGGCGCGCATCGCGCGCGCGGTCGGCCATCCTCTCGAGGAGGAGATCATCGCCTGGTCCTACATGGACCTGCTCGAGCGCAGTACGCAGACCATCAAGCTCTCCGTGTCGCACAAGACCCTCGACGAGCTCCATCCCGCGGACATCGCCGATATCATCGAGCAGCTCGACCCGCGCCTGCGCGGTCAGGTGTTCGCCCAGCTCGATACCGCCCAAGCGGCAGAGGCAATCAGCGAATTCGATGACGACGACCTTGTTGCCGAGGTCCTCGAGGGCATGAGCGACCGGGACGCCTCCTCGATGCTCGCCCTTATGGATCCCGATGACGCTGCGGATCTTATCGAGGAGCTCGACTACGAGAAGGCGGAGAAGCTCCTGCGCCTCATGGGCGTCAAGGAGGAGCGCGCGATCCGAAACCTGCTTGGCTACGGCGAGAGCACGGCGGGCCGCATCATGACCTCGGAGTTCGTGGCGCTGTCTGCCACTGATACAGCCGAGGATGCCATCGAGGCCATTCGCCGGCTCGATGAGGACTTCGAAAGCGTCTACTACGTGTACACGCTCGATGGCACGGGGGCGCTCACCGGCGTGCTCTCCCTGCGCACGTTGATCGTCGCCGATCGCGAGGAGCGGCTGTGCGACTTGGCATACCGTGATGTCGTGTGGGTTTCGCCCGACCTCGACCAGGAGGAAGTGGCCGACGAGATGGCGAAATACGACCTCGTTGCCGTGCCTGTATGCGATGAGAACCGGCATATGCTCGGTATCGTGACGGTCGACGATGCTCTCGACGTCATCGCCGAGGAGCATGAGGAGGACTTGCAGATCGCTGGCATTGGCTCAGGCGATGCCGTGCAGGGCGAGTCGACGCACGTGCTGTCTTGGTTCGCGCGGCGCCATTACTGGATTCTGGTGTGGGCGGTCGCTTCGGGTATCATCGCGGCGCTCTTGGGCTCGCTTGGCGTTGGCTCGCAACGCTTCATCTACCCCATGTGCGCCATGCCCGCGGTGCTCCTCACAGCCAGCCGCTTCTCGGCTTTCGTGCGAAATTACTTTCTCGAGTACGACGAACGCGAGCACGAGGGTGCGCCGTACGTGGCATTCTTGCTGCAGACGACTGCTATAGGCGTGGTGCTCGCGCTCGTGGTGTTTCTTTGCGGCCAGCTCATGGTGGGCGCGGCGTTTACCGGCGGCGAGCAAGCGCTGCCTGCCAGGCTGTTCACGGCATGCTTTGGCTGCGCGGCGGGGACGGTGCTCGTGAGCGCTGCGAGCTCGGTCATCTACTTGAAAGCGCTGTTCTGGCGCGACGAGCACGACATGAACACCTCGGGCACGGCGATGAGCCTGCTTGCGGTGCTCATTGCGGGAGCGCTGTACGCCGTCGCCGCCACCATTTCCGTCGCGGTTCTGGCGGGGTAGACCATGGCGCGCGAAGGGCGGGGAAGGCTTACCCTCATGGCGGTGCTCGGCGCGATGGGGCCAGGGCTTCTTGCAGCGCTTGCGGGCAACGACGCAGGCGGAATCGCTACCTATTCAAGTGCTGGCGCTGATTTTGGCTACGGCACGCTTTGGATTCTTCCGGTGATGGCGGTGCTGCTCATCGTGGTCCAGGAGACTGCGGCGCGTTGCGGCTGCGTTACGGGCAAGGGCTTCGCATCGCTCATCCGCGAGCGCTTTGGCGTTCGGCTCTCGGCGCTCGCGATGGGGGCGCTTCTCATTGCCAACACGGCCGTTACCATCTCCGAGTTCGCGGGCATTGCGAGCGGCCTGGCGCTGTTCGGCGTCCCGGCTGCTATTTCCGTTCCGCTTGTGGGGCTCATCATCTGGCTCATTACCATGAGCGGTAGCTTTCAGCGCATCGAGAAGATCTTGCTGTTGGTAAGCTGCGTTTTCATCACCTATGTAGCGGCTGCCTTTCTTGTGGGACCCGATTGGCGCGAGGTCGGGCTTGCAACGGTGACTCCGCGCCTGTTGCCGGATTCCGATTACGTATCGCTGCTCGTCGCTACTATCGGCACAACGATCGCACCCTGGATGATATTTCTGGCTCAGAACAATGTCGTCGATAAGAACATCGATGAGGACGGTATCGCGCTGCAGCGCGTCGATACCGTTACGGGTTCCGTGGTTGCATGCGCCATCGCCTGGTTCATCATCGTTACCACGGCGACGGTGCTGCATCCAGCGGGTATCGAGGTTGCCGACGCAGCAGATGCCGCCCAAGCCCTCGAGCCCATCGCAGGACACTGGTCGACCATCCTATTCGGTGCCGGACTGGTGGCGGCGAGCTTCCTTGCGGCGTGCGTCTTGCCCGGAGTGACCTCCAGCGCGATCTGCGAGGCGTTCGGATGGGAGCGCGGCGCGGACCGTACCTGGGAGGAAGCGCCTGCGTACCGGGGCTTCATCACGGGCATCGTGCTCATCTCCGCGATGCTCGTCATCCTGCCGGGCGTGAACCTCTTCGATATCATGATGAGCGCCCAGGTCATCAACGGTGTTCTGCTGCCGGTGCTGCTCGTCTTCCTCGTCCTCATAGCCCAGGACCGCCTCATCATGGGGGAGTACCGCAACGGCCGCGTCTGGAACATTCTTACCTGGGCGACCATCGTGCTTATCACGGGGCTCACGGTCGTGATGTTCGT
>DHCMC07803__coassemble_581_pt1 | contig 57886 bp, 50 predicted proteins | sample DHCMC07803__metabat2_low_PE_050 | metagenome-assembled genome bin DHCMC07803
TCCTGCTTGGCCTCGGGCGCGGTCTGCACGCGCTCGACCGTCGTGCCGACGCAGAACTGGATCACGACGAATCCGATGGCGCCCAGCACGAGCGCGGCGATGAAGAGACGCTCGCCCATGAGTTCGTTGTTGGCATCATAGATGATGATGGGCAGAAGCGAACCAGCGATCAGCGTCGCGAGGAAGGAGCCCACCTGTCGCGCAGAGGAGAGCATGGTCCGCTTTGCCGGATCGGGGGTGATGGCTGCGAGGAGAGAGCCGTAAGGCACATTCACGAGCGTATAAGAGCAGTCGTACAGCATGTAGCCCACGATGCAGAGGACGACCTTGGCGATGTCGGGTGCACCGGGCACGGGCAGGAAGCACAGCAGGCCCGAGATGAAGAGCAGGAAGCTGCCATAGAACATGAAGGTGCGAAACTTGCCGCGCTTGAACTCGCGATGCGTCGAGTCCATGATGCCGCCGATGAGCGGGTCGTTCACGGCATCCCAGATCTTCAGGAACACCATGATGCCTGCAAAGACAAGGGAGCTGATGCCCATGTACTGGGTGAAGAAAATCGTGAAGTACGAGCCTGCGAGCGTGAAGGCCATGTTGCAGCCGAAGTCACCCGCAGCATAGGAAACGTAGTCGAGAAACCCAACCTGCTCCCGGTTTTTAGGTATCGTTGTTGTTGCCATATCCGTGTCCCTTCTCATCGGTATGGTCGCCCGGAACGGCCGCTACCCGTTCCGGGCACAATTGCTGATGCTAGGCGATACTGGCCGTGGCGGCGTATGAGCGCTTGCCCATGACGTCAACCGAATCGCCGGTGAGCTCGACCGCCCCCGTAAGAGGCAGGTCATGCGCGCTCGTTCCCACCATGAGGCGGAGCGTACCCGGCTCCACCACGAAGCGCATATCTTCGTTGTAGTAGGCGAGCTGCGCGAGATCGACCTCGAAGGAGACCCGCTTGGCCTCCCCCGCCTCGAGCTCAACGCGCTTGAAGGCAGCAAGCTGCTTGTTGGGCCGCGTCACGTGCGCGCCATCGAAGCGCGTGTAGAGCTGCACGACCTCGGCGCCGGTGCGATCTCCCGTGTTTGCGACCGTACAAGCCATGCGGAGCACGCCGTCGCAGGAGAGCTCCGAATCCGCGAGCTCGAGATCGGAAACCGCGAACGTGGTGTAGGAGAGGCCGTAGCCAAAGGGATAGAGCGGAGAGCCGGGGCAGTCGGTATACCCGCCTGAGAAAATCGCGGACGACGTCCCCGCATCGGCACCGTCCGTATAGCCGCTGCCGGTCTTGTGGTTGTAGTAGATCGGAACCTGTCCGGTGCAACGCGGTATGGTAACCGGCAGCTTGCCCGAGGGGTTGAGCTTGCCGGCGATGGTGCGCGCCACAACATCTCCCGCGTACTGACCGGGCATCCACGCCTCGATGATCGCCGCGGCGTGCTCCGCCGCCCACGAGGTCGAGAAGATCCCGGGACCATACAACACGACGACGACCGGCTTGCCCGCTGCCGCCACGGCCTCGAGCAACTGCTGTTGAACGCCGGGGAGCTCCAAGCTCGCACGATCTTTGCCCTCACCACCGGTAACGTTGAACCAGCCGCAATTGCCCCCGAGCGCCATCACGACGACGTCGGAGCCCTCGGCTGCGTTCACCGCAGCGGCAAAGCCGGATGTGTCGGAACCCGTGATCTTGCACCCCTCGGCATAATCGACTTCGAACCACTTGGCGAGCTCTTCGCGCAGCGTCGTGGCGCCCATCTCCCGCAGCACCTCGTTCATATCCGAGAGCTGATCCAGGGCATCGGGTCCGAGCGCCTCGGGAATTGAATCGAATACGCCGGTAGGCTGCTTCTCCTTCGCCGCCTGCTCGTCACCGATCCCGCCAAACGAACCGGCATCGCCCGTAGAGGTCATAGCCTCCATCATCTCGATATAGGCGGGATAGGTATAGCCGCTCACCGGATAGCGCAGGCTATCGGCATGCGGGCCGACGAGGGCGACCTTAGCGGTCGATGCGAGCGGCAGGACCCCGTCGTTCTTGAGCAAGACGACGGATTTCTCCGCGATCGCATGGCTCAAGCTCTGCTTCGCATCGTTGGTCATCGCGGCGCGCACCGCATCGACATCGACATACGGATGCTCGAAGAGTCCGTAGGCGAACTTGATGGAAAGGATTCGGCGGACCGATTCATCGATGCACGCTTCATCGAGCTTGCCAGCACGCACGTATTCAGGTAGCTGGCGGAAGCCGGCGCCGACGGGGATCTCGGTGTCGCAGCCCGCTTTCTTGGCAAGGTAAGCCGCCTCGGCGTGGCTCCCTGCGACATGGTAGAAGTTCCACAAGCGCATGACGCCGCCGCCATCAGAGGTGAGCATGCCCTCGAAGCCGATGGTGTCGCGCAAAAGCGTTCTGGAGATCTTCGGGTTCACGAGCACGTTCAAGCCGTCGATCTCACCGTAGTTCGCCATGACGCCGCTTACGTCGGCGAGTTTCGAAGCCGCTTCGAACGGCGTCGCAAAGACCTCGTAAAGCTCGCGATCGTTGATGCGGGCAGCGGTGCAGTTCATACCGCCCTGAGTCTCTGAATAGCCGAGGAAGTGCTTTGCGATGCACGCCGTGCCTTCCTTGTGCTCGCCCTGCATGCCTTGAATATAGTTCACGCCCATCTGGGTTACGAGGTACGGGTCCTCACCGAAGGTCTCATAGGTGCGACCCCAGCGCGGGTCGCGCGAGACGTCGATGACGGGGCTCATCGACGAATTGATGCCCACCGATCGCGCTTCCTGTCCGATGACGCTTGCCATCTCTTTAGCAAGCTCGGGCTCCCAGGTTGCCGCAACGTTGGTCATCGAGGGGAATAGCGTTCCGCCCGCGCCTGGATAGCCGCACAAATCCTCGCTCTGAAGCGCCACGGGGATCCCTAAACGCGTCTCTTCCACAAAGTAGCGCTGGATCTCGTTGGAGATCTCGGCGATCTGCACCGGATCGACAAGGCCCACCATCGAATACTGTGTGAAGCGGCCATGACCATCAGGGAACTTCTCCTTGAGGGCCTCGTGGTTCACCTTGCCACCGTGCACAACGCTGTAGGGCAGATCTCCGCAGAGTTGCGCGACCTTCTCCTCGAGCGTCATGCGCCCCAAAAGGTCTTCCACGCGCTCCTCGATCGACGCGCTCGCGTCTTTGTAGACTTCCATATCTCCTCCTCCATGCTCCCGTCATTCGCAGCGATATCGACATCTGGATATAGGAAAGCAATCCCGTGATTCATTCGCGTATTTAATCGATTAAGTTCTGTTCGATAGGACCCCTTTCTGCCTAAAACGTTCGCCTTCCTGGAAAACCTAATGCTCTGAGCCCTTACTGGACGCTCTTAATCAAGATGGTTAATCGATTAAGTATTTGTCACGTTTCTTCCACGCCATCGTTCATCGGCCTTACAGATTGACGGGAAATTCCGATGGCTGGCACCGCAGCGGAAGCTCCATCGCATATGGAGCTTGTCCTTCTATCTGGTCGATCACCTGCGAGACGCATGCCTCGCCCGCCTCGTAGTTGGGCATGACCGCATATGCATCAGCACTGAACGCGCTGTTCAGCCCGCTTGCGAGGTCGCCGTAAAGCGAGCGATGGTAACCGCTCACCTGGCGCATAATCCCGGACCAGCCCGCCCAGCTGCAGATAATGAGATCGCCATCTCTCACCTTGCTGCCAAACGAGGAACGCATGATGGAGGCGAGGTTGGAGAAATCCTTACGAGTGACATCCGCTGGAGATTCCGACCAAGAGCGGTCGGAATCGTAGCTCGCAAGAGCAGCACGGCCGATAGGGATATAGCCAACGAAGGGCTCGGGCACGCCGGCAGCGGCGCAGGCAGCCCGTACGCCCTCCTCACGCAGTCGCTCTTGCGCGGTATCGACTTCGGGTCGTATATAGGCAACGTTTCCGTTCCTGCGCTTCAGCAGATGCTCGGTGACCGCGAATGCGCCCCCGAAGTAATCGAAATCGACGGTCCCGAAAGAGGCGGCCTCGAGCTGGCAGTCAAGCGCCACGAACGGGATGCTATCGCGCTCGACGCGTTCGACGCTATCCGCATCGGGGCCGACGTTGTCGGTACCAACAAAGACGATGCCGTCGACCAGGCGCTCGTAGTACATCGAGAGGTATTCCATCATTCCGTTGCCTGCGAGGCGGTCGCGGCAGATGGTGATGTGGTAGCCGCGGTGCGCGGCGGCTTGCACCATGCCCTGCAGCGCCCAGGCATAACGCGGGGTGGCAAGGTTCTTCTCAATGGCGACGCCGATGGTCTTGCTCTCGCGACGGCGCAAGGATTTAGCAGCCATATCGGGCACATAGCCGAGCTCTTTCGCCGCATCGAGGACCCGCTGTCGCGTTGCCTCGGAAACAGATGCCTTCTCGGACCCGGAGAGCACATATGAAACGGTAGCGGCGGTCACGCCCGCGCGGGCAGCGACATCCTTGCCGGTTATCCGCTTCATCTCTCCTCCACTTAGTGCTTAATCGTTTAAGTTAATCGATTAAGCATATAGTAACCTCGAGCCGTGGATTGTAGGGGGACGTTCTCCATTTCGTCCGCCAGCGGTAGGGCCCAGCCCGTAAACGGTGCGCCAAGCGCCTATCGTTCTCCTGCCTTCGCAACGGCGTCCTGGACGGCTCGCAAGCTGACGCCATGCCGCGCTGCGAGAGCGGCGCAGTCGTCGAACTCGGGCTTCTCGCGCGTTTCGCCGTCTGAAAGCGTGACGACCTTCGTGCGCACCGTTCCCCACGGCGTTTCCGCCGATCCCTGCTCTCGCCTGAGAACGCTGCGGTCGCAAAGCCAGCGACGGATGCCGATCGTTCCCGTTTCGGCAAAGATGATTCCCTCGAAACGCTCGACATCCTCAGGAGATGCGATGACCTGCAGCTGCCAAGCCGGTCTCCCCTTCTTGGTGAACACCGGAGCCCAATGCACCTCCCGAGCGCCAGCCGCGCGGAGCGCATCGGCGGCATACCCCAGCTGCTCGCCGGTTGCATCGTCGATGTCGCACTCGAGGCGCACGATGCTGTCCTGGGGCAAGGGCGCCTCGTCCTCGATGATGATTGCGCGAAGGATGGAGGGCGCCTCGTAGGAGCGCTTGCCAGCGCCGAGGCCGACCTGCTTGACCGTGAAGCGCGGCGGCAGCTTCCGCTCAGCATCGAGAGCCGCCACGATGGCAGCGCCCGTAGGCGTCACGAGCTCTCCCTCAACATCCCCGATGGTGAGAGACAACCCCTGTTGCTGGACGATGTTGAGCGTGGCAGGTACCGGCACGGGAATGACGCCATGCTGGCAGCGGATGGTCCCGCGACCGTCTACGAGGCGCGGAACGATAACCCGGTCGATATCGAGATCATCGATGAGCACGGCGACCGACACGATGTCCACGATCGAGTCGACGGCGCCAACTTCGTGGAAATGCACCTCATCGAGGGGTACGCCATGCGCCTTGGCTTCGGCAGCCGCGATGATGGAGACCATACGATGCGCGAGGTCGCGAGCGCGGGGCGCTAGCCTACCGGCGTCGATGATTCGGTCGATGTCCGCAGGGCCACGATGCTCATGATGGTGGACATGGCCGTGGTCATGCTCATGCCCGTGATGATGCTCGTCGTCATGGCGATGAGCGTGGTCATGCCCATGGCAGTGCGCGTGCTCGTGCTCATGACCGTGGGCGTGAGCGTGACCGTGCCCCTGCTCGCCGTCATGACCGTGGGCATGGGCGAGAGCATGCTCTCCGCCGAAGAGATACGCCATGTCATGATCGTGGTTCTCATGCGCAGCATCCAGCACCACGTCGAAATCGCAGCAATCGAGGCCCGCCTTTGCCACGCGCGAAACGCGGACCTCGTAGCCATCGACGGGGAGCGACGCGAGCGCATCGCGAAGACGCGCCTCGTTCCCTCCAAGATCGAGCAGCGCAGCGACGGTCATATCGCCGCTGATGCCGCAGGTGCAATCAAGATAGAGGGTCTTGCCCATGATGCGCGTACCTTTCCACATTCGACCCGCTGCGAAGCGCGTCCCACATAATCCCCGGTGGTGATGAATACGAAAACGGGGGCACCATCCGGCGCCCCCGCGGCATACCAGCCAGAACTCTTTCTACGCGAGCTCGCGGTTGATCTGGGCGATGATCGCCTCGGTGTCCATGGAAGCGAACGCTTCAGCAGGAAGCACCGCGATCTTCTTGTCGGGGCAGCTCATCTTGACCACATCGAGTTTGAACTCGACCTGCGGGGTGAGCAGCAGCAGATCGGCGTCCTTGGCAGCCTCCTCGAGCGAGGTGAGCGCTGCGGCGGAGACCTTCATCTCGAGTCCGAGACGGTCAGCAGCTTCCTGAACCTTGCCTGCGAGCACGGTGGTCGACGTGCCGGCAGCGCACAGCAGCTTAACGTTCTTCATATACGGGTCCCTCTTTCTACTTTCCCAGAGCCTTGAACATCAGGCGCTTATATGCCTCTACGCCGGGCTGGTCAAAGGGATTGACGCCCAGCAGTTCGCCCGAAAGGTAACAGGCGAACGCGAACCAGTAGAACATCATACCCATATGTTCGGCATCGAGTTGCCCCAACTCGAGCGTCATCACAGGAAGTACCTCAGCGTGCGCGGCGCGCGTCGCCGCGAAGCTCGCCTTGTTGATGTCCCAGAAGTCCTTTCCGTCGAGGTAATCAAAGGCGTCCGCGACATCGGTGCCGCCGAGCACCAAGCTATCCCCCTCGCCGGGATTCAACAGATCGATGAAGGTCTCGAAAAGCTGGTGGGTGCCATCCTGAGCATATTGTCCGAGCGAGTGCATCTCCTCGGAGCACTCGAGCGAGGACGGGAAGATGCCGCGCCCGTCCTTGCCCTCGCTCTCAGCGAAGAGTTGCTCCCACCATTTCGAGAACCAGCGGAACCGTGGCTCGAAGAAACCGAGCAGCTCCACCCGGTAACCACGATCCCACAGGATGTTGCGCATGCACGCATAGCGCCAAGCGGAATTGGAAACGCCCGTGACGCCGCGACAGATTCCCTGCATCTCCTTGGCACCCGCAGCAAGCGCGCGGATATCGGCACCTGCGACGGCGAGCGGCAGCAGGTGAACCTCGGTAAGAGCGGTGTAGCGACCGCCCACGTTGGTCGCGAACGGCACGAACGTATAGCCTTCTGCCTGGCACAGGTCATCCAGAGGCGAGCCGATGGTACCCGTGCACACGATACGCCGCGCCGCCTCCTCGACGCCATAGCGATCAACCAGGTACTGGCGCAGCAGCCTGAAGGACGAGCCGGGCTCGAGGGTCTCGAAGTTCTTGGCGATGCAGTCGATTACCACGTCATGGCCTTCGAGCTCCCCGATGACGCGGTTGAGCTCATAAGCGGACAGGGTGTTGCCCGCGTACACGATGCGCGCGCCCTTTGGCGCCAGCGCCTTGATGACCGCGCGGGCGGAGTTGTTCGAACCCCCCACGCCGATGATGACGAAGGTATCCGCGATAGCGCGGATCTTCTCGGCGAGGCGCTCGGTACGCGAGAGGATCTCCTCCCCCGCCCATTCATCCACGTCGAGCCATCCCTGCGAGTCGGCATAGCGCTCCTCGCCGGCTTGGCAGCGCTCGAGCACGGCGGCATGAGCGGCGGCGTATGCCTCGAGTTCGTCTTTGGCGACGAATTTCTCGGCATACGTGGTCTTTAGATCGAGCATGAGTCAGCTCCCATCGAACTAGTAAGAGCCCGGACGCTGCCTGCGCACCGGCACGGCGCCGCTGCGTACGATGCGCGTCGGCCGCGCCCGGGCTCTCTTGCAACGTTGACGATGTTTCCAGGAAGGCCAACGCCGCCAGGACGAGGGCCGCGTGGCGGCCCCAGAAACGAGGCTGTCCAGGTACGGTGGACGACCGGCCCGGACAGCCTCGGTCAGATGGCTAGCAGCCGCAGGGATGCGCCGGGGCGTCATCCATGAACGTGCTGTTCTGCGACGGGTCCTTCATGCACAGGTGCGGCACGGCGCGGTTGTACGCATGCGGCAGCGCCAGGATGTTGGGATTGCCGTCGGTGTACTTGCGCGTGGCATCGACGATGGCCTCCTCGAACGTCGGCCGGGTCTTGAGGCCCATGGTGCGAGCGATGCCAGGCTTCTGCGCGCCCACGATGTAGGTAGCGGAGAGATACTTCTCGGCAAGGTTACCGCAGGTCATCATGCTGAAGCCGTGGAAGGGGTGGAACGCGTGGGCGAAGCGGTACTTGCGGATGTACTCCTCGTTGGTGGCAAAGTACTCGCCGTACTCGATCATATCGTCAAGCGTGTTCATCTTGTCGGACTGCCACAGCTCCCACTGCTCGCGCAGGTACGGCCAGCGCTCGTCGTGGAACCACCCGTTGCAGTAGCTCGCGATGACGAAGACGCAATGATCGGAGAGGATGCGCTTGTGACGGATGACCTGGGCGGAGACGGCTTGCATCATCTGGATGGGGTTCGTGCCCATGCCGTCGCCGTAGTGGAAGTTCGTGGGCATGCCCATGACCACGATGTCGTACTTCTTCTCGGCCCAATGCACGTAGGTGCGCTTGTCGGCGAGCGCCCAGGAGACGGGCTGCATCTCGGCCGCATAGCCGGAGAAGATGGCGATCTGGCGGCTCCAGGTGTCGAGCACCGCGTCGACGCAGAAGAACTTCTTGCCCATCTTCTCTTCCATGAACATGCCCTGCTGGTCGAACTTGTCGCGCATGAGCGAGCTCGTCGACACGGGCACGAAGTCGGGACGGCTCATGACACGCGGCACGTGGTGCGCGCTGATCGAGCGCCAGTGGGTGATGCCCGTGGCGCAGTGCTTGTATCCACCCGAGTAGCCGCCGTAGGGGTTACCCTGCGTGTGGCCGATGAGGATGGCGATGTCCGCATCGTAGACGTACTTGTTCATGATGACGTGGTCGCCCTGGGGCGTGAAGCCGAGGTCGACGAGGTGATCGTAGTCCTCGGAGTCATGGCTCGTGATCTGGCCCGTGCCCTCGAACTCGTTGTAGAGGTCAAGCCCCAAGATCTGCTTGGCCTCGGCGGTCGAGGTGCGCGGATGCAAGCCGTTGGAGAAGAGCAGGAGCACGTCGTCGTGCTTGACGCCCTGCGCGAAGAGCTCATCGAGGCAGGCGCGGATGGCGACCTTGCGGTGCGCGGTGGGCTGCGTGCCGCCCTTCACGATGTCGGGGATGACGATGACGACCTTCTTGCCCGGCCCGGCATAGGAGGCGAGCGGATCCATGCCGATGGGGTTGCGGATGCTCTCGAGCGTCGCGTTGTACAGACTGTCCCAATCCTGGGGAAGGCACTCGGGGTCCTTAACCGTCTCACCGGTGACGAAGACGTCGGTCGTATCGGGGAGCTCAGCTCCCATCATGCCGGTACCCCACTCGAAATCAAGATGCATTGCGGTTCCTTTCTGTCAAACCGATTGATGCCAACCGTGCTGCCGGCCGTCGCGGCAAGCGATCTATACGCCCAGGTAAAGGCGGACGATCTCGAAGTACTCCTCGGGATAGAAGCCGATCTCACCCGTGAAGCGCGTGAGCGCGATGAGGCCGCCGTCGATAGCGTCGATGCTGGCGAGCATCTCGGCGTTATCGCTCTTGAGGCCGCCGCCGTACACGACGGGCAGACCGCCCGAGCGCTCCTTGGCGAGCTCTGCCACGCGGGTGATGTGCTCCTTGCCGGCGGGCGTCTTGCCCGGCCCGATGCTCCACACCGGCTCATAGGCGAGCGCCACCTTGGACGTGTCGACATCCGCGAGGCCGCGCCCGATCTGGGCGGCGATCACCTCGTGCCAGGCGTCCGCTTCCTCCTCGCGCTCCCCGATGCAGAAAAGCACGTCGAGACCGGCGTCCACCGCACGCTTGAGCTCCTCGTTGAGCAAGCGGTCGACCGCAGGCGCGGCATCCGTGCCCTCGACGCCCACCGCGGCCATAACCTCGCGCAGCGCGTTGCGCTCCTCGCAGTGGCCGATGAGCACGCTGTCCACACCGAGCTGAACCATGGCGGAAGCAGGACGTAGGCTCGTGAAGGCACCGAAGTTCCCGCCGGGAGCTGTGGTTGCGCGGTGGATGCCCTGGCACCCCACGTGCAGCGCCGAGCCCTCCTTGAGCGCGCCGGTAGCCGAGATCAGATGCGCCTCGGGCAGAAACGCCGCGAAGTGCGCCCGGTCTGAGAGCTCGGTCACGCCATCCTGCAACGCGTCGACGACGGCTGCGCCCCATGAGCGCGGATCGGCGAGGCGGTTCACGCCTCCGAATTCCGGCGTCACGTCGAAGCGCTTGAGGTTCAGGTAGATCCGTTTCATGTGTTTCGCTCCTTCTTGGTTACCTAGAGCCGTACCCGGTTGCCGCGATCAGGCGGTCGGGAATGGATGATTCTTTATCGCGCAGCACCTCATGCAAAGCTCACGAGGCGCGGCAGAGGCTCGCCTATGAGCGGGCGGCACCAGGCGCGGAACTCCTCGGTGACGCCGTTGCCCCGCTCGTTGATGAACCGATCGGGAACATGCTGCTCGTCGAGCATGACCTGCTCGATCGGGATGCGCACGCAGCGGACGGCGTAATCGGGGCCATCCTCGCGCTCGAAGCCGATCATCTTGCCGGAGTCGCCCTCAAGCGCGGCGAGCACCGCCTCGCGCCCCGCGCGAATCGCCTCGTCGCGGTCGACCGAGCTTTGATAGGCGATGGAGGCGCGGCCCACCAACCCGGGCTTCTCGGAGCGGGATTTGTAGCCGAGCCTCTTGATGATGAGGTTGGACAAATGCGCGGAGACATCGCCGAAGTACGTAGCGCGACCGACCGTCATAACCGGCTCGACGATGGGGGTTCCATCCGCATAGTGAAGCCCCTCGCTCACGACGACGACGCCGGAGCGCTTCTCGTCGATGAGCTTCTGCACGTCGGCCAGGAACTCATCCTCGTTAAAATCGCGCTCGGGCAGGTAGATCAAATCGGGACCGGGAACACCCGCATCCGATGCGAGAGACGACGATGCGGCGACCCAGCCCGCAGAGCGACCCATGACCTCGAGGACGACGATATGGATGGGCAGGCCCTTCACGTCGCAGCAGACCTCCGAAGTTGCCTGGGCTACGAAGCGCGCAGCGCTGCCGAACCCGGGCGCATGGTCCGTCACGGCGATGTCGTTGTCCATCGTCTTGGGAATGCCCATGACGCCGACTTCGAGACCCGCCTCGCAGCAGGCATGGTAGATCTTGCCGCACGTGTCCATGGACCCGTTGCCGCCTGTCATAAGAACCCAGCGGATTCCGTGGCGCCCCACCGCTTCGGCAAGGCGACGGTAGCCTTCCTCGTCTACTGCGTCGCGGCCCGTCCCTATCGCGGAGGACGGCGTGGAGGGCAGCAGGGCGAGATCGCTATCGGGCACCGAGCGGAAGTCTACGAAATCCCCGGTGGCAAGCCCCGCGACGCCGCCTCGAGCGCCGAGCACGGCGCCGACACCAGGCGCATCGAGCGCGGCTCGTACAGCCCCGTACAGCGATGCGTTGATAACCGCCGTCGGACCTCCCCCGTGGATGACCAGCAGGTTGTCCCCTCTCGTTGTCATGTTCCATCACCTCTGCCTAAATGCTTCCCCCGTGGGGATTACCACCGTTGTAGATCATCACGCGATTCCCGCCTCAGCAGGCTGCGGGTATCCGTCGTGCAGCGCAGGAGGGCTCACGATATTGGTCAGGCGCAGCAGCCGAGCCGACACCGGCTTCCCATCCAAGCGCGAGAGCAGCTCGTCGGCGCACGCGACGCCCGCATCGAAATTGGGCATGCGCGTATAGAAGTCGGGATGGAAATGGCTCTCGCCGTTGTTCGCAAGCTCCGCCGTGATGATGCCGCGGTATCGATAGAGCTGCCTGATGGGTTCGGTCCAACCCGACCAGCTCGCAATGACGGCGTCACCGGCCTCGAGCGGCTCGCTGGCATGCAGGATCGTTTCCATGAAAGCGCTGGTGAGCTCTTCTCCCTCATCGGTGATGCCGACAGAGTACCTAAGATCCCAGGTGTCGAGGTTCCCGAGCGTGATGGGGACCTCGACCTCGATGAGCTCGATATGCGGATGAGCGTCCAGGACATCGTGCAGGCCCGCCCCGCGCTGCTCTTCCTGCGCAGTCGCCATCTGCGGTTTTACGTAGAGCACCCGGCGCGGGCAGCGCTCGACCACACGCTCTGCAAGCAGCCGCGCACCCCCGCGGTAATCGAAGTCAACGGAGCTGAAGGCATCGGAGGACTGCTGGCAATCGAACGTCACGAACGGAACCCCGTCGCTCCCGATCCGCTCGACGCTCGCGTCATCAGGGCCCACGTTATCCTTACCGAGGAAAATGACCCCGTCGACCCTGCCCTCGTAATACGCGAGAAGATAATCGGACAGGCCGTTGTCCTTCATCTTGTTGGTGCACAGCAAAACCATGAGGCCATTGCGCTCAAGCTCGCTTTGGATTCCTTGAATCGTCTGGCTGAAGCGAGGGACCGCAAGGTTCTTCTTCGCAACGACGCCCACGCATCCCGAACGCTTGCGCCTCAACGCACGCGCCGCGCTGCTGGGTATGTAATGGAGGTCGCGGGCAACGCGCAGCACACGTTTACGGGTCTCGGGCGCGATCTTCTGCCCGGGGGTGTCGTTGATGACATAGGAGACCGTAGCCGTGGTCACGTTCGCTGCCTGCGCGATGTCCTTCAACGTGACGCGCTTGCCCATCTCCAGCCCCTCCCGATCATTCTCGCGCAAGGTCATTCGCATGCCGTATATACATCCATAGCATATAACTTATACGATTAAGTAAGAAGAAGTATTTTGCCGAAAATCCGCAGACGGCGAAACAAATTGGAAATCAACCACTCGCGCGGGATTCCGTACCGTTCGCAGAATGGCACCGACGCGTTCACGGTGATTTTCATGGCATGTTACCTGCTCGTTCACTCATAGACGGTAGGTTTTTAGCGATGAACGGTAACCGGTTTGTCCCAACATTTCTTCAAATCGCGCTTTACACTTTGATTACCTGAGTCCTGCATGACTACTTAAACGTATAAGTGATAGTTCAGGGCTTTGGACCGCGTGAGGAAGGAGTCCCATACGATGGATCAAAAGAAAGTGCCAATCTGGGCGAAGATCCCCAACGTAGTTTGGGTTTTGATCTCGTTCGCCTGCGCGATCGTGCTCTGGCTGGCGGCATCCAGTCAGATGCCCGCGGTGTTCGCCCCGCCCGCCGAGGTGTTCGACGCCATGATGAGTCAGATCGAGAGCGGACGCCTATTCGAGCACATCTTCGCATCGCTGTCGCGCGTGCTCATCGGCTTCGGCCTCGCGTTCGTGACCTCGATTCCGGTCGCGTTCCTCATGGCCTGGTACGATCCGATCCGCCACATCGTCGAGCCGTGGATCCAGTTCGTCCGCAACATTCCGCCGCTGGCCTACGTGTTCCTGCTCATCGCATGGCTCGGCATCGGTAACGAGTCCAAGATCGCGGTCATCTTCATCGCTGCCTTCCTCGTTCAGGTGGTCACCATCTACCAGGGCGTCAAGGGCGTCGACACCACGCTCATCAAGGCCGCCCGCGTGCTGGGCGCCAAGCAGAAGGACATTTTCTTCAAGGTCACCATCCCGGCAACGACCCCGTTCATCCTCGTCGCAGCGCGTCTGGGCCTCTCCACCTCCCTCACTACGCTCATGGCGTCCGAGATCGTCGGTGGCGACCGCGGCCTGGGCATGATGATCCAGCAGGCAAGTGGTTACTACGACATGGCGACGGTCCTTCTGGGCATCATCCTGCTCGGCGTGATCGGCATCTGCTTCGAGAAGATCGTTCGCTTCCTTGAAAGGAGGTTCACCGGATGGCAGGAAACGATGCAGCAGTAAAGGTCCACATCGACCATGTGGTGAAGAAGTTCCAGACTCGCAAGGGTGAGATGACCGCGCTCAACGGCGTGGACCTCGACATCCACGAGAACGAGTTCATCACGGTGGTCGGCCCCTCCGGCTGCGGCAAATCCACGCTTCTGAACATCATCGGCGGCCTTGAGACCCCCACCGAAGGCCAGGTTCTCGTGGACGGCAAGCCCGTCGACGGCCCGAGCCCCGAGCGCGGCATCGTGTTCCAGCAGTACGCGCTCTTCCCGTGGCTCACGGTCATCAAGAATGTCATGTTCGGCCTTAAGCTCCAGGGCAAGTCCAAGGAGGAAGCCGAGGAGATCGCCCACAAGTACCTCAAGATGGTCGACCTCGAGGACTTCGCCAACCATTACCCCAAGGAGCTCTCCGGCGGCATGAAGCAGCGCGTCGCCATCGCCCGCGCCTACGCTACCAACCCGAAGGTCCTGCTCATGGACGAACCCTTCGGTGCATTGGACGCGCAGACCCGCACCCAGCTCCAGCAGGAGCTCATCGAGACCTGGGAGAAGGAGCGCAAGACCTGCTTCTTCATCACCCATGACGTCGAGGAAGCCATCATCTTGGGCCAGCGCTGCGTCATCATGTGCGCACGCCCCGGCCGCGTGAAGGACATCATCGACATCGATATCCCCTATCCGCGCGACCAGGCCACCAAGATGAGCCCGCGGTTCCTCGAGCTCAAGAACGAGATCTGGAGCCAGGTCTATCAGGAGTACCTGTCCGTCCGCAAATAGCGGATGCGAGGATTCCCGCAGCGAATCGGCGCGATGCGATGCGGGTATGACATCGGTAATCATGCGCACCCGAATCCAGGGGCGCAGGAAGAGAAGGAGTGCCTTATGAAGTACCTCAACGATCTCATGGTCAGCCGTCGCGGCGTGCTCGCCGGCACCGCCGGTCTCGGCGCGGCTGCCGCGCTCGCCGGTTGCTCCGGCGGCGGCACCACCTCCGGCAGCACCGCCGGCAGCGCCGCTTCCGGCAGCAGCTACGAGCCGGTGACCCTGCGCGTGGCCTACATGCCCAACCTGGGCTCCGCCTCCTCCCTCTTCACGGCCATCGAGCAGGGCTACTTCGAGGAGGTCGGCATCACCGTCGAGCCGCAGCAGTTCGAGGCCGGCCCGGCCGAGATCACCGCTATGCAGTCCGGCGACATCGACATCGCCCAGATCGGCCATGGCGCGCACTCGCTGTGCATCAACGGCGACGCCGTCGTGTTCCAGTTCGACCAGCTCTCCCAGGCTGACGCCGTCGTGTGCGACAAGAGCCGCGTAGCTTCCGCCGAGGAGCTCGCCGGTAAGACCGTCGGCGTGTCCTCTGGTACCTCCTCCGAGATCATCCTCCAGTTCGTGCTCGAGGACGCCGGCCTCACCATGGACGACATCAACGCCGTCGAGATGCAGGTCTCCGGTATGACCACCGCCCTGATCCAGGGACAGATCGATGCCGCCGCCACCTGGTCGCCCAACACCGTGACCATCGAGCAGGAGCTCGGCGAGAACTACCTGGTCCTCGGCACCAACATCGACTACACCGACCGCGCCGCCTTCCCCTCGAGCTTCGTCTGCCTGCCCGATTACGCCGAGGAGAACGCTGAGGTTCTCGCCCGCTTCGGCGCCGCCATCGAGAAGGCCCAGGTCTATCGCGCTGAGAACATCGACGACGTCGCCTCCATGCTCGCTGGCGAGCTCGGTGTCTCCGAGGATACGATGCTTCAGGCAACCGGCGAGGGCGACTGGCAGGGTGCTGCCGACGCCATCGGCGACAACGAGACCATTCTCGGCTACTACGAGGCCCAGCAGCAGGTCTTCCTCAACAACGGCACCGTCGAGGCCGAGGTTCCCGTCGAGGACTACGTCAAGACCGACATCATGGACCAGTCCTACGGGATCTACGAGACGCTGTAGTGCCCCAACCCGCATCTCAGTGGCTCAGGTCTGACCTGTAGCGACTAACGACAGCCGGACCATGCGAGCGCGCAGAGTCCGGCTGTCTTTTTTTGAAAGGAGCCCTTCCATGATCCATGACTACTACCGCATCCCGGCCGATAAGCTCGGTGAGGACGCGAAGATACCGCTGATGGTGCTCGGCGACTCCGGCGAGGTGTTCTACGAGATGGCCCTCGAGATGGTAAACACCATCGAGGAGCATAACGCCAAGGGTGAGAAGACCGTCTTCATCTGCCCGGTAGGGCCAACGGGCCACTATCCCATCTTCGTGCGTCTGGTGAACGGGCGCAAGCTGTCCCTCAAGGACTGCTGGTTCATCAATATGGACGAGTACCTCGCCGACGATGACTCCTGGATCGATCATGACGACCCCCTCTCGTTCCGCGGCTTCATGGACCGCGAGGTCTACGGCAAGATCGCGCCCGAGCTCCTCATGCCTGAGAGCCAGCGCGTCTTCCCCGATCCCAAGGATCCGGAGCGGGTGCCTGCACTCATCGACGAGCTCGGCGGCGTCGACATCGCCTTTGGCGGCATCGGCATCACGGGGCACCTCGCCTTCAACGAGCCGCAGGAAGAGCTCACGCCGGAAGAGTTCGCCGCACTCAAGACGCGCACGCTCGACATCCGCCCCGAGACCCGCGCCGTAAACGCCATGAACGACTCGGGCGGCGTGCTCGAGGACATGCCGCGCCGCTGCGTGACCATCGGCATGCATGAGATCCTGCATGCGCGCAAGGTTCGCCTGGGCGTCTTCCGCGTGCTGCACCGCGCCGTCGTTCGCCGCGCTGCCTACGGCGACATCACCGCATCCTTCCCCGTCACGATCCTCCAGAACCACCCCGATGCGCTCATCTATGTGAATGCCATCGCCGCTGAGCAGCCGCTCTAACGCATCGCCTGAAAGGACGTTACCATGGATCAATCTCTTTATGTCACCGGTGCCAACGTCCTGACGCCCGAGGGCATCGAGCGGCGCGACATCGTGGTTGAGGACGGTCGCATCACCGGCCTTCCATGCTCCTATGCCAACCTCCGAGGCTTGCCCGAACTCGACGCAACCGGTCTCACCGTGCTCCCCGGCTTTATCGACGTGCACACCCATGGTGCTGCCAACGTCGACGTCAACGCCGCCGATGAAGAAGGGCTTCGCACCATCGGCCGCTTCTTCGCGTCCCAGGGTGTCACCGGTTGGCTCTGCTCCGTGCTCACCGACACGCCCGAGCAGACGCTCTGGTGCATGGAGCAGGCGCGCAAGGTCATCGAGGGAGGCCCTTACGATGGGGCGGCGCTTTTGGGCATTCACCTCGAGGGACCGTGCTTGTCAAGCGAGTACAAAGGCGCCATGCCCGAGCACCTGCTTATGCACGAGGCCAGCGTAGAGCTCTTCCGCCAATACCAGGAGGCGTCGGGCGGGCACGTGCGCTACACGACGCTCGCCCCCGAGATCCCCGGAGTCGAGAAGCTCATCCCCGAACTCAACGCCATGGGCATCACCTGCGCCATCGGACACAGCGGCGCGGGATACGATCAATCGATGGCATGCGTGAGGGCGGGGGCGGCGAGCGCGACCCATCTGGGCAACGCCATGCGCCTCTTCCACCAGCACGATCCCGCCATCTGGGGCGTGGCGCTCGAGACGGACCTGTACGTCGAGGCCATATGCGACGGCCGCCATCTACATCCGGGGAGCGTGCGTCTCTATCTCAAGGCAAAGGGCTGGGACCGCGTCGTCGCGATCACCGACTCCATCATGGCGGCGGGTCTCCCCGATGGAAACTATAAGCTCGGGGTAAACGATGTCGTGGTGGAGGACGGCGACGCAAAGCTCGCCAGCACGGGTGTGCGCGCGGGCTCCACGCTCACGCTCGCCCAAGCGCTCCGCAACATCGTGAAGTTCGCGGACACCGATGTCGAGCATGCCGCTCGCCTTATGACCGCAAACCCCGCAAAGCTCATCGGCTTCCCCACCAAGGGCAGCATCTCGCATGGTTTCGATGCCGACCTCACGTTTGTCGACGACGCCCTCGAGGTCGTGCGCACCATCGTGGGCGGGCGAACGGTTTTCGAACGCTAGCCTGCGTGAATCGGCCTAGCTGGAGCGCATGAGCAGCTCACAGCGAACGAGGCCGGCACCGCTGACAGCGGAGGCGATAATCCCGTTGCCTCCGCGCTGCCAAGCGATGCCGGCCTCAATTCATGGTGAGAAGCGATCTTGCAGGCGCGGCCCTGCAGGCGCTACGCGCTTCGTCCCGGGAGATGGTTGATGAGCGATGCCTGGAAAGCGGCGCCGAAGCCATTGTCGATGTTCACGACCGAGACCCCGCTCGCGCAGCTGTTCACCATCGCCAGCAGCGTCGTGAGCCCGCCCAGGTTCGCACCGTAGCCCACGCTCGTGGGAACCGCGATCACCGGGCATGAGGCGAGCCCGCCCACCACGCTCGGCAGCGCCCCCTCCATGCCAGCTATCGCAATGATCACCTGTGCGCGGGCTATCTCGTCGCCATGCCGGAGCAGACGATGGATCCCCGCCACGCCCGCATCGTGCACGCAGGTCACCTCATTGCCCAAAAATCGCGCCGTCAGCACGGCCTCCTCCGCCACGGGCACATCGCTCGTTCCCGCCGTGAGCACCAGGATCTCGCCATTGCCATCAGCCTCGGGCAGGTCGCCGACGACGCCGGCACGCGCCTGCTCGAAGAAGGTGAAGGCGCAGCCAAGGCGCTCGAGCTCAGCTGCCTTGCCGGCATCAAGGCGGGTGATGAGCACGCGGCTCTGGCCCGCCTCGCGCATGGCGCCGACGATGCCCGCGATCTGCTCAGCAGTCTTGCCGGCACCGTAAATGACCTCGGAGACTCCGGTGCGCACGCCGCGAAGGGTATCGACCTGCGCGTAACCCAGCTCTGCCACCGAATCGACGCGCACCCGTTCGACAAGTTCATGGGGGGCAAGGCTCCCCGCTGCCACGGCTTGCGCCAGCTGCTCCAGCTCAGATGCATCCATGCTTCGCCTTTCCGTTCGTTTTCCGTCTTCTATGGTACCCGCTATCCGCCCGCAAAGGCATGCACTATCCTGTGGTGGAGATAACGGCACCGCGTCGCGCGGAAGGTGACGGCAGTCACGCGAACGGAAGGCGGCTACCATGAGCGAGCTCAAGAAGAACAGGCTGGAAGATACCGACCATGGCCCTCGTACCGGCGGGCACCATAGCCGCGTCCCCGCATCCACTGGTCCAGCGCTCTCTATAGCCGCGCTCCTCGCATGCGTGGTGGGCGCTCCCGTCGGCTACTTCGTCAGCTGGCCGGTGGGGATATCCCTCATCATCGCGAGCCTCGTATGCGCCATCGCCGCCATCCGCAAGCACGCTTCCATGCGCCCCCTCGCCATACTCGCCCTCGTTTTCGATCTGGTGTTCATCATCGCGATCATCGTGGTGTTCGCGATGCTCTTGCATCAAATCAACCAGATGAACGAACTCATGGGCACCGTCTCATAGCTACAGCGCGATAATCTGAGCCGTCGGAGGAAGCGGTCCGTCTGCCGCCGCAGCCGTTACAGGAGCGCCGCCTCCCATTCCTTCTCACGGAAACCCACCAGCACCGTATCGCCGGTCACGACGACGGGGCGCTTGACGAGCATGCCGTCGCTCGCCAGCAGAGCGCGGGCGTCTTCATCGGACATGCCGGCGTCAAGCTGTGCCTTCACGCCGAGTTCACGGTACTTCATCCCGCTCGTATTGAAGAAGCGGCGCAGCGGCAAGCCAGATGCCTGCTGCCAAGAGGCTATTTCTTCCGCTTGTGGATTATCTTCCACGATATGCCGGTCGGTATGGGCAATGCCGTGCTCATCGAGCCAGCGCTTTGCCTTCTTGCAGGTGGAGCATGGTGGGTACTCGATGAATAGCACCGGTTCGTTAGCAGGCATGGGCCCTCCTCGCTAGCAGGTTCGCGTCTCGGTTGCGCGATACGTGGCGCGCAATGCCAGTATGCCCCTTAGCCGCAAGTCGCAAACGGAGGAGCGCCGATGAGCGTCGTTCGCGGTACGATACCGTTGAGTCCAAGCACCGCGATCGAGGAGCTCCCATGAGCACGCTCACCATCCCCCTTATCGACTGCCATACGCACACCTGCTTCTCGGACGGTACGTCCACCTTTGAGGAGAACGTGCGAGCGGCGGCAGCTCGGGGCTGTCGCGTTCTGGTCTCGACCGATCATCTGACCTTGCCCGCCTCCATGGACCCTGCCTGCGAAGCCTCGGTGCCTGAAGCCGACCTCGCAGCGCACCGAGCCGCCTTCGAGGAAGCACGCGAACTTGCCGCCGCACTCGCTCCGTCCTTGGAGCTCGTATACGGCTTTGAATGCGATTGGTACGAGGGGTGCGAGCCGCTGGTCGAGCACTGGGCAGCGGGCGCTATGGTGCGCCTCGGCAGCGTGCACTGGCTCGGAACAGCCGAGCTCGGTGATTGGGCGCCCCTCGCCCCGGCAGAAGCTTCGCGAGGAACGGACGCGGCTGCAGGAGATGGCACCGACCATCCCGCGGGATGGATAGATGACAGCGGCGACATGCATCTTTGGGAGGAGCTCGGCGCTGATGAGGTATGGCGTCGCTACGTCGTCACCTGGTGCCGCGCCTGCGAGAGCCCGCTCGCCTTCGACGTGATGGCCCATCCGGACTTGCCTGCCCGCTTCTCGAGGGAGGGCTGGGCACCGACCATGGACCTTGCACCCCTCTGGGAAGAGATGGCTGCTTGCGCACATGACACCGGACGGCGCATCGAGCTTTCCACAGCCGCCCTTCGCAAGGGCGTTGGCGATTACTATCCTTCCTCTGGCCTACTTGAACGCTTCGCCCGCGCCGGCGTGCCGCTCACCTTTGGCTCCGATGCCCATCGGGCGCAGGACATCTGCTACGGCATCGAGAGCGCTCGGGAACAAGCGTACCGGGCAGGCTTTCGAGCCTTCGACCTTCCTCATATCGACGGTTCCTGGGAGACCTGCGCACTCGTATAGGAACCACGACATAGGTCGTGGAGACGTGAGGCATCAGCGCGCGGAGCCTGCGCCGATGCCGTCCAGCATGGCCGAAGCAGGCCCTGCGATGGCGGTCCCTGCGAGCGGCCGCCTCTATCTCATGCGCGCATCGAGCTCGCCTGCGAGCTCCTCGACGGTAACGCCGTAGCGCTCAAGCGCTACGAGCAGATGGTACACGAGGTCTCCCGCCTCGTAGCGGATATGATCGTGATCGCGGTCCTTCGCCGCCATCACGACCTCGCAAGCCTCCTCGACCACCTTCTTCAAGAGCTTGTCCTCCGGCCCGGTGAGCAAGCGCGCGGTATAGCTTTCCTCGGGCGCCGCAGCGCGCCTGCCGTGTATGGTCGCCGCCAAGCTGGTGATGGTGGCGCCGATGTCCCCATCGTGCACATGAGCGGTTCTCTCTCCCATGGAATACCCCCTGGTAGTCATCTCCGCACCTTGCGGCACGGCTCGCAATCGATCGCGGGCGCCGAACGTTCCGCCCGGCCGCATGCGCGTCGTCTAGGCATCGAGCTGCCTGAAGAAGCAGCTCCGGTTACCGGTATGGCAAGCAGGGCCAGGTGAATCGACCTTCACAAGAAGGGTGTCGCCATCGCAATCCGCCCAGAGTTCCCGCACCTGCTGCATGTTGCCGCTCGTCGCCCCCTTGTTCCACAACTCCTGGCGGCTCCGGCTCCAAAACCAGGTGGTCCCCGTCTCGAGCGTGAGGCGCAGGGATTCCGCGTTCATCCACGCGACCATAAGCACCTCACCCGTATCGTGCTGCTGCACGACCGCCGGGATAAGTCCGTCCGCATCGAATTTCAGCTCTTTGAGGTCCATCTTCTTCCCCTCAGAAGTCGAGTCGCATGGGGATGCCCTGCGCCGCCATGTACTCCTTGACCTGACGGATGCTGAACGTTCCGAAATGGAACACGCTCGCCGCGAGCACCGCATCCGCCTCGCCCTCGATGATGCCCTCGGCGAAGTGCTCGAGCGTGCCCACGCCGCCGGACGCGATGACGGGGATGGATACCGCACGCGCCACCGCACGCGTGAGTGCCAGGTCGAAGCCCTCCTTGGTGCCATCGCGATCCATGCTGGTGAGCAAGATCTCTCCGGCGCCGCGACGCGCGGCCTCCTCGGCCCATGCCACGGCATCGATGCCCGTGGGCGTGCGCCCGCCCGCAACGTAGACCTCCCAGCGGTCGGCACCGGGCGCACCCGGCTCTCCCACCCGCTTCGCGTCGATAGCGCAGATGACGGCCTGGCTGCCGAAGGCCTGCGCCGCAAGCGCGATGAGGTTTGGGTCGCGCACCGCGGCCGAGTTGAGCGAGATCTTGTCCGCACCCGCGGCAACCATGCGGCGCATGCCCGCGAGGTCCCGGAACCCTCCGCCCACGGTGTAGGGAATGGAGAGCTCCTCGGCCGCATGGGCCGCCATTTCGATGGTGGTCGCACGATCGTCGCTCGTCGCGGTGATGTCGAGGAACACGACCTCGTCGGCTCCGGCGCGGTCATAGGCAGCTGCGAGCTCGACCGGATCGCCCGCATCGCGCAGCGCCACGAAGTTCACGCCCTTCACGACGCGGCCGTTCTTAACATCAAGGCAGGGTATCACCCGTTTGGTGAGCATAACGGTCCTTTCAGCGTTCGCCCGCGGCGGCTTCGAGCGCCTCGGGAAGGGTGAAGGCGCCCTCGTAGAGCGCACGACCCGTAATTGCCCCCTCGATTACCCGGGGACCCGCAGCGGCGAGCGCGCGTATATCATCGACCGAGGAGATACCGCCCGAGGCGACCACGGGAAAGCCCGCGATAGCCGCCACATGTCGGTAGGCGTCGACGTCGATGCCGGTTTGCATGCCATCGCGGGAAATATCGGTGAACACGAGGTGCTTGAAGCCCAATCCGGCGAGCTCACCCACGACGTCATCGACGGAACGCGCGACGCCCTCGCGCCAACCGTTGACCTTCACCTCGCCGTCGCGCGCGGCGACATCGGCGGCGAGCAGCTCGCCGAACCCGCGGGCGGCGATCTCGGCAAAACCAGGCTCGAGCACGAGCACCGTGCCGAGCGCGATGCGCGCCGCGCCCATCGCCGCGAGCTCGTCGATGCGCGCAAGCGAACGTACGCCGCCACCTACGTCGATGCTGATGCCATCGACGGCGCAGATCGCGCGGATCGCCTCGTTGTTGGCGGCGCAAGCGGCCTCGTCTTCCTCGAGCGCGGCCGAGAGATCCACCACGTGGATCCAACGAGCGCCCTGCTCGGCAAAGGAACGCGCGACGGCGACCGGGTCATCGGCATAGACCTTCATATGCGCGCGATCCCCGCGCTCGAGGCGCACGACCTTGCCGGCTACGAGGTCGATGGCGGGAAAGAGAATCATGCATGTGCCCCTCTCGCGCGGGAAGCGATCGAAACGAAGTTGCGAAGTATCTCATGTCCATGGTTGGATGACTTCTCGGGATGGAACTGGCAGCCGTAGAGGTTGCCGTGCCACACCACCGAACCGAAGTTACGCCCATAATGCGTGACCGCAGCGACATCTTGAGGCTCGACATCGTCATCGAGGGCAAACGAGTGGGTGAAATAGACGTTGGAGCCCTCGGCGAAACCCTCCAGCAGCGGGCAGATGCGCCCTCGCTCGGTCAGATGCACCTGGTCCCACCCGACATGGGGCACCTTGAGGCGTCGAGCAGGCAGGATCGTGCACGAACCGGCAAGAACGCCCAGGCCGCTCACCCAACGCCGCTCGCTGGCAGAGAAGACCGTCCCCGGAGCGAGGTGCGCACCCTTGGAAACGGCATCCGCTGCTGTAGGGGCGAGAAAGACGTCCCCATCCGACGAAAGCGAGGCGTCCTCGGTCTCGCCGGATGCGGGCACACCCTCGTCGCCGCGCTCGAAAAGCAACTGGAGTCCCAGGCAGATGCCCAAAAACGGCGTGCCCTCCCCTCCTGCGACCGCATCGATCACCGCTGCATCCTGGCCATGGTCGCGCATGAACGTAATGGCATCGTAAAACGACCCCACCCCGGGCAGCACGATGCCGTCCGCTGCGCGGATGCGATCGGGGTCGTCGGTCACGAGCGCCTCGGCACCCGCTCGCGCAAGCCCGCGAGCAACGCTCGACAGATTGCCCTTGTGGTAATCGACCACCGCGATGACAGGCGCATCCATAGGTACCTCCCCGTGCGCCCGCTACAGCGAGCCCTTGGTCGAGGGGACGCCCGTCACCCGCGGATCGAGCTCGCATGCGTAGCGCATCGCGCGGCCCACGGCCTTAAAGGCCGCCTCGATGATGTGGTGGGAATTCGCGCCCGCGAGCTCGCGTACATGGAGCGTGACGCCCGCATCGCGCGCAAACGCGTAGAAGAACTCGACGGCGAGCTCGGTATCGAAGCTGCCCACCCGCTCGGTGGGGCACGGCAGCTCGCAGTATGCCTGCCCGCGCCCGGAGATGTCCACGGCAGCCATCACGAGGGTCTCGTCCATAGGAACCGCCACGTTGGCGAACCGCGTGATGCCCCGCTTGTCGGCAAGCGCCTGAGCGAACGCCTGCCCGAGCACGATGCCCGTATCCTCTACGGTGTGATGGGCATCGACCTCGGTATCGCCCAAAGCCTCAACCTTGAGATCGAACAACCCATGGCGTCCAAACGCGTTGAGCATGTGGTCGAAAAACGGCACATCGGTCGTGATATCGCAGTGCCCGGTCCCATCGAGGCCGAGCGTGAGCGTGATGTCGGTCTCACCGGTGACGCGGTGGACGCTTGCGGTGCGCGGCTCGCCGATGGACAGGGTCGAGCCCTTGAACAGCGACGTAAGCCCGGCGCTTTGTCGCGCGGTGCTCTCGGCAATCGTTGCCTGCGACGTCTCCTCGAGGTTGCGCGGCTGCTTCTTGTAGATGGTCATCGGGTCTCCTCCTCGATAAGGGCCGCGAGCGCGGCGAGGACCTCGTCGTTTTCCTCAGGTGTGCCGACGGTGATACGCAGGCACCCATCAAGGCCGGGCGCGTAGCTAAAGTCACGCACCAGGATAGAGTACTCGTCGCGCAGGCGCGTGCGGATGCAGCTTGCATGCGGTAGTCGAGCGAGTATGAAGTTCCCGGAGCTCGGCCAGGTTCGCGCAGGCGCGGGGAGCCCCGCCACGAGAGCGGAGATTCCCTCATGGAGTCGGGTGCGCTCCTGCTTGATCCGGGCGATCACGGGCTCGAAATCCGCGCGATGCTCAAGCGCGGCGAGCGCGGCAGCCTGGGTGAGGCAGCTCACGGAGTAGATCTGCCGCACAGCCGCGTAGACGTCGATGATGTCCGGAGCGGCAACCACGTAACCGCAGCGAACGCCCGCTTCGGCGAAGGCCTTGGAGAACGTGCGCAGCACCACCAGATTGTCATGTCGGGGCAGCAACGAAAGCGCCGAGGCGCCGGGCTCCGCGAACTCCATGTACGCCTCATCGATCATGACAAGGCCCGGGCAGGCATCGCACAGGCGCTCGATGAGGTCGAGCGGCATGAGGTCGCCCGTGGGGTTGTTGGGTGATGTGAAGATCGCCAGATCAGCTGTTGCTACGGCAGCCACGAGCGCGTCGGTATCGGGCAGCATCGTGTCGGGGTCGCGGAGCACCCGCTTGACGGCGGTCTGCGTCAAGCCAGCGAACTGCGCATACTCGCTGAAATCTGGAGGGCAGGTAACGAGCGTGCGGCCCGCGCCGCCAAATGCGAACAGGAAGTTGAAGATGCCCTCGTCGCCACCGTTGCCCACGCAGACCTGCGCACGATCCACTCCGAGCCACGAAGCAAGCTCGTCGCGCAGGGGATTTGCCATGGCATCCGGATAGCGGTTGAGCACCGCTCCCGCAAGCGCCTCATCGATAGCGCTACGCGCCGCATCGGGCAGGCCGTAGGTGTTCTCATTCGCCGACAGGTTGATGCGGGTGGGGGAGAACATCGGGTCATAGGGCTCGGTGTCAACGAGGTGCGCCTGCACCAGGGTGCGCATACGGCTAGACAGCTGCATCACTTGCCACCGTTCCCTTCTTGGTCCCGCATGAAGCCTTCTGAAGCGGCGGCCGCGCCGCGCGAGATCGTATCAGGATCATCCTCGGGCCATGCCACGGCCGTCAAATCCTCGGCGCCGAGCGCATCGAGCGCCACCGCATCCGCGCCCCCTTCGAGCATCCGGCGGCGCAGGCCAACCGAAAGCGCATGCGCCCAGAGGCCCTCTCCCTGGGCGAGCGTCTGGGTGGCGGGCGCATCGGCGATAAGGCCATCCGGCGTGTAGCAGATCACCGAGGAGCGCTTCTGGAAGTCGCTCACCGACAGCGGACTCGAGAAGCGCGCCGTACCGCCGGTTGGCAGCGTGTGGTTGGGCCCGGCAACGTAATCACCAAGCGGCTCGGAGCTCCAAGCGCCCACGAAGATGGCACCCGCATTGCGAATCTTGCCAAGCAGCGAGAGGGCGTTGGCGCAGTGCAGCTCCAAATGCTCGGGCGCGATGACGTTCACCGCATCGATCGCCGCATCGATGCCGGAGGCGACCACGATGGTTCCCTCGTTTGAGAGCGAAGCCGCGGTGATATCGGCGCGCGGACTCGCCGCCACGAGGACGTCGAGCGCGCGCTCGACCTCATGCGCGAACGCCGCATCGCAGGTTACCAGGTAGCAGGCAGCAAGCGGGTCATGTTCCGCCTGGGCCATGAGGTCGGCGGCAACCACCGCGGGCATCGCCTCGGCGTCAGCGAGCACGCACACCTCCGATGGGCCCGCGACCATATCGATGCCCACATCGCCCGAGACGAGCTGCTTGGCCGCTGCGACATAGGCGTTGCCCGGACCCGTAACGACATCCACCGCGGCGATGGACTCGGTGCCATAGGCAAGCGCCGCGATCGCCTGGGCTCCGCCTACGGTGTAGATCTCGTCCACACCGGCGATGGCTGCGGCAGCCAGCGTGTAGGGTGAAATGCCACCCGTGTCGCTACCCGCCGCGTCACGCTGGGGCGGGGTGACCATGACGATGCGCTCGACACCTGCGACCTTGGCGGGAATGGCATTCATGAGCACCGTTGAGGGGTACTGCGCACGGCCGCCGGGGACATAGATGCCAGCTGCGGCAACCGGGGTGATCTTGACGCCTAGAAGCGTGCCATCCGAGCGCGTTGTGAACCACGATTGCTCTAGCTCGCGCTCGTGGAAGGCGAGGATTTGCCGGGAGGCGCGTTCGAGGGCGGCGCGGAAGGGCTCGTCGACGAGGTCGAGCGCGCAATCGAGCGCAGCTCGCGGGAGCCGCAGCCCGTTCAGCTCGACACCATCGAACCGCAGGCTGTATTCCCTGAGCGCCGCATCGCCGCGCCCGCGCACATCCGCCACGATGTCGCGAGCAGATGCCACGATATGCTCGGGCAGCGCACCCTTGCGGATGAGTTGAGCGGGCTGCAAGCGCTCGCCGGGCTCGAGAACGATCGTCTTCATACGGGGATCCCCCTCTTTGCACGAGATAACTGGCAAGGGCGCCTATAGCGCCCGTTCACCCTGAGGGGGCGCACGGCGAAACCGTACGCCCCCAACTGCGATTCTCGGCTAAACTTTAGCATGATAAAGCGTTCCGCACAAACCGCGGCACGTCTCGTAACCGTTTGATGTCGCCCGCGCGCTGCACGGGGGCAACGTACCCGAACGGCGCAGACGAGCCGCACCCGCTACCCCGCTCGGAACGCGGCGCGCGACGGGACGCTCAAAGCCGCAGCTGATCATGGAAGGCGTTGCGATGAAGCTCATACTTGATCTGGATACAGGCATCGATGACGCCCTCGCCCTTGCCTACGCGCTCGCCTCCCCCGAAGCCGAGCTCATCGGCATCACCGGGACGTTTGGCAACGTCCCCATGGAGCAAGGGATTGCGAACGACCTCGAGCTGCTTGAGCTGTTCGGACGGCCCGACGTCCCCGTCTTCAGGGGCATCGACCACCCGAGCTGGTCGGAATCGTTCACCGTCATGCCTGCGAGCGGGCGGTTCCACGGAACGAACGGCACGGGCGATGTTGCCATCCCCCATGTGGAAGGATCAACGCCGGCAACGCTGAGCGGGATGCCCGCGGTCGACTTCATCATCGATGCCGTACGCGCAAACGAGCCCGATGACCTCATGATCGTTCCAACTGGCGCTTCGACCAACATCGCAGCCGCACTGAAGGCGGCACCCGACATCGTCGGGAAAGCGCGCATCACCATGATGGGCGGAGCGCTTACCCAACCGGGAAACGTCACGCCCTTCGCCGAAGCGAACATCGCGCAGGACCCCGAAGCCTCGGCCGCCCTCGTTATGAGCGGCGCGCGCATCACCATGATCGGTCTTGACGTGACCACGCAGGTGAAGCTCACGCGCGAGCAAGCCGAGGAGTTCCGTGCGACCGGCACGGCAGCCGGGGCGTTCCTTGCCGACATGCTTGCCTACTACATCGACGCAACCGAGACCTCCGAGCCCTACAGCGCCCCCGGCTGCAACCTGCACGACCCGCTTGCCGTGGCGGCAGCGCTCGATCCCGCGCTCGTGAGCACGTTTGCCTGCGACATCGCTGTCGATGTGGACGGAGCTGGACGCGGTCGCACGATCGGCGACCCAAAGCGCGTAGGCTGCCCGAGCGGTCGCGTCAAGGTCGCGCTTTCAGTCGATGCCGAACGCTTTGTGGATCGCTTCATGGAGCGAACGCTCGACCTCGTACGCCGTGGATGTTGAGCCCCGCAAGCGGATCGAACCGCCGGCGAACGCGGTACCATAGGGGAAACCATCGGCGAAGGGGGACGATCATGCCGCGCGTCATCGTGTTCGGGAGCTTGAACATGGACCTCTCGATCGCCTGCGAGCGCTTGCCGCAAGCAGGAGAGACGCTCATGGGGTACGGGTTTCTCACGAACCCGGGCGGCAAGGGGGCGAACCAGGCTGTCGCCGCTGCAAAGCTCGGTGCGCCAACCACCATGATCGGCGCGGTGGGTGCGGACGGGTTCGGGGAACAGCTCGTCGCCACCCTGGAAAACGCCGGTGTCGATTGCTCTGAGGTCGCACGTGCCGAGGAGGTGCCGACGGGCGTGGCCTCGATCATCCGCACGAACGGTGAGAACCGCATCATCCTCGATCCCGGTGCGAACCATGCAATCGAAAAGAATGCCGCCGTGACCGCGCTCGACCGCTCCGCACAGCCTGGCGATGTGCTGGTGACGCAGCTCGAATGCCCTGCTGCAGCGACCTACGCCCTGCTGAGGCATGCCCGTGAGCAAGGCCTCGTCACGATGTTCAACCCAGCGCCGGCACAGGAGATCCCCGCCGACGTGTGGCCCAGCATCGATTTGGTATGCCTTAACGAGACCGAATGCGCTCTCATAGCCGGCATCGAACCCAACGACAGCGCCTCCTGCGAGCGGGCGATGCGCGAGCTCGCTGCCCGCGGGGCGCACAGCGTCGTGGTTACCCTCGGCGAGCACGGCGCGATGGCGCTTCGCGAGGAACGCATCGTTCACATCGACGCTTGCCGGGTTGACGCTGTGGACTCCACGGCGGCGGGCGATACCTTCATGGGTGCGCTCGCAGCAGCAAGCGTAGAGAACATGCCGTTTGAAGACGCGCTGCAGCTCGCCACCTGCGCCGCGGCGCTCACGGTAACAAAGACGGGCGCGCAGCAAGCGATCCCCACGCGCACCGAGGTCGAACAGTTCCTGAAGCGGCGCTAGACAGCCTGACCCGCAAAGGTTGCGAGGCGCCGCGTGAGCTCGCGAACCCGGGCGTCCAGACGAGCACGGCCGGGGTTCACGAAGAAGCGCGCCGTGCACTCCATGATCTCGCCGGTGATGACCAGGTTGTTCTCGCGGAGGGTCGTGCCCGTGGCCGTGATGTCCACGATGCGGTCGGTCATGCCCACGATGGGCCCGAGCTCGATGTTGCCGTGGAGCGACACGATATCCGCCGCGATACCGCGCCGCTCGTACCATGCCGCCGCGATGCGCGGATACTTGGTCGCCACGCGCAGGCAGCCGCGACGCGCATAGGCGCGGTCCGCCTGGCCGGCGCGGTCGGCCGGCTCCGCTTCGATGAAGCGGCAGGATCCGTAGCCCATGTCGAGCAGCTCGAGCAGGTTGAGATTCGCCTCGATGAGGGAATCGCGGCCGCAGAAGCCGCAGTCCGCTCCCCCGCCGGCGACGAACGCCGGGGCATCGCTCGCGCGCACGATCACGAACTCGACGCTGCCGATATCGAAGCCGTTCGCCTCCCCCCGCTCATCGCGCGAGGAGACGATCAGGTGCCTGCCGGGATCGCGCAGGGCGCCCACATCGAGCCCGATAGTCTCAAGCGCCTCGATGGTCCCGGCGTTGAGCGAGCCTTTGGGGACCGCGATGCGCAGCGGCTCCTGCGCCGTACGCGCCACAGCATGGTCGGCGCTCGCATCACGCTGTTCCGAGCGCGCCTGGCACGCGCTCTCGAGGCGTTCGAGCGAGAACGCGAAACCGGCAGCGGGCGTATGCTCGCGACCGGGAAACACCCCGTCGAAGATGGCGTCGTAGCGACCGCCCGACCCCACCGGATCAGGCAGGTCGCCCGCATAGACCTTGAGCACCAGGCCCGTGTAGTAGTCAAATGAGTTGAGTATGGAAAAATCAAAGGTGAGGGAGCTATCCGCAGACGGCTCGCCGTATGCGCGCGCGAGTGATCGAAGCTCGCCCGTAAGCTGCTCCTCGATGCCGGCCTCCTGCAGCAAGTCATCGATGCGATCGAGCGCCTCGACGCCGCCGAACGTCCTCGGCACCTCGCAGATCGCGCGCTTCATCGCATCGGAAATCGCCGCCGCGCGCACAACGGTATCGAGATCGACGAGGTTGTTCGCGTGGACGCGGGAGAGCGCCTCCCGCGCAAGCTCCTCGTCGTCGCACCGGCTCAGAAGCTCCAGGAAGGGGCGGACGCTTCCGCAGACCACGCGCCACGACGATATCCCGAGCGCCCACATGGTATCGACCACCATGCGCACGAGCTCTGCGTCTCCCGAGCTGCCTTCCTCACCGATGAGCTCGAAGCCGAGCTGCGTGAACTGCCGCGAGACACCCGCGTAGCGCGCCTGCTCGCGCACAACCGGGGCATCATAGCGCAAGCGAAGCGGAAGCGGCGCCGCGTGCATGCGCGTTGAAACGAGGCGCACGATGGAGAGCGTGTTATCTGGCCGTACCACGAGCAGGCGGCCATCGTCATCGAAGAGCTTGAACGGCGTGTCGTCCGCGCTGCGGCCGCCCTGGGTGATGGAACCCTTATCTTCCAGAAGCGGCGTTTCGATAGGAAGGTAGCCGTGCCGCTTGAAGCATGCCTTCACGGTATCGGCGATTTCCTCGCGCACCTGCGCTTCCTCGGGCAGGATGTCCCTGAACCCCCATGGCGTGGCCTTCATGCAGCAGACCCTCCTCGGGCTGATTGAATCGATCATGGTCGAATCACTTTACCACAGTGGAGTGCGCCCCTGATCGAGACCGTACGCACAGCATGCAAAGACGTGCTGATGCAGGAAGCCCCGGCTCCCCCTGGGCGCTTCCGCAGCAACTCAGCATTGCAGAGCTGCGGGCATGAGCGAAGGGGAACCGGGGCTTCCGAAGAAAGCGAGAGCTTTGGCGACTTTAAGCCTTCTCGATGGAGCCGAACTCCTCCATGAGGGCCTTGGTCTTCGCGACGATGGCATCGCGACCGGGCTTGAGGAGCTTGCGCGGATCGAAGCCCTTGCCCTCGAGGTCCTTGCCCGCCTCGACGTACTCGCGGGTAGCGGCAGCGAACACGAGCTGAAGATCGGTGTTGACGTTGATCTTCGCGACGCCCATGGAGATGGCCTTCTTGATCTGGTCCTCGGGGATGCCCGAGCCACCGTGGAGCACGAGCGGCAGCTCGCCGACCTCTGCCTTGATCTCGGAGAGGCGCTCGAAGGAAAGGCCGGCCCAATCCTCGGGATACACGCCGTGGATGTTGCCGATACCGCAAGCCAGGAAGTCGACGCCGAGCTCGGCGATCTGCTTGCACTCGTTGGGATCGGCGAGCTCGCCCGAGGAGGTCACGCCGTCCTCGGTGCCGCCGATACCGCCGACCTCAGCCTCGATGGAGATGCCCTTGGAGTGGGCGAGCTCCACGAGCTCCTTGGTGCGGTCGAGATTGAGCTGGAAGGTCTCCTCATGGGAGCCGTCATACATGATGGAGGTGAAGCCGGCCTCGATGGCCTTGAAGCAATCCTCGTACGAACCGTGGTCGAGGTGCAGCGCAACGGGCACGGTCACGCCGGTGGCCTCGACAGCGGCCTTCACCATATCAGCGCAGACCTTGAAGCTGCCCATCCACTTGGCGGCACCGGCGGTGCACTGGATGATGAGCGGGCTCTTGGCCTCCTCGGCCGCCTGGAGCAGCGCAAGGGTCCATTCCAGGTTGTTGGTGTTGAACGCGCCGAGGGCGTAGTGGCCTGCCTCGGCCTTCTTGAGCATGTCGGCAGCATTGACGAGCATGTGAACCTCCAAGCGATTGGATGTGCCGATTACGACATAAGGATACCACGTCGGGCAGCGCCAGGTGCCATCGGAGCGCACATGGAAGGCGCGCTACCGAATGAATTCTGGCAACGAGATCGTCGGGCAGGCAGCTATTCGTTCTTGAGGGCGAGCTGCATGAAGGGATTCGTCTCGAGCTCGCGCGCGATAGTCGTCACCGGCCCGTGACCAGCGCACACAAGCGTGTCGACCGGCAGCAGGCGTCCCAGCTTGCCGAGCGATGCCATGATGGCAGCATCATCGCCGCCGTCGAGATCCGTCCGCCCATGGCTTCCCGGGAAGAGCGTATCGCCCACAAACGCGATGTTGCCGTCCTGCGTAGCCGCGAAGAGCACGATGCCGCCGCGCGTGTGGCCGGGCGTCTCGATGACCTGAAGCCTTACCGAGCCGAACTCAACCGTATCGCCCTCGCGAAGCAGCCGGTCGGGCTCGGGCGGCATCTCGATATTGAGGCCCCAGTTGCGCTTCATATGGGTTACGGCACCCTCGATATAGGGAGCGTCGATGGCCGAGATGACGAAAGGCACCTCATCGCCAAGCTCGCGGCGCATGCCGGCAACGCCGCCAACATGATCGCCATGGCAATGCGTGCACACGATAGCGCGAATGCGCAGCTCGGGATGGTCGGTGGCGATACGGCGCGCAATGTCCTCGCCTTTCCATGCGGGGTCGATCACGATGGCCTCGTCTCCGGATGCGACGAGATAGGTGTTCGTCGCGATGGGGCCCTCCTCATGGCTATCGACGTGCATGGAACCCATCGGGGTGCAATCGAGCTCAAAGGACATGTTCGCTCCTTCATAATGTCGCAGCTTCTCGTGAGATGCGCCGCGGTCGTCGCCCAACGGAAGCGGTCTTCTAAGCGAAGGGCCTCAGGGTCTTGTTGCCCTCGCCTGGCATGAGGCGGCGCGCGTCGTAGACGCTCTCCACCCTGCCGATCGTGGCAAGCAGCGGATCGAGCCCGCTCGCATCGGAGATCTCGACCAAGAACCGTAGGATGGCAACGCCCTCGCCATCGGTCGAGGTGCTCGCCGAGAGGATATTGCCGCCCGCATCGCCGATCGCGATGGTCACGTCCTTGAGCAACCCCATGCGGTCCAGGCATTCGACCACGATCTCGACCTGGAAGGTGGCATCGGCGTCGTTGTCCCACTCGACGTCGATCATGCGCTCGGCGTGCTCCATAAGGCCCTTCACGTTGGGGCAGTTCGCCCGGTGCACGGAGACGCCGCGACCGCGCGTGATGAAGCCCACGATCTCATCGCCTGCAACCGGGTTGCAGCAATGGGCAAGACGGACGAGCAGGCCGTCGCCGGACTGCCCCTTGACGATGACGCCCGAGTTGCGGCGAGCGCGGCGCTGGGGTTTGCGGTTCGAGCCGCGCGATGGCTGCTGCGCGGTTTCTGCCGGGATGGCGTGGCGCGCGGAATCGAGCGGCTTGGGATCGAGAATCTGCTCCACGCGGTTCCCCACCATGCGCGGCGGCACCTTGCCCGAACCGATCGCGGCGAACAGGTCCTCGATCGTACGATAGTTGAGATTCTCGCATACGGTGCCGAGCGCACGCGTAGAGCGCGGTGTAGAGATGCCGAACCCTCGTTTGCGAAGGTCCTTGGCGAGGATATCGCGACCGGCAGCAGCATCCTCGTCCTTGGTCGCCGCAGAGAAGTACCGCTTGATCTTGGAACGTGCCGAAGGGGTCTTCACGATGTTCAGCCAGTCACGCGACGGCTTGGCGTTCTTGTTGGTGAGGATCTGCACCTGATCGCCGGTGAGCAGCACGTGCGTGAGCGGTGCCACCGCGCCATTCACCTTGGCACCGATGCAGTGGTTGCCCACCTCGGTGTGAACGGCATAGGCGAAGTCAAGCGGTGTCGCGCCTGCGCGCAGGCTCATCACCTCGCCCTTAGGAGTGAAGACGAAGATCTCCTGGTCGTAGAGGTCGACCTTGAGGGAGTGCAGGAACTCCTTGGGATCGTCGATCTCGTCGGAGGCCGCCCAGTCGAGTGAATGCTTGAGCATGTTGATCTGGTCGTCCAGCCGCTGGGCATCGGAGGACTTGGTCGCCGTGGAGCCGCCGGACTTCTTGTAAAGCCAGTGGGCAGCGATGCCGTACTCCGCCTGCTCGTGCATCTCGTACGTGCGGATCTGGATTTCGAGCGGGCGCGCCGTGGGACCGATGACCGTCGTGTGAAGCGACTGGTAGTTGTTGGACTTGGGCATGGCGATGTAGTCCTTGAAGCGCCCCGGCATGGGGTGCCACAACGAGTGGACCGCGCCGAGCGCAGAATAGCAATCGCCCACCGAGCGGCAGATGACGCGCAGCGCCACCAGGTCGTAGATCTCGGAGAACTCCTTGCCCTTGCGCTTCATCTTCTGGTAGATGGACCAGTAGTGCTTGGAGCGCCCGTTGACCTGGAAGCCCTCCATACCCAAGTCATGAAGCTCGTCGGTGAGCACGCGAATCGTCTCGGCAAGGAAGCGCTCGCGAACCTCACGGCTCTCGGCCACCATCCGCGCGATGCGCTGGTATGACTCGGGCTCCAAGTAGAAGAAGGAGAGGTCCTCGAGCTCCCACTTGATGGAGCTCATGCCCAGACGGTCGGCGAGCGGCGCGTAGACGTCCATGGTCTCGCGGGCCTTGAACAGTCGCCGATCTTCTCGAAGCGCCGCCAGGGTCCGCATGTTATGTAGACGGTCTGCGAGCTTGACGATGATGACGCGAACATCCTTCGACATGGCGAGGAACATCTTGCGCAGATTCAGCGCCTGCTTCTCGTCCATACTGTCGACCTCGATATTGGTGAGCTTGGTGACGCCGTCGACGAGTTCGGCGACCGTCTCGCCAAAGATGCCCTTCACGTCGGCGAGCGAGACCTCGGTATCCTCGACGGTGTCATGAAGCAGAGCCGCGCACACCACATCGCAGTCCATGTTGAGCTCCGCCAAGATGATTGCCACCTCAACGGGGTGGTTGATGTAGAGCTCACCCGAGCGCCGCTTCTGGCTCGCATGCTTCTCCGCGGCAAAGCAGTACGCGTGCTCGACCATGGCGTTATCGGCCTCGCTCATGTACTTGCTGCAGAGCTGCTGCAGGCGATCGAAGTTGTCGGCGCAGATCTCGGGCGGGAGCTCGCTAGCGGAGGTGTAGTGCGCCATTTGCGAGAACGAGGTGAGCGACGCATCGTGCGCCGCGCGCGTTGCAGCATCCATCGAGATCCCCTACCCTTCACGGCCTTCGGTGAACCGCTCCGACCACGGTACGATCGGACGGTTTACCTGTGCAAGCATATCACGAGCAGACGCCGTGAACGCCCAGTTGCGAAACGCAGTGAACGCCGAGCGCGTGCGCAAGCCCTCGAGATACCTGATGGAGCGAGTGAGCGCCATGTGCCCGGGCTGCTCGATCATCTTGATCGAGCGCGTACCGGCGCGGTCGCGCACCTGCGCGAAACCGAGCTCCTCGAAGATGGCGATGCCGCTCTCGACCGAGCGCTCGTCCACCGGCGTGCGCGCATCGATTGCCAGGCACATGTTGGCGATGTCCACATCGCTTGCCGAGAAGCTCTGCTCTCCGGTTTTACCGCGGTGGGCACGCCACATCGTTTGCAGCGCCCGGTAGAGCGTCACGAGCTCCTCGCGCTCGGGCGCGGCGGCGTCAAGCATGCGCTCGTTGATGCGGGCGTCTCGCGTGGAGTAGAGCAGGTGGATGCAGGCCGGCTCGCCATCGCGCCCGGCACGGCCGCTCATCTGATTGAACTCGGTCGCGGAGAACGGCATGTGGTAGAGAACCACATGCCGGATATCCGGCAGGTTCACGCCCTCGCCGAACGCGGAGGTCGAGACGATGCAGGTTAGGGCATCCGCGCGGAAGGCCTCCTCGACCCGAGCGCGCTCCTCGCGCGTGAGCCCGGCGTGGTAGAAGGCGATGCGCTGCGCGAGTTCGGGCACGCGCTTGCGCAGCGTCCGCACGAGCGTCATCGATTGGTCGCGCGAGTTCACGTAGACGACGCACTTCTCGCAGGTGGCGACGATGGAGACCAGCCGCATCTCACGCGCCGCCGAGTCGCGGTCGTCCTCGAGCTCGAGGTTCTCGCGCACCGTCCCGTCGATGACCGTGTGCCCGATGGAGAGGAGCCGTCCGATTTCCTCCGCGCAGGAGGCATCGGCGGTCGCCGTGACGGCGAGCACGGTAGGGTTCCTGAGCGCTCGTATCACCTCGGGCAGCTCGAGATAGGCCGAGCGCTCGCCGCTCTTGGCGCGCGCCGCATGATGCGCCTCATCAACCACGATGAAGCCGGTCCTTGCCGCCCCCGCGAAGCGCACGCGATGAATGGCGAGAAACTCGGGCGTGGTGAGCACGATATCGAGCTTGCCGGCTGCATAAGCGGCGAAGGCGCGCTCGCGGGCGGCGTCGACCGTCTCGCCGGTGAGCACCGCCGCGCGAATTCCCAGGCGCGCGCAAGAGGAAACGAGATGGAACGCCTGGTCCGCGACGAGCGCGCGCAACGGGTAGACGAGGATGCTTCCGCGCCGGTTCGCGATTGCCTCGCGCGCAGCGTGAACTTGGAAGATCAGCGACTTTCCACGGCCCGTGCCCATGACGGCAAGGGTGTTCTCGCCCTCCGCCAGGGCATCGAGCGCCTCGCGTTGAGCGGGGTGCGGGGACGATTCACCGATGAACTCGCGGATGAGGGTACGGGTGAGCTCGTCGTAGGAAAGGCTCTCCAGGGCGTGCCGACGCTGAGCCGCCTCATCGGGGCTTGCCGGGAGGGTAGCCGCCTGGACGTCGAGAGCAGGCGCTTCCTCGGTAAAGAGAGCGTCGCCATCCCCCGCGCTGGATTCTTCGGCAAGGCGTGCGACACTGTCCTCGAGGTGCGGCAGCTTCGCATCGCCCGGGGCGCGGCACAGGATATCCTTCACCATGAGCTTGGGCTTCACGCGCCCCTGCCAATGTTCGGCTACCGCCTCGAAGACAAGGTCGACCACCGAATCGCAGGCGCACATCGAGTCCACGTCGGGCACCCGGAACATGATGGCAGCAACGCTCGACTGTCCATCCGTCGCCGTGAAGCGCATATGGTCACCGGTCTTACCCACGCAGAACCGGTCGGTCATGGAGACGCCGGTCGCGGCGAGCAGAGGGACCTTGTTTCCCTGGCCAAAGGGCTCCAGCAGGGAGATCTTCTCGATGGTATCGACATCGAGCTCGGAGAGGTGCACCACGGCGGCGATCTCGCCGGTATCCTCGAAGGCATCTTCCGGCAGCTCCGAAAGGACCGCATCGAGCCTCACCCGCAGCTCATCGAGCTTCTCGGCAGGAAGCGTGACGCCCACGGCACCCGCATGTCCGCCGAAGCGCGTGAGCAGATCCGAGCATCGCTCGACAGCATCGAAGAGGTTCACCGCACCCACCGAGCGGCCCGAGCCGCGGGCGACCCCGTCCTCGATCGAGAACAGCAGCACCGGCACGTGGTAACGGTTGACGAGGCGACTTGCGACGATGCCCTTGACGCCCTCGTGCCAGCCCTCGCCACCGACCACGATCACGCGGCCGCCGGTATAGGTCTCCTCGACACGGGCGACCGCCTCATCGGCGAGCGCGGCTTCGATGTCGCGTCGCTCCTGGTTGATGGCCTCGAGCTCCGACGCCAAGCGCCCTGCCTCGACCGGATCGCGCTCGAGAAGGAGGTTGAGGGCGAGCGTCGGGTCTGCCATGCGGCCGGCTGCATTGAGCCGCGGAATGAGGGAGAAGGAGAGCGCATCGGCGGTGATGGTTGAGAGGTCGGTGCGGGTGACCGCAGCCAGCGCGATGAAGCCCGGCCGTTCGGTCGAGCGCATCTGCGCGATGCCCTCGGCCACCAGCGCGCGATTCTCAGGCGTGAGCAGCATCATATCCGAAACGGTTCCGAGCGCTGCCACCTCGATGTAGCGCCGCCACAGATCAGGAGTACCCAGACGGGACCCCAAAGCCTGCACGAGCTTGAGCGCCACCCCCGCGCCGGCAAGCTCGTGCGAGGGGCCATTCGCCACCAGTTTGGGATCGGTGAGGGGAATCCCCTCTGGAACCATATCGGCTGGCTCGTGATGGTCAGTGACCACCAGATCAACACCGCGCTCGGAAAGAAATGCGACTTCGTTACGGGCGGCGATCCCGTTGTCGACCGTCACTACGAGCGCGGGGTCGCACACCTCCATCACGCGATCGAGCGCAGTCTGCGAAAGGCCGTACCCCTCTTCGAACCGATGCGGAATGAACGGATGCACCGACGCCCCGAGCTCGCGAAGCGCCTCAGTGAGCAAGCAGGTCGAGGTGATCCCGTCGACATCGAAGTCACCGAATACCGCGATTCGCTCGCCGTCGCGCACCGCACGCGCCACGCGCTCAACCACCGCAGGCATACCCGGAATACCCAGAGGATCAGCCCAATCGCGGTCCAGCGAAGGCGTCAGGAAGGCATGGCCTTCCTCAACGGACCCGATGCCGTGCGCCACCATGATGCGCGCGACAAGCGAGGGGACTCCGAGACCCACGGCAAGGTCATCGGCAAGGCACGGGTTCTCGGGAGCGAGGACCCACCGATGGGTGGTCTTAAGCGATGCCATGGGGCATCACCTCGACAGGCTCAGACGTAACGGAAACGGAAGCGAAGCGTGCACAGGCGAGGTCGCATACGAAGCGACCGCACGCACGGGAAATGCGTTTCATAGCGGCATCCTTGTAAATGCGCCCGCTGCGGCGGGCTAGGCTGTTGTCCGCTGTCCATTATAGCCGCCGGGCAGACAAGCCCATGCGTTTCCCGGCGAACGGTATATCCCGCTTCAGCAACCCCTAGCCGCGCGCAGCGAGATACCTCACCGAATAAGGCCCAAGGTCGATAGCGCCGTTGAGCTCGACGGGCTCCCCATTCTCGATTAGATCGTCGAAAGTGCCCGCAAGCTCTCCTGCACTGAGGTGCGCCGGCTGGGCGCTGGCGTTCACGGCGACGAGCACCCGCGCGCCTTCGCAAGCGCGCTCGAACAGCAGCTGCTCGCTCGCGATGACCACATTGCGGTAGCTGCCGTAGGCAAGCGCCGCCGACGCCGGCGCGAGGGCGCCCGTCGTTGCATCTCGCGCGGTACGCGCTCTGATCAGCCGCTCGATGAAGGCAGTGACCTCGGTGTGCTCAGGCTGCTCGAGCGCGGGCCTCAGCGACCAGTCGCTACCAGCGCCCTTGACGCCTTCTATCCCCCACTCGCTGCCATAATACAGGCAGGGAATGCCCGGCATGCCGAAGAGCACGCCGTATGCGCAGGGAATATGTCCGGGATCTGCGAGGATGCTTGCCAGCCGCGTCACATCGTGGTTATCAGCGAACGAGAGGAGATGCATGCCACGGTAGATGCACCAAGGATCGCTACCGAACTGACGGTGCAGCGAGTGAGCGATCTCGAACATGTTATGGGAGTTGAAACTGGAGTAGAGGCCCTTGTAGCACTCGTAATTCGTGCACGAATGAAGCATGCCGTCACCCACGAGCTGGCTGTAGTCTCCATGGAGGGTCTCGCCGATGAGCACGAACTCCCGACCGGGGCCCCCTTGCGCCCCGAGCTCATCCGCAAGAGCGCGGAGCCGCCCTATGAACCCTCGATCCAACGAATAGGCGACGTCGAGCCTCAGGCCATCGATTCCAAACCGCTCGCGCCAGAAGCGCACGCAGTCCAGAAGGTACCCCACCACCTCAGGGTTGGTGAGGTTGAGTTTAACAAGCTCGAAATGACCCTCCCAGCCCTCGTACCAGAATCCATCCCCGTAAGGCGAATCACCGTCGAAATTCGTGATGAACCAGTCGCGATAGCGCGAATCCCAGCCATGCTCCTTTAGGTCCACGAACGCCCAGAACTCACGACCAACATGGTTGAAAACGGCATCGAGCACAACGCGGATCCCGCGATTGTGCAGCTCGTCTACCACAAGCGCGAAATCATCTTCGGAACCGAGCCTGCAATCGATGCGTCGGAGGTCGCGCGTATCATAGCCATGCGTGCTGGATTCGAACACCGGATTGAGCAGCACCGACCCGATACCGAGGTCGTGCAGATAATCAGCCCAATCGATGATGCGCTTGATTCGCGGCTCGAATACGCCGTCGTTTTCTTGCGGCGCCCCGCACAGACCCAGCGGAAAAACCTGATAGAAGATGCTCTCATACGCCCACATGATTTGCCCTCCCTACGCAGCTGCCCCTCAATCAACGGCATCATGCTCGCAGAATTTCTCGTATTCCGCATGCACCATAGACAAACGCACGCCGACCATGCATGCCGGCAGCAGTTCGCATACTCATTTTGACGGTTTATCAACAAGCACTCAAGCACGCTGTCAATTGGCACCGACGATATCCTCGATGCTTACAGCGCGGGTTGGCACTCTCCTCGACAATCAGCTGAAAGCTATAAAGAGGCCTCCAAATCGAAAAGAGGGCAGATCCGTCGCATGTTATTCGAATCTATAATCTTCTATCGCAATAATTATCCGTTTCTATATTCCTTGTCGTAAATTTCATGCATTCTTTTAAACTGTTATCGTAAATACTATTCATTCTAGATTACACATCGTAAGATTTCTGCAATTATAATATGACTATCGTAGTATTATTTCATTATATATGATAATTGTAAATTATTTTTACGATATGCATGACTATTTTGCATTTATATTACGATATCATTTGCTATAATGCAAGAATCTTACGTTGGAGCGGGACGGTGCGTGCCCGAGCGATGCCGAACCGCCTTTAGACCTCATGTACGGTTCAAGCCTTATCCGGCCAGCGCTCCCCATTTGTCCCAGGGTGAAACCGACTATCCACAAGCGCCACCGAGAGCATGCCGAACTCCATACGCGACCCCTGCATCCGGCTCTTGCGTACAAGAAACAGGGCCGCGAGCGAACCCGCGACCCTGTTTAATCTGATGTTCGATATCGATCGTGCTCGGAGGCTACTCCTCCACCAGCTCGAACTGATCGGGACCGACTCCGCAAACGGGGCACACGAAGTCCTCGGGCAGCTCGGGAGTGTCGACCTCGACCTCGTAGCCGCAGACGACGCACACGAACTTGTAGGTCTTCTCGTCAGCCATGGAAACCATCCTTTCGTAGGCGATGAAACTTATCCGCTAGTATATCCACCCCGCGCCATCTCAAACGGAACAACACGCGATCAGGGAATCTTAAACATTTAGGACATAATCTCGATAAGAGGAGCATTCGCCGCTCGGTGCACTCGAGCAAAACTCATGTGCCAAAGCGCTTATGATGCCTGGTACGAAGATGCCTTGGGCGGCGTCTTGCCTTTGAGCACCGCATGGTAATAGCTGTAGGTGAGAGGCTCTTCGTCAGAAAGCACCCGGGCGTCTTCAACCTCGCCGATAAACAGCAGGTGCGTGCCCACATCGACGGTATCGATAAGGCGGCATGCGAGCAACGCGCAGACGTGCTCGGGAGAATAGGGGCTCCCCACGGCAGATGTCTCGCAACCGTACTTCTCGAACTTGTCGTAGGTATCGCTCGAACGGAACCCAAAGTTGCCGATATAGGGCATGTCCGCTGTCTTGTCGATAACGGTGATCGTGAAAGCCCCTGCATCGGCTATGACGCCGGCAGTGACGTTATCCTTGTTCACCGCAACCGAAACCGCTGGCGGCGCGGCCGTTACCTGCACAGCCGTGTTCACCACGCAGCCGGCCCGCTTGCCCTCGGCCTCAGCCGAAACGACATAGAGACCGTAACTCATCTTGAAGAATGCCGAGAGATCCATGCGGGCTCCTTACCTTTGGGTGCAGATTAGGCCGTTGCCCGTATGGTACCCGATGGCAGCGCCTGCGCGCAGATGGATTCCGCGAACGCGCGACGCGAGGTGAAGGGCAGCTAGAGTAGACAACGCGAGCGCCTAGCGGTAGCGCTCCTTGAGGGCGCGCTCGATCTCGCGCTGCATGTCGCGCTTAGCCATATCCTCGCGCTTGTCGTAGAGCTTTTTGCCACGGCCAAGACCGAGCAGCAGCTTGACGCGACCGTTGGCGTCGAAGTAGAGCTCCAGCGGCACGAGCGCGTACCCGCGCGTACGGAGCTTCTCATCAAGATGGTCTATCTCCTTGCGATGAAGCAGCAGTTTGCGACGGCGCTCGGGATCGCGGTTGAAGATGGTGCCGTGGCTATAGGGGTGAATGTGCACGCCCACGAGCCAGCACTCGCCTCCGCGAATCAGAGCGAAGGTGTCGGTGATCTGGCAGGCGCGCTCGCGCAGGCTCTTCACCTCGGTACCGGTGAGGGCGATGCCGCACTCATAGGTCTCCTCGATGAAGTACTCATGCCGGGCAGAGCGGTTTTTGGCTATGGTCTTGCGCTCCCTACGCGTTGGCATCGCGATCCTCCTCGGAATTCTCACCGCGCTCGGCGGCAAGCTCGGCATCGGATTCATGAACGAGCTGGATGAGGGCCTTTACGACGTTCTCCCCCACCAAATCGCGAGCGCGGAGCGTGAGCCGCGCCGCCTCGTTGCGATCGCCGGCGCGAGATGCATCCGTGGCGCACATGATGAGGCAGATGGCAATCTCGGCATTGGGCTCGGTGGGGATACCTTGGGCGGCGAGCGCTGCGGTCGCCTCGTCTTCGCCAAGCTCAGCGGCATCGGATGCGACCTCCATGAGGTGCGTGATGAGCCTCCGCGTGACCATATCTTCTGGGGCGAAGCGCGCGGCGCGGCGAGCGCACCCCGCCGCAGCGGACGCCTCATCTTCATCGAGGAAGAACTCGCCTAAACCAGCGTACGCACGACCGACATGCGCCGCATCCGCCGCGCGCTCGAGCACGGAGAAAAGCAGCGATGCCCATTCGCGCCTGTCACCCAAGATGTGGAAGACTTCGGCGAGATCAAGTCGATAGGCACAGTGCATGGGGTTCCACCTGACCGCCAGCATGAGGGCATCACGCGCAAGAGCGTGCTCCTGACTCTGGATGTAAGCGAAGGCCAGATCGGCATAGAGACGGTCAAAAGGCGCCCCCACCTGCACGAGCGTGCGTGGATCACCTTCTACGCGGCGGTATGCAAGGCGCTCGAAGGCGTCAGAGAAGCAGAAATACTGCACCTCGTCGGTGGTGGCGCACTCCGTCTCCACATACTCCTCGACGGCATCGCGTAGCTCGAGCAAGGCAGGCAGCGAGGCCTCGACATCGCCCTGTCCCAGGAAATTCTCTATACGGTTAAGGTCGCCCACATCGAACGGTAGGTCCATAGCCCCTCCTAGCGTCAAGGGTATCAGTGTAGCGTACGCGGGCCCGCAATGAGTGCGAGATCGAGATGCCCGCGCAGCACATCGCAGCGGAGTACCTCCGCAACCACCCGGTCGCCCGGCCGCACCGAGCGCCCGGTTGCCGAACCTGTGTAGGTGAGGGTCCGCTCGTCGAGGTCGAACCACTCGTCACCCAAATCGCGCACGTGGATGAGCCCCTCGGCATGGAAGTCATCAAGCCTTACGAACGCGCCAAGCTGATCCACCCAGGTCACCGTGCCGCGGAAGCGCTCACCCACCCGCCGAGAGAAGAAGCGGGCCACCTCGACCTTTTGCGATGCACGGGCGGCGGCGTCAGCGATGCGCTCTCGGTCGCTCGATGCGCTGCAGAGCTGTGAAGCGATTCGCTCCAAGCACTCGCGCCCCGCGCCGATGAGAGCACGGGAGCGCTCGCGGGCGGCGCGCTCGCCCAAGTGCTCGCGGGCGAGCTCCACCTTAAGCGCCCGGTGCACCAGCAGGTCGGGATAGCGCCGGATAGGACTCGTGAAATGGCAGTAAGCATCCGCCCCCAGGGCGTAGTGCCCCTCGTTGCTCGGGCGATAGACCGCGCGTTGCATAGCACGCAGGAGCAACGCGTTCACCAGCTCTGCTGCCGGCGTCCCCGCAGCACGCGCAAGCACGGACCTCATGGCAGCCTGCTCGCCGAGCGAAATCTCCTCAGCCTCCGTACGGGTCGCTATCTGCAGCTCTGCCAGCGTCATCGCCGCATCATGCAAATGGTCGGGAGATGGCCGGTCGTGAACGCGATAGGCGCATACCGTACCGCGGTCGGCAAGCCATGCCGCCACGCATTCATTGGCGGCGAGCATTGCCTCCTCGATCAGGCCAGTCGCCTCGGTCCGCTGTCGGCTCACGAGATCGACGGGCTCACCGTCATCACCGAGCAAGGCATGGACCTCGACGGTATCGAAATCGACCGCCCCGCGATCGAAGCGGACCTGGCGCCGCAGGCGCGCCAGCTCTGCAGCATCCGCTAAGAACGATGCGAGATCCACGCCCTCCGCCGCCGAAGCGCTCACCTCGTCTGCCGCCGACGAAGCATCGCCACTAAGCAAGGCGTCCGCCTGCTCGTAGGAAAGGCGCACCCGCGAGCGCATCGCACTGGGATAGAACTCGCTGGTACGCAGGCGTCCCTGGCGATCGAAGCGTATGGCGGCCGTGAATGCGAGACGGTCCTCGCCGGGGCGCAGCGAGCACAGGTCGCAGGAGAGCCGCTCCGGCAGCATTGGCAGCACGCGATCGGCCAGATAGACAGAGGTCGCGCGGCGGCGCGCCTCCAGATCGATCGCATCTTCCCAGCCCACGTAGTGCGAGACGTCGGCGATGTGCACCATGAGCGCAAAACCGCCATCCGCCGTTCGCTCGATCGAGATGGCATCGTCGAAATCCCGCGCATCCACCGGATCGATCGTAAGCACGAAGCGGTCGCGCAAGTCGCGGCGGAGCGGGTCGGCGAGCGCGCCATCGATATCGAGTTCGAGCGCATCGGCAGCGCTTGTTGCTGCCTCGGGATAACCATCCTCGAGGTCGTAGCGCGCCATGATGCAGCGAATCCCCAGATCAGGCGCATCGGCATCACCAATCCTGCGCTCGATGGTCACGACCCCCGACTCATAACGCGTAGGGTAGCTCTCGATGCGCGCGCTCACCACATCGCCCTCATGCACGCCGAGCTCCTGAGCGGAGCGATCGCGCGGCAGGACGAAGAAGTCTGCCTTGAGGCGCGTGTCAAGCGGGCGCACGCAGCCCAAGGGACCGGCAGGCGCATACGTGCCCACAACGGAAGCCGCCGCGCGCTCGACAACGCTCTCGACGACCGCGCGCCGCTCGCCACGGTGACCGCGGTGCATGCTTATGGCAACGACATCGCCCGCCATAACCTGGCGCAGCGAGCTCCCGGCAAGTTTGAAGGAGCCCTCAGCCGTCTCGACCATACCGCCGGCATCGGAGAGCCGAACGGTACCGGTAAGGCTCGGACGACGCTGGCTGCGCGTCGGTTTGCGCCGATTGGCTGCGCGTCGCTTGCGTCCCACGGGATCACTCCTTCCCATCGATTCGACCGCGTCCCATCAAAAGAGCAAAAGGCCGGCCCCCTTGACACCCCATGCGACTTAATCGTCTCCATGCGGTGGCAAGGAAGGCCGGCCCCAATACAGCCTGCAGGCGGCTACACCTTGAGGTAGCGCCTCATGGCGATCGCGGAGCCGAACAGGCCGATCACGATACCAACGATCACGAGGGCGCCGTACGTCATGAGGAAGACGTCGAGCGGCACATCGAACGACAGCCAGCTCACCATCGTGTGCAAGCGCGGCATGAGCAGGTTGCGGATGAGCTCGAGCACGCCGATCGAGAGGGCGGCGCCGAGCAGAGCCTGCAGCACGCCCTCTGTGATGAACGGCCCGCGGATGAAGCCGTTCGAAGCGCCCACGAGGCGCATGATCGCGATCTCACGACGACGCGCGGTGATGGAGAGGCGAATCGTGTTGTTGATGAAGATGAAGGCGATGAACGTGAGCAGCGCCACGAGCACGATGAGCGCGACGCGGATGTAGCCGGTGATCTGGAAGAGGCGACCGACCTCCTCCTGGCTGTAAAGCACGCTGCCTTCAACGTCGCCGCCGTCAGCGATCGCCTGGAAGCCAGGATCATCCTTGATCTGCTGGGCCATGGCCTCAACCTGGGAGGAGTCCTCCATCTCGATCACGAACGAGCGCGGAAGCGGGTTCTCGCCGTCGAGCGCGGAGAGCGTGGAGTCGGCATTGTCCGTCATGCCCTGCCAAGCCTCGAGCGCCTCATCCTTGGTGCGGAAGTCGACGTGCGCGACGTTGTCCCAGCTCTCAAGCGTGGCACGGAACGCCTCGACATCCTCATCGGATGCCTCGTCCGAAATGAACGCGTTGATGGTGACCGAGTCCTCGATCGTACCGATGGCCGAGGTGATCATGGCGGAACCGATGATGAACAGGCCGATGATGAACAGCGACAGGAAGATGGTGATGACTGCGCCGACCGACGTGGTCCAGTTGCGGCCGAAGTGGCTGAAGGCCTCGCGCAGCGAGTAGCCAAGGTTAGAAGGAGCCATAGTTACCGTAGCCTCCCCTCTCCTGGTCGCGGATGACATGGCCTGCTTCGAGCGCGATGACGCGCCGGTGCATGGAGTCGACCATCTCGCGGTCATGGGTGGCCACGATGACCGTGGTGCCCGTACGGTTGATGCGCTCCAAGAGCTTCATGATTCCGAGCGAGATAGCCGGGTCGAGATTGCCCGTGGGCTCGTCGCAGATGAGCAGCGGCGGGCGGTTGACCATGGCGCGCGCGACGTTCACGCGCTGCTGCTCGCCACCGGAGAGCTGGTCGGGGCGAGATTTCATCTGGTCGCCGAGGCCCACGAGGCGGAGCACCTCAGGCACCTGCGAGCGGATGACGCCGCGCGGCTTACCGATGCACTCAAGCGCGAAGGCCACGTTCTCGTACGCCGTCTTGTTGGGCAGCAGACGAAAGTCCTGGAAGACGATGCCCATCTGGCGGCGCAGATAGGGGACCTTGCGGTTGCGAATGCGGGTGAGGTCCTGCCCCGCCACGATCACGCGGCCGGAGGTGGGCTTGACCTCGCGCATGATAGTGCGCAGGAGCGTCGATTTGCCGGAACCCGAGTGACCGACGAGGAAGACGAACTCACCCGGATAGATCTCGAGGTTGACGTCCTCGAGCGCGGGCTTGTTGGGCTGTGCCGGATAGACCTTGGTAACATGCTCCATCAAGATCACGGGCTCGACGCCGGCGTCGCGCGCCATCTTCTTGCGCGACTCGCCTATCGGTGCGAAGACAGACGTGAAGTCCGAGTTCTCGAGCGCATTGTCGAGCGAGGCGACCTCGTCCGCCTGGTCGGCGGTGACTGCGGGTACCGCGGGAACGGTGACATCGGGCACGCGCACACCGGCGCTCGCCATGAAGGCACCGGTATCGCCCGGGGCAACCGAGCCCGAAGCTGCGGGCGTAGGAACATTGAGGATGGGGTTCAGCGGCGCCACGCCTGCCACCACGTCGTCACTGGACGGATGATAGGCGAATGGGTCCTGCGCCGAATCGGCGTCGAGGGGCGACACCGCCGACGAGGGAACGTTCAGCGAAGGCTGCTGAGCCGGTTCCGAGGAGTACGCGAAGTGCGAAGCAGGCTGCGCTTCCTGATGCAGCGGAGCATCCTGCTCGTCACTCGGCTTGCGAAAGTGGCTTCCCACAGAGGCTCCTTCAAGTCGTGCGATTGAACTACAGACGCGACATATTGTAGCAGGAACGGTACATATGCACAGAAACAGCAACGGACGCCGCCACCTAGATGCAGGCGGCGGCGTCCGATGGATGACGCTCCGATGTGGATCGCTAGGCCTTCAGCACCTCGCGCACGCGCGCGGCGATGCCGTCGGCATCGATGCCGTAATGCGCGAGCAGCTCGGCAGCCGAACCGGACTGACCGAACGTCGTGAGGCCGAGGCGCGTCACGTGGACGGGGTGCTTCTCGCTCAGGAGCTCAGCCACGGCGGAGCCCATGCCACCGTAGATGCTGTGCTCCTCGACCGTGAGCACGCGCCCGCACTTGGCGGCGGATGCAACGATGGTCTCCTCATCAAGCGGCTTCACGCTCATAACGTCCACGACCTCGGCAGAGATGCCCTCAGCTGCGAGCTCCTCGGCAGCCTTGAGAGCATGCGCCACCTCGACGCCGCACGCCATGATCGAGATGTCCGCGCCCTCCCGAACCACGTTTGCGAAAGGCAGCTCGCACGTGAAGTCGTCGCCGTACACCTCGGGCAGCGGCTCGCGGCCTAGACGCACGTAGAAGGGGCCGGGGGTCTGGGCCGCCAAGCGGATGGCCGCCTTGGCGCTCGCATAGTCCGCCGGCACGAGCACGCGCATGCCGGGCAGCACGCGCATGAGCGCGATGTCCTCGAGCATCTGATGCGTGGCACCGTCGGCGCCCACGGTGATTCCCGCGTGCGTAGGACAGACCTTCACGTTGAGGCCGGAATCGCACACGGTGTTGCGAATCTGCTCGTAGCAGCGGCCAGAGCCGAACACGGCAAACGAGCCCGTGAAGACCGTGCGCCCGGTGAGCGCGAGGCCCGACGCCACGCCGATCATGTTCTGCTCGGCGATGCCGACGTCGACCAAACGGTCGGGATATGCCGCACCGAGCTTCGCGGTGGTGGTGGAGCCGCACAGATCAGCGTCGACCGCCATGATGTCCATGCCCGCTTCAACGAGCTCGACGAGCGTTTCGCCAAATGCGGCACGTGTTGCCTTAGCCATCGCTTACGCCTCCTTACCGGCGCAGGCGAGCTTGTCGCCGGCCGCATCGATCTCTGCCAGGGCAGCCTCTGCCTGCTCGGCACTCGGCGCGTTCCCATGCCAGCTCACCTGGTCTTCCATGAAGGAGACGCCCTTGCCCTTGATGGTGGTGCAGATGATGGCCGTGGGCGCACCCTCGTGCGCGACGGCTTCCTCAAGCGCCGCACGAACCGCCGGCACGCTGTTGCCATCGGCGACCTTGATGACGTTCCAGCCGAACGCCTCGAAGCGGGCGTCGAGCGGTTGCACCGCGCACACGTCGCTCACGTGCCCGTCGATCTGCAAGTTGTTGCTGTCAACGATGGCAACAAGGTTGTCGAGGCCCTTGTGCGAAGCGAACATCGCGGCCTCCCAGTTCTGGCCCTCCTGGAGCTCGCCGTCGCCCAGAAGCGCGAACGCGCGACGGGGCTCACCGCCATCGCGGGCCGCATCGAGCTTGAAGCCGAGCGCCATACCGGAAGCGACCGAAAGGCCCTGACCCAGGGAGCCGGTACATACCTCGACACCGGGGCAGGCATGGCAATCGGGATGGCCCTGCAAACGCGAACCGAACTTGCGCAGGGTGACGAGCTCCTCGCGCGGCAGATATCCCACCTGGGCGAGCACCGCGTAGAGGGCAGGCGCCGCATGTCCCTTGGAGAGCACGAAGCGATCGCGCTCGGCGCACTCCGCATCGGCAGGGTCATACCCCATCACGCCGGAGAAATAGAGTGTCGCCAGGATGTCGGTCGCGGAGAGCGACCCACCCGGGTGACCGCTGCCCGACGCTGCGAGCATCTCGATCTCGTCGTGGCGCATGCGGTTGGCGATGAGGGCGATCTCCTCGTCGCTCCGCGCACAGGCACACCTGAGCTGTTCAGTTGCCATGTCCATCCCTTCGATGTAGGAAGTCTGTAAAGACGCGTTCATCATAGCAGCTACAGCCCATCCCATAGAACCGGCACGGCTCTGCACCATCTTTTCGCAATGTGCGGGAATGCTTCACGGAGATCCCAGCGAAACCCGTTCTGTCGATAGTGGCAGGGAACAACCAGTACGAGATTCTTTGTCGGCTGCCTAGAAGCCCGCCTTGGAAACAGCGACCCATGGACCACCGACGTCATGTGCCGGGGTTCTTGCTTCATGAGAAATCGAGCCTCTGTAAACCACGATATCCGATGCCGAAGCGTCTACGCTCCGAACTCTTTAAAGCCCTCTCCGAGCGCCTCGTTCACATCGGTGATGATTACAATGGCATCGCGATCCCGCTCGAAGACGATCGCCTTGAGGTATGAGACCTCGCGCGGGCTCAACACGACCATGAGCATGGGGCGCTTCTCGCCGCTCCACATACCGATGGCGTCCAAGCACGTCACACCTCGCACCATGCCGTGCATGATGTCATGTGCGATCTCGTCGTAGCTGCTCGAGATGATGAACGCCGCGCGCTCGCGGTTCCCGCCGTCCACCACCATGTCGATGACGTATCCAGAAAGCACCATGGAGAGAGCCGCGTAGAGCGCGTTCGTGAGGGAGAACACCGGGATGGACGCCGCGCACACGGCAACGTCGAGCGCCATGACCGTACCGCCCACGGGAAGCGAGGTCTTGCGCGAGATGATCTGCGCGATGGTGTCCGACCCGCCGGTGTTGCCGCCCGCACGGAACACCAAGCCATAGCCGATACCCGAGATGATGCCGCCCCAGAGTGCGGAGAGCACAAGCTCGCCCTGCTCCATCATGTCCGCGAGCGGCATAAAGAGATCGCAGAAGAAACCGAAGAGCACGAACCCTGTGATGGTCTGAATGGCATAGCGAACGCCACCTGTACGCAACACGAACAGGAGCAGCAACGCGTTCATCACAATGGTTTGGAGGCCGATGGGAAGGTAGAAACCGTTCGCATCCGCTACGGCAGAGAGGATGGTCGCAAGGCCGGTGAGCCCACCCGCCGCAAGGCCGTTCGGAACCATGAAGAGGTCCACAGCGAGCGCGGCAACAGCGCAGCCGGCAACCACAAGTGGCAGATCGCGCACGAAGCTCGAACGGATTAGGCGCTTGATGCGCTCCCTGGTTTGCCTAGGCTTGCTTGCCATGGCCCGCTCCTCTCTGCGCACGGCCGCCGCTACACGGCGCACCGCCGTACCCTAACAGGCGCATGACATCGGATGATATGCATCTGGAGGCCGTGGCGGGCAGCAGCCGCCATCTGGCCAAGAGGATTGTAGCACTCAGAACCACTGCCGGTAATCCCGCTGGAACAAAAACGGCTTATCAAACCCTTCAGTGCTGAGCTTAAAATCCCGAATGCAGGGAATTGCCGAAGGGCTCAGAAGCCGCCAGAACCAGAGATCCCATCAATCATCTGGCAGTGAAGGGAGGCTGCTAAGCCACGTTTTGTACTCTTCATCGTCCAGCCAGTCAATAATGTCTCCAGGCTTGCACCTAAGTGCCTTGCATAGCCCCTCAAGGGTTGAGAACCTTATCCCCTTTAGCTTACCGGTTTTGATTCTGGATATGTTCACAGGGGAGATACCGACCAACTCAGCCAACTCAACAGAACTAATCTTCCGGTCAGCCATTACACGATCTAACCTCATAACAATCGGCACAACATGCTCCCTGCTCATAACACGCAGAAAATCAAAGAATATTATCTGCTTCTTCCTGCAGAACTCTTCCATATTCAAATATTGTCGAGAATACGAAAAATACCACAGCTACAGATATTGCGCGTATGTCGAGCATCGGTTCAACGGCCTCAAGCACGATACCATCATTCATAATCGGAGGAAAGCTAATTGAAGGAAGAAGCAATCCAAAGAGAGCGTATAGCAGATGTGCAGTTCCTATGGATATCAGGCGAAAAGTTTGAATGTTACTAAAAATGGACCTGCTTCGAACAATGGACAATGCAAACGAAATGATGAGAAATAGGGAGCAGATGTCCATGAGGTTCATGAGTACGGATACAACAATATATTGCCATGCGGCTGCGGACCCAATAAGGGTCCGTGACTCTACTACCAGTTGTATCTCAAAGATGCTGCATATCGTATTAAACAGACAACCGACAACTAAAATCGCAGAGAGCACAGTGAGCAATATCGTCAGCCGTTTACCCCGGCGGCGCCCCCATCCATTTACCTCTCTAGGGATCTCAGGCATACCAGCGCTCCAATGTCGTCAGAAACCTATTTTGATTCCTCCAATTATCCAACATGGTTTTCTGCAACTACCACACTCAATCACGAATAGCATTGTTCTGTTCTCCTAACACGCTCGACAAGAACTCAGTAATTTTGAAATCAATCCTCTGTGAATAGTATGCGCAATATGGATCCTTTCCTTCGGCGAATCCCTCATTCAAAAACATCCGTGCCCTGCATCCTCCTCCGCAAATATATCGATCGCTGCATGTATTACAATCGTCCAATTCGTCGACCGTAGGCAGCAACATTTTTGACAGAGCGCTCTGAATATCCTTCGCTGAATCCAAGAAAGCATTTCCACAGCAATATTCCGGATAGTGAAGCATGTGGCAGGGGTACACGTTCCCCTCTGCCGAGATGCTAAGCGTTGTTATTCCCGCGCCACATTGTTTGCATGCGCGCAAACTCCACTCCGAAATGTCCGGAGATATGGTGCTTATTTCCTCCCATTCGCCAACTTCATGCATGACGCGCGCCAAAAGCCTTAACTGATCGTCAGTTGGAAATAATTCCCCAAGCATCTCTCTTTTGCCACTTAACAGGCTAAAACCTACCGTTGCTCCACTCTGCTTCCCAAATTCCAACATCTCTGGCACATCGCCAATATTCTCAGCATGCAGCGTAAATAGAATATGGGGGCGTATTCCTGCCTCGGCGATTCTCTTAACTGCCTGCTTGATTTGATTGACTCGGCAATCGTTTCCAAACGGACTTCGAACCCAATCCCCCGTATTGTTAAACAATACCGATATGACATCAACACAATCCGAGAGCAATTCAAGCGCGCTCGGAGCACAAAGCGTACCGTTTGTCAGGACATTAACCGATTGAATACCGACATCGTTTGCATAGGCAACCAAAGCAGGCAGGTCATCGCGGAGGAAAGGCTCCCCTCCAGATACCACCAGCTGTGATATCCCAATCTTAGCTAGTACTCGAAGCGAGTGGGCAAGCTCATCATAAGTAGGGTCAATGCTATCGTTGCGATTGTTCGTATATGAATAACATCCTTTGCAAGCCATATTGCATCGATTGGTAACATGCAGGTAAGCGGTCTCAAGCCTCGAAGCTGTTTCCGCGGAACTCTCCTTACCTTCGTCCACCACAAAACCGTTGCGAACGAGATATTCTAGAAGCATCGTTTGCTCGACAGAAACAGCGTCAGCACCACAGCAACCACTGCCCAACGCATCGCAAAGCTTTATTCCATCCTCAGTGAGCCCGACAATTGCCCCAGTTACAGTGTTTCCGATTACAGGCACGTCACCTAAAGAAAAGCGAGTGACAGCATTAGAAAACTGCATATACGCCTACATCCAGTCTATATATTGGATAATGCATTATTAATATCTTATTTTTTTCTGACTTTATCGAGTGCCATTGACCCCCTATAATCTACCGCTCAACCTATAACATAATATTTTATGTTATTTCTAATATATATTACATATATGTCTAGCCTTGGAACTCTTTTATCAAGGGAGGTCACCATGCAAACAAAGATTGACCGTCGTTCATTTTTAGCGGCCGCAGTTTTGGGCTGTTCAAGCATCCTTGTCCCACGTGAAGCGTTTTCTATAGCGTTGAACTGAACAAGCGGCGCGTTTAGCGATATCATGCTTCAGCGAAAAAAACCAATGTGGGCAGCTCTTTTGATCGTCTGTAGCTTATGCCTCAATCTTTACCTTGCAAACTACAGCATCCTGTACCGCCATATGCAGAATGGCGCGCTCAATGGGTTCAACATCGTTGGCTCATATCAATCGGTTGGGACGCAACATGTCAGCTTGTCGATGATTGAACGCGAGCGCGAAGGGCCATCTACCGAAACGCTTCGTGAATGGCAGCTCGTGGAATATGACGGTACGGTGCTGGAAGGCCATTTCCGTCCATTGGGAGACCCGAACATCTTCGTGCTCACAACAGTCGATGGAAAACGTTTGGGAATCGCCCACCTATCCTATTCGACACCAAACGGGACCGACGGTGCGCTGTATCTTGTCGAGGAAGATGGCACGACTACCCAGTTCGCGAAAACAAGCGATATTCCCGGCTTCCTTGCGCTGGAATAGCAGCGAGCGGGCGTTGTCCTAATCGGAAGCGCCCGCTCATCCACTCTACTCCGCGGTCGTCTCGGCGTTGCCGGTCGCCCAGCGATGGTAGCCGATGATGAACTGATCGAGGTCACCGTCCTCGAGCACCGCGTCGACGTTGCCCGTTTCCACACCCGTGCGCAGGTCCTTGACCATCTGATACGGATAGAGAACATAGCTGCGAATCTGATTGCCAAAGCCGATATCGGTTTTGGGGCCGCGGATCTCATCCAAGGCCTCCTCGCGCTTCTGGAGCTCGAGCTCGAACAGGCGCGCCTTGAGAATCTGCATGCACGCCGCCTTGTTCTGGATCTGACTGCGTTCATTTTGGCAGGTAACGACGATACCCGTAGGCAAGTGTGTCACGCGGACGGCGGAGTCGGTGGTGTTCACGCCCTGACCGCCCGGACCGCTAGCATGGTAGACGTCCACCCGGATGTCATCCGGTGCTATCTCGATCTCGATATCATCGGGCAGCACCGGGATGACCTCGACGCCGGCGAAGGTCGTCTGACGGCGCTTCTTGAGGTCCGTGGGGCTGATGCGCACAAGACGATGAACGCCGGCCTCGGCGCGGAGCATGCCGAAGGCGTCCTTGCCCTCGACGGTGAAGGTCGCGCGGTCGATGCCGATGACCTCTGCCGCAGGGCAATCGTTCACCGTCACCTTCCAGCCGCGGCGCTCACAGTACTTCATGTACATCTTGAACAGCATGAAGGTCCAGTCCTGGGCCTCAAGCCCGCCCTGACCGGGCTTGATCGTCACGATGGCGTCGCCGTGATCGAATTCCCCCGTAAACCAGCTGGAGAGCTCCATCTGGTCGATTCCCTGCTTGAGAGCGGCTACGGTCGAAGAGGCCTCTGAGAGGAACTCGGAAGTCTCGTCCGGATCGTCCATCTCGGTAGCAAGTTCGAGCGCTGCGCGCGCATCTGCCAGCTGCCTCTGAGCTCGCTCAAATGCATCGACGTCATCTTTCGCCGCCGAGAGATCTGCCATGGTGGCCCGGGCTCGGTCTGCGTCATCCCAGAAACCCGGCTGGGCGCTTTGGCGCTCGAGCTCTATGATTCGCCCGCGCTTCTCATCAAGGTGGAGGTAGGACTCCACCTCGCCTAGACGATCAGCGAGCTTGTCGAGCACTTCGGGCGTGATGTCGCTGAAATCGGCCATTAGCGGTTCCTGCCATGACAGTTCTTGAACTTCTTACCACTGCCACACGGGCAGGGGTCGTTGCGGCCCACGTTGGCAAACGGGTCGCCGCTCTCGGCCTTGACGTAGGTCTTGACCTTGCCTTGGGCGGGCGCGGGTGCACGACCCGCGGCGTTGGCTGCTTGCGCGGCCGCCTCGCGACGGAACGTGGAGGAGCCGGCATCGCCGTCGACCTCGGAGGGACCGGAGAAGTGGGCACCACGCAGCGGAGCGTCGTCTTCGGTGCGCTGCGTCACGCGCGGAGCCTGCTTGACCTCGATGCGCAGCACCGTGCGCAGGTAATCCTCGTACATGGTGTCGACGAGAATCTGGAACGCATGGTGCGCCTCTGCCTTGTACTCGGTGAGCGGGTCGCGCTGACCGAAACCTCGAAGGCCAATGCCCTGCTTGAGATAGTCCATCTCCTGCAGATAGCTCATCCAGCGCGTATCGATGACGCGGAGCATGACCTGGGTGTTGAGGTCGCGCATGAGCTCCTCGCCCAGACGCTCGGCCTTCTCGTCGTAGCGCTCGGTCACATAGCCGTGAACGCGCTCGACGAGCTCGTCATAGGGCGCATCCTCGAATTCGGGAGCCTCCCGGTCGCCGGTAAGCTCTACGATCCACTTATGGAGCCCCTCGAGATCGCGCTCGTCGGCATGGGAGCCCTTGGGGCAGAACTCGGCCACGCAGCGCTCGACCGTATCGGTGATTACCGTGTCGATGTGCTCGGTGAGGTCCTTGCCGTCCAAGACCTTGTTGCGCTCGGCGTAGATCTCCTTGCGCTGGGTGTTCATGACGTCGTCGTACTCGAGCACGTTCTTGCGCATGGAGAAGTTGATGCTTTCAACCTTGCGCTGGGCGCTTTCGACGGCCTTCGATATCCACTTGTGCTGGAGCGGCAGATCATCCATGTCGGCATCTCGCATGAGCCCCGAGATGCGCTCCATCTTGCCGTCACCAAACAGGCGCATGAGGTCGTCCTCAAGCGAGAGGTAGAACTGGGTCTCGCCCGGATCGCCCTGACGACCGGAACGGCCGCGCAGCTGGTTGTCGATACGGCGGCTCTCGTGCCGCTCGGTGCCGATGACCACAAGGCCGCCGGCTTCGACGACCTGTTCATGCTCCTTGGCGCAAATCTCCTTGGCCTCGACGAGCGCGCGCTCAAGCTCTTGAGCATAGCGCTCCTCGTAGTCCTCGGACTCCGGGTCGAGGCCAAGTGCGTCGACCATCTCGTGGGCGAGCTCGTCAGGATTACCGCCGAGCAAGATGTCCGTACCACGGCCGGCCATGTTCGTCGCGATGGTCACCGCGCCCAGACGACCCGCCTGCGCAACGATATGCGCCTCGCGCTCATGATACTTGGCGTTCAGGACCTCGTGCTTGATGCCGCGTTTATCGAGCAGGCGCGAGAGCTTCTCCGAGCTCTCGATGGAAACGGTGCCCACCAGGACCGGCTGGCCGGTGGCATGACGCTGCTCGACCTCGTCGGCAACGGCGCGGTATTTCGACTCGATGGTGCGATAGACCAGGTCATCATGGTCAATGCGGATAACCGGCTTATTGGACGGTATGACCTGAACCGGCAGGTTGTAGATCTGACGGAACTCGGCGTCCTCGGTAAGGGCGGTACCCGTCATGCCCGAGAGCTTGTCGTAGAGGCGGAAGTAGTTCTGCAGCGTGATGGTGGCGAGCGTCTGGTTCTCCTCGCGCACGAGCACGCCTTCCTTGGCCTCGATGGCCTGGTGCAGGCCCTCTGAGTAGCGCCTGCCCTCCATGATGCGGCCGGTGAACTCGTCGACGATCTTGACCTCGCCGTTCGTGACCACGTACTGCTTGTCGCGATGGAACATGTACTGCGCCTTGAGGGCCTGCTGCAGGTGGTTGACGAGCGAGCCGGAAAGGTCGGCATAGATGTCGTCGATGCCGAGACGCTGCTCGATCTTTTTCAGACCGCGCTCGGTAGCTGCGATCGTGTGCTTGGCCTCGTCCATCACGAAGTCGCCATCGGGCTCCGGTGCAGGCTCAGGCGAGAGCGGGTCGCGAACGACCTCGGGGGCGCGCTTGAGGCCGCGCACGGCGCGGGCGAAATCCTTGTAGGTGCTCGCCGACTTGGTGCCCTGGCCGGAGATGATAAGCGGCGTACGGGCCTCATCGATGAGAATCGAGTCGACCTCGTCCACGATAGCGTAGACGTGCCCTCGCTGGACGCGCTGCTCGGGGCGGACGACCATGTTGTCGCGCAGGTAGTCGAAGCCGAACTCGGAGTTGGTGCCGTAGGTG
>DHCMC07803__coassemble_582_pt1 | contig 56558 bp, 46 predicted proteins | sample DHCMC07803__metabat2_low_PE_050 | metagenome-assembled genome bin DHCMC07803
ACACGGGCGATTCCATCACCGTAGCGCCTGCGCAGACGCTTTCTGATCTCGAGTACCAGCGCATGCGCGTCGCTTCGTTGGCGATCCTCGAGAAGATCGGGGTCGAGACGGGTGGCTCAAACGTTCAGTTCGCGGTAAATCCCCAAAACGGGCGTCTCATCGTCATCGAGATGAACCCTCGTGTCTCGCGATCGTCCGCCCTCGCATCGAAGGCAACGGGTTTTCCCATCGCGAAGGCGGCGGCGCGCCTTGCCGTGGGATATACGCTCGACGAGATCGTGAACGATATCACCGGTGCCACCCCGGCATGCTTCGAGCCGGCGATCGACTACTGCGTGGTCAAGATGCCGCGCTTCGCGTTCGAGAAGTTCAAGGGGGCCGATGACACCCTTTCGACGCGCATGAAGGCAGTGGGTGAGGTCATGGCCATCGGCCGCACCTTCGAGGAGGCCCTGGGCAAAGCCGTGAGGTCGCTCGAAGACGGGCATCTGGGTATCATGCCCGTTGGGAAGGACGGGGAAGGTCTTAGGGCTGAGGATGACGATGCCCTTGCAAAGCAGATCGCAACTCCTACGGGTGAGCGCATCTTCTCGGTGGTCGAGGCCGTGCGGCGCGGATGGGATACGGCGCGCGTGCATGGTTTGAGCGGTATAGACCCCTGGTTCATCGAACGCCTGCGCGACATGGTTGCCGTTCGTGCGTGCATCGAGGGTCTGCGCATCGAGGACATCGATGCCGAGTCGATGCTTTTGCTCAAGCAGTATGGAACAAGCGACGCCGAAATCGCCGAGATCACGGCTACCGATGAGCGCTTCGTCCGCGCGTATCGCCACGGCCTGGGCGTCCTGCCCTGCATGAAGACGGTGGATACCTGCGCTGGCGAATTCGCGTGCAGCACCGAGTACCATTACAAGACCTACGAGGTGCCGGTGATGCAGGTCGGTTCCATCGCGCCCGCGAACCAGAACGAGTGCGCGCCGACGACCAAACCGAAGATCATGATCTTAGGGGCCGGCCCGAACCGCATCGGACAGGGGATCGAGTTCGATTACTGCTGCGTGCATGCGAGCTATGCGCTCGAGGACCGGGGCTTCGAGACCATAATGGTCAACTGCAACCCCGAGACGGTCTCAACTGATTACGATACGAGCGATCGACTGTACTTCGAGCCGCTCACCTACGAGGACGTCATGGACATCATAGACGTGGAGCGGCCCGATGGCGTTATCGTCACGCTGGGCGGTCAAACGCCGCTTAAGCTCGCCCGCCCGCTCGAGCAGGCTGGCGTGCGCATCCTGGGAACGCAGCCCGCCGCCATCGATCTGGCCGAGGACCGCGAGCGCTTCAGCGCCCTCCTCGACGATTTGGGGATCCTGTACCCGCCGTCGGGCGAGGCACGGAGCTTCGAAGAGGCCGAGTGCGTCGCTGAGCGCATTGGATTTCCGCTGCTCGTGCGTCCGAGCTATGTGCTCGGCGGCCGTGGCATGATGATCGCCTACGATGCGGAGCACCTGCGTTCCTATATGGAGGAGGCGGTGCGCGTATCCCCCGATTATCCCGTCCATCTCGATCGTTTCCTCGAAGGTGCCACGGAATGCGATGTCGATGCGCTGTGCGATGGCAATGAGGTCTACATCGGGGGCATCCTTGAGCACATAGAGGAGGCGGGCATCCATTCAGGAGACTCCGCAACGTGCATTCCGCCGTTTTCCTTCTCGGACGAGCTGTGTGCAAAGCTCCGCGAGACAACGGCGCGCATCGCACTTGCGGTGCACGTCCAGGGCCTTGTGAATGTGCAGTACGCCATTCAGGGAGATACGGTTTACGTCATCGAGGCGAATCCCCGCGCAAGCAGGACGGTGCCCTTTATCTCAAAAGCGACGGGCGTCCCCCTTGCGAAATGCGCCGCACGCATCATGGCGGGTGAGAGCATCGCGGACCTCGGCCTGCCGGCTGACGACCGTCAGCTCGGGCGTTTCTGCATGAAGGAAGCGGTGATGCCTTGGGGACGGTTCCCCGGTGCCGACGTGGTGCTGGGTCCCGAGATGAAATCCACCGGCGAGGTCATGGGCATCGCGAAGAGCTACCCGGAAGCGTATGCCAAGACCCAGCTCGCCATCAGCTACGAGCTGCCCACTCCGGCGAGCGGCAAGGTCTTCATATCGGTGAACGATCGCGACAAGCGCACCATTCTCCCGCTCGCCCGCATCCTGCGATACCTGGGGTTCGTGATCTGCTCGACGGAAGGCACCGCACGCGTGCTCGCTGGCGGAAACGTCCCGTGCGAGATCGTGCGCAAGTTCAGCGGCGAGCACCCCAACATCGTCGATATGGTTGCATCTGGCGAGATCGCGTTCATGATCAACACGCCCTTTGGTCAGGAGGCGCGCGGAGACGGGTACCGATTGCGCACCGAGGCTGTCCGCCGGGGCGTGACCTGCATCACGGCACTCTCCGCAGCGAATGCCTTTGTCGCCGCCATTGAAGCTACCCAATCGACGCAAGGCGAGCGACCCGGCGTTTTCGAGGTCATCGCTCTTCAAGATCTTCCACGTTTCGAAGCGTAGTTGCTGGTGGATAAAATGCATCCACCATGTGAATGGTTAGGTATCGTGGAAGGTATCAGGGTGGTTGCGCCCATGTGTCAGGATAGGTGAACTATCATCGTGAGGGCTTTGCACGAAAGGGGCGAACGATGATTGAAGTATCCAATGATGCATGGGCGATAGACCGATCAGAGCTCTCGGAACTGCTTTGCCGCCTATCCCAAGCAAAGGCACCCTCTGGGTTTGAGGACGAGGTCGTCGAGGTGGTGCGTGACTTCTGCCAAGGGTGGGCGACGGTTGACGTCGACTCCCTTCTCAACGTCACCATCACACCCAATACCGTGACCGGGGAAAAGCCGCTGCTGCTTCTGGATGCGCATGGCGACGAGGTGGGGGCGCTGGTGCGCGCCATCAAAGCGAACGGCACCATGAGCTTCGTGGAGCTCGGTCGCTTTACCAAGGGCACCATGGGCGGTCAGGACGTGTACGTGCGCATGGCTGACGGCGAATGGGTGCGCGGCGTCATGGGAGTCCGACCCCCTCATTTCTCTGCTGCGAACCAAGGAGGGGAATCGGAGGTCCTGCTCGACATCGGCGCGGTTTCGAAGAGCGATGCCCTCGAGCGCTTTGGAGCGGGGATCGGCGAGCCGGTGGTACCAGCGACCCACTATTCGTACGATGAAGGACGCGACATCGCCGTAGGAAAGGCATTCGACTGCCGCGCTGGCGTATGCGCCCTGCTTATCGCGTTGCGCAGGCTCTCGTGCCTCGAGAACCTGCCGGTGGATGTCGTGGGATGCGTTTCCGCCCAGGAAGAGGTTGGTGAACGCGGCATCGCCGAAGTGGTTCGCCGCGTCAAGCCGGATATCGCGTTCGCGTTCGAGGGCTGTCCCGCCGATGACACGTTCGTGCCGGCAGATGAGGTGCAGACCGCACTCGGATGCGGACCGATGTTCAGGTATTTCGATGTGAGCATGATCACCAACCCGCGCTACCAACGCTTTGTTTTGGCACTTGCCGGGCGGGAGGGGATAGCCTGTCAGACATCGGTGCGCGCAGGCGGTTCCACGAACGGTGGTCCGCTCCACACGCACGGGGTTCCGTGCGTGGTGGCGGGCGTGCCGTGCCGTTACATCCATGCCGGCACGGCTCTTTGCGCGCTGTCCGACATCGAGTCGGCGGCACGGATTGCGGTTGCTACGGCATGTGCGCTCGACGAGAAGCTGGTGCGCTCGTTCTGAGGACCGCTTGCCTCGCTGCGGCGAGAACGAGGGTCTGTATGGCGGGCGAGCGCGCCGGCGAGGGTGTAATGCCTTAGAACGCGCGAGTTTGAAGGGGAGGACTTTGAGATGGCGCGACCGCGGGGGAGCGGCTATTCCGCTGATGTGCGCCGTGCGGCGGCTGAGCTGTTTGCCGCCGGCAAAGGCTATCGCGTGGCAGCCCGCACGCTCGCTATTCCAGAGACCGTCGCTCGATCGTGGGCGAGAACCTTCGCAGTAGGGGGCGCGGACGCCCTCCTTGCCAACCCGCAGCATCGAACGTCATACGAATTGGAGGTCAAGGTTGCGGCAGCGCACGACCACGTGGACCGTGGCAAGAGCCTACGCGAGGTCATGGTGGCTCATGGCATAGCCAGCGAGGCGGCGCTGAGGCTCTGGTGTCGAAAGTACCGCGCGGGCGGGGTGGAGGCCCTCGCGGAACGCCCCCGCGGCCCTAAACCGCGCGGTAACGCATGAACACGAGAGAAACATCTTCTGCAGGGTAGCATTTACACGACAGGCGCACATCGTTCGAGTACTATAGAAACGATGCCGTAGCGCTTTGCGCTGCGGCGCGAACATCGACATCTGAGAGGAATCATCATGCTCAACGCTATAGAGGTTTCGCCTAAGGTTTGGTGGGTTGGCGGCATCGACTGGAACGAGCGGTCGTTCCATGGATACACCACCGAGCGCGGTATCACCTACAATGCCTACCTCATCATGGACGAGACGGTGACGCTCATCGACACCGCCAAGGCCACCTTCACCGATGAGTTCATCCAGCGAATCAGCCAGGTGGTCGATCCGGCCAAGATCGGCTTGGTCGTGACGAATCACGTCGAGATGGACCATTCAGGCAGTTTGCCGAAGATCCATGAGCTCGCGCCCAATGCGCGCATCGTGGCGAGCGCCTCCGCCGGCGTGAACGAGATCCGCGCCCATTTCGGCATCGAGGTCGAGGGCGTGAAGACCGGTGACTCCATCTGCATCGGCGAGCGCACGCTTCACTTCGTGCAGACTCCCATGGTGCACTGGCCGGATAACATGGTCACCTGGTGCCCCGAGGACGGCATCCTCTTCTCCAACGATGCATTCGGCCAGCACTTCGCCACCACGAAGCGCTTCGATGACGAGAACGATCTGTGCGAGGTCATGAAGCAGGCCAAGAAGTACTATGCCAACATCGTATGGCCCTACGGCGCCCAGGTGCAGAAGGCCATGGCCGCCCTCGCCGGCCTCGATATCAAGCTCATCGCTCCTTCGCATGGCGTGATGTGGCGCAGCCATATCGCCGAGATCCTTGAGCGCTACCAGGCATGGAGCACCTACCAGACAGAGGAGAAGGCCGTCGTGGTCTACGACTCCATGTGGCATTCGACCGAGTCGATGGCGCGCGAGATCTGCGATGCTTTCATCAAGGAGGGCGTTTCCGCTCAGCTTATCGATGTGAAGAACACGCATATCTCGGACATCATGCTGTATCTTGCGGACGCACGCTACGTTGCGTGCGGGTCACCTACGCTTAACTCCAACATGATGCCTACCATGGCGAGCTTCCTTACCTACATGCGCGGTCTCTCGCCCAAGAACGACCAGCGCATCGGCATCGCGTTCGGCAGCTACGGTTGGGCACCGCTCGGTCCCAAGCAGGTATATGCCGAGATGGAGAACATGAAGTTCAACATGGCCTGCCCCGTCATCGCGCAGCAGTGGATTCCGTCTGCGGAGAACCTTGCCGAGCTTCAGGCTCAGGTAGCTCAGATCGTCGAGGACGCCCGCGCGTAGGACAGGCTTCATCGGAGCGACTTGATGGTGCTGCATATGCGGCGGTCGGGCAAGCGCCCGGCCGCCGTCTCTTGTCTCGGCGAGTTGCGCGGCGTTCAGCTGGACGAAACGTCATCCCCTCTGCAGCCCTTTTGGTAGCGCTCATGATCACCGGGAACCGAGCGCTGCCAATGGAGGGGTGGTACCCCAACCAAAACGAAGCGGCATGCAAACAACAGCAAGAGCTATTGGACTATACTGAATCAATCTGCTGCTTTGTGCGAGAGGGTGCTTATGTCTCTATTGGGAATCTTGATCGCATTTCCCCTACTCGTGGCCGTTGCCCTGCTAGCGTTTCGGACAGACCGCGCGCGCGATGCCATCGTTGTGCTGTCCGCAGCGGTAATAGGCATCGCGAGCGTCTGCGTGGCGGTGGCATTTCTGGGGAATCCCACGACCTTTCCATTCGATCCGGGGCTTTCGCTGGTAGGCAACTATATTGCCGTTGCGGTCGACCTGTTCCTATGCGGCTTCGTGTTCGTGCAGGCCATTCGCTGCCGTAACCGCATCATGCTGGCGCTCTCTGCCGTCCAGCTCGCCGTTTCCGTTTGGTGCGGTTCGTTTGCCCTGCATCCAGAAGACGCTATGGCAGAGCCTATGTACATCGATACCCTCTCGGTGATCATGGTGCTCATCGTGGGGCTTGTGGGCAGTGCCATCTGCGTATACGCGCTCGGTTATATGAAGGACTTCCAGCACCATGAGGAGGAAGCGGCTCGACGTCCGCATGCCGAGGTGAGCGATCGCCGCCATCAGTTCATCGCCCTCATGTTCCTCTTCCTCTCCGCGATGTTCATCATCGTGACAGCCGATAACCTCGATTGGCTCGTTGCTGGTTGGGAAATCACCACGGTCTGCTCGTACCTCATGATCGGTTTCACGCGCACGCCCGAGGCGAAGCAGAACGCGATTCTCCAAATCAACCTCAACATGGTCGGCGGCCTCGCGTTCCATGTGGCTCTGGTGATGCTGCACGTTGCAGGTGTACCGCTTGCCATCAACGGGCTTGCAGGGCTCGCTACGGGAAGCCAGGCCGGTCTGCTCGTCCTTCCGCTCCTGCTGCTCTCCATCGCCGGCCTCACGAAGGCGGCGCAGATGCCATTCCATAGCTGGCTTTTGGGCGCCATGGTGGCCCCTACGCCCACCAGCGCCCTGCTGCACTCCTCCACCATGGTCAAGGCGGGCGTGTTCCTGCTGGTGAAGCTGGCACCGCTGTACATGGTGTTCCCGGTTGCATCCACTATGGTGGTGACCGTCGGCGGCGTGACGTTCGTGCTCTGCAGCTTCTTGGCCATCAGCCAGAGCAACGCCAAGCGCGTGCTTGCCTACTCCACGATTGCCAATCTCGGTCTCATTTCCGCCTGCGCGGGCGTGGGCACCGCCGAGGCGTTGTGGGCCGCGATCTTCCTCATCATCTTCCACACGGTTTCGAAGTCGATTCTGTTCCTGTGCGTCGGTACGGTCGAGCATCGCATCGGCAGCCGCAACATCGAGGACATGGATGGTCTATTCAGCCGACTGCCGCACCTCACGCGCTTCATGATGCTCGGCATCTTGGGCATGTTCGTGGCGCCGTTCGGCATGCTCATCTCCAAGTGGGCGACGCTCGTCTCGTTTGCCGAGACCGGCAACGTGCTCTTCCTCATCTTGCTCGCCTTCGGCTCGGCAGCGACGTTCTTCTTCTGGGCCAAATGGCTCGGCAAGCTCGCTGGAGTGGCCCAGAAGGCCGATAACGTAGAAGGCGGCGTTCATAAGTCCGAGTGGTTCGCGATCGGCTTCATCGCCATGCTGCTGCTTGGCTGCTGCCTCGGGCTTCCGATTATCTCGACGCAAGTGGTCTCGCCTTACCTCGAATTCGTCTTCAACCGCAACCCGCAGTTCATCGGCGTGGACAACATGGTCATCATGGTGGTCATCGTGGCGTTCATCGCCATCGTGCTGCTCACGCCATGGGGCCGCGCTACCAAGAAGCGGCGCGTTGAGGTTTATCTGGGCGGTACCTGCACCGACCCGGATAGCCGCCGCTTCCATGGCGCCATGGGGCGCACCATGACCTCCACCAAGCGCAACTGGTACATGGAGGATGTTTTCCCGGAGCGCCTTATCACCAATGCAGGGCTGATAATCTGCGGCGCTGTGATGGTCATGGCGTTCGCCGCCTGCTTCATCTTCGACACCTCGGTGCTTGTTGCCGGAACATTCTATGTCGAGCGCATGGTCCGGCTGGTCGGGCCCGAGCTTCCCGGCTTGCTTGCGGGAGTCGTGGTGTTTGCCGTCTGCGCTCCCGTTTTGGGTTGCCTGCTTGACGGGCTCGACCGAAAGGTGAGCGCTCGCATGCAGGGCCGTGTGGGGCCGCGCCTCCTGCAGCCGTACTATGATGTGCGCAAGCTGCTCGGCAAGGAAGACGCGAGCGTCAACGCTGTCGACGAGGCGTATGTTACCTGCGCGCTCATCTTCTGCATCCTCGCGGGCGGCATGTTCGTTTCGGGCTCGAATCTGCTCATGTGCATCTTCTTGGTCACGCTGGCGACGCTGTTCGTGATCATCGCCGCCTATTCGGCCCGCAGCCCCTTCGCCGATACCGGCGCCGATCGCGAATGCCTCCAGGTCATGAGCTATGAGCCCATGTTGCTCATCATGTCGGTGGGATTCTTCACGGCGACGCAGTCCTTCGATGTGGCCCAGCTGTTCCATCTCCAGTCGCCTATCATCGTGACGCTCATCCCCATCTTCTGCGGGCTGCTCTTCATCCTCACCATCAAGCTGAGGAAGAGCCCATTCGATCTCTCGTACAGCCATCATGCGCACCAGGAGCTCGTGAAGGGCATTACGACCGAGATGAGCGGCCGCACGCTCGCCAAGGTCGAGATCATGCATTGGTGCGAGAGCGTGCTGTTCCTCATGTGGGTGGGCATGTTCTTCGTCTGGGACAATCCGCTATCGCTGGTGCTTGCGCTCGCGGTGATCGCCGTAACGTGGTTTCTCGAGGTTTCAATCGATAACAACTTCGCACGTATGAAGTGGCAGAGCTGCCTCAAGTACGCTTGGCTCGTGGCGCTCGTTGTGGGCGTTGTGAACCTGTTCTACGTGCTCATCACCCCGTTCATCTAGGAAGTGAGTAACATGGCCTATTCCTCCAAATCGCCGTGGCTCATCCATTACGATGGCTCGAGCTGCAATGGCTGCGACATCGAGGTGCTCGATGCCATGATGCCGCTCTACGATATCGAGCGCTTCGGCATCATCAATACGGGCAACCCCAAGCATGCGGACATCTTCCTGGTGACCGGCGGTATCAACCATCAGAACATCAACGTGGTTAAGCACATCTACGACCAGATGCTCGAGCCTAAGGTCGTGGTCGCATGCGGCATCTGCGCCTGCACCGGCGGCGTGTTCCGTGATTGCTACAACATGATCGGCGGCGTGGACAAGGCGATTCCCGTCGACGTGTACGCTCCGGGCTGCGCCGTCCGTCCAGAGACCATCATTGATGCCGTGCTCAAGGCTGTTGAGATATTGGATCAGAAGGCGGCCAAGCTCGCCGAGTCCCGAAAGTAGGAGGGCGGATGTACACCACCGAGTTCATCGACATCCCCTTGGGCGAGCTGCTCACGCGCGTTCAAACGCTCAAGCACCAGGGGATGCGCTTCATCCAGATGTGCGCCGAGACCACCGCGGCGGGCATCGATCTTATCTACACGTTCTACGATGAGACCTGCGATAACGCTTTGAACTTGTGCGTCTACGGCATAGACAAGACCTCTGAAGTACCTTCCATCCAGGGTCTGTACTTCGCAGCGTTCAGCTATGAGAACGAGACGCACGACCTGTACGGAGTTCGCTTCATCAACATGAAGCTCGACTTTGGCGGGAACTTCTTCAACGTTGCCTGCGAAGAGCCCATGACCGTCATCACGCCCGAGCTCAAGGCCGAGCGTGAGAAGATGGCCAAGCAGAAGGCTGCTGCCGCCGCGAAGGCGCGCAAAGCTGCCGAGGAAGCTCAGGCTGCAGAGGCGGACAGCGCGGTTGGCGCCAAGGCCGCGGCAGCCGCCGAGGGCAAACAGGCTGGTTCCGTTGCCGACAAGGAGGATCCCGCGGCGAGCGCACAGGCAGCTCAGGACCGCGCGGCAAAGATGGAAGCCAAGCTGGCTGCCATGGACCCCGAGAAGGCCGCGAAGGTCCGTGCCGCGCTCGCTGCGAAGGCGGCCAAAGCGGCAACGAAGGATGGTGAGTAGCGATGGCGACTCGTTCGGTTATCCCCTTTGGTCCGCAGCATCCGGTGCTGCCGGAACCGATACACCTCGACCTCGTTGTCCAAGACGAGCGCGTTGTGGAAGCAATCCCGCAGATCGGCTTCATTCACCGCGGTCTCGAGAAACTTGTTGAGAAGCGCGATTTCAACCAGTTCGTCTACGTAGCCGAGCGTACCTGCGGCATTTGCAGCGTAGGTCATGGCTGGGGGTATGTGAGCGCGACGGAGAAGCTGCTCGGCCTCGAGATGCCGCGGCGTGTAGAGTATCTTCGCACGATTTTGGAGGAGCTCTCGCGCATTCATTCCCACTTGCTTTGGTTGGGCCTGCTTGCAGACGCCTTTGGCTTCGAGGCGCTCTTCAACCATTGCTGGCGCCTGCGCGAGACCATCCTCGACATCTTTCAGCGCACCTGCGGCGGCCGTATCATCCTCTCGATCATGATCGTTGGCGGCATGGCGCATGACATCGAAGATTCCGAGCTCAAAGCCATTTGCGATCAGCTCGAGAGCCTCAAGCGCGATTATCAGCAGATCGTGAACACCATGATGGGGGATTCCTCTGTGAAGGACCGGCTGTGCGGCGTGGGTGTCATCTCATTCGAGGACGCTCACGAGCTCTCGATGGTGGGTCCGTTTGCCAAGGGTTCAGGTGTCGAGCACGATATGCGCACGACCGGGTACGGTGCGTACGGCGACCTAGAGCACTTCGAGCCTATTATCTCCAACGAGTGCGACTGCTACGCCCGCTGCAAGGTTCGCTGCGAGGAGGTATACCAAGCCATCGACATCATCGAGGAGCTCGTGGCTAAGATGCCGCAGGATGGTATCGGCGGCAAGCCCAAGGCGAAGGTCGTTCCCGAAGGGCAAAGCCATGTGCTCATCGAGCAGCCGCGCGGCGAGGCGTTCTACTACGTGCGCGGTAACGGCACCAAGTACCTCGACCGCTTCCGCCTGCGCACGCCCACATCGCAGAATCTCGGCGGCTTGGTCAAAGCGCTCCAGGGCGTCGACCTGGCTGATGTGCCGATGATCATCCTGACGATCGACCCGTGCATCAGCTGCACGGAAAGGTAGGCGAGCATGGGAACGTTCAAGCTGGGCAAACTGACGCTGGGCTCGCTGTTCAAAAAGCCGGTGACGGTACGCTACCCGTATGAGAAGAGGGATTTCGAGAAGCTCTTCCCAAGGATGCGCGGGCATTTGGTCAACGATATCGACACCTGCATCCTATGCGGTATGTGCCAGCGCGCATGCCCGGTAGGAGCCATCACGGTGGATCGCAAGGGCGGGGACTGGACGGTTGATCCGTACCGTTGCATCCAATGCGCGAGCTGCACGCACGAGTGCCCTAAGAATTGCCTTTCGATGGAGCTGTGGCCAACGGAGCCTACGACCGAGCTCCATGTGATCAGCATGCACAAGGACATGCCGGCGAAGCCCGCTAAGCCCTCGGCGAAGGCGGTCGACGGCGGCTCAGCGCCCGCTGCAAGACCCAAGCGCGAGCTTACTCCGGAGCAACAGGCCCGTATCGAGGCTGCGCGCAAGGCGGCGGCAGCCAAGAAAGCCGCCAAGAAGACGGACCAGAGCGCTGAACAGGGTGCCGAGTAGGGTCGTATACAGTGACGGCAACGCGCTGAAGGAGTGATGGATCCTAGGATGCGAGAATCTCGCGGGCGAGCGCGAGGTCGCTTTTCACCTCGGGATACTCGTCGCCTCGATGTTGGCGGGTCTCGTCACCTTTAGCAAGGAGCAGTACCACGCTCTCACCGTCATGGGCGCGGGCATCCTCGAAGGCGGCAGCGACGGCTTGCTCGCGATCGCAGATGATGCGGTAGGCTACGCCCGCGGGCGTATGAGCGGCCAGTTCGTCGCAGATATCCTCCACGCGCTCGTGAGCCGGATCCTCCTCGGTATAGATGATGAGGTCGGCGTAGGCTCCTGCAACGCGTGGTAGCGCTTCGCGCCGCTCCTGTGCCTTGCCGCCGGGCGCGCCGAACACCGCGATGATGCGGCGTCCGGGATACTCCTGCTCCACAGAAGAGAAAAGCGCCTGATACGAGAGCTCGTTGTGGGCGTAGTCGATAAGGGCGATGATTCGCCGGTCGGGAGTTGCGACAACTTCCATGCGGCCGGGAACGCGCAGGTGGGCAAGGCCATGTTTGATCGCGTCGTAGCTTACGCCGAGCAGGCGCGCGCATGCGATGGCGGCCAGTGCGTTTTCCACGTTGAAAAGGCCGGGGATGCCGAGTGCGATGTGCTCGGCAACCGTCTCCCCCTTGCGGGAGAGCGAATTCCCAAACGAACCTTGGGCATCAATTTCAGCAAGGTCGATGCGTTCCAAAAGATCGAACTCCAAGCCAACTCCCGTTGAGATGACATGGTCCGCTTGGAAGCAAGCGCGCTCGTCGGGTTCAGGAGAGAAGGTCACCAGGGCCCGCGATGCCTGTGCTGCGGCGAGGACTTCGTCCAGGTGGTCGGTTGCAAGGTTAACAAGGGCGATATCGCTCTGCGCGAAGATCTTGAGCTTGCTTTCGAGATAATCCTCGAATGTGGGATGCTCCACGCCTGAGATATGGTCGCGACCGATGTTCAAGAATGCGCCGATGCGCAAAGGAACGCCGAGCATGCGATCGTACTTAAGGCCTTGGCTGGAGACCTCCATGACCATGTGGCGCCGGCCGGCTTGCACGGTGTTATGCAGGTGGCGCCAGAGCTCGGGGGCCTCAGGCGTGGTGTTATGGCTTTCGAAGTGCTCGACTCCGTCATCGGTGTCGATGGAACCCATGATCGAAGGTTCGTCGCCGGCGGCAGAAAGAATCGATTTCAGCATATACGCGGCAGTGGATTTGCCCTTGGTCCCCGTGATGCCCACGATATCGAGGTTACGCTCGGGATGGTCGTAGATGATAGGCGCTGCTTGCGCCATTGCCGCACGAACATCGGAAGCAACAAGACGAGGGAGGTCGGGGGCGGCGCATTCGAGCTCGGCAATGAGCTCGGGGTCATCCTCGCAGAGGTAGGCGGCAGCACCGCCTGCGGCAGCTGAGCTGAGGAACGCGGGCTTGAAGCCCGCTCCCTTGCAGACGAAGAGATTGCCCGGCACGACCTCGCGTGAATCGACGGTCATTCCCGTAATGGGGACCGTCTCGCTTCCGGCGGGCTCGATGCGGGGAGATAGCCCTGAGTCTAGCTCGCTGGCAAGATCGGCGAGCGCGATGGCAGGAAGTGTGGAACGGGGGGAAGGAACCGGTTGAAAAGGCGTCGTCACGAGGTCCTCCTGGGGAGTGTTTTACCGTCGGTTGACAGAGGGCATACAGGTATCTGCGATCATCACAGTATAATAAGCTCTGAGCGAAGTGACGAACAACACGGATGCCGCAGCGCCCTTCGCTATGATAGCGGCTCGGCGCCCGGAGGTGGACGGCGGTGATGGATAAACGTGATGCCGTACAGCCCCGGCGCTTGATGCTCAAGGGAGCGCGCAACGTGCGGGATTTGGGCGGATATCTCTTTGAGGCAAGCGATGGCACGCATGGCCTTACGGCATACGGCAGCTATCTGCGAGGCGACTCTCTACGCAGGCTTACCGCGGCAGACATAGCATATCTTCGCGAGCTCGGCCTTGTGCGCGTGATCGACGTGCGAAGCGCCTTCGAGGTGCGCTATAGCCCCGATCCGTTTTCGCATGGGCACCACGATGGCATCGATTACATCCACATCCCCATGCTCGATCAGCTGAACTCAAGCGGCATGCGTTCCCAGGTGCCGGCTTGCATGTTCGATACGTATCGCAAGCTGCTTGATGAGGACGCCGGTGAGGTGCGCGCCGTGTTCGAGGCGCTCGATACCTCAGGCTGCGTGCTCTTTCATTGTCGGGCGGGCAAGGATCGCACGGGCGTTATCGCCATGCTGCTGCTCGGTCTTGCGGGCGTTGCCGATGCGGATATAGTTGCCGATTATGCGGCAACCGGAGAGTACATGACGACGAGCATGTGGATTCAACGCTCGCTCGCGACGGTGCTGCTGCGAAAGAAGGTTCCCCGCAGCCTCTTCATTGCCGATCCTCGCGAGATGGAGCGCGCCTGCGCGTATCTGCGGAAGACCTACGGGAGCGCTTACCAGTACCTGCGTGGACGCGCGGGAGTTGATGAGCAGGTGCTCGAGCGAGTAACCGCGCGCCTACGCGGGACGCTCGCCTAGCTCGTCCACGACTGCTGGGCCGCCCTGTTCTCTCCACAAGAAAGCCGCCCACGAGCCCGTTCTGGAAAGGGCCCATGGGCGGCTCTGTGCATTGCCGATGCCGTTACTTTATCTGCGTCGTCCCGGGAGCGAGGTTCGGGTCGGTTTCGTTTGCGGCCCCCTGCAAGGTCCTGGTATAGACGCTGTCTCCATGGTCGAAGAGCTTCAGATACTGCATCATGGCCAGGTCCTGGCGAGCTTTGAGCGCAGCGGCGTAGACCTCAGGCGCTGCGGTGGGGTCGTCCGAGGCCGATTCGGTGAGGTGCCATGTGCCGCCAGCATCCTGGAATCCGACGGAATTGATCGCCGGCATGTCGGCGCGCAGGGCCATCTGAGCCTTTTGGTAGTCGGTCATCGGCGCGCCGATGAGCTCCATGAGGGCTGCACCGAGGTAGTTCGAGGAAAGATCGACCTCATCGCTCTCCTGCGCGCGGCCTGCCACATCGTAGTTCGCCCAGATGACGTATTCGGTCTGGTACAAGCGCTCGCTGTGGGTCGCGGCGTCCTCGTTGGTGAACCACTCATCGTTGTAATCGGACGGGAAGAACGGTTGATGGTCGCCAAAGAAGACGACCACGACGGGCCGATCCAGATTCTCAAGCTCGTTGAGGAACTCGCCAAGCGCGCGATCCGACTCTTCGATGAGCGCGAGATACTCGTTAACCTCGGCGTCGTACGTGCCGTCGATGAGGTAGTTCGTGCGCATGCTCATGGGGAGGAGCCCTGTGGTATAGCCAGAATGGTTCTGCATCGTGACGTCGAAGATGAACTGCGGGTCATCGCCTGAGTTGAGCAGCTCTAGGATCTTGTCGTAGGTCGCCTCGTCGGTCACCATGCCTCGCAGCGTGTCGGAACCTTCGAAATCCTCGATGGAAAGGAAGTTGTCGAAGCCAAAGTCGGCATAGACGTTCTCGCGGTTCCAGTTGGTGGCATGGTTGGGATGCATGGCGGTGGTGGCATAGCCCAGGTCGCTGAACTGCTTGGCGAGGTTTTCGGCATGCGTGAGGTTGTAAATGGTGTACGGGTACACGCCGTTGCCGAGGTAGGCCATTGAGTTGCCGGTGAGCACCTCGAACTCGGTGTTGCACGTGCCGCCTCCATAGGCGCTTACGTACAGTTGCCCGGTTTGGAGCGCATCGGAGATCGACTGGAAGTTCTCGGGTCCTTCATATCCGGCATGCAGATTCTGGTAGATGGACAGATCGGAGAACGTCTCGTTCATCACCACGATTACCGAGGGATTTTCGCCTTCGAACTGATCGACCGCCTGGGTGCGCTCCTCGGAGGCACCGGCTCCCTCATCAAAGGAGGCGGCGTACTCCTCTACGAGCTCCTCAGCGTCATCCTTGGTGTAGCCTTCGGGCTTGCGGGGCTGGATGGTCTGGGCGCTAGAGATGAAGCTCGGCAGGAAGCCCTGGCGATAGTAGCTTTCAAGCGGCCGCCAGGTGTAAACCTGGATGCGCAGGAAGTTGTAATAGTCGATGACCGTTACGTGGCAGACGATGAAGGCGAGGCAGAGCGCACCCACAACGAGGTTTATCAGGCGCGACTTGCGCGTGCGTTGAGAGGGCTCGGGAGCAAGCACCACCGCGTAGGCGAGGGTGAGCCACGAGAGGGCGAGGAACATCATGCCATAGAGGCAGTAGCAGCTGAGCGTGAAGGTGTAGCCGCCGCCCACCGCCGCCGCCGTGGCGATGGCGGTAAGGTCACCGGGTTGGATGGGCTGCGATTTGAAGAGGACCACGAAGTACTCGGCGATGCCGATCGCGAAGAACGCGAAGCTGAGGAGCGCTGCAAGGCCAGCGCGGCGCTGCGCGAGGTAGAACATGCCTGCGACGGCAGACGCCACAAGCACGACCTCGAGCAGAAGGCACAGCGGATACATCCATAGAAGGTTATGGTTGCTGGGGATCTCGAGCGCGAGCGTGGCGAAGATGCCGGCGAGCACCGTGGCGAGCGCGCACGCTACCTGTGGATGGTGCCATAAGCCATCGGGACCGGCAATGGCGCGAACCCGTGCGTAGAGCCGCGGGCGCGCGCATGAAAGAAAAGCCGCCCCGGTGATCACGGCGTTTACGATGAGCGCGGATACGATATCGTCTTGAACGAGCCCAAGGGCGCTCCAGACGCCGAGGAATACCTGCAGGGCGACCATGAGGACAACCCAGACCATGCTGCTACGCTTGAGCGGCAGGATGCTACCTCCGGAATCTTGGGTGTCGCTGTCCAGAGATCGGCGCCTGCACTCCATGATGCAGAGAACGATGCTCGCTGCGGCGGCAATGAAGGATATAACTGAAACGAGCATGATGGCTCCTCAAAATTCGCGGGCGGAAGAGCTTGCAGAACCCTGACGGAAAGCTCATGTACGACTGACGAACACACGAAAACATATGGTACCCCGTGATTGTCGAGATTCTATCGAGTAAGGTTTGGTACCTGTTTGTAATCCCAGTTTCTGCATATGGGCCCGCTGCGTTGGTAAGGATGCCGGCACGCATGAAAAAGCCCGCCCTCAGGCGAGGACGGGCATGGTATGCGCTGTGGTATAGCACGGCACGCGCAAGGCTAGGCGACGGGCGGCACCCGAACTGCGTGCGAGCTGCGATCGCCGGTCGTTCGCGAGCCCTACCGCATTCGTTACGGGCGCTCGTCGGGAGCGATGCGCACCATCTTGTTCACGCTCTTGAATTTGGTGAACAAGGGCACGTACTCCACGAACACGCTCGAGTTCTCGAGCCCGTACCACTGCGCGGGCGAGCCGGCGAAGCTGCGGATGGCGTACTTGAGGCCGATGGCGGTGCGTTCACGGCTATGCACGTCCGATTCGGGCGCAAGGGTTTTGCGCAGCATGCAGAACTGGAACGAACCGATGGGACCCGGGTGCTTGTAGACCGAGTAGTCGTGCGCCTGAGGAGGGAGCTCGCCGGAGGCGGAGAGGTCCTGCACGATCTGGCGCAAGTAGGCGTTCACGCGCTGATCGACCTTGTAGCCAAGGAAGAGATGCACGCGGAAGACGTAGTCAGTGCCAAAATCCTCAACCGAATACGCGAAGGTGTAAGGATCCTCCATGACCTCGACGTTGATGAACCACCATGCCTTTGCGCGCTTGGGGTGCTTGTCGAGGATCGAGTAGAGGATGTCGCGATCGAGGTAGTCGGTATTGGTCCCGTTGGTGAGGTAGACCAGGTTGTCGCAAACGAGGTCGTAGGTGGTGTCGTTACGCAGCCGATCGAGTTGGTCGAGGTAACTGCGCAGCGGGAGCAGGGTGGCCTGGCGGCGTTCGACCGAGGTGCCTGCGTACCAGCACAGCATGATGGCCATGATGAGCGCGGCGAGCAGGATGGTGAAGTAGCCGCCGTGGAAGAACTTGGTGAGCGAGGAGCCAAAGAAGAAGCCTTCGAGCGCGACGAAGAACAACAGGAAGATCCACGGGAAGAAGTTGAGCTTGCGCACGTGATGCAGGTAGAAGAACAGCAGCACCGTTGTGCAGAGCATGGTGATGGTGATGGCCAGTCCGTAAGCCGCTTCCATGTGCGCGGATGACTGGAACAGCAGCACGACGACGATGCAGCCGGCCCACATGACCTTGTTGACCAGCGGAATGTAGAGCTGGCCCTTGGTTTCGGCAGGGTAGAACACCTGCAGGCGCGGCATAAGGTCGAGACGACTCGCCTCGGACACGAGCGAGAACGCGCCGGTGATGAGCGCCTGCGAGGCGATGATGGCTGCCAGCGTCGAGAGGATCACGCCGAAGGGGCGCATCATGTCGGGGAGCATCTGGAAGAAGGGGTTGAGATCGGCGATGCCGACGAGCTCGGTGTTTCCCGCGTTGGAGAGCAGCCAAGCACCCTGCCCGAGGTAGCTCAGGACGAGGCACACCTTAACGAACGGCCACGTAGCGTAAATGTTGCCGCGGCCGACATGGCCCATATCGGAGTAGAGCGCCTCGGCACCGGTGGTGGCAAGGAAGCAGCTACCCAAAATCATGATGCCGGCGTGGTTGTTCGGCGAGAACAGGAACTGTATGCCGTACAGGGGATTGATGGCGAGCAGCACCTGCGGTGCGGCGAACAGCGAGACGAGGCCGACGCCGCCCAAGAACAGGAACCAGAAGGTCATAACCGGGCCGAAGGCGCGCCCGATCTTGGAGGTGCCCGCACGTTGGACGGCAAAAAGAGCGCAGACGATGACGAGGGTGATGACCACGACGTTCATCTGATTGTCGCCGATGAGCGCGTGCATCTCGGGAATGGTGCGCAGACCCTCGACAGCGGTGGTGATGGTCACCGCGGGCGTGAGAACGCCGTCGGCGAGCAGCGCGGAGCCGCCGAGCATGGCGGGGATGATGAGCCACTTGCCAAAGCGGCGCACGATCGAATAGAGCGCGAAGATGCCGCCTTCGCCGTGGTTGTCTGCTTTGAGTGAGATGAGCACGTACTTGATGGTGGTGAGCAGCGTCAACGTCCAGATGACGAGCGAGAGCGCGCCGAGTACGAACTCCTCGGTAACACTCATGATGCCGCCGTTACCCGCCAGCAGCGCCTTGGTGACGTACATGGGCGAGGTGCCGATATCACCATACACCACGCCGATGGTCACGAGCATCGCTGCGAGGCTCACCGGAATGGAGTGCGCGTCGGGGTGCGCAGCCCCCTTGATGGTCTTAAGGGGACGGACGGGTGAGGAATCTTTGGACGTTCCACGGCCCTTTCGCGCCTTGCGATTCTTGCGCAGCAGGGACTCGCGAGGTTGCGTTGGCGCAGCCACGCCGTCGGTATCCTGCGGCTCGTCTAGCTCAGACGGGCTTTTCGCATCCTGATCTGTCATTGTCGACATTCTCCTTGGGCATCACGTGAGTGCTATCCGCCGAGGCTCTGAACAGCCAGAACGGCAGCTAGCAGGCAGGAGGAACCCACCATGGCACGTCATTATAGCGGTTGCCCATATAAGTTGCATCAGCTCCATGCGCCGATGAAGAGGGCTCGCTGCCACCTTGACGAGCGCTTGCATCGGCTGCATCGCTACTTGCCCAGCGCGCTCTTCGATAATCGGCTGGGCTGATTGGCAACCTGCGTTCAGATGCTGCTCTGTGGTAAGCTCAAAGCTGGAGCCGCTTTGATAAAGCTCCTGCTTGCAACGGGTGAAAGGGATGAGCATGAAGTTCTTCATCGACACCGCGAACCTGGATGAGATCGCCGAGGCAAAGAGCTGGGGATGCCTTGCCGGCGTTACGACGAATCCGAGCCTCTATGCAAAGACCGGTGGCAAGCTCGCCGACTTCGAGGGGCATATGAGCAAGATCGCCGAGCTGTGCGCGGGACTTCCCGTCTCCGCTGAGGCCACGTCCGAAGACGCGGAGGCGATGGTCGCAGAGGGACGCCGCCTTGCCGCGCTCGCCCCCAACATCGTTGTGAAGCTCCCCATCTGCGAGGCGGGTCTCGCTGCGACGCGGACTCTCGCCGACGAAGGGGTGCGTGTCAACATGACGCTCGTCTTCTCCGCTCCTCAAGCCCTGCTCGCCGCTAATGCCGGAGCTCGCTACATCTCGCCGTTCGTCGGTCGTTTCGACGATCTGGGCGAGGATGGCGTGAGCCAGCTCGCCGATGTGATCGCCTGCATCGGTAACTATGATTGGTCGGGCAAGAACGTCGACGACACGGTCGAGATCATCGCGGCTTCCATTCGCACGCCGCACCATGTCACGCAGGCGGCGCTGCTTGGTGCAGACATCGCCACCGTGCCGTTCGCCGCACTCAAGAAGTGCGTGCACCATCCGCTCACAGACCGTGGGCTGGAAGGGTTCAAGGCGGATTGGAACAAGGTCATCGCCGGCGCGTAAGCCGAGGCGGGCGAGAGCGTGGAGCCTGCAAAGGTCGGAGGCATCCGGGTGCTGTCCCAGGTCCGGGCGCCACGTGCTGCCGCGCTCTGCCAAGGATACGGCCAAAGGTCAGATGCGCTCTACCACATAGCAGCGATGGATTCGCTTGTTGCGGGCAAAGTCCTCGGGAATGGTGCGCTCCGTGATGTCGATGAGATTGACGCCGCGTCGGCGCAGCTCTTCGAGGTCCGGCTTGAATCGCCGCAGATTGCACGAGAAGATCGCCCGTCCTTGTGGCGTAAGCAGGTGGGCGAGAGCACTCACCAATTCGACGTGATCACGTTGAACGTCGAAGGTGCGCCCACCCATCTTGGTCGAGTTGGAGAACGTCGGCGGGTCGCAGAAGATCAGGTCCCAGCGCTCGGACCGCCGAAGTTGCCGCTCGATCCACGTGAGAACGTCGGCCCGGATAAAGCGATGCTTTTGGCCGGCGAAGCCGTTCAGGCGCATGTTGTCACGCGCCCATTCAAGATAGGTGTTCGAGAGGTCCACCGTGGTGGTTTCTATCGCGCCTCCATCCGCCGCGTAGCAGGTTGCCGTTCCTGTGTAGGCAAACAAGTTGAGGAAGGTCTTGGCATCGCGCGCATAGGTGCGCACCAGGTCGCGGGTCACGCGGTGATCGAGGAAGATTCCGGTATCAAGGTAGTCATCGAAGTTAACGATGAAGGTGAGGCCGCCCTCGCAGATGCGCGGTAGGCCACGACGGTCGGTCCGGGCGTGCCCGCTTCCTTGTCCCGTAGCCTGGGCGTACTGCGACCCGCCGCGCGAACGCATGCGCGTTTTAGCGTGCACGTGGTCAAGCTCAACATCGAGCACGCGCGGTGCGATGGCCAGGATGTCGAGCATTCTGGCCTGGGCCATCCCCGCCTCAACCGAGCGCGGAGCGGCGTATTCCGCCACGACAAGCCATCTTCCCGGTGTGCGCTCGCTGCCTATATAGAGGTCGATTGCCACAGCGTAGTCGGGGAGGTCGGCGTCGTATACACGGTAGCAGCTGACCCCCTCGCGGTCGGCCCAGCGCCGGCGTAGGCGCGCGACCTTGATGAGGCGGCGTGCGAACTGCTCCGATTCAGGCAGGAGGACCGGTACAGGTCGGCCGGATGCAACGTCGACTGAGGGAAGCTCGTGAGCATCATCGGATACTGGGACCTCGTCTAAAACCGTGAGGGTGATCTCGTCCGATCCCATGGGCAAGGTGTGGTTGCTTTGCACGGCTCGCCCAATGGCGAGCGCAGATGAGACATCTGCGCCAACCGTGATGACGCGCACCGCGACCCCTGCGTCGCGGCACGCGGCTTCCGCGAGCAACGCCTGGCCAATCGCCCGAGCAAGCCGAGCGGGCGCGTTGGCCGTAAGATCGCAAACGATGTGGGCCCGTGGCCCCAGGTTTCCGCGGCGCTCCTCCTCTGCCGCGAAGCGACGCACCGCCTTAGCGAGGGCGTCTTGGCGCGGGGATATCGTCTCCACGAAGCGTCGCGCACCGATCGAGTCGAGCATTGCTTGGCGCTCTGGCGTCATGGCGGCGTCTTCACCCAACAGAAGAATGCGCCCCCGTGCCGGACGGTCGGCATCCCCCGCCTTGATCTGAGCCCATGCGGCTGCGTCATAGTTGAGAAGCTCTTGGAAGCCCCAGCGTGCGCGCCCCGAGCCCGGCTTGATTCCCGCGAGCTCGGATGCCGCTTCGAAAACGAGGGAATCTGCGACATCGCCGGCGCAGATAAGCAGCGAGGCTGCGTTCGGCTCTCCTGCTCCTTGGCAATGCCTGGTCCACTCACCTTCGGCTAGCACGAGTGCGGCGTAGTCGGATCGAAGACGGCGGGACGCATCATCCATTGCGTGGTGGTGGCGCTTGAACAGGGGCTCGCCGCACAAATCGATGCCAACCGATGCCCGATCGCCGCGTACCGTCACCGCTACATGGACGTCTGCGTCCCGCATCATCGATTCTGGTTTTGCACCGGTTTCGTCGAGCATGCGATCGACCAAGCCATCCTTGGCGCATTGGGCTATGAACCGCGTGTTGCGCAGCGCATCATTGGAGCCCTGGGCGGAGACCAAGACAGTCGAGCTGCGTCTGAGCAGCCGCTCCCAGGCAATCGCGTACATTCCGTCATAGAGGTCGTCCGCGGTTGCGCAATGGAAGCGAGCGACGACCGCGTTGATGCGGCTTGCAAGCCGAGATTCCAAGCATGGACGGTAGGCATCGGCGAGGTCGCCTTCAAAGGAGACGCGGCCTGCGAGCGGGCGCACGCGTCGGCATCCCAGCGCTTTGAGTTCGATGGCGAGCGCGCGCTCGAACCCACTGGGGCAGCTTGCGTAGAATTCCATGAAGGCACCTCTTCCTCGCGGTTCGCGTCGCGCGCACCATTATACGTGCGCCTGCGACCGCGGGAAACGCCTGTGGACCATGGCATAATAATCAGCGTTCGAAAAGGAGGGTGGATGTTGGGAGAGAGCATTCAGGCAGGGGAACCTCTGGCGCACGGCGCGCTTGCGGATGGCGGGCCGGCATACCTGTTCTTTGATATCGACGGGACGCTTATCTGGCATGATCCCGATCTTGAAGTAAGTGAAACCGTTGCCAAAGCACGGCCCAGCGATGCTGTCTATCAGGCATTCCGTACGCTTACATTGCGGGGGCACCGCACGTTCATCTGCACGGGTCGGCCGCTCTGCATGGTGTCGGATCCGCTTCTGGAACTCAATCCCACCGGCATCATCTGTTCGGGCGGCGCTTGTCTCTACCTTGATGAACGGATCGCCCGCGACGAGGCCATGCCACATGATCTGCTCATCCGCTCGGTCGAGCTGATTTCCTCGTGCAACGCCGACGTCATGTTCGAAGGCACGCACAACAGCGTGATGCTTGCAGCCCGTGACAGCGCTGCCGATCCGATATACCCCGCACCGCGCGCTGTCGATGCTGCTGGTATGGAGCGGGTGACCGATATGAGGTTCAACAAGATCTGCATTCCCCAACCGGAGCTTGAAAAGCTCGGTCCGGTGCGAGATGAGCTGGATGCATGCTTCGATCTGTTCGATCTAGGTGGCGGGGCGTTTGAGATGACTCAGCGCGGCGTGGACAAAGGCTACGGCGTGCGGGGAGTTCTCGACCACTACGGCGCAGGCGCGGAGAACGCTTTCGCTTTTGGTGATTCCGGCAACGACCTGCCGATGTCATCTGCAGTCGATACGTTCGTCGCGATGGGCAACGCACTCGAGCCCGTAAAGGAAGTGGCTTCGTTTGTAACCGACCGCGTCCAAAACGACGGTGTCGTCCGCGCTTTGCTCCGACTTGGATTGATCTAAAGCTTAACTTCGTGTAGCGAGCCAACCTACGGTCTCTTAGGAATCGTTGGCGTTTCTCTTTGGGTTGATTTGAGCTTTAGGCAATCCCCTGTGCGCTATTGGCACGTTTACGGACGGCAAAGGACGTTGAAGCGTGCACGAAGCGCACAGAGGTTGCGGTTGTTCCGATGAGCCTGCTGCATCTGATCGATATCGAAACGCATCGGCGGGTCGCCGCCGCTCAATGCGCGGGAGTTGCCGCTTGCCGATTGACTCGTTGCATGCGTGTCTCGCGAGCTGGGCCGTTGGTCTTTTGAAAGAAGCTGGTTGGAGACCTGTTAACACGTCATTTGCTAAGGTCGCAGCCATCGTTGCCGGTGCTTACGGGATGTTGCTTCGGCATGGTGCGCAAGGGCGGGTGATGTCGTGGCCAGGAACGTTGATAGACGCGTCGATTCGATGCTCCGTGAAGCGGTGCTGCATGGACGCTATGTTGTGCCGCGCTCGCGAGCGGATAGATTGGCGCTTGAAAGGCGGGTTGAGCGCGGTCTGTTGCTGTCGCCCATCAAAGGCTGCTATGTGGACTCCGCCCGCTATGGAGAGCTTTCCTTGCGTGGCCGTGCGCTTGCTGCGATACGCACGTTGGCCGAATTGCACCCCCAATGGGTGTTCTGCTCATATTCCGCCGCGCTTCTTTTTGGACTGCAGATCCCTTATGCCTTTCTAGACAAGGTGCATATCGCCGTCGGTGGGCACCAAAGCCGTCGGCGGTGTCCAAATAGCCTGCAGTTCCATGTTGTAGAGGGCGATGGACCGGTGACGGTGCAGGGTATCCTGGCAACAACGCTACAGCGCACGCTGCTCGACTGCGCATGCCAGGCGCCGTTCCGCTATGGACTTGCTATCGTCGATTCGGCGCTGCATTGGGAGCTCGTCTCACGCAGCGAGCTTGAAGCGTATTTCAGACTGCACGGGAAGGGAAGGATGGGGATCAAAACCGCTCGAGAAGTCCTTCGCTGGTGCGATGGAAGAAGCGAGAACGGTGGGGAATCGGTTGCCCGGGCAACGATAATAAAGCTCGGATTCATGGTCCCTGAGCTGCAGGTAGAGGTCACGGACCCGATGAATCCCAACACGACCTCCCGAGTAGATATGTTCTGGCGCCTGCCGGACGGGCGTGTAATCATCGGAGAGCTCGACGGCATGCAAAAGTATCGGCAGGCGGCAGCAGGGCCTGATGACATGGGTGTGATTTCGGCGCTTGCGCGCGAGCGTCGGAGAGAGGCGCGTTTGAATCTAACCGGAGCGACGGTGATACGGTTCTCATACGCCGAGGCGGAAGATTCAAATTACATGTTCAGGCTTCTATCCCGAGCTGGGGTGCCGCTGGTGCGCCGTTCGCGGGTCGATAAGTGGGACATCTAGGACGCCGCTAGAAGGGCTTCGCACCCTAGTCGAAACCCCTGTGCGCTTTATGCACGCTTGTGCCTTAGAAATAGTAGAAAAGTGCGCCAATAGCGCACAAAGGTTTATCGGTATCGCTTGATAACGACAGCCCCGCGGTAAAGCGGGGCCCACATGTGAATCCATGCGGGCCCCGTCCAAGCAATTCGATGTGCGTAAGGCTACTCGAGTTCAAACGCTCCGGTGTAGAGCTGGTAGTACACACCGCGCTTCGCGATGAGTTCGTCGTGGCTACCGCGCTCGATGATGCGACCATGGTCAAGCACGATGATCGCATCGGAGTTGCGCACGGTGGAGAGGCGGTGCGCGATGACGAACGTGGTGCGCCCATTCATGAGCGCATCCATGCCTTTCTGCACGATGGCCTCGGTGCGCGTGTCGATGGAGCTCGTCGCCTCGTCAAGGATCATGACCGGCGGATCTGCCACCGCAGCGCGGCTGATCGACAGCAGCTGGCGCTGGCCCTGGGAGAGGTTCGAGCCGTTGTCGGTGAGCATGGTGTTGTAGCCCTCGGGCAGGCGCTCGATGAACCCGTGCGCGCCAGCGAGCTTTGCGGCGGCGATGCACTCCTCGTCCGTGGCGTCCAGGCGTCCGTAGCGGATGTTGTCCATAACGGTTCCGGTGAACAGGTTCACGTCCTGCAACACCACGCCAAGCGAACGACGCAGATCGTCCTTCTTGATCTTGTTGATGTTGATCCCGTCGTAGCGGATCTTGCCGTCGGCGATGTCGTAGAAGCGGTTGATGAGATTTGTGATCGTGGTCTTGCCGGCACCGGTGGCGCCTACGAAGGCGATCTTCTGGCCAGGCTCAGCCCAGACGCTCACGTCGTGCAGCACCGTATGACCGGGCTCGTAGCCAAAGTCAACATGATTCAGGCGCACGTCGCCCTCAAGCGGCACAAGCTCGACGGTCCCATCATGGTGCGGCCACTTCCAAGCCCAGCGTCCGGTGCGCTTATCGGTTTCAACAAGCTCGCCGTTGTGCATGCGGGTGTTGACGAGCGTAACGTACCCCTCGTCAGCCTCGGGCTCCTCGTCCAGCAACTCGAAGATGCGCTCCGCACCGGCGAGACCCATGACCACCGCGTTGATCTGCTGCGAGATCTGGCCGATCTGACCGGAGAACTGGCGCGTCATGTTGAGGAACGGCACCGTCACCGCGATGGAGAACGCAAGGCCCGAGATGGACAGGTTGGGCACGCCGAGCTCGATGAACACGCCACCCACGAGTGCGACGACCACATACATGAGGTTGCCCAGGTTCATGAGGATGGGGCCGAGCGTGTTGGAATACATGTTCGCCGCGCGCGCCGCCTGGAAGAGGGCTTCGTTGCGCACATCGAAGTCTTCCTGTGCAGCATCCTCGTGGCAGAAGACCTTCACGACGCGCTGGCCGTTCATGATCTCCTCCACATGGCCCTCGACGATGCCGATCTCGCGCTGCTGTGCCACGAAGTTCTTCGCAGAGCGACCGCCGAGCTGCTTGGTCACATACGTCATGAACAACACGCCCGTCACGACGACGAGGCACATCCAGATGCTGTAGTAGAGCATGATGCATACCACCGAAATGCAGGTCACGGTGGTGAGCACGATGTTCGGCAGCGACTGGCCGATCATCTGGCGCAGGGCATCGATGTCATTGGTGAAATGGCTCATGATGTCGCCGCGCTGGTGCTGATCGAAGAAGCGGATGGGAAGGTCCTGCATGTGGTCGAAGACCTTCTCGCGGAACTTCTCGAGCGAGCCCTGCGTCACGATGGCCATGACGCGGTTCCATGTGAAGCTGAGCGTGAGCGAGACCGCGTAGATGCAGATGAGCGAGACCGTGAGCGATCCGATGGGGCCTGCTGCGCTCGCCCAGTCACCCGACGGCCACATCTCGGTCACGATCTCGAGAGCGCGCTGCATGAATGTGGAGGGCAGCGCAAGAAGGATAGAGTTCGCCACGAGGCAGCATAAGACCAAGGGCAGGAGCTTGGGGTAGAACGAGAACAGGGTGCGAATAAGGCGAGCGAGCGTCTTGCCGCGACCACCTTTGGATTTCGCAGCGGGCTTGGTGCGGCCGGCAACGTTTTGACGATTGGCCTCGTATTGTTCGCGAGCGTCATTAGCGGGCATCGGCGGCACCTCCTTCCTGGGTTGCGGCGTCTGCAGCGGGAGCGACCTTCTCGGCAGCGGGCGTAGCAGCATGCGAGTCGCCGCTCTCGTTGCTGGCGCGATTCTGCTGCTCGTAGGTATCGCGGTAGATATCGCAGGTCTTCATGAGCTCATCATGCGTGCCGAGGCCGACGATATGTCCGTTGTCCAGCACGAGGATGCGGTCGGCGTGCTCTACAGAGCTCGTGCGCTGCGCGATGATGATCTTCGTGGTTTCTGGCAGGTATTGCGCCAAGCCCTCGCGGATGAGCGCGTCCGTCTTGGTGTCCACGGCGCTCGTGGAGTCGTCGAGGATGAGGACCTTCGGGTGCTTGAGCAATGCGCGGGCGATGCACAGGCGCTGCTTCTGACCGCCGGACACGTTGGTGCCGCCCTGCTCGATGTAGGTGTCGTACTTTTTGGAGAAGCCCTGCACGAACTCATCGGCCTGAGCGAGTTCGCAAACCTCCTTGATCTCGTCATCCGTGGCGTCGGCCTTACCCCAGCGCAGGTTCTCCTTGATGGTTCCGCTGAACAGCACGTTCTTCTGCAGTACCACAGCGACGTTGTTGCGCAGGTATTCGAGGTCGTAGTCGCGTACGTCCACGCCGCCAACCTTCACGGATCCCTCGGTCACGTCGTACAGGCGGCTGATGAGGTTCACAAGCGAGGTCTTTGCCGAACCGGTGCCGCCCATGATGCCGAGGGTCTCGCCGCTCTTGATGTGCAAGTCGATCTCGGCGAGCGCGCGGTGCTCGGCTTTCTCGGAGTACTTGAACGTCACGTTGTCGAAGTCGATGGAGCCATCTTTCATCTCGGTAACGGGGTGCTCCGGGTTCTTGATGGTGGGCTCGGTCTCGATGACCTCGACGATGCGCTCGGCGCTCTCCTGCGCCATGGTGATCATGGCGAACACCATGGACACCATCATGAGTGCCATGAGGATCATGAAGCTATAGGTGGTCAGGGCGCTCATCTGGCCGACGTTCATAAGGGTGCCGCGGCTGGAGATGACCAGGTAGCTACCAAACTGGATGACCACGACGAACACCGTGTTCACGGAGAAGTTCATCATGGGGTTGTTGAGGGCGAGGATCTTCTCTGCGCGCGTGAAGTCGCGGCAGACGTCCTGGGCGGCCCGGCCGAACTTCTGCTTCTCGTAATCCTGGCGCACGTAGCTCTTCACGTCGCGCATGCCGGTGACGTTCTCTTCGATGGACTCGTTGAGAGCGTCGTATTTGCGGAACACGGCTCGGAAGATGGGGTGCACGGTGCGCACGACCTTGAAGAGTCCGAAGCCCAGAAGCGGCACGATGATTACGAACACGATTGCCATGGGGCCGGCCATGATGAAGGCCATGATGATGCCGCAGAGGAGCAGCATCGGGCAGCGCACGGCGGTGCGGATGATCATCATGTATGCGAGCTGCACGTTCGTGACGTCCGTGGTGAGGCGCGTAACGAGCGATGAGCTCGAGAACTGGTCGATGTTGGCGAAGCTGAAGCGCTGCACCGCCGCGAAGATGTCGCGACGCAGGTTCTTGGCGAATCCACAAGATGCCTGGCTGCAGGTGATGCCCGCGCCGATACCGAAGGCCAGCGAGGCGAGCGCCATGGACACGAGGGCGGTGGCGTAGGGAACGAGCTGCGCGAGCGTCGCCCCTGCCTGGATGGCGTTGATGAGCTGGGCCGTCACAAAGGGGATCGCCACCTCCATGACCACCTCGCCGAGCACGATGATCGGCGTGGCGATAGCTGCCTTGCGGTACTCACGGATGCTCGCCATGAGTGTCTTTATCATGCAAGTTCCTCCCAACGGTTCCGTATCTTGTCGAGGATGCGCCCGAGCTCGAGCCTCTCTTCGATGGTGAGGTTATCGAAGGCGCGCTCTCGGAAGCGAATGCGATTTTCCTGGTCTCGCGCGGCTTCCTCCATGCCCTTCTCCGTGAGGCGAATGGTGAGCTGCCTGCGGTCCTCAGGGTTGCGGGTTCGCTCGATGAGTCCCGAGGTCTCTATTTTGGTGAGCACCTCTGAGAGCGAGCCGGGCTTGAGTTCGAAGTACGAGCCGAGCTCTTGCTGAGACATCTCGCCGCCGTGCTTGGCGATAAGGCAGATGATGGGCGCCTTGCCCGAGCGTCCGCCTCCATGGAAATGAAGGTAATGCCCGCAGTAACCAAGTCCTGCGAGCAGGCGTTTCGCCAGATCATCGGCAGCGACGGCATCTGAGCCGCATGTTTCCGTCTCCCGTGAAGGGTCCTGCCCCTCATGCAAGTCCATGAAGTCCTCCTTTCCCTGTATGCGATTGCGAATCGTGAACGTAAGAAGATTACTACGGCTGTCGTTATTGTCAAGGTACCGAATCATTAGGTTGCAACCCATCAACGGAGCTTCACCGAGCGCCTTGGAGAGCGAGCCGTGCGGATGGGTGCGGACATCCTCTTCACCTGATGGCGCAGCCGAATCAACTATGCGCAAAAGCGTATGCAGAGTTATTCTCAACCAGCAAAAATCCTAACGTGAATGTATCAAAACGGTAAACAGCCTGCGGAGCTATGCAGATTGAGAGTATGATGCAACAGTGCGCGGAACTTTCTCGCATTAAGTTGCAAGGGGGAGGGGAATGGGTCCCCTCCGGTTGCGCGTACGGAAGGGGTTTGAAACAACAAGGAAGGAACAGCCATGGGAACCATTTCGTATGACTCGCAGGACGAGCCTGCGCTATATTCGCGGCGCAGGATACTGAGGCTATCCGGCCTCATGGTAGGTTTGGGAGGCATGGCCGTACTTCCGGGTTGCGGCCCCGCGGCACCCGATGCACGCGTGGGCATGGCCCCGACCGGCTCCGACTCCGCTGGATCGGCGGGGGTGCTCGGCGACGGCATCACGTTGCGCGTGGGTATGGAAGCGGCGTACGCGCCCTTCAACTGGCAGACCACCGAATCCTCGGAATTCACCATCCCTATCGAGAACGCTTCCGGAGCTTATGCCGACGGTTATGACGTCCAGGTCGCTAAGGTCATCGCCGAGGCGCTCGATATGGAGCCCGTGGCGGTCAAGCTCGATTTTTCAGGTTTGATCGACGCCCTCAACAACGGCCAGGTCGATATCGTGTGCGCCGGCATGTCGGCTACTCCGGAGCGCGAGCAGTCGGCGGATTTCTCCGATTCGTATCTCGACGACAACATCGTGCTCATCGTTCGCGATGATTCTCCCTATGTGGGGGCGACCACGTTCGCCGATCTCGAGGGTGCGTATATCCTGGGGCAGGTGTCGACGCTCTATGACGACGTGATCGATCAGATTCCCGGGTGCGTGCATATGACGCCGGCGGACACGCTGCCGTTGGTGGTCGAGAATCTCGCAAGCGGTTCGTGCGACGCAATCACCTACTCAGAACTCAGCGTGCCAAAGCTTATCGATATGTATCCGAATTTCGTCGAGCTACAGCTTACCGACCAGTTCGACGGATCTCCTATGCCCGCCAATGCGGCCATCGCCAAGGGCCAGGAGGATATTTTGGATCGCATCAACGACGCCATTGCATCCATCTCGGATGATGAGCGCCAGGAGCTGTGGACGGCGTGTACGGATCGCCAGCCCGCCTAAGCCCAGCCGTCTTGTGGTTCGCGATTCCGATCCCTATATATTAGTAAGGTGATTCTATGGACTCACATGCTATCTCCAGGCGAAACCGCTTGGTTGCCTTCGTATTAGACGATCACCGCTACGTGCTTCTGGGTACGAGCGTCGTCGCGTGTTTGGGGATGCTGCTCTCAAGCAGCCCCCGCCCATGGTTTAGTTTCATGTACTACGCCTACCCAGTCGAAGTGGTCATGTACTACCTGCTCTTTGCCTGGGTTTGCGTGAGCGTTGCTGCGCTCATCTCGAAAGCGATGCTGAGGGAGCGCTATGCCCAGGCGTCGCCGTTCACCCGCCCGCCGGTGAAGCGCGCCTTGCGCTGCACCTCCTATCTCATGTGGGCGATCACGGCGGTTCTCATCGTCGACCGCGTGGTGATGGGTCTCGCTTCGGCGTGGGCGGTCGCCATTTCGGTGCAAAGCCGTCCCGAGGATGCGCTCCAAAGCATTCTGTACATGCTCTGGCACGGTCGCGACATGTTCATCACGGGCATCATGACGACGATCGAACTCGCCGTGCTCGGCACGGTCATCGCGTTCTTCCTCGCGTTGCTGCTCGTGTTCTGCCGCATTCAAACCATCGGTCGCCCCGATAACGACCTCGTCCGTTTCCTGAAGGTCGTGGGGGCCTGGTTCGCCAAGGTATACAGCACGGTGATTCGTGGCACCCCGATGATGGTGCAGGCCGGCATCATCTACTACGGCGTGATCGGCATCCTGCGCGGCACGGGTATGGGGACGACCGAGATCAACGCCCTGTGGTCTGCCTTCACAGCGGGCCTTGTAACCATCTCGATCAATTCGACCGCTTATATGATGGAGGTGCTGCGCGGCGGCATCGAGTCGGTCGACATCGGTCAGACCGAGGCGGCTCGCTCGCTCGGCCTTTCTCAGTGGCAGGCGATGCGCAAGGTCGTGTTCCCGCAGGGCATCAAGTTCGCGATACCCGGCCTCTCCAACGAGCTTGTCATCAACATCAAGGACTCCTCGGTGCTCTCGGTCATCGGTACGTTCGACCTCATGTTCGCCACGAATACCGTTGCCGGCATCTACTGGCAACAGCTGCAGGCCAACATGATCGCCGCGGTGGCGTACCTGATCCTCACCATGGTCGCGACATGGCTGCTCAACAAGTTGTCGCGCCGTTTGGGAGGTCGCGGCGCCGGGGTGACCGGCATGTCTGATTCCACGGTGAACACCGAGGCCGCCGCCGCGGCCGCCGATCAGATGGGGGCATAGACCATGACCGATACGCTTAACGAGCCCATGGTGCGCATCGAGGGCTTGCGCAAATCGTTTGGAAGCCACGAGGTGCTCCGCAACATAGACCTTACGGTCATGCCCGGCCAGGTGGTTACCATCATCGGTGCGAGCGGTTCGGGCAAGTCGACCCTGCTGCGCTGCATCAACCTGCTCGAGACGCCCGATGCCGGGCACGTGTGGTTTCATGGCAAGGATCTCGCTGCCGAGCATGTGGATGTCAACCGCCTGCGAGAGAGCATCGGCATGGTGTTCCAGGGCTTCAACCTGTTCAACAACATGAACGTGCTCGATAACTGCACGCTCGCTCCGGTTACCCTCAAGAAGATGAGCAAACAGGATGCCGAGCGAACCGCGCTTGCGCATCTCGAATCCGTGGGGATGGGAGAGTTCGCGCATGCCCATGTGAGCACGCTCTCGGGCGGGCAGAAGCAGCGCGTCGCCATCGCACGCGCGCTGTGCATGAATCCTGACCTCATGCTGTTCGACGAGCCCACCAGCGCGCTCGATCCCGAGATCGTGGGTGAGGTGCTCGAGGTGATGCGCGCGCTGGCGCGTGAAGGGATGACCATGGTCGTGGTGACGCACGAGATGGCGTTCGCGAAGAACGTTTCGGACGAGGTCGTCTTCATGGACGAGGGGGTCATCGCCGAGAAGGGCTCCCCGCAAAAGATATTCACCGCGCCCGAGCATGCGCGCACGCGGGAGTTCCTCGCACGGTATCTGGACGATTAGAAGTCGGCGCCGTCCGCAGGGCAATCCGCTATCCGTTCTGCTGGCGGCTCCGGTCACCGAGCTTTAGCGCGGCATCGAGACGCGGAGGGGTACGATGGAACAAGCGGGCGCGCAGCCCGCCCTCGCCACGCGTTCTAAGGAGTCCGCATGCCTAACACGACCATTTCCGCCGAGGGCCTCGTTGCCGTCATCGATCATTTCGGCGCCCAGCTCACGAGCCTTAAGAAGGATGGAAACGAGTATCTTTGGCAGGCTGATCCGCGCTGGTGGGCAAAGCACGCCCCGATTCTCTTCCCGATCGTCGGATCCCTGCGTGATGGCAAGGCGATGTCCTCCCAAGGACCGATCACGCTCGGGCGTCACGGCCTCGCCCGTGATTACGAGCACGCGGTGGTCGAGCACACAGACAGCAAAGTGGTCTTCGAACTCGTCGACTCGGAGGTGACCCGTGCCGCCTACCCGTACGCGTTCAAGCTCAACATGACCTATGAGCTCACGGGGCCTGCGAGCCTTACGCAGACGTTCAGGGTGGAGAATACCGGCGACGTGGTGCTGCCGTTTTCCGTGGGTGGGCATCCTGCGTTCAACGTCCCGGCACCAGGGACTGAGCACGAGCGCTTCTCCGACTACGAGCTTGCCTTCACGCGCCGCTGGACCTGCGATACGCCGGTCACCGCCCCGGGCGGGCTCAACACGTACTCCACGGTGAAGCGCATCGTGGACGATGCGGATACCATGGCGCTCACCCACGAGTTCTTCGATGAGGACTCCGTCATGCTCACGGATGTCCCCGATGGCACGCTCACGCTGCGCAGCCGCGTCTCCGGCCATGGCGTGAAGATAGATTTCGCCGACTTCCGCTACATCGGCATCTGGTCGGCTCTTGGCGATGCGCAGTTCGTGGCTCTCGAGCCGTGGACGGGCTTCTCGACCCTCGATACCGAGGACGACGTTTTCGAGCACAAGCGCGACATCACGCTGCTCGACCCCGGTGCGGTGGACGAGCGCTCCTTCACGGTGACGCTGCTGTAGGGCCGCCGATCGGAGGCGGTGCCTACGCCCGGGCGGTCAGCTGAGCGAGCAGCGCCTCGCACCCGGCAAGCACATCGCGGTAGGTGGCGGTGAAGTCTCCCGTGTACCACGGATCGGCAACGTCGCGCACGCGGCCGGTACGGTCCCGCGGCGCGGGGCTCGCATCGCCATCCGCCACGAACGAGAGGAGCTTTTGCACGCGGGCGCCGCCATCAAGGTGCCACGCGGGACTGCGGCTCAAGATCCGCTCAAGGTCGCCCATGTTCTCATCGTCCATGCCGACGATGAGATCCCAATCCCCATACTCTGCCGCCGTGATCTGTCTCGCACGATGGGGTGCAACTGGGATGCCGCGCCGCTTGAGCTCGGCGACGGTGCCATGGTGGGGCGTGCAGCCGAGCGCCTCGCGCGTGGTGGCCGCCGAGTCGATGAGGAAATCGGTATCGCGCCCGGCGCGGCGGACGAGCTCGGTCATGACGGATTGCGCCATCGTGGAACGGCAGATGTTTCCATGGCAGACGAAGAGGATGCGGAACATACTATCCAATTCTCTCGATATGCATAGTGCTTCTGGTGCGTGGCAGGGCTCTATCTTACTCGTCTTCGTCCGGCTTTGCCCACATCGCGTCCGGCGCACGCACGTCCTTGCCGTCCGTCCCATCCGTTCGCTAGGGTACCTGGAGAATCTGCGGGGAACGTGTGGGGACAAGTCTCGGCGCGACCCCAGCGCTTGCCTCGCGACGGCTCGTGGGTATTATGAATGGTCAAGAGAAAGGATGCGCATGTATACTAGGTTCGATATGCTCTAGCTGGGCTTCACCCCGCCCATCGGCTTGACGTCCAAGCGTCGCCGGCCATCTCCGTGTCGAACCGGGCCCCGTGCCCAAACCTAGAAGGATTGAACATGCGCGATAAGCTTGAGAAACTCATTGCTGCCTACGAGGAGCTCGAGAAGAAGCTCTCAGACCCGGCCGTGGCCTCCGACATCAAGGAGTTCACGCGCCTCAATAAGGAATACGCCCACCAGTCCGAGCTCATTGCGAAGGCTCGCGAGTACCTCGGCGCCCTCGATGACATCGAGGCCGCCAAGGAGATGCTACGCGAGACCTCCGATGCGGACGAGAAGGAGCTGCTGCAGGCCGATATCTCCGAGAACGAGGACAAGCTTCCCGCTCTCGAGGAGGAGATCAAGTTCCTGCTCATCCCCGGCGATCCCATGGACGAGAAGAACACCATCGTCGAGATCCGCTCCGCGGCGGGCGGCGACGAGGCCGCGATCTTCGCGGGCGACCTCTTCAAGATGTACCAGCGCTTCATCGAGTCCAAGGGCTGGAAGATGGAGGTCCTCGACTCCAGCCCGAGCGACGCCGGCGGGTTCAAGTCCATCGAGTTCAAGGTCTCGGGCGACAAGGTCTACTCCGTCATGAAGTACGAGAGCGGCGTGCACCGCGTGCAGCGCGTTCCCAAGACCGAGAGCCAGGGCCGCATCCAGACCTCGACGGCCACCGTGGCGGTGCTCCCCGAGGCCGACGAGATCGACATCCACATCGAGCAGTCCGACCTGCGCATCGACACCTATTGCGCGTCCGGCCCCGGCGGCCAGTGCGTGAACACCACGTACTCCGCCGTGCGCATCACGCACCTGCCCACGAACACCGTGGTGCAGTCGCAGGAGCAGCGCTCCCAGATCCAGAACCGCGAGGTCTGCATGCAGATGCTCCGCGCCCGCCTGTACGAGATGGAGCTCGAGAAGCAGCAGGCCGAGCTGGGCGCCGAGCGCCAGAGTCAGATCGGCCACGGCAACCGTTCGGAGAAGATCCGAACCTACAACCAGCCGCAGGACCGCGTGACCGACCACCGCATCGGGTTCAACTCCACCTACAACGGCGTCCTGCTGGGTGATCAGCTCGCCACGGTCATCGACGCGCTTGCCGCCGCCGACCGTGCGGAGAAGCTCGCCCAAGCGGTGTAAGCCACCGGCTAAAGCCGCCGACTATACGGGTTCCGCTCGTTTGCGGGCGCAGTTGGAATCGCCCTCGATCCACGTCCGGCTTGCCGGAAAGTGTGCGGTTTTTCCGTTGGCGGGAGAGCCGCGGCTGCTTGCGTGCGCACCGTGCGCGCGCATCCGGAAGCCGGAAGCTGCGCCGTCATGTTTGCTGGAAGAGCTTCGTTGGACGGCTGTGAGATTCCGGTCAGCTCGCGCGCGCGAACTGTTGGACGGCCATGAGACCATGGGGGCACGGTAAGCATGCCCTTATGCGGGCTTGACCAAGAAGGGGACGGACATGGCTGACGAGACTTGGACAATCAGGCGATGCGTCGATTGGACCGTCGAGTATCTGGCGGGTAGGGGGATGGAGCACCCTCGCGTATCGGCGGAATGGCTTATGGGTGCCGCAACCGGGTACGACCGCGTGGATATCTACTCAAACTACGATCAGCCGCTTTCTCCTGAAGAACTCGCGTTCATGCACGACGCCGTCGTGCGCCGCGCGAAAGGAGAGCCGCTGCAATACATCGTCGGCGAGGCTCCGTTCAGGTCGCTCACCGTCGCGTGCGAGCCGGGTGTGCTCATACCTCGCCCCGAGACCGAGATGCTGGTGGAGTTGGTGCTGGATCGGCTGGGCAAGACGATTCCGGGCATGGAGAAACCAGTGCGCAAGCGCGTCGAGCTGCCCTGGAACGCCGAGGTCCAGCGCATTGCCGATGCCGAGCGGGCGGCAGCAGAAGCCGAGCGCTCCGCTCGCGCGTCGTTGGAAGGCGGCGATCTTATCGAAGCGGCTGCGCCGGAATCTTTTCCGAGCGAGACCGCCTCTACGGAAGGCGCTTCTGCTGAGGAAGACCGCGTCGAGCCCGGGGTGCCGACGGAGGACCCCGCTTCCACCGTCTCGTTGCCGCCCGTGCGAATCCTGGAGGTCGGATGCGGCACCGGGTGCATCTCGCTCTCGCTTGCCACCGAGCGCCCGGGGCGCGTCCGCTGCGTCGCTACCGATATCAGCGAGCGCGCGGTTTCCCTTGCCGAGCGAAACCGCGCCGCATGCGGTGTCGATGCCGCGACGGTCGACATCAGGCTCGGTGACCTGGTTTCGCCGGTGAGTCCGGATGAAGAGGGTTCCTTCGACGCGCTGGTATCGAACCCGCCCTATATCCCTTCGGCGGTGATGGAAACGCTGCCCGCAGAGGTGGGCATGCATGAGCCGCGTCTGGCCCTCGATGGCGGCGAGGACGGGCTCGACGTGTTCAGGCGGCTGCTCGACGCCGCTCCAAGGATGCTCAAGCCGGGCGGTCTGTTCGCCTGCGAGCTGTTCGAGGACGCCCTCAACGCGGCGGCATCACTCTGCCGACATGCTGGTATGGACCATGTTGAGATCATGCCCGATCTGACGGGCCGCTCTCGCTTCGTGCTCGCTCGCATCCCGCAGCGCCTCTAGCTTGCCATCACGTTTCCGTCACACAACCTTCCTTCCACCGGGGACATTTCCCCGTCTGCGACGTCGCAGCATGGTGTGGAGGGAATTTCGCGCGCAGCGTGAGAGAATACTTCGGACGTTTAGACGAAGGGAATCGCGGAAGGGACAAGCGGCGCGCAATGCAGACGGTTTATCGCATAGGGGAGGGCGATCCCCACGGACTTGCCGTGCGCGAAGTCGCACGCGAGTTATCCGCAGGAGGCCTTGCTCTCATCCCTACCGAGACCGTCTATGGGCTCGCGGTCGCCGTTGCTCCCTTGCTTGACGGGTCTCTCCCGATCGATTCAGCGCCGGATGCCCCGCTCGTCAACGGTGCCGAGGTTCCCGTTTCGAGTACGGGCTACCGGCGCATATTCAAAGTCAAGCAACGAGACCTTACCCAGACCGTGCCGTGGCTCGTTGCCGACGCCGCCGCGCTCGACGCCTACGGGCATGATGTCGATCCTGCGACCTGCGCGCTCGCCGAGGCGTTCTGGCCCGGTGCGCTCACCCTGATCGTGCGCGCTCGGTCCACGGTTCCCGCATACCTGCAAGCGCCGGACGGTACCGTTGCGCTCAGGGCGTCGGCTTCTCCGGCGGTGCAGGCCCTGGTGCGGCAGCTAGGCTGCCCGCTTGCCTGCACGAGCGCGAACACCCATGGCTTTCCAGCGCCCGCGTCTTTCGCCGACGTCGAGCAGGCTGTCCTCGACGGCGTCGACATCTCCATCGATGGGGGCGTGACGCCGTGCCGTGATGCGTCGACGATCGTCTCATGTGTAGACGGCGCCTTCACGGTCATCCGCCGCGGGGCACTACCGATTGAAGACCTGGAGCGCGTCGCGCTCGCCGCCGGTGCATGCCGCGCGGACGCGACGGATCCGGGAGCAAGATAGAAAGCGGGAAACGATGGCGCTCTCCTTGAAGGACCTCAACCTGGTCGATAACGTCTACTCGTTCGGGGGCGCATACATCATGGCGCTCGATAGCGGCACCACTTCGGTGCGTGCCGTGATCGTCGACGAGTACGGCTGCATCGTCGCGCAGTCCTCGCGCTCGCTCAAATGCTCCTATCCCCGCCCCGGCTGGGTCGAGCAGGACCCGATGGAGATCCTTGCCTCGCAAATCGCGGTCATGATGGAAGTCCAGTTCAAGAGCGGGATCCATTCCGACAGCATCGCAGCCGTGGGCATCTCGAACCAGCGCGAGACCACCGTGGTGTGGGATCGCGACAGCGGGCAGCCCATCTACAACGCCATCGGCTGGCAGTGCCGGCGCACCGCGCCTCTGGCCCAGCGATTGGTCGACGAGGGATACACCGACCTCATCCGCTCCAAGACGGGCCTCACGCCGGACGCCTACTTCTCGGCGACGAAGCTCGCGTGGATCTTGGACAACGTGAGCGGCGCGCGCGAGCTCGCGGAGGCTGGCCGCCTCATGTTCGGCACGATCGACACATGGCTGGTCTTCAACCTGACGGGCGGTACGGTCTTCGCAACCGACTACACCAACGCCAGCCGTACGATGCTGTTCAACATCCATACGCTCGAATGGGATGACGAGCTGCTTGAGATCCTCAACATCCCGCGGTGCATGCTGCCCGAGGTGCAGAGCAGCTCGAGCGAGTTCGGCCAGATCTCGCACGAGGTTATGACCCATACGCCCGTCATCGCGGGCGTCGCGGGCGATCAGCAGGCTTCGCTCTTCGGGCACTGCTGCTTCGAGCCGGGCCAGGCCAAGAACACCTACGGTACCGGTTGCTTCTTGCTTATGAACACGGGCGACGCGGTGGTGGAGTCTAGCAACGGCCTGGTGGCGACCATCGGCATCGCCGAGGGCGGTACGGTGAGCTACGCGCTCGAGGGGTCGATCTTCCATGCGGGATCGGTGATCCAGTGGCTTCGCGACAAGCTGGGAATCATCTCCAAGGCGTCCGAGACCTCGGACATCGCGCTTTCACGCGAGGATAACGGCGGCTGCTACCTGGTGCCCGCGTTCAGCGGCCTCGGTGCGCCGTGGTGGGATCCAGCCGCCCAGGGCATCATTTGCGGGCTCACCGGAGCATCGGACCGGGCGAGCATCGTGCGCGCGGCATGCGAGTCCATGGCATACCAGAGCTTCGATGTGCTTCGCGCTATGGAAGCGGACGCTGGTGTGCGTTTGGGCGAGCTCAGTGTGGACGGTGGCGCCTCGCGCAATGAGTTCATCATGCAGTTCCAGGCAGATCTTTTGGGGATACCCGTGGTTCAATCCGCGTCGGTCGAGACGACGGCGCTTGGGGCGGCGTACCTCGCCGGTCTCGCCGTAGGATTCTGGGAGGACCGCGAAGAGGTGAAGCAGAACCGCGATGTGGCGAAGCGCTTCGAGCCTACCATGGCAGACGAGCGCCGCGCGACGAACCTCGCCGGGTGGCATGCCGCCGTCGATCGCGCCCGAAGCGTGCGGTAGGTGGTAGAGTGGTGATAAGCGCGGGTATCCGCGCGAAGCCACGCATAAAGGAGTAGCCATGCGCATCGCTATCGCGTCCGACCACGGTGGGTTCGATCAGAAGGGCCCGCTTGCCTCCTACATCGCCGACGAGCTTGGTCATGAGGTTGTGGACTTAGGCCCTGATACGGCCGACTCCGTTGATTACCCCGATTATGCCGAGAAGGTCGCTCGCGCCGTTTCCTCCGGCGACGCCGACTTCGGAGTGCTCATCTGCGGAACCGGTATAGGGATGTCCATCGCTGCCAACAAGGTTGCCGGGGTTCGCGCCTCGTCGATCACCTCGCCTGCGTTCGCTGAGCTGTTCCGCCAGCACAACAACGGAAACGTGCTGTGCCTCTCGGGCCGTTTCGTCGAGCTCGACGCCAACAAGCAGATCGTGAAGACCTTCCTCGAGACGCCGTTCGAGGGCGGGCGCCACGATCGCCGCGTCGCGAAGATCGCCGCTCTCGAAGCGACAGAGGCGTAAGCGATGGCGGCTATATACGATCCGGCGCGCGTGACCCTCATCGATCATCCGCTCGTCCAGCACAAGCTTTCCATCCTGCGCGATCGAGCCACCGGAACCAAGCAGTTCCGCGACCTGGTGGGCGAGCTCGCCCTCTTCGAGGGCTATGAGGCCACGCGCGACCTGCCGCTTGAGAACGTTGAGATCGAAACCCCCATCCGTCGGGCTTCCTGTCGCCAGCTCTCGGGCAAGAAGCTCGCGATCGTACCGATCCTGCGTGCGGGACTTGGCATGGTCGACGGCTTGCTCGAGCTCGTCCCCTCTGCCCGCGTGGGCCACATCGGCATGTCGCGCGACGAGGTGACGCACCGTCCGCATGAGTATTACTGCAAGCTGCCCGGCGATATCGCCGAGCGCGTGTGCCTGGTCGTTGACCCGATGCTCGCAACGGGCGGTTCCGCCGCGGCTGCTTTGGAGTATCTGCGGCGCCAGGGCGCGCGAGACGTCCGCTTTCTCTGCATCGTTGCGGCGCCCGAGGGCCTGCGCGCTCTCCAGGCTGCCGACTCCGCGGTGCGCATCTTTGCCTGCGCCATCGACGAAGGGCTGAACGAGAACGCCTACATCGTCCCAGGCCTGGGTGATGCGGGGGATCGCATCTTCGGCACGCTCTAGCGCATACCGCCGCGGGGGTCCATGTCATGAATAGAGCACGTCAGCGGGGTGAAATTAGCCAGGGTTCCAAACTCTGTTCAACCCGGTCACGATTGAAACACATTTCTCTTGAATTTCTGTCGCGGGTTTCTACAATAGGGTCTCAGCCTGAGCGGCCCGCGTGCGCGGCGGTGCCCGGGCGGAGGTGCGATCGCTGATGTCCGGCTTCGATCTTGCTGAGCATCTGCCGGCAATGGCGATCGGTGCCGTCATCGGCTTCATCGCCTTCGCTCCGCTGCTCGCTGCGCTCATGCCCGTGCTCAGGCGCAAACGGGACGCCGATATGGGGGTCGGCCTCATAGGGGTGATCGTCTCGTTTGCGATCCTGCTCGTGGGTGTGGTCGCGGTGGCCCTCATCGCGCGCGCCGCGCTCGTGGCCTTTACGGTCGGCGAGCTTGCGGGCTTTTTCGTGGGCTGGGTCGCCGTGGCCTGCATGGTGATCTGGGACCACGGTAGATAAGGGCGCCTGCTGGCGCCGCTGGATAGGAAGGTGACGTTCTTGGACGCGTTTTCCAGGCTGCCCGAGGCGATCAACGAGCTCGTCTCCGAGTTCTCCTCGGCACCGGTGGTGGGTGACCTTAATGCCGGCCTCACGCAGTACTCGTTCTGGCTTTTGGTTTCGACGCTGCTGCTCGCCGTCATCGTCTTCGCATTCGTGCGCAAGCAAGCGCTCGTCCCCAAGGGCGTGTTCGTCAATGGCGTCGAGTACCTCGTCGAGTATGTGGAGAACGACGTGGCCAAGGGGGTCGTTGGCACCGATTGGCGTCGTCACTTCCCGTTCCTTGCCACGATCTTCTTCTTCATCCTCATCAACAACTTCGTTGGTCTCGTGCCGGGCATGAAGCCCGGTACGGGCGCCATCGGCTGCACCGCGGCGCTCGCGCTGGTGACCTTCATCTACTTTGTCTACTTCGGGTGCAAGAAGCACGGCGTCATCGGCTACATCAAGAGCCTCGCGCCGGCGGGCGTCATGTTCCCCATGAACGTGTTCGTGTGGGTCATCGAGGTTTTCTCGCTGCTCCTGCGTCCCATCACGCTCGCCATCCGTCTGTTCTGCAACATGTTCGCCGGCCACATCGTCATGGGGTCGTTCTCCATCATGGCGGCGCTCTTCGCCCAGCCTCTGCTCGAGCACGTGAGCGCCATGAACGCGCTGGGGGCTCTGCCGAGCGTCGCATGGCTCGCCATCCTGCTCATCATCTACGCGGTCGAGCTTATCGTTGCCTTTGTGCAGGCATATGTCTTCACGGTGCTCGCCGCCGTCTACATCCAGATCGCCGAGGCTGAGGGCCACTAGCGATCGCAACTGCTGACACGGGGTGCCCGGCACCCCCGTCGATAATGGGTATCCTGCGCTCAGGCGCACGACAAAGGAGGAAACAGTGGGAGTTATCGGTTACGGTCTCGGTGTCATCGGTGCCGGTTTGGCAATCGGCCTTGCCGCCTTCGGCGCAACGAGCGCTATGGCGCGTCAGCCCGAGATCCAGGGTCGAGCGTTCACCGTGTTCATTCTGGCATCGGCCTTCACCGAGGCGCTCGGCCTCATCGGCTTCGTCGTTACGCTGATCTCCTAGGGAGCCCTGCGCATCGTGTCGTGTAAGGAGCAGACCATGAAGATCATCAACCGCGCGGCTTTTGTTGCTGCGCCCTGGGCGCTTGCGGCCCTCGCGGTGCCTGCGCCTGCGTTTGCAGAGGGCGAGGGCGGCGCATCCATCCTCATCCCTAAGATGGCGGAGTTCGTGCCGGCGCTCATCGCGTTCCTCATCATCTGGATCGTGCTGGCCAAGATCGCTTGGCCTAAGGTCCTGGGGATGATGGACGAGCGCTCCCGCCGCATCCAGGAGAGCCTGGACGAGGCCGAGCGCACCAAGAAGAAGGCTATCGAGGACCGCGCCGCTTCCGACGAGCTCATGACCGACGCTCGCCGCCAGGCCGCCGACATCGTGCTTGCCGCCCGTCAGGACGCCGAGGCCGAGCGCGCCCGCATCATCGCCGCTGCTCGCACCGAGGCGGAGCACATCATCGCCAAGGCGCATGCCACGGCAGAGGACGAGCGCCACGCGCTCTATGCCGAGGCTGCTGCGTCCATCGCCGATCTTTCGGTGTCGGTCGCCTCTAAGATCGTCGAGAAGACCCTCGACGAGGACGGCGAGCAGCGCCGCCTCATCGAGCGCTATATCGAGGAAGCAGGTAGCCTGAATGCCAGCAACTAGCCGCAGGGAGGGCAGGGTCCTCGAGACCTACGCCCGCTCGCTTTTGGAGGCGGGCAAGGCCGAGGGGCGGGTATTCGAGAACCGCCGCGACCTCGAGGTGCTTGCCTCTGCCTCGCCGGAGCTGCTGGCGGTGCTCACCGAGCTCGTCCAGCGCGGCCAGCTCGAGCTGCTGCCCGATATCGCCGACGCCTACTACACCATGACCGAGGAGGACGCGGATGTGGTGGGTGTGACGGTCACGACGGCCGTTCCGCTCGACGACGCTCTGCGCGCCTCGCTCACCGAGCGTTGCGAGCGCGAGCTGGGTAGCAAGGTGTTCCTCATCGAGCACGTCGATCCTTCCATCATCGGCGGCATCGTGCTCGAGGCCCGCGGCCAGCGCCGCGACATTTCGGTGAAGACCAGGTTGCGCATGATGCGCGACAACCTAGCTTCCAACCACCCGCAAGAAGGAGGTGCAGTCGCTCATGGCTAAGACGATCGATGCGCAGACCATCGCGCGCGCCCTTGCGGAGCGGCTCGATACCATCGCCGCCACGGTCGACACCCAGGAGATGTCGCTCGTCGACGAGGTGGGCGACGGCATCGCCCGCGTCAGCGGCCTGCGCAACGCCATGGCAGGCGAGCTGCTCGAGTTCAAGAGCTCAGAGACCGGCGAGACGGTCTACGGCCTGGCCCAGAACCTCGATGCCGACGAGGTCGGCGCCGTGCTCTTCGGTGACGTGTCCGTCATCAAGGAGGGCGATGAGTGCCGCACGACCGGGCGCATCATGGACATCCCCGTGGGCCGCGGTATGCTCGGCCGCGTGGTGAACCCGCTGGGCCAGCCTATCGACGGCCTTGGCGACATCCGCACGAGCCATCGCCGTCCCATCGAGTTCAAGGCCCCCGGCGTCATCGAGCGCACGCCGGTGTGCGAGCCGGTGCAAACCGGCCTTCTGGCCATCGACGCCATGATTCCCATCGGGCGCGGCCAGCGCGAGCTCATCATCGGCGACCGAAAGACGGGCAAGACCGCCATCGCGATCGACACGATCATCAACCAGCGCGGCAAGGGCATGATCTGCATTTACGTCGCCATCGGCCAGAAGGCCTCGACGGTCGCGAACATCCGCGAGACGCTTTCGCGTCATAACGCGCTCGACTACACGGTCATCGTCTCGGCGACGGCGGCGGAGTCCGCGCCCATGCAGTACATCGCTCCCATGGCAGGCGCCGCGATCGGCGAGTACTTCATGTACAACGGCCGCGACGGCAAGCCCGCCAACGCTGCCAACCCGGGCGGCCATGTGCTCATCATCTACGACGACCTCTCCAAACAGGCCGTCGCATACCGACAGATGTCGCTTACGCTGCGCCGTCCGCCCGGACGCGAGGCGTACCCCGGTGACATTTTCTACCTGCATTCGCGTCTGCTCGAGCGCGCCTGCAAGCTTTCCGAGGAGCTGGGTTCCGGCTCGCTCACGGCGCTTCCACTCATCGAGACGCAGGACGGCGACGTGTCTGCCTACATCCCCACCAACGTGATCTCGATCACGGATGGTCAGATCTACCTGCAGAGCGACCTGTTCTTCCAGGGACAGCGCCCCGCGGTCGATGTGGGCATCTCGGTGTCGCGCGTAGGCGGCGCTGCCCAGACCAAGGCCATGAAGCAGGTGGCGGGTAACCTCCGCCTGGACCTCGCAGCCTACCAAGAGCTCGTTGGCTTCGCGCAGTTCGGCTCGGACCTGGATGCGACCACCCAGAAGCAGCTCACGCACGGCTCGCGCATGACCGAGCTCCTCAAGCAGCCCCGTTTCAAGCCGTTCGACGTGACAAACCAGATCGTGGCGCTGTTTGCAGGCAACAAGGGATATCTCGATGATCTTCCGCTCTCGCAGGTGCTGACCTTCCGCGACGAGCTTCTGGAGTACATGAACAACTCCTTCGGGCATCTGCTCAACAGGCTTAGGTCCGAGAAGATCGAAGGGGACCTCGACACCAAGCTCACGCAGGCGATCGAGGACTTCAAGAATCAGTACCTGACCCGCCATGCGGGCGAGGACGAAGACGACGAACCTGCGGTAGAGGAGCAGTAGCCCTATGGCGAACCTTCGCGACATACGCAAGCGCATCTCGTCGGTGGAGAGCACCAAGCAGATCACGCGCACGATGGAGATGGTCTCGACCGCCAAGATCCGCCGTGCGCTCGATCGCGCGATCCAGGCGGAGCCCTACAAGACCGCCATCACCGACGTGATGCTCACGGTGGCGCAGGATACCGAGGCTGCGGGTGGCGAGCCCATGCTCAAGCGGCATGAGGCCATCAAGTCCGGCCTTGTGATCGCCGTGGCGTCTGACCGCGGCCTTGCCGGCGGCTTCAACGTTGGCGTGGCGCGCGAGGCCGAGCGCATCATCGCGCGGTGGCAGAAGGCGGGCGCTACCGGCAAGATCATTGCCTGCGGGCGCAAGCCCAGCGAGTACTTCAGGAACCGCGACGACCTCGTGATGCACTTCGAAGGCGAATCGGCCGAGCCGACGTTCGAGCAGGCCCGTATGATCGCCAGCTATGTGTGCCATGCCTACGCCGAAGGCGAGCTCGATTGCGTGGACCTTGTGTACCACCATGCCAAGAACCGCGTCGACCAGGAGCTGCGCGTGGAGCATCTGCTTCCGCTCGACGCCGAGGCACTGGCCATGGCGCATGGTCCTCGCAAGAATCTCGACGAGGGCCCCAAGCGCATCTCGTCGTCCTTCAAGTTCGTCCCTTCCGCCGAGCAGGTCCTCTCCGAGCTCGCGCCGAGCTACGTCCTCACGGTCATCCATCAGGCGCTCATCGACTCGGCGGCCGCCGAGCAGAGCGCGCGCCGCAAGGCCATGCACTCGGCGACGGAGAACGCCACGGCCATCATCGCCACCTTGACCCGCACGTATAATCGCGTGCGCCAGGCATCCATCACCACCGAGATCAACGAGATCGTGGGCGGAGCCTCAGCATTGGAGGATCAGCAATGACAGATACCAGCGTGAAGTCGGTCATCGACCAAGCGGTCCGCGTCCACTCCGTGGGCGAAGGCCGTATCGTGCGCATCATCGGCGCCGTCGTGGACGTGCGCTTCCCTTCCCAGGTGCCGGGCATCTATAACGCACTTACCGTCGAAGCCGACACCCCCATGGGCCATGTGAGCACCATCCTCGAGGTCGAGAGCCAGCTGCCTGGTGGCGTGGTGCGCTGCGTAGCGATGACCTCTACGGACGGCCTGCAGCGCGGGCTCGTGGCGGTCGATACCGGTGAGTCCATGAAGATGCCGGTCGGTCCCGGGACCCTCGGCCGCATCTGGAACGTGCTGGGCAAGCCCGTAGACGGCAAGCCCATGCCGGAGGTCGAAGAGTACTATCCCATCCACCATCCCGCGCCTCACTTCGATGAGCTCACCACCCAGACCGAGATCTTCGAGACGGGCATCAAGGCCGTCGACCTTCTGGAGCCCTATATCCGCGGCGGCAAGACCGGTCTGTTCGGCGGCGCCGGCGTGGGCAAGACGGTGCTCATCCAGGAGCTCATCAACAACCTCGCACAGGAGCACAACGGCACATCCGTGTTCACCGGCGTGGGCGAGCGCACCCGTGAGGGCACCGACCTCTATCTCGAGATGACCGAGTCGGGCGTCATCGATAAGACCTGCTTGGTCTACGGTCAGATGAACGAGCCTCCCGGAGCGCGTCTGCGCGTGGGCCTCGCCGGTCTTACCACGGCCGAGTACTTCCGCGATCGCGGCCAGGACGTGCTGCTGTTCATCGATAACATCTTCCGCTTCTCTCAGGCCGGCTCCGAGGTATCGGCGCTTCTTGGCCGTATGCCTTCCGCCGTGGGCTACCAGCCTACGCTTGCGACCGAGATGGGCGATCTCCAGGAGCGCATCACCTCGACCAAGACCGGCTCGATCACCTCGGTGCAGGCTGTCTACGTCCCCGCAGACGACCTTACCGACCCTGCGCCCGCTACGACCTTCACGCACCTCGACGCGCAGACGGTGCTCTCGCGCTCCATCGCCGCGCTGGGGCTCTATCCGGCCATCGATCCGCTCGCGTCATCGTCCGACGCGCTCGATCCCACCATCGTCGGCGAGGAGCACTATCGCGTTGCCGTGAAGGTTCAGGAGATCCTCCAGGAGTACTCCGACCTTCAGGACATCATCGCCATCCTGGGTATGGACGAGCTCTCGGAGGAGCAGCGCCTCACCGTCGACCGCGCTCGCAAGCTGCAGCAGTTCCTCTCGCAGTCGTTCCACGTCGCAGAGAAGTTCACGGGTAACCCCGGTGTCTACATCCATGTCGAGGATACGGTGCGCTCGTTCGCCGCGATCGTGGATGGCGAGTGCGACGACATTCCCGAGCAGGCATTCCGCTACGCCGGAACGATCGACGACGTGCGCGAGCGCGCGGCTAAGATGGAAGCGGGGGCGTAGCGCCCATGGGAGCCATGCACATCCGCATCGTCTGTCCTGAGCACAACGCCTACGAGGCCGAGGCGGCGTTCGTCTCGGTGCCTGCGAGCGATGGCGAGCTGGGCGTGCTGCCCCGGCATGCGAGCGAGATCGCCACGATCGTGCCCGGCTATGTGCGCGTGGCGGACCAGGCGATGGGCGAGAGCGACCATGTGTTTGCCGTGACGAGCGGCTATGTGCAGATTGCAGACGACGAGGTGGTCGTCCTTGCCGCACGGGCAGAGGATCTGGCGGACGTAAACGCCGACGAGGTTCGAGAAAAACTCGCAGGTTTTGAAGAACAGCTGGGTAATTTGTCTGAAGATGATGCACGCCGCGCCTACCTCTATAATGAGATTGCATGGTGCAGGCTCTTGCTTGCCGAATAGACGTGGGGCGTAGACGCCCTCAGAACGAAAGATTCGCCGCATCATGCCCGGGGGATTCCTCCGGGCATGATGCTGCTTATAGGGGAGACCCTGTTATAGCTGGGTGAAAGGATGGCGCGTGGATATCATCCGTGTTGAGGGCGGACATGCCATCGAGGGTTGCGTGACGGTTGCCGGAGCAAAGAACTCTGCTCTTAAGCTCATGGCTGCGACGCTGCTCGCTCCAGGCCTGACTACGCTCACAAACGTCCCCAACATCTCCGACGTGCATGTTATGGGCAAGGTTCTGAAGGGTCTGGGTGCCACGATCGAGGTTCTCGACGAGCACACGCTTGCCATCGACACCTCGGCAGTTGACTCCTGGGAGGCTCCCTACGAGCTCGTTGCCAAGATGCGCGCCTCGACGGCGGTGATGGGGCCGCTGCTCGGCCGGTTCCACAAGGCCAAGATCGCTATGCCCGGTGGTTGCAACTTGGGCGCCCGTAAAATCGACATGCACATCCTGGGGCTCGAGGCCCTGGGCGTCAACTTCGATACCGATCACGGCTACATTTACGCTGATGCACCCGATGGGCTTGTTGGTACGGCGGTCACCTTGGAATTCGCAAGCGTTGGGGCCACCGAGAACCTGATCATGGCGGCGGTTCGGGCCAAGGGGACGACGATCATCGATAACGCCGCGCGCGAGCCCGAGATCATCGACCTTGCTAACATGCTCAACGAGATGGGAGCCAAGATCTCCGGTGCCGGCACCCCGGTCGTCGAGGTCGAGGGCGTCGAGCACCTGCATCCGGTCGAGCACCGCGTGGTGGGCGATCGCATCGAGGCGGGTACCTTCATCGTTGCCGGTGCGCTTACCGCAGGCGCCGCCGGGGTGGAGGTCGCCGGCTTCAATCCGCAGCATCTCGGCATGGTGCTCAAGAAGCTCGAGCTCATGGGTGTTCCCTTCGAACGAGGCGTTGACAACGTTCGCGTCATGCGGGCCGAGCACCTGCGCCCCGAGGACATCCAGACCCTGCCGTTCCCCGGCTTCCCAACCGATATGCAGGCTCAGGTGATGGTGCTGTCCGCGCTTGCCGACGGCAGCTCCGTGATCACCGAGAACATCTTCGAAAACCGCTTCATGTTCGCATCCGAGCTGGTGCGCATGGGTGCCAATATTCGCATCGAGAGCCATCACGCCATCATCCATGGCGTCGACGCGCTCTCGGGAGCCCAGGTCGTTTCGCCCGACCTGCGCGGCGGCGCCGCCCTGGTGCTTGCCGGCTTGATTGCCGACGGTACGACCGAGGTGTCTGCCATCCATCATATCCGGCGCGGGTACGAGCGGTTCGTTGAAAAGTTGAGCGGATTGGGGGCGCAGGTTGCCTGCGTGACGGTGCCCGATCCGATGGATGACTAGGTAGGTAACGCATGGGTTTGCGTCGAAAGAAGGCCGTCCAGCAGTCGAGGCGCACGTCATCGAGTACGGCAAGCAGGATATACAGCCGCGATAACGTGGCTCGTTACGCAGAGCGCTCCCGCCAGCGCCGGCGCGGCAGAATCATCCGTCGCACGGTGCTCGGCGTGTTGCTCGCCTTCTTGGTGACTGCGGGCACCGCCACTGCCATGTGGTTCAACAGCATCGTCGCCCGCCTCTCCGATGCGGGTATCATCACGCCCGAGCTCCAGGCTGTGCTCGTTGACTCCGACGTCGCGCGCGAGCCGTTCTATATGCTCCTCTTGGGTACCGATGGCCGTCCCGGTGAGACCTCGTACCGCGCCGATACGATCATCCTCGCTCGTATCGACCCCACGCAGCAGCAGGTGACGCTCATCTCGATTCCGCGTGACACCCGCATCACCTACAAGGGCGAGACCATGAAGATCAACGCCGCCCACACCGAGGAGGGCGCCGCCGGTATGGTCGAGGCGGTGAACGAGCTCTGCGGCATCGAGATCTCGCATTACGCTGAGATCAGCTTCGATGGCCTCGTGCAGCTCGTTGACGCACTTGGCGGGGTCGAGGTCAACGTCCCCGACGAGATCGACGATCCCAAGGCAGCGGACTTTACCATCGAGCCCGGGCTGCAGACGCTCAACGGCGAGCAGGCGCTCGCGTTCTGCCGCTCGCGCGCCTTCGCCGACGGCGATTACACCCGCATGCGCCACCAACGCATCTTCGTTGCCGCCCTCGCGAACACGATCCTCAACAAGACCGACGCCACCCAGCTGCCGGGTATCATCGACGCTATGGCCGATATGGTGGCCACCGACCTCTCGCTCCCGGATATCCTCTCTCTCGCCAATGCGATGCGGGGCATGGATACGGACTCCATGTGGACCGCAAACATCCCCTCGCATGCAGGCGGCGATACGTACATCAACGGCGTGAGCTACGTTTTCGTGCATGAGGAAGAGCTCGAGGAAATGATGGCCCGCGTCGATGCCGGCGAGGATCCCGAGGGACCGCAGTCCGGCTTGTCGCTCGACAGCGGCAGCTCGACGACGATCGGCGACCTTTCCAACAACGAGGCAAGCGACTGGGCGAACGGCACGGCAACCACCAGCGGTTCGAGTTCTGAAGACGAGTCTGCGGAATAAGGGGAGTAGCAGCTGCGGTGGCCGTGGTGCTACCGCTGACTCTATGTCCGGAGTGCGCCCGTTTCGCGCAGATGCTCTGCGGCCAACGTCGCGCCTGGGGTAGCGCTTGCGTCCCAATGCGCGTCCCTGCAACCGGCGACAGCGTGTGCAACCGCGCTTCTGCAACCGGTGCCTGGACCTGATGCCCGGATTCGAACCACGTCGTCGTGCCCCCGGATCATTCGGAGATTCGAAAGTGTCTATTTTCGTGCATCTCGGCGTGGTTTCCACGGAAGCGACTTCATCGAGATGCCGCTAGATGGACAGAATGGGTCGAATAATCGACGAATCTGGCTATCTGGCGGTATCTCGATGTTTGAGGGGTGCATCGAGATGCACCAATATAGACGTTTCTACGACACGCATTTATGCGAAGCGTGCGACGAGCTCGGTGAGAACGTCGACCATGCGCTCGAGCGAGCGTACCGGGATGAACTCGTTGACGCTGTGGCACGCGTAGCCGCCGGTAGAGAGGTTGGGGCAGGGTAGCCCGCGGAAAGAGAGCTGGGCGCCGTCAGTGCCGCCGCGGATGGGAATCACGCGGGGCTCGATGCCCGTGGCGAGAAAAGCCTCCTTGGCTGCGTCGATGAGCTCCGGATGGTTGGCGACAACTTCAGCCATGTTGCGGTATTCCTCCTCGATAACGAGATGGACCCGCTCGCATCCGAGCTCGGCGTTGAGGAAGCCGGCGGCGGCGCGCATGAGCGCGACATGCGATTCAAAGGCTGTCCGATCGTGATTGCGCACGATGTAGCGGGCGGTGGCGTGCTCGCAGGTGGCCGAAACGCCCAGAAGGTGAATGAACCCCTCGTAGCCCTCAGTATGCTCGGGGCGCAGGTGCTCAGGCAGCAGGCCGTGGAAGCGGCAGAACAGGTTGCCGGCATTGACCATGGCGCCCTTAGCGTCGCCGGGATGCGTAGAATGCCCGTCGAAGCACGCGGTCACGCTGCATGCGTTGAAGCACTCCCATTCGAGTTCGCCGATGGGGCCGCCGTCGACCGTATACGCGTATGCGCAGCCGAAGCGCTCGAGATCGAGCAGGGCGGCGCCGTGGCCGATCTCCTCGTCTGGGCAGAAGCAGATTCCCAAAGAGGGGTGCGGAAGCTCGGGATGGGTAACGAGTCGCGCAACGAGGGCCATGATCTCGGCGATGCCGGCTTTGTCGTCGGCTCCCAGCAACGTGCTACCGTCTGAGACGACCAGATCCTCCCCAACAAGCTCGGTGAGCTGGGGGTATTGCTCGGGCTCAAGTTGGACGGGCCCGTTCATACCGGTGCCGCTCACCAACGCCCCGCCCTTGTAATGAACGATGTGCGGCGCGACGCCTTCGCCTGAGACGACGTCGGTCGTATCGAGGTGGGCGATCAGGCCGAGAGCTGGCCGCTCGTCCGCGCCGGCGCTTGCGGGGAGATGGCCCACGACGTAGCCGTGTTCGGTAACCTCCGCATCTGCGATACCGAGCTCAGAGAGCTCCTTGGCAAGGAGCCGGGCGAGCACGAGCTGCTCGGGTGTAGAGGGCACCTGGTCTGCTTGGGAGTCGCTTGACGTGGTGGGTACCTGTACATATCGGAGAAAGCGGTCGAGCACGTCGGTCGCATCATATATATGTGACATAGTCGCCTCTCATGGTTCTGTCGTGTGAATCCTACTCTAGCACGCCTCAATGCGTAGAATGTGCCGTATGGCGAGTGCCAGACCAGATGCTGTGCTTCGAGGAGGTGGTGCGATGTCCCCGCGGGTAAAGATATCGCAGCACTCCCCCTCCCGCGCTTCCTCGCGCCCTCGCAACTATCGCGTCGAGGCGCTGCGACTTGTGGCGATAGCGGGCATCGCGGTCTTTCACACGTTCCAAGAGCTTTTCGCCCATGCGGTCGAGGCCTCGACTTGGCTGGGGCCTGTTGGACCGGCTGCATTGGCCGATGCCGCGGCGAGCGGCGGCGTTGCTTCCGCTGCTGCGGCATTTCCGGCCGCGCTCGCCCTGCTCGGCTTCATCAATCTGCTTGGGACCTTCGGCAACCATGTGTTCTTCTCCATATCAGGGCGTTTCCTTATCCCCAGCATGGCTGCTCGAGCTGGTGAGGACGGCTATTGGCGCGATGCCTATCTCAGGACGGCGCGCCGTGGCGCGGTCATTCTCTTTTCGGTGGCGTGGTACGCGGTGTTCGCGCTCATAATCGATGCCTGGATCTTCCCGCTTCCCGGGATTGGTTTCGACCAGAGCGCATGGATCGTGGGAGGTCTCCAGTTCATCTGGGTGTACCTTGCGCTCATCGTGCTCGCACCGGTGCTCTCGTGGATATGGTGGCGGCTCGGCTCGCGTCGGATGCCGGCTGTGGCGATCTTCGTGCTCGCGGTGTTTGCGGTGAACGCCTACATCGCGTTCGTGTCGCCGGGGGAGGTCGAGCGAGGCCTTCTTGAATGGCGCAAGATCATGAGCGCGGTGAGTTACGCGGCGAGCTTCATCTCCGGTGCCGTCGTGGGCGAGCTTGCCGACCGGTCAGACGCCGGAACGTGGAGGCGGCGCTCGCTCGTATCGCTCGCGGCGGTGCTCATCCTTTGCGCTGTGGTCGAGGTCGCTTGCGCATACGCCGGTCGGGCGGATCTGCTGCAGGCGCTCTCGTTCAAATCGACCTCCCTGCTTTCGTTCGCCTTGGCTCTTGCGGCGCTTGCCGTGGCGCTTGGCACTCCTGCGCGGCAATCCTCGAGCGCCTCGCGTGCTAGCGCTGTGGTCGCGCGCGCGGCCTCGGCGATACTTGGCTTCTACATCCTCCAGTCGTTCACGTATCTGGTTTGGCGCCCCTATGCCGACGCGCTCCTGGCGGATACGTTCTCTGCCGTGATGGCTGCGGGAGACCCAACGCTTCCCCTCGTTGCAGCTGCGCTGGGGGTCGCGGTTGTCGCGGGGATCCTTTTCGCTTTTGCGTTCCTTATCTGCTCTATCGCTGTCGATTTGCTCGGACGCGTATCCGCGATCAAGGCGATCGGTCTCCGATAGGCGTCGTCGAGGGTGGCAACTGTTCGAAGGCTGTTCGTCGCAACGGCCCGGCTAGCCATTTCCGCTAAGACGATGGGGTACAATGGCGAGCGAAAGACAAAGATTGGAGCCCTATGGACACCACCGAGCGCTCGCGCGAATTACATCTCACCGTGGCCAACGAGGACTATCTTGAGTGCATGGTGCGAATCGAGCAGGAAGACGGCGCAGAAGCGGGCGTTCGCTCGGTCGATATCGCCACGATGCTGGGCGTCTCCAAGGCATCGGTCAACAAAGCCGTCACGGCGCTCAAAGCTCAAGGGCTTGTGGAGCAATCGCATTACGGCAAGGTCATGCTTACCCCGCAGGGGCGCGAGATCGGCTCAGCCGTGTGGTATCGGCATCGCCTCATCCGAACGTTCTTGGTGCAAGAGCTCGGGGTCGAATTCGACCGCGCGGATGCCGAGGCCTGCATGATGGAGCACGCGCTCTCCGAAGACACCATGGCCCGGTGGCTCTCGTACCTTGAACAGCAAGGTATCACCGTCGAGCGATAGATGCGCTAGGAGCGGGGCTTGCGGAAAGGCGGCGATAGCTCGATGAGTGCCAGTCCATCGCAGGATGAAGCGAGCGCGGCTGCGCGGTATCGTGACGACTATTACAACCGTTCGGGCGCAGACGAGCTCATGCGGCGCCTCGGCAGCGAGACCTTGCTTATGCAGGGCCCCATGGGGAGCATGTTGCTAAGCGAGGCCGGCGCCGCCGACGTGCCGCCGGCGTTCTGGAATCTCGCCGAGCCGCAGGCCGTCTCTCAGATCCACCGCCTATATGAAGCGGCGGGTGCGCAGGTGCTCCTCACGAACACCTTCCAAGCGAGCGAGCCGGCGTTGCGGCGCGACGGCATCTTCGCGCCCATGCGCGAGGTCAATCGTGCTGCGGTAGACGCTGCGCGCGCCGCGCACCCGCAGCTGCTTGCAGGGTCTATGGGACCTTGCGGCCTCAGCTGGCTGAAGAAGGATTCCGCCGAATACCGAGCCTGCCGCGCCGCCTATCGCGACCAAGGTCATGCACTGCTCGACGCGGGGGTGGACGCGCTCCTGCTCGAAACGTTCTGCAGCATCCGCGACCTCGAGCCAGCGCTCGATGGTGTGTTCGACTGCGCCCTCGGTATGCCGGTTATGGTGAGCTTCGCGATTGATGACGAGGGGAATCTGCTGGGTGATGGGCTCACCATCGAGGGTGCCGTAGTGTACGCCGAGCGCCGCGGAGTCGCTGCGGTCGGCGTGAACTGCTGCTCGATTGGTGCGGCGACGCGCGCCGTGCCCCGTTTGGTCGCAGCGGCTCGCACGCCGGTCATGGTCAGGCCGAACGCAGGGGACGCGGAGCGGACGGAGGACGATGCGCTCGTCTGGCGTGAGGACGCAGACGCCTTTGCTCGAGCCTGCCGTTCCTGGAAAGCGAATGGCGCACGTCTTTTGGGAGCCTGTTGCGGAGCCACTCCATGTTCGATAGCGGCTATGGCCGATGTGCTCGAGCGGTGATAAGCGCAACCCTATAGCGTGCATGAAGACGGCTTGGGTATAAATAGAATCCTGAGCAAGCTTGCGAGTCAAGGAGTGTTGCGCGATGTGCGCGATGATCCATTTTGGAACCGATGGCTGGTTCGCACGGCGCGACGGTGATTTCACCGAGGAGAGCGTCGCGCGTATCGCCGATGCGGTAGCGGAGTTCTGGGGACGCACGCGGCCGAGCGATATCGTCTACGTCGCATACGACGCGCGCCAAGACGCCGAGTCGTTCGCCGTTCTGGCGGGTAGGGTTCTTGCCGCTCGCGGATTGGTGGCCATGGTCTCGAACACCGTCGCCCCGACCCCGGCGCTTGCTTGGACGATCTCGCGAGATCAGCGCGCTTGCGGCGGCATCATGGTCACCGGTTCGCATAACCCCCAGGACTACCTCGGTATCAAGCTGTTCCGCGCGGACGGTGCGATGCTGTCTTCAGATGAGACCGACGAGGTCGAAAACGCGCTTCCCTCCGATGCGCCCGAGGAACGCGGCGCGATCAAGCGTATCGATCTAGTGACGTCATATCTTGACGCGCTCTATGCAAGCGTTGACGGAGATCTTATCGCGGGGGCGCATCTCAAGGTCATCTACGACTCGCTTTATGGTGCCGGGGCAGGGTGGCTGCCGGCGGTGCTGGGCGCTTTGGGAGTCGAGATCATCGAGATACACGACGCCCAAGGTGCGGACTGCGACGATGTTCGCCCGGATCCCGTCGAACCGTGGGTCGATGATTGCGAGCGGGCGGTTCAGGATCTGGGGGCCGTTGCGGGCCTTGTAACCGACGGCGACGCCGATCGCGCGGGCATAGTAGATGAGAACGGCAGGTTCGTGGGCCCGGATAAGATGTGCGCGCTCGTGCTCGAGCACCTCGTTGTAAACCGGGGATACAGCGGTCGCGTGGTTCTGGGGCTGTCCGCATCAGTGCTTCTGCGGCGCGTCGCCGCTTCGTTGGGGTGCAGGATAACCACCAAGCCGGTTGGCTACGAGTATCTATATAAAGAGATGTTGAAAGGCGATGCCCTCGTTGCCTTTGATGAGAATGGCGCAATGGGGCAGCCCGATTGGATGCCAGAGCGTGACGGGTTCGCGGTTTGCTTGCTGGTCTGCGAGCTCATGGCGAAGAGCGGAAAGACGCTGTCGCAATTGGTGGACGGACTCGACGAGCGGTTTGGATCGACGTATCGGGCCAAGCGCAACCTCAAAGTCGAGAACGAGGTGGTCGAGATGTTCCGCACCATGCTGCCAGGCCTCAACCCGCGCACCGTTGCGGGGCGCGAGCCGGTTGCCGTGAGCCACATGGATGGGCTCAGGATGGAATTCGAAGACGAGTCATGGTTGCTTATGCGGCCGAGCAGAACGAAGCCGATCGTGCGCGTGTATGCAGAGGCCCCCACTATTGCTGCGCGCGACGAACTCCTTGAGGCAGGGTGCGACATCGCCCGCGGGGAGGACGAAGATAGCGGATTCTCAGTCTTATAAGCATGAGGTTCGGCCAACGGTAGCTACTAGTAGATAAGCGTTGTGGAAACACTATATATAGTAGGAAAAGCAGTCTGAATCGGGCTGGTTGTGTAGGAATTATGGAGCCAATGATTCCCGCTTACATGCTCCTGAGGTTCTGGCAATATATCTCCTTGCCGCGCGGCACGGGCCGCGCAGGCGGGTACCTTG